>Ga0315312_1002439_pt1 | contig 12925 bp, 10 predicted proteins | sample TDP7_MG_FD_203629 | JGI IMG/M metagenome (GOLD analysis project Ga0315312, IMG submission 203629) | Freshwater sediment microbial communities from Lake Towuti, South Sulawesi, Indonesia - TDP7 | ecosystem: Environmental > Aquatic > Freshwater > Lake > Sediment | place: Indonesia: South Sulawesi... | reverse complement strand
CAGGAGCTACTCGGGACACCAGCGCCGAAACTAATCCTTCAGCTACCTACATCCGGCGAGGATGCGGGACACTTTGCTAGCGAATAATTTCTGCATGTAGGAGTGTGAAAATGAAGAACCTAAGTAAAACAAACAACCCATACGCTGATGATAAGGTAATTGATGCCTGCTCCCTCTTTGGCATGATGGATACGACTGGTAAGCGGTTCTCAGGTAAGGAGGTGGTGAGAGCGATTGCCAATATGCATGACCGTGGTAATGGCCTCGGAGGTGGATTTGCCGTCTATGGCCTATACCCCGAGTATGCTGAGCATTATGCCTTCCACATAATGTACCTCAGTCGAGAAGCAAAAGAAGAGGTTGAAGCTTTTCTCAGATCAAGATTTCGCCTCGCTGCTGCTGAGGAAGTGCATACAAGAGAGACACGGGCCATTGTCAATCCCCCACTGGTGTGGCGCTATTTCCTCAAAGTAAATCGGGGGAACTGTAATGGACAGTCAGAGGATGACTATGTGGTGAGTAGGGTCATGGAGATCAATACCGAGGTCAAGGATGCCTTTGTTTTCTCCAGCGGCAAGAACATGGGAGTCTTCAAAGGAGTAGGCTACCCTGAGCAGATAGCGGAGCACTTCTGCCTCGAACAGTATAAGGGCTATTTGTGGACCGCTCATGGCAGGTTCCCTACCAACACCCCTGGCTGGTGGGGTGGAGCGCACCCCTTCAACATCTTGGACTGGACAGTGGTACACAATGGTGAGATTTCATCCTACGGTGTAAACCGGCGGTATCTGGAGCAGTTCGGCTATCAGTGCACCATGCAAACTGACACCGAAGTAGTGGCGTACGCTTTTGACCTTCTGATGCGGAAGCACGGACTTCCTATAGACGTGGTGGCCGATGTACTGGCACCTCCCTTCTGGGAGGACATAGACCGTTTCTCCGGGGAACAGCGCAGACTCTCTCAGGCGTTGCGACAAGTGTATGGCAGTCTCTTGTTGAATGGGCCCTTCACCGTGATTGTCGCCCATCACGGTGAAATGATTGGACTTACGGACCGGATTAGACTTCGTCCTCTGACGGTAGGGACAAAGGGGTCCATTCTCTTTCTCTCGTCCGAAGAATCAGCCATTCGACTGATTTGTCCAGATCTGGACGAGTCGTGGACACCCGCAGGTGGTCAACCTGTAGTTGGAAGTCTGGGAAGAGCGCTTCCCAGACGAGAGGCAGCACCTGTTGCAGAGGTGACAGCTTATATGGTTGGAGCCTAGGAAGGACACTGTGGAAATGTTGACCAAGAGGATCATCCCCTGTCTGGACGTGACTCAGGGACGGGTGGTCAAAGGCACAAGCTTTGTGGACCTCCGCGATGCTGGTGATCCCATCGAGCTAGCTGCCTTCTATTATCAGGAGGGGGCTGATGAGTTGGTCTTTCTGGATATTGGCGCTACGCCCGAGGGACGCGATACTATGGTAGAAGTGGTTCAGCGTGTGGCTGAACAGGTCTTCATTCCCCTGACTGTTGGTGGAGGGCTGCGCAGTCCAGGCGATATGCGGCGCATGCTGGAAGCAGGGGCTGACAAGACAGCCATCAATACCGCTGCGGTGCTCCACCCAGAGCTTATCAGCGATGGTGCCAAAAGGTTTGGGTCACAGTGCATCGTGGTGGCTATAGATGCCAGAAGAGCCATAGTCAATGGTATGCCCACATGGGAGGTTTGCACGCATGGGGGGCGAAAGCAGACGGGAATTGATGCCATTGCCTGGGCCCAACAGGCCGTGGCTTTGGGCGCTGGAGAACTGCTGCTCACTAGCTGGGACGCCGATGGTCATCGGACTGGATACGACCTGGAGTTAACCCGGACAATTAGTGAGGCAGTCACTGTGCCTGTCATTGCCAGTGGTGGTGCCGGCAATCTGGAGCACTTGTACGAAGCGCTGATTATTGGCCAGGCTGATGCGGTGCTGGCCGCCAGCATATTTCACTACCGAACTTATACCATTTGCCAAGCGAAAGACTACTTAGCTGAAAAGGGTATCCCCATAAGAAAGTAACCATCGAAGAAGATGAGAACGATGAAAACTTACCTACCACCAAGGTTCATAGTAGAAAGAGACTCTGGTCGGTGTATCCAGTGCCAGGTGTGCATCAACCAGTGCACCTTTGACACACACTACTATGACGCTGAAGACGATGAAGTGAGAAGCCGTCAGGAGAACTGCGTTGGCTGTCACCGCTGCGTGACCTTTTGCCCCACCGGGGCCTTAACCGTGAAGAACAACCCTCTGGATTATAGGGATAACTATAACTGGCGGCCTGAAGTAATTGAGGACATCATCAAGCAGGCGGAAAGCGGCGGGGTACTGCTCACCGGAATGGGCAACGACAAGCCATATCGCATCTACTGGGATCACCTTGTCCTCAACGCCAGTCAAGTGACCAACCCATCTATCGACCCACTACGAGAGCCAATGGAGCTCACTACCTACCTGGGCAGAAAGCCAGACAAGGTGGAGATAGTTAACACGTCACTGAACCTTAAGACTGAGCTTCCTCCTCAGGTCAAGATCGAAGTGCCGGTCATGTTCTCCGCCATGTCCTACGGGGCAGTAAGCCTCAATGTGCAGGAATCACTGGCCCGGGCAGCCACTGCATTAGGAACTCTATGGAACACTGGAGAGGGGGGTCTTCACCCCAAGTTATACAAGTATGGAGCCAATACAATCGTCCAGGTGGCGTCCGGGAGGTTTGGTGTGCATCCCCAGTACCTCGATGCAGCCAGAATAGTAGAGATCAAGATCGGGCAGGGAGCCAAGCCAGGCATAGGTGGTCACCTACCTGGTGAGAAGGTGAGTGCTGAAGTGTCCATGACCCGCATGATTCCCCAGGGGACGGATGCTTTGTCCCCGGCACCGCAGCATGACATATATTCAATCGAGGATTTGGCCCAGCTTATCTATGCTCTGAAAGAGGCCACCAACTACAGCAAGCCGATATCCGTCAAGATTGCTGCGGTCCACAATTCGGCGGCCATTGCCAGCGGCATGGTGCGGGCCGGGGCAGATATCATAGTCCTCGATGGTCTCCGTGGGGCCACTGGCGCTGCACCAAAAATCATTCGGGACAATGTTGGTATCCCCATCGAGATGGCCCTAGCGTCAGTGGATACTCGACTGAGACAGGAAGAGATCCGCAACCAAGCATCAATTGTGATTTCAGGCGGCATCAGAAACAGTGGAGATGTTGCCAAAGCCATAGCTTTAGGTGCTGATGCTGTCAACATTGGTACGGCAGCCCTAGTGGCGCTGGGCTGCAGATTGTGCCAGCAGTGTCACACAGGGAAGTGTGCCTGGAGTATCTGTACCAGCGACTTGGCGCTGAACAAGAGAATTAATCCCGATATTGGGGCCAGACGATTAAACAATCTGCTTCGTGGCTGGAGCCTGGAACTCAAAGAGATCCTCGGTGGCATGGGCATTAATGCCTTAGAGAGCCTTCGTGGCAATCGCCTCCATCTAAGAGGCGTGGGACTGACCGACACTGAGCTGGAAATACTAGGAGTACGAATGGCAGGTAGCTGATATGGCAGACAACGTTCACCAAGAAGAAAGGCCCTCAGTACTGAAGCTTGATGCCAGTGGCCTTCGCTATCGAGAGCTAAATGCCAGGCTGAGGGATGCGGTCCGAGATGGAACACCCACGATTGAACTGCATAATGTCTATGGGCAGAGATACATCGGCACGGACTTAGACAAAGCCGTCACCCTTGAGATTTTCGGCATCCCAGGCAATGACCTCGGAGCATTCATGGATGGGCCCAGGATTATTGTTCACGGCAATGCCCAGGATGGTTGTGGAAATACGATGAACAGTGGAGAAATAATCATTCACGGTCACGCCGGGGACATTATTGGCCTGTCGGCCCGAGGAGGAAAGATTTTCGTTCGCCAAGACGTTGGCTATAGGGCTGGCATCCACATGAAAGAGTACCAGGACAAGAAGCCAGCGCTGGTCATCGGAGGCACAGCTCAAGATTTTCTGGGCGAATATATGGCGGGCGGTATCCTGATCCTCCTCGGTCTCAATCTGAGAGACGGAGAACGCCACAAAACCAAGTTTATCGGCACCGGCATGCATGGGGGTACTATCTATATAAGGGGCAGCGTGGAACATTTTCAGTTGGGGAAAGAGGTAGGTGTTGCCGAACCAGAGGCAGAGGATTACCAGATTCTGCACCAGCTCGTTGGGGAGTTCGCCAGTCATTTCGGCTACGAGGCTGCAGAGATACTGAAGGACAAGTTTGTCAAGCTGTTCCCGCTTTTCCTCAGACCTTATGGTAGGCTCTATGCTTACTAACTGAAAGAGAGAAGATGATAAGTCAGGACAGCAGCTGTGGAGGCAGGGATACAAGCTATCAACTATGCCATGAGTGGGATAACTGAGTGGGGTAGGTTAAGGACTGTTTGGGACTTAGACAACAAGCTAGGAGGTGACTTGTCATGTGGAGGCTGCTAGTTATAGGTGCCGAAAACCAATGTTTAACGCAACTGAGTTCAGGACTGCGCCGTAGGGGGTTTGTCTGCGCCCTTGCCGCCAATGAAGAGGAGGCGTTCGAGAAAGTAAACCAGCGATGTGTAGATGTGGTACTCGCAGCTACCAACGGCATGTCTATCAGCCCAGAGATATGGCATACCCTCCAGTGGGTCAGGCAAGAAGGGTCCGTGCCTGTTATTGCGCTTCTCTCCAGAGAGGCGCTTGATAGTCCAAGCATCGGCCAGGAACTAGACGATTTTGTGGTTGAACCCTTTGATGTGGCAGAGGTGGCAGCACGAGCGAGACGAGTCTTGTGGCAAAGGAGAAAGGCAGATGACCAGGACTTGATTGAGCATGGTGATCTAGTGATTGATCTGGTAAAGTGCCGGGTATCCCTGAATAGCAAATGCGTCTCCTTGACCTTTAAGGAATATGAGCTTCTCAAGTTTATAGCCAGCAATAAGGGAAGAGTCTTCACCAGAGAGGCCTTGCTAAACCAGGTCTGGGGCTACGACTACTATGGTGGCGACAGGACGGTCGATGTGCACATAAGGAGACTCAGGAGCAAGCTAGAGGACTCCACTCACATCTTCATAGAAACGGTGAGAAACATTGGCTATAGGTTCGGGGACAATATTTAGGTAAGCTTGTGAACATATGGGAATTTTTTACTTTTTCATTTTGTAACACAAATTTAACCTAGATGTAATCTGTTGGAAACAATGCCCGATTAGTATGTTTCCTGGAAAGCAAAACTAGGACTAGGAGATTGTAGGAAATGGCAGACGCAGGCGATACAGGATGGATGCTGATTTCGACTGCACTGGTGATGTTGATGACTCCCGGGCTGGCCCTGTTCTATGGCGGAATGGTGAGGAAGAAGAACATCCTCTCCACCATGATGATGAGTTTTGCCATCCTTGCCGCTATAGGCATACTTTGGGTGCTTTATGGTTATAGCCTAGCTTTTGGGCCTGACAAAGGCGGCATAATCGGTGGGCTTAACTGGATTGGCCTAAGGAGTATAGGACAGGCCCCTTCTTCTGTGTATGCCACGACGATCCCGCATTTGGCTTTCATGATGTTCCAGGGTATGTTTGCCATCATAACTGTAGCGTTGATTACGGGAGCTGTAGTGGAGCGGATCAAGTTTAGCGCGGTACTAGCCTTCTCAGTCTTCTGGTTCACTCTAATCTACTGCCCGATAGCTCACTGGGTGTGGGGCCATGATGGCTGGCTGGCCAGTATGGGTGCACTCGATTTTGCCGGAGGAACGGTGGTTCACATAAGCGCTGGGGTATCGGCCATGGCTTTGGCGTTAGTGCTCGGACCTCGCAAAGGGTTTGCGGAAAAGGTGCCGATGGAGCCGGCCAATATTCCTATGGTGGCGCTGGGTGCAGCTTTGCTTTGGTTTGGTTGGTTCGGTTTCAATGCCGGTAGTGCCCTGACTTCCGGAGGACTGGCTGCCAGTGCCTTTGTGGCTACGAACACTGCTGCCTGCTCAGCGGCGTTCATGTGGATAATTCTGGGTTGGATTCACCGACGCCCCTCTCTCTTGGGTGCTGCCACAGGAGCTGTAGTTGGCTTGGTGGCGATTACACCTGCTGCTGGCTTTGTCAAGCCGCTGGCTGGCATACCCATAGGCATGATAGCAGCAGTGGTCTCCTACTACTTTATGGTTTTGAGAGGAAAACAGAATGTGGATGAATCTCTGGATGTATGGGCGTGCCATGGCATGGGAGGCACCTGGGGAGCACTAGCCACCGGAATCTTCGCCAGTGTAGCTGTTAACACAGCAGGAGCCAATGGACTGGCATATGGTCAGGCTGCGCTCGTGGCTAAGCAAGTTGCTGCTATAGCCACCGTTTGGGCATTTGCTTTTGTCGGCTCTTGGATCTTGGCGAAGGTTGTCAATGCTGCCATTGGACTGAGGGTGAAGAGTGAAGAGGAAACAGTGGGACTGGATATATCACAGCATGGCGAAAGGGCGTATGGAGGCATATCACAGTGAAGAAGATAGAGGCAACCATCAGGCCGGAAAAGCTGGAGCCAGTCAGAGCTGCTCTGGCTGAGATTGGCATACTGGGAATGACGATATCCGAAGTGAGTGGCCGCGGCCGCCAAAAGGGCGTTGCCCTGCAATGGAGAGTCGGCGAGTATAGAGTGGAGTTCTTGCCCAAGGTAAAGATTGAGATGGTAGTCCTAGACGAGGATGTGGGCCGAGTACTGAACGTCATTGTCAGAAAAGCCAGGACAGGTGAGAGAGGAGATGGGAAGATATTTGTCGTGCCCGTCGATAATGCCGTGCGGGTCAGAACTGGTGAGGAAGGTGAAAGAGCTATCTAAAACTAGAAAAGGAGGTTTGAAATGGTGACTAGGAGCAAGGAAGAACGCAAGGAATATGTGCTGAAAATGGCAAAAGAGCATGATGTAAAGTTCATCAGGATGTGGTTCACAGATATCCTGGGCATACTGAAGAGCTTTGCCATTACCGTGGAGGAGCTGGAAGGTGCTTTGGAGCAAGGAATGGGGTTCGACGGTTCTTCAATACAGGGGTTTGCCCGCATTGACGAAAGCGACATGGTAGCATTGCCTGATCCCGATACCTTTCAGTTGCTCCCGTGGAGACCCAAGGAACATCATGCTGTGGCTCGAATGTTCTGCGACATTTTGAGACCAGGTGGAAAGCCCTTTGAAGGCGATCCTAGATACGTTCTGAAGAAGAATCTTGAGCGAGCAGCCAAAATGGGTTTTACTTACTACGTGGGGCCTGAGCTGGAGTACTTCTATTTTCGCGACTCCAAGGGAACTGAGATGCTGGATGAGGGGGGTTATTTCGACATGATCCCGCTGGACGTAGCCACTGATCTGAGGAGAGAAACAGTCCTCACCTTGGAGGAGATGGGCATCGGCATTGAGTATTCTCATCACGAGGTGGCTACCAGCCAGCATGAGATAGACATGAGATACACCGATGCCTTGACCATGGCGGACAACGTAATGACCTACCGCTTGGTAGTAAAGCAAATAGCCCTACAGCACGGGGTTTATGCTACCTTTATGCCTAAACCCGTCTTTGGCATCAATGGCAGTGGCATGCACGTACACCAGTCGCTATTCAAAGATGGGAGAAACGCTTTCTTCGATGCCCACGATCCGTATTACCTGTCCAAGACAGCCAAGCATTATGTAGCTGGTCTCCTGAAGCACGCTCCTGAAATCACCTCCGTCACCAGCCAGTGGGTTAATTCCTACAAACGGCTGGTCCCTGGCTACGAGGCACCAGTGTACCTTTCTTGGGCAAGGCGCAACCGAGCAGACTTAATCAGGGTTCCAGAGTACCAGCCCGGCAAGGAAAACGCCACCAGGATAGAGTTCAGGTCTCCGGACCCTGCCTGCAATCCCTACCTTGCTTTTAGCGTTATGCTGGCCGCTGGGCTAGAAGGTATCGAGAAGGGGTACAAAGTTCCCGATCCTATAGAAGAAAATGTGTATGAGATGACTGATGAGGAGAGGCAGAAGAGAGGTATTGGAACCCTGCCCGCTAGCCTGTGGGAGGCTATCCAGCTAACAGAGAAAAGTGACCTCGTCCGAAGAGCGCTCGGCGAGCATGTCTTCGAGGCTTTCATCAAGAACAAAAAGATTGAATGGGATCAGTATCGGGTCCAAGTTACCGAGTATGAGCTGAAGAAGTACTTGCCAATACTATGAGCTGGAAACGACCGCAAAGTCCGGAATTGCTGCGCGCAGAGGTACTTGCATTGGCAGACCTTGACGCCCAGCGAGGATTGAGCCTGGGCAGGATTGGCTACCTTCTGCCGCTATTTAGATTGGAGAAAAGAACACATGTGACCTGGCCTGTCCGACGCAGGTGCGGGTGGGCCTGAGAAAACTATATAGGAGTGATATATACACTTTAGGAAGTTGAACCTTTAAGCTAGTCCGGCGAGGCTGGCAAGGGAAATCGGGCTAAGGCTAGATCCCGACACCAACACAGAGTAAAGCTCAAAACCTCTTGCCAGTCAAGCAAGAGGTTTTTGTATGTCCCGAATAGCAGTGTCTGTTGACAATTCAGGACAACAGAGGTGACGTGATGAAAAAAGCTATCCTGGCATTGGAAGACGGCTCAATCTACGAAGGCTATGCCTTTGGTGCGGACGGCTTCGCCTATGGTGAAGTGGTTTTCAATACTAGCATGACAGGCTACCAGGAGATGCTCACCGATCCGTCATACGCCGGGCAAATCTTGGTTCCTACCTACCCCCTTGTTGGAAACTACGGAATCAACAAGGAGGATTTTGAATCACGAAACATTCAGGTAAGGGGCTTCGTAGTACGGGAGAATTGCCACCAACCCAGCCACTGGCGGAGTACTAGTATCCTGCACCAGTTCTTGGTAGCCAACGATATACCGGGGATCTACGGCGTGGATACTCGTGCTATTACCAGGCGGTTGCGTTCCGAAGGCGTGATGATGGGGGTTATTGCCTCCGACAGGCCTGCCGAGGAAGCTATGGAGGAGCTAAGGCACCTGCCGCGCTATGAGAACATTGATTTCGTCAAAGAGGTCACCACTGAAGCACCATATCAGTGGGATCCATCGACGAAGTGGGCTGATTACGGACCCCACATAGTTGTTCTGGACTGTGGCCTGAAGTATAACATCCTTCGCATTTTGCGCCGATTTGGCTGTAAAGTAACGGTGGTGCCGTGCACCTATTCTGCCAAAGAGATTCTTGGGTTCGGTCCTGACGGTGTCCTACTCTCACCTGGTCCGGGTGACCCTGCTCTCCTCGGTTACATAGTGGAGACAATAAAGGGTCTGGTGGGTGTGCGACCCATCATGGGCATCTGTCTGGGGGAGCAGCTTATAGCCAGGGCATTTGGTGCCAAGACCTTCAAGCTCAAATTCGGGCATCGTGGTGGCAACCATCCGGTGCGTGACCTAGAGACTGGCAGGGTACACATCACCGCCCAGAATCATGGCTACGCCGTGGACGCCGATAGCCTCAGAAATGGATTGCAGGTGAGCCATATCAACCTGAACGACGGTACAGTGGAGGGGCTGCGCCATCGAGAGTTACCCATCCTCTCCATCCAATACCACTCTGAAGCTTCCCCAGGCCCCCAGGATAATGTATACCTATTTAATGAATTCCTGAAGATGGTGGAGAGATGTGATTGATGGCATGAAATCGGCAGGTGTCCAAATCCCACAAGGTCTGGTGTGAGAGATGTCGGGGATTAATAAGGTCTTGGTCATTGGGTCAGGCCCCATAGTAATTGGGCAAGCAGCGGAGTTTGACTACGCTGGCACCCAGGCTTGCAAAGCCCTACGTGAAGAGGGGGTAACCTCTGTGCTGGTGAACTCCAACCCAGCTACCATCATGACCGACGAAGGCATCGCTGACGTAGTCTATATTGAGCCCCTCACTGTAGAGGTAGTTGCTCGCATCATCGAAAGGGAGCGCCCTGATGGGCTTTTGCCTACCTTAGGAGGGCAAACAGGCTTAAACCTGGCAGTAGAGCTGGCTGATGCTGCCATCTTGGACAAATACAATGTGCGTCTCTTAGGCACACCGCTAGAGACTATTAAGAAAGCTGAGGAGCGCTCCCTGTTTAAGCGGTTGCTCACTGACATTTGGGAACCGGTGCCGGATAGCACTACCGTGAACTCGGTAGAGCAAGCCATAAAGTTCGCTGCCACCATTGGCCTGCCCTTGATAGTCCGCCCCTCCTACACCCTGGGTGGGAGCGGTGGTGGCATTGCCCACACCTTGGAGGAATTAAAGGGAATTGTAACCGCTGGGCTAGCGGCCAGCCTGAGCCATGAAGTGCTGGTGGAGAAGTGTCTTCTGGGGTGGAAGGAGATTGAATATGAGGTGATGCGGGATGCCGCTGATAACTGCATTATCATATGCAACATGGAGAACATCGACCCCATGGGGGTGCACACCGGGGATAGCATTGTGGTTGCTCCCAGCCAAACCCTCTCTGATAAAGAGTATCAGATGCTCAGGTCAGCCAGCCTGAAGATTATTCGAGCTTTAGGCATTGAGGGAGGATGCAATATCCAATTTGCCCTTGCCCCCAGCCCAGTAGTAGCCGAGAAGTGGTCATCGGGGGAAACGGGTAACGCCTATTTTGTCATCGAGGTTAATCCCAGGGTGAGCCGCAGCTCAGCCTTAGCGAGCAAGGCTACAGGGTATCCCATCGCTCGGGTAGCTGCCAAGATCGCTGTAGGCAAACGCCTAGATGAGATCCCTAATAAAGTGACCGGGAAGACGATGGCTGCCTTTGAGCCAGCGTTGGATTATTGTGTGGTGAAGATTCCCCGCTGGCCCTTCGATAAGTTTGCGGCTGGAGACCGCTCCATAGGTAGTCAGATGAAAGCCACCGGTGAGGTGATGGCCATCGATCGATGCTTTGAGGCAGCCTTGCAAAAAGCGGTGCGCTCTCTGGAAATGAGCGGCAGATCACTCCTCTGGGAGGATAGAAGCTGGGGAGACACCCTTGAGGCTTATCCCTTACACCCCCATGACCTAAGATTATGGGCCATTATGGCAGCATTGCGAAGAGAGGCAACCCCTGAGGAGATAGCCCAGCGCAGTGGCATTGACCCCTGGTTCATATATAAACTGGACAACATCATAGAAATGGAGAGGCATCTTCTGAAGAAGCCCCTAACCCCAGAGCTTCTTTGGGAGGCAAAGCAGCTGGGTTTTTCCGATGAGCAAATTGGAACCCTGGTAGACAGACTGCCAGAGCAGGTACGACAGCTCCGCCAACAATGGAATATTCGTCCTGTTTATAAAATGGTGGACACCTGCGCCGCTGAGTTTGAAGCCACAACCCCCTATTTCTACAGCACCTATGAGAAGGAAGACGAAGCTAAACCCCTAAAAGGGCAGAAAGCACTCGTTATTGGTAGCGGACCCATCCGCATCGGACAAGGCATTGAGTTCGATTATTGCAGTGTGCACTCAGCTTGGGCTCTTCAAGAAATAGGGGTAAAGAGCATTATGGTGAACTCCAACCCTGAAACTGTTTCCACTGACTTTGATACCAGTGATCGCCTCTATTTTGAGGCACTGGATGAGGAGAGCGTGCGGGATATCCTGGAGAATGAAAATAACAGGAAGATGCCTGAGCAAGCTATAGATGAATTAAGCATTAGTGATAGGCGTACACCTTCCATCGTGCAATTTGGCGGACAGACGGCCATCAATCTAACGGAACCCTTGGCTCGCAGCGGAATGCCTATTATTGGCTCTAGTGCCGAAACTATTGATATAGCCGAAGACCGCCGCCGCTTTGAAGATTTCCTCGACCGCCTGGGTATCCCCCAGCCCCCAGGAGGTGCCGCCACCTCCATCGAGAAGGCTCAAAGTGTGGCTCAGGTGGTCGGCTATCCGGTCCTGGTGCGCCCTAGCTATGTCCTCGGGGGTAGAGCCATGGAGATTGTTCACGATGCTGCGGAACTCAACCGCTACATGAATGGAGCGCTGGAATTGGGGACTAAGCATCCGGTGCTCGTTGATAAGTATTTGGAAGGAAAGGAGGTAGAGGTAGATGCTATCTCTGATGGGGAGAGGGTACTTATTCCTGGCATTATGGAGCACATTGAGAGGGCAGGGGTGCATAGTGGCGACTCGATGGCGGTATATCCAGGCTTGGGTCTGACAGAGTCAGAGGTAAATACCCTGATAGATTACACAGTGCGTATCGGTTTGGCTCTCCAGGTGAAGGGCTTGATGAATATTCAGTTTGTCATCATGCGAGGGCCAGACCACTCCTCTGTCTATGTACTAGAGGTAAACCCCCGGGCCAGCCGCACCATCCCTTTCATTTCCAAGGTCACTGGTGTACCTATGGTCAAGGTGGCCACTAAAGTCATGCTGGGGATACCCCTCCAAGAACAGGGTTACCAAACAGGGCTATGGAAAAAACAAGGATTGGTGGGCATAAAAGCTCCCGTCTTCTCCATGTCCAAACTAGCTGGGGTAGATACTTACCTTGGCCCAGAAATGAAATCCACTGGTGAAGTAATGGGTATCGATTACACCTTTGATGCTGCCTTGGCTAAGGCACTATTGGCAGCCGGCTTGATGTTGCCTCAGAAAGGAGCAATCCTTCTCAGCATTGCCGACAGGGATAAGCCTGAGGCACTGCCAATTGTCAGGAGTCTGTCCTCAATGGACTACAGGCTCTACGCCACTGAGGGCACAGCAGCGATGATTGAGAGAGAGGGACTCCCGGTGAGATTTATCACCAAGAAGCTGAGTGAGGGACACCCTAACGTGGTGGACGTCATTCAGGATGGCTGGGTTGATGGTGTAGTCAACACTATCAGTGGGGAACGTACTCCATTGAGAGATGGCTTTTACATACGCC
>Ga0315312_1002438_pt1 | contig 12931 bp, 21 predicted proteins | sample TDP7_MG_FD_203629 | JGI IMG/M metagenome (GOLD analysis project Ga0315312, IMG submission 203629) | Freshwater sediment microbial communities from Lake Towuti, South Sulawesi, Indonesia - TDP7 | ecosystem: Environmental > Aquatic > Freshwater > Lake > Sediment | place: Indonesia: South Sulawesi... | reverse complement strand
AATTTCAGGGGTATCTAGTAGATAGTGCTAGGTGTGTTGTGATGTATAGGGAGGGAGGGTGGTATGTGTGGGGGCGTCTTGCCTTATGTAAGGCATGAGCTGAGGATGGATAGGGTAATACACAGTTAATTTCGGCGCCCCCAGGTATAATTTTATTTGAAGGCTTTTAAGTTTGATGGTGTTTTGAAATTCTTGGTGAAGGGTTATGGCTGAAGGTTTGAGGAGGTTGCTTGGGCCTAATGAGATATTGGATCTTGCTGATAGGCAGAGTGTTACGTTGAGAATAATAAATTGGGAGCATGGTATGGAGACTATTCATCCTAGATATCCAGGTGCTCCAGCTGAAAAGGATATTGAAGTTTTGAGGCTGCATTTAGCGCCTGGTGTGAAGGCTACACCCCCTATGTATTATGATTTGACGGCGAAGACTTTGATTGCTCAAATGCTGCCTCTTTTGGAGCGTAGAGGGTTTGAGAATTATCTGTATGTGATCACTAAATATGGCGTGCCGCCTAAAGCTAGGTTTACGGTTGAGCAGAGGCCTCTTTAGAACTAGGTGCGGCCGCACCTAATAGTGATCTGTCGCCGAAATACACTTTCAATGCACCATATATGTCATTGATTGCATTTTCGGGAGGGCCTAGTTGATCTACTAGATATTTGACTAATGTAGCGCATGCCTCACATACCAGAGTTGCATTAACTTGTTCTCTAGGCTTCTGATAACCGCATAGTAAACATTGCTTGTATTGCACTAGCTGCTCTGGAACTGCTTCAGGGATCGTGGGTTCAATTCCTTGAGCCGCTGCTTGCTGCTTTGCTCTTTCAATCTGCTCCACTCGATTTTGAACGAAAGTTTTGAAAGTAGCTGTATCCCAGCTGAGGTTTATAGCGCTTCTTAATCCGCTGTGAACTTCGTAGGGTGTAGGGAGATTTAGAGCATACATAATATGTGTTGGTGTGATCTTCTTAGCTTGCAGCGCTGCAACAAGATCGTCTGGAAGATCTTGGAGCCCTTCGAGGAATTCAATCCACCGCTTAGACCAGGGGAATACTCTTTCAAGCTCCTCTGGGGTTGTGCCTAAATGCTTCAGTTTCCGAATCGTTTTACTTATAGATATGTAGTCATAGGTTCCACGAGCCACGTTCTCAATGATATTCATCATGAGGGCTGTCTTTTCTTCTGCATCTATGACTTTGACCTGGATCTCCTTCGCCCCCTGATTTTGGAGCTCAAGGATCCTTGATCGTCCTGCAACCAATTCATAGGATCCATCCTGCAGGGGACGGACGATAGGATCTTGGACAACCCCAATTTCCTTAATCGTCGAGGCCAAGAAGGCTTTTTGTTCATCGTCAAGTATTGAGCTTACACGCACGTCAGGGATCTTGATGCTTGATATGGGAATAGTCTTCAATTCAGCCATCTATTCGATCGGCTCCATGCTGATTCTTATGGTGATAGGGTTACGTTTCTCCCTCACATATTCGACAAGAGGCATGATAAAGTTCTCCATCTCTTCCAAAGATTGAAGCTTAACTGTAATTTGAAGCTCCATTATGTGACCACCTTCAGCATCTTTAACGCTTCAACAAGTTCTTTAGAATCTAGAGTGATTTCGCCTTCAGTCTCATCTTCATCTTGGTAAATCGAGAATACGATGCCATCATCATCTTGCCATATATCCACGTGCCTACCATTTCCAACCTCCTCTAAAGTCGCCTTAATCTTCATTATTCCACCACATGCTGTATATGATACTCGATTTCAGGGGGATACTGTCTTAAGAGCTCTAAGAACTTATGCGCTATATCCGTCCAAAGCGCCACATCTTGGGTTTCGATAATTAGTTTAACAACCGCTCTTTTCTGAGTCATGCTATCAGCTTTGTAGGGCGTGCATATTTAAAGTTTGTAGGCCATGCAGCTACATGCTGATGTCGATATAGTAGTTCATCTTACATTTATGGCATTGTAGATGCATATAGTAGGGCTGCACTAGAATTGGGCCTAGCTTCTCCGCACCACAGTTAGGACACTTTTCTATCAGCATTATTTCACGGTCTTGTGAATAGCATAGCCATATACCCTATTCCTCCTACCAAGTATGGTGATGCAGCTAAGATCAAGATGATGCCGAGCTCACCTTTCACCACATATGCACCGAATACTATCACCATAGCTAGGACGCCAGCTAGTAGGAAGATCGCTAAGCCTAACAACGAATGTTCACGTGCATCAGTTTCATTCAAATTTAATTCTTGAGCCATCTAACTCACCCCCAAAACCTTTATCAAGAGATGCTAGTATTTAGATTTTCAATATGTCTAAGGAGCGCTCTATAGGCTATGACTGTCCGTATGCTGAAAGGATTATTCAAATGGAGACAAATTTGAAGTGGGTTACTTATCTGCTATGCGCAAATCTCCTAGTAGGATCTCTTGACACTATACTCTTGCTGAGAGTGCTGTTAGGCTAAAGTATATATACTTATGAAACTATGGTAAACCCGCAAATCTCTGGGATATCCCCTTGAGTATCGCTATGAAGCCTACAAACGGCTAATGACTTGATAGCGATTCCATAGAGCCAACAAGCGTGGACAAAATAGGGGATGAGGGGAGAAATCGCACCATGGGGTGGTTCTCCCTAACCCAAGAGACCTCTGTTAGGCTAAAAGTATGCTATTAGACCATGGGGTCATCTGTTATAAAATGCTATCCTATACTTCAGTATTAAGACGATTATCAGAAGCATCAAAAATAATAAAAGGATAGCTGTAGCCTTTGTTACAGATTTCTTCATACTTTTACCCATACTAGTAAGGTATGTGATCTCGTAGCCATTTATTAGCGTCCGTTAACATATCATCCAAACTCTTGTAGTCTTTAAGATTAAGTTCTGCTCTATGAGTTCCTTTATTTGTATTGATGTAAAGATCAACTTTACATTCTTGTAGAACTTCGACCATATAAATTCATACCTTCACCCATGCATGTAATGGTAGCGAATATTGAGGCTTCTGCTTTGAATCTTGTGTTAATGCAGCCTCTTTAAGTGTGCCTATTTGTGTTATATATTCAGATTTCTTAGAATCTTCTTTGACAAGAACTTTTATGAATAATACGCCTAGAGGCTCAATTCTCTCAACCACCTCTTTCGAGATAGTTAAGCCTGGACAGCGACCATGTAGTTTGCACGGCACATTTTGAAAGACTGTCTGACCTTTTCGCTGAGTAAAATATTCTCTTAATCCTCCTGGTGATGTGAAGACACTGCCATAGTAGATTTTGTCGACGATGATCGGAATAGGCTTACTCATTTTTGATCACGGTATCTCTTCACTATTCTCTCGGATAAAGGGCATGACTATCTCTATATGTTTCTCTAATAGATGTCGGAGGAAATGCCTGTAGCCTAGAAACCTCAGTCCACAATACTTACATTTTATCCCTGTCACCATAGGGATCACTCTTTCAACCAATAGTATCTTCTTTTGGCCTTCCCTCTAGGCTGCAGTTCACTTAAGATCTCCCCAGAGTTTAACATCTCTTCCCACGTCATCCATATTGCTGATCTCAACAGCATATCATCCGTAAGTATGTTGAGTTGAAGTCCTCGTATCTGGCTCTTGCCTATCTGTTTCATATATGCTATTATCATCTCTCTAGCCTTAGGCTTCAACAGCGTTATTATATGATCTCTGAGTTCGAGATAGTCGGTTCTTAGCGAATCGATTCTCTTTTCTAAATAAGAGATCTTTTTGACCTGTTCTACGCCATATTCAGTTAAAGCATGTCCACCTGACATCTTATTTCACCTTATCATCTCTTTTTGCTTTACATGTGCCTAGTGGATGGTTATAGCACTCTGGCCCTACAATATGCCCATCTTTGAGATAGGGGTTTTTGAGAGCTTTGTAGCCGCAGCATTCACAGTCTCTAGGATTATCAATCAGATCCCGGAGTTGAAGACGTAGTCTTTCGAGAGTTTCGTATGCAGGTAGCCCTAAAGAGCCCAGCTGTAACACACTTATCTTGACAACATTGACCTCTTGAAGTCGCTGTCTTACGCTGCCGTCTTTAGTCAACTCTGTAACTGTAGTCAATGTGGGTGACCTATCTCCTGAATAGCCTCTAGAAAGCGCTCTCTCAGACACATATCACAGTAGTAGGTAAAGTAGTAGTAGTTATGTTCTTCACAGTATCTAATCATTCTTCTTTCAACTCTCCTTTGATCCTCCAGTCTCACGCATGTTGGCGCTGGAGGTGGTCCCGCCAACCTTAACTTTACTGAGACAACTAGGGCATGTCACATATTTAGCCATACTTCTAGTGTCCCAGACATGTCCGCAGTGGGTGCATCTTATTTTCATACTACCACCACATAGGTATAGGTAGAGGTAGTATAAAAGGATTAGTAGTAGAAGTTGACACCTCTATTTCCACTAGAAAGAGACTCTATACTCTATTACTCTTACTTTGATATGTATATATATACAGTATATCTATACATAGGATATGATTAAGAACATCTATGTGCGGGAGGAAGATATCGGACTTTGGCGTCAGTTTGAGGAGATCGTTAAAAAGGAAGGTGGCAAGTCGAAGATTCTCAGAGATCTTATCGCTGAATACATTAAGAAGCATGGAGAAGGGAATCCGAGCTTTCAAATTGATAAATGGGTTGAGGACCCTAAGTTCAAAGCATATCCAGCGTTCTATAGCGACTGGATAGATGCTCCTTGGAAGGAATATACGTTGAAAGAGCTTGACCAGATTGAAGGTAAAACGCTTGAGATCCTTAGCTTCGTGAGAGAGGAGATTTCCAAAAGGTGAAGTAGATGTTTAGATGTCCTGCATGTGGAGTATACTTCAAACATTTGCCTTCATGGGCTATACATTTTCAGACTATGCATAAAGATCTTGTGAAAGCAGTTCGAGAAGGCGATTATGAGATTATATCTACTTAGCTCTCTCTAAAGCTTCTTTCAACTTCTTATACGGATCTTCCGGTTTAACGTCTTTCTTCTCATCCTTCTTAACTTGACTCACGTCTTTACACCTCTTCTAGGATTCTGAGTCATTTTTAGCCAATATGTATATACTGGCCCCTTTTTCTCTTTCATCTGCCTAATGGCTTCAACCATCCGAGCATTTCCACAATCAATACATAATCCACGTCTGCTTAGATCGTCTGTTTCCTTTCCACAACATCTACATTTCTTCATATTTATGACGCCATCTTAGCCTTCTCAGTCTCAATTAATAAAGTTGCTTCACTAGCACTATAGCCTCTTACTACAAGCTCATTTCCAAGCTGATCATCAGTCAAAAGCCCAACCTTCCATGCGCTAAATAGCTGTGCGAGGGTAAGGTCTCTTGCAGGAGGAAGTTTTTCAGGCTTAGGCTTAGGTATTTTACGGATCTGTTCACGTGCAATAATATCCTCTATTCTTTCAGGCAGTAGCCTTAAAGCTGCCAAATTGACTCTATACTCATCTTCTGATATCAGATCTTTATAGAATGCATCTCTATAGACGGCTAGGAGATCTCTTGCTCTATCTCGATTACGCTTCATAATTGCACTTGCGATGAAAAGCTCAATCTCTGCAGGCTGATATGCAACTGCAGCCAAATTTGCTCTTAAAGTCGATTCATCTATAAAGCCGTCTATGAAATCTGCAAGTGCTGCAGATCTTAAAGCACTTCTTTCATCACTGACTTGACTAGCTGCAGACAGACTCTTTATCCGTGAGATCTCACTAGGATCATATAGTCTTGTTTTAAGCTCAGTCTCAAAGTCTTCAATCGATATGAGCCCTAGCTGCCATAGTTGCATAAGCTCTGACTTGGTTAATGCTGGATCAGGAGGAGGCTTCTCCTTGGGGATTCTACTATTCCAGTATCGAATTAAGAAGTCTTGCTCACGTTTATCATACCCCATTTCAAGCATCATACTTCTTGCTTGATTCTCATCTATTAAGCCAGCTATGTAAGATGCTTGAACCTCTGACTTTGTTATGGCTTTGTCAGGAGGCGGAGGCTCACTAGGCAAGCGTGTCTGAGTATATTTAAGAAAGAGCTCTTGCGTTTCAGAATCATAGCCCTTTTCAGCAAGAATCGCTTTATATTCATCATCACTTATTAAACCAGCTCGATAAAATGCGCTTGCTTCACCTTTCGTATATTCAGGCTCTTCCCTCACCTCTTCCTCCAAGAGGCCATATTTGAGTCGAGCCTCTTCCGTTAATACAATCCAATCAGCAGTTTCAACAGGATAGCCTGCTTTCTGAATCTCTGTCTTAAGTTCGTCTGCAGAGATCTTGCCTTTGCCATACGCTTTTCTCAAGACTGTAATATATCTTCTCTTTTCACCTCTCGCTGGAAAACTTTTGAGGTATTTGAGCATAGCCGGTATAAGGTCAGGTCTAAGGCCGTCAGCTTGCAGCCACTCTGTAAGCTCTTTATCAGTAGCTCCAACCGTCTCATACATGAGCCTAGATTCAATTCTGCCAGGCAGCCTAAATCTTAATGCAGCTATGTTATCGATCATACGTGGATCTACATCTATAATCGCAAGCCATCTCAAGAGCTCTGCATCATCTATGAGACCTCTACGTCTCATATCATACAGCTCGCCACGATCAGGAGGAATCCAATGAGCTGTCCAGAACTCATACACAGTTCTTGGAACGGTGAACGTCTTTTTCCCTTCTTCCGTGAAGTATGTTATCTCCCCAGTTTCAGTTTCACCATATCCATAGCCTAACCAGGCCATTCTCTCCCCGAATTGCTCTGGTGTAATAACTTCTTTAACCAAGAAGCGGATAAGATCTGCAGGGCCAGGTATTAGGGTCAAAAGTTTATGTCTTGCATCAATATCGCCTTCTGTGAGCCCGCTGTATCTATAATATTCCCTCCACTCATCCTCTTTATATTCACCTCTCAAAAGTGCTTTATCGACTTCAGCATCAGCTAAACGTGTAGATCGATAGTATCTCTGCAAATACAGTTCATAGGCTTTCAGTAAACCGATTTCACCTGGCAATCCATGGATCTTGCTTGCAACTTGAGGATACCCTGTATATACTAAGATTCCAGCTAAGGCTTGAAATACTGTTTCAACTTGACCTACTGAAGCGACTTCAGTTCCGGCTCCAACTGACCCGACACTTGCAACTGCAGCGGATACATGTTCATAGAAGCTCTTAGCAGTTTTATATGCTGTGAGAGGATCGTAGGCTTCAACTGGCTCTATCACTTTTGTAGCTAAATCTACATTTCCAGCTATCGCATCCGTAGCCGCTATTCCGAATTGATTGATGAAATTTTCTACCCAGTCAGGTGTTCCAGTTGTCATGCCTTTGAGAGTTTGATCTGCAAACCAAGTTTGAGCTTGCTCAGGCACTTTGTTGAGTGAAGTAAGCCAGTCAGCTATCGCTTGAATCCGTGTAAGAGGATTCAGGGCTGTTAAGAGGTCTGCAATCTTTAAAGCTGCAACCGCTTCCGTTAGAGGTCTGAAGATCTCCTGAAAGTCAGGCCATGAGATTTCAGGAGCTTCCAGCTTGATTCCTCTTATAGCTTCAGCTATAGGATTGAGATATGGAGCTAAAGCAGTTGAAGCGCTATGGATAGCAGAGTTTACTGTATTAAAGAGTGGAGCGAAGATCCAGCATAAGGCTATGATAATCTGATCTATGACCGGTATCCCAGGGAGGGGTATTTCTTCACACTTCAATTCAGTTGGAGGAGGCGGTGTAGGGGGAGGGGGTGGTGGTGGAGCAACCTCTTCAGGTGGCGGTGGAGGTGGTGCCACTAGTCTTAAAGATGCTATACAGCCTCCGTCAAGAACTAGTATTTGTATTGGAGGTATCTCTTCAGCCATAGCTTCATAGCCTCAGCATCATTTTCGTATAACTTTGAAGTCGTCTAAATAGAAGTTTGGTGACGCTCCTGAAGTGACGTCTCCGATTTGTATCTCAGTTGTAGTATTTGGTGTTAAGGGGACTACAGCTCTATACCAAATGTTGATTAATGTTATGGTGAGAGTATAACCTAGACTGTCATCTTGAGCATAGTAATATTTTGCATATGCTACCAGATATACATGTCTGAATTTGATGGCAGTATGATCTGTGAGAAAGTTTATGATAGCATACGCTTTTGAGCCTGATCCAACTGTTATAGTCCTGTAGATATATCTATTGCCCGTGAGGGTAGCGTGCTGAAGTGAATAGTTTGGTGAAAGATATTTTTTTGTAGAAGCTGCGACCGTAGTCCCTGCGCTGCCAGCCCAACCTTGGACAGTTCCATCGTCAAAATTATTCAACACATCTGTAGTCCATGTGCCATCTCCTGAATCAATCCAGTCAAATGTATATGAGACATTCTTCTCTCCTACTTTAATCGTGTAGCCTGAATCTGTATAGCCCTCTATCTTTAGACTTACAGTCTCACCGAGAAGCTCGGAAGCTGGCTTTGTCCGAGAGTTGCCAGGCCAGAAGTATCTTGCTCTCGCTCCATTAGCGAGACTGCCAAGCAGTTTTGGTGAAGCCCAAGTCCAACCGGTAGGAGATCCTACGCCGGACACTTTGAAGTATAGGGTCTGTCCCGTATTGTTAACGATACTGAAGAAGAACGTTATTTGGCTGATTGTAGCGGGCATGTCTCTAATATCCATGTATAGCTGCGGATCAATGGCTTGGATATCAACAGCTGCAAACTCTACATACCTTTTCATTGAGGCGTCATATTGACTCATTATTTGATCACGCTCTTCTACCTATAAACAGCCCCATTATAAGGGATATCTCAGTGATTTGGGCGATCGGCAGATTGTCATCCGCTACACTTATGTTCAGCGGTGGGGTTGGTTTGGCTGCAATTCTACTCATATATCTTAACCCAACTCTCACACTCAACTTCATAATCACCTAGACTTCTTCCCCTACAATTTCAGCGAAGCATGTGCCTGCAGATCCTCCACTAGGATATTTAACTTGAATATCAAAGGCTTTAGCTCCATCTCCAAGCATACTATAGTAGTCATAAGGAAACCAATCGGTGAAAGGAATAGTTCCAGCCACATAGATTTCAGCTGAAATATCGACAGCATTCCATCTCAGCTTATAATATATGTCCTGATCACAACTAACTATGATCTTGGCAAGCTGAAATGTCTTAGTATTCGTTACAGTTCTTGACGCTACTGTAGCATAAGATGCACCTGTAGTTACATTTCCCTTCGCAATTATAGAGCCTTTAGGTCTAGCTATGACAGGAATACAGCTACTCACTTGATCAGGCAGCTTGCCTAGAATAGATGCTAGATTTCCCCCTTCTCGACTTGGATCGCTAGGGATCTTTGTATTCAAAGCCGATAAAGTGGTTTGGGAGGCTATCGTCGATAACGCTACATCTATATTATTGACTTTCACTTCATCAGTATCATACCCTTTTATCCGCACATACTTGCCTGTTAGAGTCTCTACTGTTCGATCCTTTTCAAATTGAACTACATATAATCTGCCTTTAATGTCAATCAGCATCGGCGCTAATTGACCGTCTGTAATGTCTCCAGGGCTACTCTGATATTTCGCTACATAAGTTGGGCCTGATTCGCTAGGCGGAATGGTTACGTTAACAGACACCCAGCGTGTATAATCAGGTAGATCTCCCATATTCTCAATCCTTCAAACCAAAGTATCGAAAGAGCTTATCAAATTTGTCGAAGACCGGCAATAATGAGGCTACCAGCTTAGGTAAGACCGTGACTCTAACAGTAATAGTATGCTGGTAAGTTGATCCATCTGAGCAGGCTACAAACTTCAGCTGATACGGAATTCTTGTAAGATCATAATACATGTTTGCTCCAACCGTTTCATCATCACCAGAGATCCAACCATAGTCGCTGAGAGGGAAGAATCTGAACTCTGAGTGAAGCAGCTTAACTTTTACGTAGCCGTGGCATCCAGCTGGAAACTTAGTCTCTATTCTAGTTATGATGCCTGCCGTGCATTTAAGGATCTGAGTTACAGGTGCTGTTTGAAGAGTATTGGCTGGAACTGTTATATCCCAGGCGAAGAACATTATTCCACAAACTCTATATCCTCAATCTCTCCTTTATCAATATTGCATTTTACAGTCTTACCGATCCAGCCTAGAGCATCATTCAACTTATCTTCAATAGCAGCTCCAGTAGGTAGAGTAGATTCATACCACGCTCCTACATGGTTTTTGAACTGAATCTTCAATGTTTTATCAGGCCCTAAACCTATCAAGATCCCCTGCTTTTCAATCATAGATATCTGCCTCTCGCTATAACCGTTATATCGTCATTTAATGTTGGAGATTCAACCATAGCTGCAGGAGCTTCATTCTGCACTAGGATAAGAGGTCTATCTAAATATATTCCGTAGATATTTGTGCCTGCAGCTTGACGTTTAACCCAAAACTTTGTTCCCCCACGATCATACCCTAACCTCAAAGTCTTATTCGCTGTATCGACATCAGCTAGATAGAACGCTTCTATCTCAACAACTTCGCCTTCCTTCAACTTAGATCCTACTAGAGTGATGTTATTGGTGTCAGGAGCTACTCTAGTCTCTTCATACACATATACTTCAGCTAACTTAGATTCAGCTTCAGCCAAGTCGATCACAAAAAAAGGGTGGAGCAGCTCCCATTATGTTTTTCGGAGCTGCTGTGTAACTAAGTAGGCTGTTAAGGTTCCAGGAGATCCAGTTGCTTGCACTTCAAACTTACAGGTGCCTTTTCGAGAGAGATCCCACCAGTCATTAATGTCTTCAGGGTCTCCACAGTCGAATGGTATGACGCCGTGTGGAATTGGGCCTGCTACGAGAGCTCTGAAAGCTATTATTGCAGAGGTGTTTATGCTCACATAGCCCCCTACTTTCTCTGAGTCGGTGAAGGGATTTGATCCTGAGCCGATACCGCTAAGCATGGTTTGAGCCACTTCGTGAGGTGTGATATACCAGTTGTGTGCTGCTACACTTGACGTGGTTCCTACAAAGCCTTCTGTATACATGCCATACTTCGAGATGTTTAGCTGCATTACGTCGTAGGCGTCAAGCTCTAAGGGCACTCTCTTACTATTCTCCTCTTGGATCTTGAATTTGCTGAAGATGTTATCCCACCAAAGATCTGCTACTGTTCCCATGAAGTATAGTCTTCTTATTGGGTAGTCTGCGGGAAGCTCTATTCTCTCCCATGCTGATGCGCTTGGAGCATAGCTGTGGTATTGTTTGTTCATCAAGAATCCTATAGGGCTTAGTTTACGTTCATCGAACACGTCAGCGTATACTTCAAGTGTCGCTGCATCAGGAGCAGATCCTCCTAATGCTTTGTCATGGTCGATCTTCAACTGAGGGTTTTTGAATCTAGTTGGATTGAAAGCTAGTAGAGTATCATATAGCTTTCGACCGAAATAGATGTCATATACGCTTCTGCCTTCACAGTCATTGCGATACTCAAGCTCATAATGTCTAGGTATACCAGTTTCATAGAACATCATTGCCTCTATCTGCTGACCTGAAAGCTGAGTAAGAACTTCAGATCCGTCTACGATCTTAACGGTCTTAATCTGCTTTGCAGGATGAGCAGTTGCATCATGTCCATTATTTGTCCAGTTGAATTTCACCTGGATCCTCGATATGATATCCTCAATCTCTATGTCGATAGTCTCTTCCTTAGGCGTGGTTGCGCTTTCCTGAGCGTATAAAGTTGCTCTACGGTAATTCAAAGCTATGAATCACCTCTACGCTTTGCCTCTGAGTGCCTTCAATCCACGAAGGTTCTCAATCACCTTATTCTCTCGATCTGCATCTGTGACCTGGGAGAGTGCATCTATTTTAGCTAAAAGAGATGTCAATAGAGGTTGAAATGCTGTAGTGAAGGCTGATACTTTAGCCTCACGCTTCACAACACCATCAACCAATTTGTCTGCGCCGATATTGACAGCATAAGTATACCACTCAGACATACTGGTCTTACCTAATGCTGTTGCTCTACGTTTTGCATCTATCGCCTTACGTGTCTCTTCCGCATATTTGGCTTCAGCTCTTATGCCGGCTGCAATAGGATCGTCTTTAGGAGACGCTATTCCCTGTAGATAGTTTGCTCGTCCAACTGACCTTAACGTAGATATCTGTCGATTCTTCCAGTCTTCAGGGCTTATGACACGTTTTACGCTTGCCATAATTCCTCGAAATACTTGTAGAAAATACTCATATATGAGATTCAGAATAAGATTCATCGGATTGGAGGAATTATAGTATGCCTATAGGCATGAATGAAAAGCGATCGTGGCAGCCTAGAGAGATGCAGATGCTATCTGAATATATCGCTAAAAATCTATCTGACAAAAGAGTTCTCACAAGAGTGAGGCTCGGCACCCCTAGAAGTGAAGTTCCAGACCGCACCATGACAGCAGAGGAGCTTGCTATGATGGGATCCTGGAGACGCTGGGCTGATGGTGTAATACTCGATAAGGATCGCGTAACTATTATAGAGTGTGCAATCCGGCCTGATCCTGGGAAGATCTCTCAGCTAGAGCTCTATAAGATGCTATTTCCAAACACCCCTGAGTTCATGGCGTTTTGGAATAAGCCTATCGACCTTATGCTCATCTATGCTATAGAAGATCCAGCCACAATATTTTTAGCTAGACAGAAAGGAATACGCTGCATAGAATATAAGCCCCCATGGCTCTCAAGCTATCTAGATCTCTTGATGCCTAGAGAGCGTCGAGGCACCCAATTCACCACTTCCTAAAATTGGGGAGGTTCAAAGGATTTCCGTTACGGAAAAGTCGAAAGCTACCAACCATCAAATTTCAAATCATCTAGCACAACCCAACGACAGCCCCCACAAAACTTTCGTAAGACAGTATGCGCCCCTCTAGTGAAATT
>Ga0315312_1002437_pt1 | contig 12931 bp, 13 predicted proteins | sample TDP7_MG_FD_203629 | JGI IMG/M metagenome (GOLD analysis project Ga0315312, IMG submission 203629) | Freshwater sediment microbial communities from Lake Towuti, South Sulawesi, Indonesia - TDP7 | ecosystem: Environmental > Aquatic > Freshwater > Lake > Sediment | place: Indonesia: South Sulawesi... | reverse complement strand
AACCCTCTTAAAGCCCAAGCCGGTTCCAGAGGTCCGTTTACAATAGCCATTATAGCCCTTTGATCTCCGACAATCCTTTTTACGTCGGTGACCTCCTTCGTCCTCTTCGGCTCGTAAGGGGATGGAGCCTCGTAACCGTCGATGTCCTCAGGCCTCTTGATGGGAAAGTCTACAAACTCCGCGTAGAGTCCGCATACTCGAATGGTTCTTCCCCACTCGTCCACCTTGTCCTCTGTCGCGTACACATCGAAGGGATAGAAGACATCCGGCCCAGTCGCAACCACGTCGGAATCAAAACGTTGATAGACCGGCAGGTAGTCCTTGACAACTTCTCTGGGGCGCCTACCGATCACAGACTCCACCCACTGAGGGGTGAAGCCCAGAAAGAAAGTCGGCACAAAGTCGGGCTCTCTGTGATCAAAAGCTTCTAAAACCCTGTCCCTGGGGCGCATAAATCATTTCACCTCCTTGTAGTATAAAACTTAACTTTTATAACTTTAAGTGAATAAGACAGGAAAGGAATTGGCGAGAGTTAGACTTAAAGATTTGAGTCTTTTCTAGTACTATATTTCTCTTCATTCTAAAGTTTAAATTCAAATATTTTTCCTATTTATACTTCCTTTTTCTGTTAGTTCTTGCAACTATGTTTAAAACATATAGTGAATGCAAATCTGATTGAATGGAATTATTCAAGACCCTTTCTCTACACCTACGACAATATTCTAAACGTTCCAACGTTGACCTATTTTTCAAATTACGCCATTTCAAACAACTTTGACAGTCCATTAGTCAGAACCCTAATTTTCTGGAAGCTGGCTTAAATACTTAAAGAAACTTCCCTATTTCGATACATACGTTTGATCATCTTTTAAATTCAAAAATGATTAAGAATGCTTGCTAATTTTCTTGAGAATTTCCTTTAGCGGAAGGGCTTCATGTTTTGGAGGGGTATTTCATGGCCTTTGCGGTTCATCCCCATTTTTCTGATGTTCATGTCATTACATTGTAGCGGTTTCTCTCTGAATTCACATGAATAGCAAGCTTGAGGCCCCCAAACTTGAATCCTCCAGCACTCGCTTGTCAGATCGTCTTCACGTACCCACTTCATTTGCAGTTTCAGTATTCTTTCTTCCTTCGTTGTGCCCCACTCCACAGCATTAAATTATATGGTATTTTTGTTCCATGTTTGACGATATAAGACATATTTCTACACTAGACGTATCGATAAAGGATATAGAATCTGTAATCTGTATTCCCACTTCATAATGATTTTGTTTCCCATATTTTACAATAACGCTCGGAGTTTCGCGAATAAAATGAGCTTTGAAGAGGCTAAGGAGATTTTAGAAAGGATTGGGCGTTTGTTAGAAGAGATGAGGGAAGATCTGAAGAACATAGAAGAAAAGGAAAGGCGTAGGCAGATGCTTAAAAGCTTTCTAAAAATTTTGAAGAAAAGCAGAGTTGAATACATCATCTGAGAAGGCAAGCATAATTTTAGCCGTTTTATACCTAATCGCAAATCAACCTTGCAAAAGTCTTTAAATTCATTTAACCCTCATTTATTTGGGGGTTGTTGTGGACCTTGGGTATTGGCCCTACGTACTTGCTATTGTAGGGGCCATTTTAGTTGTTTTAGTGGCTTTGGTGCTGCTTTTTGCCATGCGGGCTAGAAAGGGGAAGAGGAAGGAACCTTTGGAAAGGGATCTGAAGGCTAAGGAGGAGTGGTCCCTAAAAGTAAAGCGGAGCGTGATGCCTGAAGAGGTTAAGAGGGCGCAGGATGAGCTTAGGGTGCTAGATCTTGAGAGGGAGATTATGAGCTTTGCCATTCGGCGTCTCTATGAGGCTGAAGCTGAGGGAAAAATAAGCGATGAGGAGCGGGAGCGCCTGGCACGCTGGTACAAAGAGAGAATGGCGGAAATCAAGGACATAATTTCGCGGGATGAGTCCTTAGCGGCACTCCATGAACTTGAGGGAATGCAGGAGGACCTCATTAAGTTGTTCAGTGAGCGCTTTGACGATTTGAACAGAAAAATCGAGGAACTAAGGACAACCCTCGAAATTAAGCCAATAAGGGAAGTAGCCATTCCGTCCCCACCTGCGCCCTCCGTTGCCCCTCCAAAGGAGGAAAGGAAAAGGCCAAGAGCCCCACCCACTCCACGCAAGACTGAGGCTGAAGAAAGGATAGAGAAAATTAGGGCTGAGATAGAAAAGGTTCTGGAAAGGTTAGGGCAAATTGAGGCAGAGGCATAAAAGGTGAGCTGGAGAGAAAAGGCCAAGAAGCGGGCGGCCCTAGAGGCAGTTAAACTCGTTAAGGACGGCTTTGTGATTGGACTTGGCAGTGGGAGCACCGTTGCCTATGCCATTGAAGACATGGGAAAGAAAATCCGAAGGAAAGAGTTGCGAATTTTGGGGGTTCCAACCTCCCATCAAGCCTTAATGCTTGCTGTGGAGAGCGGCATCCCGTTAACAACCCTGAATGAACACCCTCAACTTGACTTGGCGATAGACGGCGCGGATCAAATCGACAGGGATTTGAACTTAATCAAGGGAATGGGCGCAGCCTTAACGCGGGAGAAAATTGTTGCCTCCGCGGCGAAGAGGCTTGTTATAGTGGCGGATGAAACAAAAGTTGTGGAAACCCTGGGAACTAACCAGCCAGTGCCTGTTGAAACGCTACCCTTCGCCCTACCCACGGTTATGTCAAGAATTCGAAAGATGGGAGGAAAACCTATCTTAAGGGAGGCAAAAGGCAAGGTTGGCCCCCTAATAACGGATAACGGCAACTTCATCATTGATGTGGATTTTGCCTCCATAACTGCACCCAAGGAACTAAATTCACAGCTTAAATTGATTCCGGGTATAATCGAAACAGGATTATTCATTGAAATGACCGACGTAGTCTACATAGGCACCCAAACCTCCATTCGAAGGCTACAGAGAAAATAGCGGCCGTCGCTGGGCTGTTCGATAAACCGAGAAGGAATTGATACTTATTCCGTTTCCTTTGAACCGCCCTTTTCCTTAGGTTTTCGCGGTGGGCCCAACAACTCTCTAAGCGCTTCTCTCTCCTTTTTAAGTTCGGCTATTTCAACCTCTAACTTGCTTACCTTGGCTTCAGCCTTCTTCCTAAGCTCTGCTATCTCCGCCAAAAGACTGACTTTCTCCTTTTCCAACGCCTTAATTTTTTCCCGTATATCTTCGAGAAGCTGCATAAACTCTTCCCTAATTTCCTTGATTTCCGTCACTTTAATGCTTTCCCGTCCTCTCTAGTTATATAAATTGCAAATAAAGGGTTAAATTTGTGCCTTACAATATAATTTTGGAGCCGGGGTAGCCTAGCCTGGTTAGGGCGCCAGACCTAGCAGGGGTGCAACTCATAATCTGGAGGTCGCGGGCTCGAAACACTGCGAGACTCCCGCCCCCGGCACCACCCATTTTTCTGAGGCAGTTAATATTAAATTCCTATTTTCCTAGCGCAGACGCTAAATGAAGCATTCATTTATATTGTCTAAAAACCAAGTTGAAATTGTTGGCACTTAGTAGTATCAGATTTTCCACTATCTATGACAGTGCCGCTTTTGTTAGTCGTCACATTGATTGCAGTTGCCTTAGCAAAAAAGAATGCGGGTATTGCATGTGGTTTTCCTATGTAGTCATCCAGAAGGGCTTTTCTTGATCTCTTGTATCCTTAGGCGCACGGACTCTTTGATGAACTCGCTTCTGGAAGTGTAGCCATAGCCCTCGGTTGAAATCAATTCATCCACGCTTTTGATCAGGTCTTCCGGCAACTGAACCGTTTTCCAATTTCCTTTCTTTACGGCTGTCCTCATACATCACTCACCCATGAAATTTTGCTTTTATGTAGGCACTGGTATTTAAAAAGCTTTGGAAACAAAACTCCATATCTAGGCGTACACTTCCCAAATGTTCCTACAACTTCTTTTGTGCAAGTGAAATTTCTTTCGATTTTATGCCAGACTTTTATTGGTTTATTTCCATTTTCATTCGCCTAGAAGTTACTAAAAGAAGCATAAAGCGTTGAGTGGAGCCCCCGCCGGGATTCGAACCCGGGATCTTTGGCTTACAAGGCCAACGCCTTAAACCACTGGGCTACGGGGGCTACATAACAATTTAAACCTTAGAGTTCTTAAAATTAAATTATTCGGAAAAGCCCGCCCAGAGCTCCTAGTTTATCTAATAAAAACTTAAGTGATCCTCGGTTGATTCCATTATTAGGGGCTGTCGGCTAGCTTGGTCGAGGCTTGATGGCTTGGGACCATCAGACGGGAGAGCGATCCCGAGTTCAAATCTCCCCAGCCCCACCACTCAAAATTGGCTATTTGGGTTTATTTTAGGCTTATTTTGAGTAAAGGGCTTGCCTAAATTTTGCTTTATTTTTGCATGGCTGTTATATTTTGCAGCAATGTTTAAATATCGAATAACTTTTTTCTCCCCTTGTGGAGTTGGTTTCGATGGTGAGGCCCAGTTTGGTTAAGAATGTTATTTTGGCCCTGTTGGCTGATGGTAAGCCTAGGAGTTACAGGGATATTATTAGAGGGGGTGGGCTTAGGGAGGTTTCTGTTAGGGATGGTTTGTATAGGTATTGGAGGCAGAGTTTGATTTTGAGGACGAAGAAGCCCATTTATAGGTCTGAGAGGGTCTTTAAGGGTAGAGGCGGTTTTAGCAGGAGCACTAGACCCTATCATCTTTATGTTTTAAGGCCGGAAGGAAGAGATAAAGTCTTTTTGAATGGTTATGAGTTCGTGGCTTTTGACAGAAAGTATATGGATGCCAGGGGTGGGGGTAAAAAAAAGGATAGCAAGGCTCAAAAGATTTTTGATTTTCTTAAGGAGAATAGAGAAAAAGCTTGGTTTTCGAAGAAAATAGCTGAGACCCTCAAGGACGAAGGTGTTAGAGTTTGTGACGTCATGTCCAATGTAAGAAGATTTGAGAAGAAGGGGATGGTCTATGTTAGGGGCTATGAATCGGAGGACAGGCAGACTCCGTTTAGAGAGGGGTATTTGATTACTTGGATGGACCGGGATTCCGACAAGCCCAGAGAACAAGCGATCGAAGAAGCTATCCAGAGAACAAACAGAGCTCTTGAAGATAGAAGTTCCTCCAGTCCAATTGTTGAAAGGATTCACCGGACTAGAGACATAATCATTGAACATTCAAAACTGAGGAGACTTGTGAGTTTTCCCTATCTACAGAACAAGTTGGGATGCACTGAATACGAAGCTGAAAATGCAATAAAGAGAACTTTGCAACTTTACCCTGATCTGAAGTATGCCATGCTCTTTAATGCCTACCGGTATTATTTCCACGCTTCCTTAGCGGAGGAGGATCTCAAAGCAGCGATAGAAATGAAAAAGAATTACATACGTATAGCAAAAGGCAGGGCCAACAGAATTGGACATAATTGGGAGGCTGCGGCTGAGTGGTTTATCGACATGTTTACAACTGGGGCTCACTTCTTGACCCAAGACCATAGAAATAAAGGCATGGACCCTAGACGCATAACACTCCATTTGATTAGAGGCGTAGGGGGAAGAAGAAACGCTGCTGAGGTTGATCGAGTGTGGGAAGTAACGCCGGGAGTTTTTGCCCCACCCATTACGTATGTTCTTTCTTGTAAATGGGGTCTAGTCAACAGGGAGCATATGGATGATTTTTTGGAAGTTCTGAGATGGAGCAAAGAGTTTGGTGTGGACACTCCAGATGGAAGACAGATCAAACAAGGCGTTTACGGTGTGTTTGCCGGAGGTGCTTTCAACCCAAGGGAGAATGTGCAATTGAAGGATGGCAGAGCTATAAGCTTGGCTTCTTATGCTGCCAGAATGAATATGCAACTCCTTAAGGCAACAGACTTCAACAGCAAACTACGTGAAAGAGGATGCCCCTCTATAGTAACGGTTCAGAAAATATGTAAAATAGTCAAGGACGAAGGTGAGGTTCGTGAAGTACTGGATGCCATCTGGGATAACTCGTGGAGAAGCAAGGAAATTCTTGAGAAGGTGCTGGAAAAAAACACGCAAATCTACAAGTTTGAAAAGATGCTTGAGGAAAAAGAATAGATACATGCGTAAGCTACAATTCACTAATCACAAGATTCCTTCCGCTTATTATTACCTTCACATTTCCTTTCTTACCTTTAAGTGGAAAAGCTGAGTCAAGGGCGACATCGAAGGGTACATAGATGTAAACTTTGTTTCCGGATTTCCAGAACCTTCCCTTTCCTTCTAACATTTTGTGGCACTCCGACTTTCTACTGGTAATTCCGAGAGAAAGCTTTTTAAGCTTTCGTAGATAGAGTATTTCCTACAGGAAGACTTAGAGTATGTCTAGGAGAAATTCCATAAACCAACGTAAGTTGAAAGTACGTGTGAACACTGTACTTTCTGGCGAACCCGCAATAATATTACTTGAACTGAAAGCCAGAGGGCTCGTGCTTTCCAATACTGATGCCTTAGTGCAGGGGTTGCTGGCACTGCGTGATAAGGTGCTTAAACGGGACCTAGAGGTTGCGAGGCTTCGAACGATAGAACAAACAATTGGTAGATCGGGTGAGGGGACATGAAGGAAAGAAAGTTTTACTGGGTTGAGGCTAAAAAGCTTCGGCCATCTTCCATTCTGCCAAGGCATGAGCATGACCCTAAGCTTTCGGATTCTGTCAAGAAGGATGGGATTCAGCAACCGATCATTGTGCGTCCACTCCCCGGCAGTGAAGATGGGTACGAAATCATAGACGGACTCGGCAGGGTGGAGCCTTTGAGTGGTGACAAGAAAGTACTCGTTGACGTGAGGTATGATCTTAAGGATGTTGATGTTTTCAAGATAAGCGAAGCAACCTTTAAGAGAAGTGACAGAACCACCTATGGAAAGGCCCGCTTCTATAATTCTTGGGTGGACGCCGTAACTAAGGAAACGGGTAGCGAAAGGGGCGCCCAAAAAAGGGTTGCGGAAGAAGCAAACCGCAGTGAGGTCGAAGTGTCCCAGTATCTTTCCATAAACAGGCTCTTCGAAAGATTGCTATCGCACAATATTCCTGAAGCAAACTTCACTGTATTGAAGAATCAGGCTGTGAACAAGCTTTATGCTCTTGCAAAGGTGGAAGACGAATCGGCGATGTTGGAGGTCGCCGCGAAAATGGCTGAGACGCCGGAAATGACTGTGGAAGAACTCAAGGATATTATTGAAGAGCATACTTCTCCGTTGCGGGCTGTTGAGCGGTTGCTTGAGGAAGAAGGCGAAAAAGAAGTGGAAAGAGAGAGCAGCAAAATAGATCAGCTGAAAAATGCTGCGCAAGATTTAGAAGGAGCCTTAGACAGGGCCAGAGAGGCGCTGACGGTTTTTACGTCGAAAATAGTCGGCAATCCAAGTGGGTTTCTCTCTCCAGACATCTTTAAAAGAGTAAGGAGAATGCTGAATGCTCTCAAGAAGATCGAAGAAGAAGCGTACCGCATTGTGGGATCAGGCAAGAAATCAGGGCATTAGCAGTGCACCCGAATTAAGGGACGCAAAAGACTGATGAACGGTGAAAGCTATGGTCGTTGTGGACGGGGAAACAGAGGACCTGTTAGTAAAACTCACTGATGTCTTTGGCGAGCAGGATCAAGTTTTCCAACGAATATTGGACTACGTGTTTTCGGGGCGGTATATGGAGAAGGATCCTTGGGGAAGAGTAGGGGGATTCAGCGACGAGGAGCTGAAGAAGTGGTTGAGGAGCCTTTTAGCTCGTCGAGTGAAAGCCCTGAAAAACATCATCTTTCTTGTCTTATGTCCTAGTTGCGGCGCGGCATGGCGTCAGAGATCACGAGCTAACGAAGAAAGAGAATGTATCGAATGTCCGGTGTGCCACTCCAAAATATGTGATCCAGAAATTTTGAAACGAGTGCCCCTTGCAGAGGAACTTCCCTACTCATTGGATGAGTTGAGTGAAGAGCAGAAGAGCAAAATGTCGGATGATGCGAAGGAGATGATCGCCTTCAACGAGGGTTATCGCTACGGTGAAGCGGCTGGCATTTTTCAGGAGAGGTACAAATGGTTGGAGCGATATTATATTCGAGAAGAAAAACGTAACGCGGAAAAAATGGTTGAGGTGCCCGCTTCTGAGGCTGAGATCATCAAAAAACTCAAGGAGGAAAGGGGATTCGGCGATGAGGAGACTTTGGTGGCCGTGCCAAAACTCAGTTCCATTAAGGGCAGCGAAGAAATGGTGCTAGCTGTATTATTCAGCATAAAGGATGAGACACCGCTAACGCAACACCAGCTGGCCCACATTATGCAGTTGACCCAGCCCCGCTTATCCCAGATCCTCGCCATATATGAAGGTAAACTAGTCAAGGCCATCAGAATCGAAAATCTGGAGGGTGACCGCAAACGCAGATCCATGCGGGGATACTATATGCCCCGGGAAGTGAAAGAAAAACTGGCTGAAACTCTTTTCCCTGCGAATGTGATCTTTAAACATGTCCGACCGCTAGCTGAAAAATACCCAGAACTTGCATGGAACGAAGGCGTCCTATCCTAGGCACAAATCTGTATGTTTTATATTAAATTTATAATTTCCAAACTTAAAGATGCAAAAAACCTCTATAACCACAGCAAAAAGAGGAAAGGTATCGTTTTTCCAGGACTAATTAATTTTATTTATTTAAATACCGTGGGTGGAACTATCTATATTTCTTCCCATTCTGATTGCTACCTCTTAATATATAAATCTCTAAATCATAGTAACCTTAAAGGAAATATTGAGAAATAGAAAAGAACACGCTATGAGCGCGTGCTATAATCATGAAATGTATTTAATTCTTATTTATGACTGAATTTTAGCGTAGTGAGTGATTAATTTGGATGATTGGGAATCCCTTCTTAGAAAATTGATCGAAACGCCAGTGACAGAGTCACATCTAGAAAGAGGACGAGAAATCAAGGAAGTACTAGAGCATTTATCAAGATATCCATTTGATCCGATTTGTAGGATTAAAAACATCAAGGAAAATAAAGACTTGGCAAGAGACGAGATTAGAGGGTCAGTACAAAGGTATATCTATGGAAACTATCTTGACTCTATTTTCTTTTCGTGTTTCTCAGTTGAATTCGGTCTTCTGATAAGGCTAAATGAAATTCTGTCAGAAGATGAAAAGAAACGTGCGCCTAAGCCATTTACTCTTGCAAAGATAATTAGTTGGGCCAATACTCATTCTATTCTAGATCAGAAGCATACAAAAATCGCAAGGAGAATACTGCAAATAAGAAATGCTCATATTCATGGTCCAAATTTTGTATCGGCCTTAATCGGAACCGAAGAAGTCATGAATAGATTTTATTTTTGCTTTGCTGAACTTGAAGTTTGGAAGAGTTTGGATATGCAAAATATTTGCTCTAAGAATTTTGCAAATCATAATCATTTTATTCAAAGAGTCATAACCTTCGTCTGTGGGCTCTAACTTATATTTTTGAGTAAGATCACGGTGACAGCGCACAGAAAATTCAAACTTAGGTGGCACCCTTCTTCGCCACAATTCAACTTGCTTAAGGCTTGGGTACTGTAAAACGTGGAGTTTACTTTGACGAAGTCAAACGCCTTAGAATATGCTTCAAGGGATTTCAAGCTTGGAACTTGAACAACGGCAACGTTGACGTCAGCTGTTCCTCTGAATAAAATTATTAATGGAAAGAGGGTGAAACTTTAATGAGTGACATTATATTTGAGGGAAAACAACGCAAAAAGGAAGAATTTGTTTATCCTTCAGAGGAACCTGGGAAACGGATGAAGTACTGTACTGATTTTTTGGGAGCTATGGAAAACAGAGAAAGGAATCATGGAAAAAATGGAGAGGTAAACGTTTCAGAGTTTTAATGAAATTTAGAAAATATTTTAACGAACTTTATAGGGAAAGGAAGAAGGAAAAAAAGCCAATAGTTTGGGATGACTTCAAAAATTGGTATGATCCATAGAAGGAAGATGGAAGCTTATCTTTAGATAATCTCTTTATTGAGCAACTATCCAGAAGGTGTTTTCTTGATTTTCTGTATCCTTAGACGTACTGATTCTTTGATGAACTCACTTCTAGATGTATAGCCTTACTCCTTGGTTGAGATTATTTCATCCACAGCTTTGATTAGATCTAAATCTTTCATTAATTTTTACTAACACGTTTCAACCAGATAGATCTCCTTTAATGCATGTTGTAATTTTCATTAGATTTGTTTTTTGAATTTAGATTGGTCCATTTCTCGTTGTGGCTTAAATCAAGAAGAACCGTCGCGAAATCTGGCAAAGCGAAAGCGAAATCCTCTGTGAGTGTAAATTTCGGACTATAAGCAGCAAGAATCCCGGTTTATCTTCGATTGTCGCCTAACCTTCGTAGCTGTTCTCTTTGATATAATGGATCAAGTCTGCCAGTTTGCACGTAGCTATACCAACGCAGGTATCGGCTGCGCCGTAGTAAACTCGTAATTCGTCCGTCTGCTCATCATGCACCGCAGCGACGGGGAATGTGACATTCGGCACATTGCCGACACACTCGTAAATCTCTGTCGGACCAAGGATATAATTGCGAGTGCGATAGAGGACTTTCCACGGTTCCTCCAGGTCAAGAATAGCGGCGCCAGCATAGTATGAACATCCATTACAAGACCGCATCACACCGTGGTAAATAAGCACCCACCCCTCATCGGTCTCGACTGGTACCGGTCCTGCGCCAACTTTTAAGCTTTGCCACCCATCACGAGGTCCCATAACGAAGCGGTGTTGCCCCCAATAGATCAGATCATTTGAAAAGCAGAGAAATATATCGCCAAACAGTGTGTGACCCATATCGCTGGGGCGGTGGAACATAACATATTTCCCACTGATCTTGCGCGGGAAAAGAACCGCATTGCGGTTGCATGGCGGCAGCACTAGCTCAATCAGCTCGAAGTTCTCGAAGTTCTCAGTCACACCCAACGCAATACTGGGTCCATGATACCCGTTACACCACGTCATGTAGTACTTGCCCTCAAGGAATACGATGCGTGGATCGTAGCTGTACTGGATTTGGGAAATTTCTTGGGTTTTGCACTTCCACTGGATAGGATTGTGATTAATGTCCCAGTTGATCCCATCTTTACTGCGGCCAGCATGAAGAAGAAAACCTCGAGCATGGCTCGTCACAGTGAATATACCACGGTATTCGTCTCCGAATTTAATAACGGAGCTGTTTAGTACGCCGTCAGAACAAGGTATAGCGTTCCGTGGAATAACCGGGTTACCAGGATACCGCTTCAACAGAGGCTCGTTACCGCTTAATTTCTGTGTCATTTCACCCATCCTCCATTTTTAGATTTATTGGAATTCCGACTTGTTGATAAATTTTTCTTACCATTAACCGCATCCAACGTGTTCTCCCAGCGGGCTATGTGTTCACTAGGTTAAAAATCACGGCCTTAAATCGCAACCATGGCTTCTCTCCTTCATTCTAATTTAACATCAACCGCTCAATGCTCCTGTAGCCCGCGCTCGATTTCACCTTATGGTGAACTAGTCGATAAGATAGATGATAGGTCAGTTGAAGAATTCATTAAAACCCATGCCGGCAAGCGATTACTTGCGCTCCCATTATTTTTCTACAAAAAAATGGGGGAGGGTGCTCCTTCCTTTCGAATGCTACTCATATTCCAGCCAATGTACCCCGAGGGTTCCCAGATCGACGACGTTTATTGTGCCATCGCAGCTGACGTCAACGTTGGCATTGTAGAGGGGATCCCCAACCTTAGCAAGCCAATGTACCCCCAGCTCGCCTAGGTCGAGCACATTGACCTGCTCGTCGGCGTTGAAGTTGCCCGGAATCACGACCTTCACGTTGCCGAAAACATAGGTGTTGTCGGCTGTGCAGTTTTCGCCTGGAACCACGGTTGCGTTGGCGAATATGGTGTAACCGGGGTTTCTGTTCCTTTGGACGCCTAATTTTGTGTTCCAAGTGAAGGTTAGGGTGGTGGTAGCTCTTGGATTCAGGGTGACGGCTTGTGGCGTTCCAATGGTTCCAGTGTATGTTGCGTTTTGGTAGTAGACGGTGACAGTGAAGGTCTCTTGGAAGTCGCCCCGGTTTTCGGCAGTCACGTTAATTTTACACTTGTATCCCTGTCCCACCACGGTTTTGGCGGGCGTGATGTTATCTATAGCCACGTCATGGGTTGGCAGGAGTACCGTTATCGTTTTTGACGTGGTGTTCCAGAGGCCTTGGCTGTCAGTGACATTTAGGGTAACGGTGTAGGTGTCGTTTTCCGTGTATTTGTGGGTAATAATGGGGTCTGAAGTTGTTGTGGTGTTTTCGTCTCCGAAGGTCCAGTTGTAACTGATTATGGGCGCATCTGCTGTACCATTCCAGCCGGGCAGCGAAGACGAAGCATTGAAGGTCACCGTAGAGTTGATGGTCAGAACAGGCGGAGAGTATGTGAAGCGAGCCTTTGGACCTGGAGGCTCCCTCATGGAGTACCAGTGTTTTATGGTTTCTTCAACCGGCTTGTTTTGTGGGGTGAAGAGGTTGTCATCTGGTCCACCAGCATCGGGGTTGGGGTCCCAGTTCCACCAGTAAAAGCCGTATAGCCAGCTCTTGTTCCAAAAAGTCTGGAAAGCGGCTTCATAGCAGTCCACCTGCTCCTGGAGGTCCACGGGCAAGGGGGGCTGCTCGCCCCACAGCCAAGGATATTTGTTTGCGCCGTCAGCGCTCCTGTAGCCAATCTCTGAGAGGATTATGGGCTTGTTCACGGTTTTTTGCCATGCCTCTATCTCGTTGGCGTGGGCGCTCCATGCCTCTTTTAGTTCCTCTAGGGTGGGGTCATTCTTGTTTGTCAAGGGTTGGTAGTCGTCTATGCCCACGTAGTCCAGGGCGCCCCACCACCCTATGCTCCTGTAGTTGGTGTAAGCAGCTGAATATGTGATGGG
>Ga0315312_1002436_pt1 | contig 12935 bp, 14 predicted proteins | sample TDP7_MG_FD_203629 | JGI IMG/M metagenome (GOLD analysis project Ga0315312, IMG submission 203629) | Freshwater sediment microbial communities from Lake Towuti, South Sulawesi, Indonesia - TDP7 | ecosystem: Environmental > Aquatic > Freshwater > Lake > Sediment | place: Indonesia: South Sulawesi... | reverse complement strand
AATAACCTGTTGGTCGGTGTGGCCACGCTACGATTCGAGCCTTGGGCAGACAAGCACGCGCTTCTCTCTAACCGGTTCGTTATCGACGGTCAATATCCCCTATGTTTGGAACCACGCTTTGGTTTCGAGAGCGCTTTCTGAAGGTACTGGCCTCAGGATTTGGCCGTCTGGTCGATGGATGTCTGGCCCTAAGGCGCTACCGAGATCTTGACGGAGTTACTATGGAGTATGGCACTTACGTCACCGTCTCAGTAGAGTCCACTGCCAAAAACCGAACAGAACAGCCATATTGTATAGTACTTCTGTCAACAAGATGGTCGTAATGACCTCCACACTGTACAGGGCCTTCCTGAATGACCGATTCTTCATAACCAAGGAAACGCTCGCTCCCGTGGCTCGTGGGCCGGGTTGTGAACTTTTTCTGCATAATGTTACTATCACGGTCACAAACCTCGGAGAAAAAGCGAAGCCTGGACCCGTCCGCACCGTACTTCGGAAGTATGCAGGAGCGCAGTGAGCGTCTGCAAAAGAGATCACTGAAGTCCCAGATCGCTGCAGATGTTGAGCATATGTTTTCTTCGACGTCCGAAAAGGGTTCAAAGTTGACTGTCCAAATAGGTTCTGTTAGCCTGTACGCTCATTCATGGGACTGCTAACCGTCGGCTCGTGATTAGAACTGGCGAGGGCCCCTGATGCAGCAGACTTTAAGATCGCTCAGGCCTCTCGTCTTGATATGGTTTCCAAACCTTCGCCCGCGGTGCACCTATCCGAGGAACTTGAAAGTTTCTTGAAGGATTTCGATTCTAATCATAAGTTCAACAGATGGATTGCAGATATGAAGTCTGTCTTAAAGGAAAACATGTTTGCAGGGGACTGCATACCGAAGAGGCAGATTCCGAATCACTACAAGAGACGCTACAGGATAAATAACCTATATTGCTATCGTCATCCGGAGGGTTTTCGCTCTTGCTATTCGCTTTTGTTCTATGAAGGGCTAGGCGTATGCCCATTGATATTGGATCTCAAGACTCACTCCGAGTACGACAAAATCTTTGGGTATAGGACTACCTGAGGAATCATACAAACTTATATAATAGGATGAATAGGCAGGTAGTAGTGGGACGATTGGTGGGTCTGGGATGACGGTGATCCATGAACCTCGGTTGGATACGATTCTGATGGTAGAGCAGGCTATTTTGAAATCGAAGGACTATCCGACGAGGACATCGCTTTGGAGAAGTCTTCCTCGGAAGATTCAGTATCAAACGTTCAAGCATATACTTGACTACTTAGAGGCTTCGGGAAAGATCGTGTTCAATAATGCGAGGATCATTTACACTGGAGTGAATAATGCCAAACTGCGAGCGTTGATCAAGTCTAGCGTTCGCGTCGCATGATCAGATCCTTACTTCCGGCTTACGTTCTGTATGTGCCACCCACTTGTTTGTTCCTCTAGTCCGCATTCCGGATGCTTCTCTTGGCGTCCTGCTGTTTGATGCCTATGTAGGGTTACAGTCTTCCTAAGTATGCGTAGATCCTTGGGACGTTCATCGCTTGGAGTGTATTACATCGACAGTATCCGTCTACAAGTTGCATGTCCTCCTGTCTCACAATGACGGGCCAGATGACGGAAGCATAGGTCTCCACGGCTCCTCGAAGTTCCTTACTTCGTTTGGCTAGCTTCTCCTCGAAGTTGTAGCCGGTTTTGGGAATGAATTCATAGGGATTCGGTTTGATTTCGTCTAGTTGAAGGATTTCTAGCCGCCATCTACGTTTAGGCAACTCTTGCAGCCAAGGGTCCTCTTGCGGGTTTCTACCTTCATCCTTGGCGTCGGCCGTCCACTCCTTTCGGATCTGAGAATTGATGAAATCGTAGGTTTCGTCAGGATCTTCGATAACCCAGTAGGCTATCCCGTCAAGTCTGCGTAAGGGTGTCGTCAAGGGCAAAAGTCCTAACCGGGTCCTAGTAGGTTGCCAGATCCCTCCTATTTGCTCGCGCGGTCTAGGATTTCAGTTCTCTGTTGTCAAGACTGTTATCTTCGCTTCGAGGTTGTTAGAGTGCTTGGCCTGTCGCGAAGAGTGGTGAGTCTTGAAGACGAGAGCGGTTCTGTTCGACATGGGCGGTACCTTGGTCTTCGCGACTTGTAGCGAATCTGAAACGTTTCGGAGAATCTTGAGGTCGGTTGGCATAGCAAGAACGAAGCGTGATATCGAAGAGGCGCTTTCAAAGACCAAGAAGGAACTGGACGCCGAGGGGTTTGCAGAACAGTTTGGCAAGATCCCTCGCGAAGAATTCTGGAAGAGGCGGGACTCGCATGTTCTGAAGCATCTGGGGATAGACGATCAGAAGAGAGAACTTGCCCGAGTGCTTGACCGGAGATGGTTCGACTTCGCGAATTTCAAGTCATACTCAGACACTCAGAAGAGTTTGGAGAGACTCAGAGAGATAGGCCTGAGGATAGGTCTCATTTCTAACGGCTACGAGGAGGAGATCAGAAGCGTCCTCTCAATAGCAGGCTTGAGGATGAAGATGTTTGATGTTGTTGTGGGTGCAGATACGGTGCATGAGAGGAAGCCCCACCGGGACATATTCGCATATGCGCTACGGAAACTGCGGGTCAGGCCGGAAGAGGCAATCTTCGTGGGAGACCGGATAGACACAGACTACAAGGGAGCGGAAGAGGCGGGCCTCAGGTCTCTGCTGATTCTGAGAGAGAAGCCGAGGACAGAACTCAAGGAGACGAGAGCCATCTCTCGTCTTTCGGAAATCTTCAACCTCATTTAAGCCATTCCTATGTGACTGATTCGGAACAGGATGGCCTTCAAGATAGCAAGCATTTTCTGGATACTCGTTTTCTTGATGATGCTGATACTTCTACCAGGGCGCCAGGATAGTCTTCGACAATAGCCAACAGAATAGACTCTTGCATCGCATCCTTTGACGGTAGCTGCATGATTGCAGCGCTATTCTTCCTTCGAGCACCTGCTTACTCAGCACGAACTGTGTTGGCCGACTTTCCAGATAACGCTTTAAGAATCGGCGCGCTATGAGTCAGATGGCTTGGAGAAAGAATATCCGGTGAGGCTGGCTAGTTCCTCCTATGGAATATGGAGAATTTCTGCTAAGGTTGAATGAAATCAGGCAAATGAGTTATGTTCCTTCGCATAGAATGGGTGATACCGGGATCGGCAAGACGCTTGAAGATTTGCTGGGGATAGAGGAGAATAACATATCTGGGCCTGATTTTGCCAACTATGAGCTGAAAGCCGCAAGAAAGAACTCCAGTTCAATGCTGACCTTGTTCACAAAGGCCCCTCTGCCAAAGGGAGCCAACAACAAACTCCTTGAAGTGTTTGGATATCCAGAAAGGAAAGGCAGGTCTCGTGGACGTCAGGTATCTCTGATTGGACGACCCGTGTCTGACCTCGTTTCAACACGCAAGAAGGAGCTTCATGTTACGGTGGATTCGCTGAGGCCGAACAGTGTTGGCCTGAAGCTTGAGGTTAGGGGAGATAGGGTCTATATCGCAAACAATCGCGATGTTGACGCATATTACGATCAATATGTCTTGAAAGAAGCGTTTGACAAGAAGTATCATAGGCTTGCATATGTTCTAGCCGACAACAAGGAGCAGGGAGGAAAAGAGTTCTTTCACTTCAACGAGGCCTATCTGCTCGACGGTTTTGGCTTTGGGAAGTTCTCGCGTTTGATTGGCTCAGGGGAACTGAAGCTAGACCTGCGAATGGGGCATTATGCAAATGGAAGGCCTCATGATCATGGCACCGCGTTCAGAATACTGCCGAAGCATCTTCCTCTGTGCTTTGAAAACATCCAGCAGATACTCTGATATGCTAATACGTCAATCCTCAGATTTCCAGAAATCTAATATGAACTCCATTGTAGCCCCCAGTGTTATGAAGTTGCTTGGCCATCCGAAAATACCAACTTTGTTCACCAAGTTCCTCTTGTCCCAGATGATCGTATTCCTGAATTCAAAGCCGGCATCTTGCAATGCCTTCATAACATAGACATGAGTCGGTATCCTTCTGTTGTTCTCCCAAACGTCGTTCACATTTATCACGACGTGAGCTTTTGGTTTCATCAATGGGTAAATTCCTTTGTAGATTTCTGTGAGGGCATCGGCATACTCGTCGTGGTTCATCTGGCCGAGGTCTCTGGGGTCTTGGCTATACTGTTGGACTTTCAGGTAATGCTTGTTCTCTCTGAGGTCGCCCCTAATGCTTTTGTTCTTCCTTTCGTGGTTAAGCATGTTTGCGTATGGTGGTGAAGTGACCGAGAGAGCAACGGTTTCTGGTTCAAGATATTCAGGAATGCTTCTGGCCTCGCTCCATATCGCAAGCTGTTGAGCATCATCTGCCAAGGTGACTTGTTTCAGGCGCTTCCTTGTATAGTCAACGTATTCCTTCTTCAAGTCGAATCCTACGGCATTACGTCTTAGGTCTCTGGCGGCCAGGAGTGTTGTTCCAATGCCGACAAATGGGTCTAAGACTAGCTCACCGGTATGTGTAAAGAGTCTGATGAAGTGAGCAGGCAAGGCGATTGGGAAAACAGCAGGATGAATGTCTTTGTCACGAACATCACGTTTCTCATAGGAAAACTCCTGTATTATCACTTGACTCTTTACCCATTCCTTTGCGCTTAAGCAATTGATGTGATTTGGTGGGCATCTGCAGGTCTTGGCATATCCTATCTTGAGTTTTCTTGGTGGTTCCAGCTCAGTCACCTGTTCTTTCCCTCCTTGTTGTTCTTGAGATAGGCGTCTATGAGTCTGTTAATGATCTCGTCATAAGTGTCCTGCTTCTTGCCTAGGTCAGCAAGTCGCTCACGAGTCGATTTGAGTATCTTGACCGTTGTGGCGTCCTGTTCCAACATCTATCCGGGAATATGGAGATTAAGCAACATATATAACTGTTATGAGTGTGGGATAACTGGGCAGGAGCCGAGATCGCTTTTGCCACAACCAAGCACATCTACAAGTCTTAAATCCACTGGTGGAGCTCTGGCAGAAAATGGACGGAGGGCCTTTGGCGACACGCGTAGAAAGACGGAGATACAAGTATCTGAAAGCAACCTCGAAACGAATGGTTCTTGGCCCTTTTGAGTGTCCAAGATGTGGTTCAGACCTCTACTTTCGTAGAGCGCCGGGTTCTCACAAGATTCAGACGATGTGCGAGTGCGGTTTGAGCGGCGCGTGGGTATATTCCGAAAGTCTGCTTCCGGTGGACTATTACAACAAGTTGACGGATGAAGAAAGATCAAAGAGATGACATCGCTATGCGCACGCAGAACAGCTCCGTCGTACAAGTTGTTCTATGCCTTAGGGTTAACTTACAGCATCGATGTGACGCCGGACGCTTCGCCCTGAGATGCCCCCCACGTTCCCTCCAACAGACTTGAGAAAGAGCGTTTGGAAGCGGGATTCACTTGATTCATTGACTGCATACGATCCGGCCCAGTGAGTGTCTCTCCGTAATCACCATTGATTCTTCGAAGAATACTTTTGTTCATACGATTAAGCCCGCTTGAGCCCAGCCACTCCTGCTCGTTAATCCCTAACACAAATACCTACCGAACCAATATATCACGCAACCACGAGAAAGTATCTACTGCACTGAGTGCACGCTCAGATTGTAATAAGACATTGAGGCAATGTAGCTTGGAGAGTGGGCTGAGCCCTGAAGAACTGTGGCAGATGTTCTCCAGTTCAGATCTTCTCGACGAGATGAGGCCTGAATACTGGGATAGGCCGCAACCTGTGGAGATCACTCACATCGTCAAAGAAATCTTCCGGCAAGTTGCGATCAAGAATCGTTGGGGGTACTGTTTCGAGAGCCCGAGAAGGCACGATATGGCCGTGTGGTACGATATTGTCCATAAGAAGGGAGAGAAGCCGGCATTTGTACTGGAAAGCGAGAACCAGCAAAAACCTGCGGCGATAGAGGCTGAGATTGAGAAGCTAGCGAAGAGCGAAGCGGATCTAAGAGTGGGGGTCTTCTACGCATGGCCCAAGTACGACAGCAGGATGATCGTCAAGAGGGCCAAGGAGCTCATTCGCAAGGGAAAACTGGCCGATAAGAATTGCGCCTTCTTACTCATTCTGGGATACACAAGACCTTCGAGTCGACCGAAGAATCGTCTACCAGAAACATACGGATATGAGGCCTATGCAATTGACAGTAACGCCCGGTACTATCTGCTTGGAACGAAACAGATCTATCCCAAAGAAATCTCAACGAGGCGTGATTAGTGCGAGAACTCGAATATCTTATTCTCTAACCCGTGCGTTATCACAGGTCAAGATCAAGCCCGATCGCAACATGCAGCAGCGCTAGTGCCGACATTGTCTCTGTGACCCGTTGGGTAGGTTTGCTTGAAGACGTGGAGGCATTTCCATATTTCCTCCACAATGGAGATATGAGCCAAAAAGGCCAGTTTGGCCGTAGTACCGAGCCCATTCGAGGGTGCACTGATCGATGGAAGAAGGGAAAGCCTCTGAGAAGCCGAAGCGAGGAATTGACGAAAAGACAGTGAGATCGGCTGTACAGAAGTATCTGGAAATCCACCGTAAGGTCACGACAAAACCAACGAGAGGTGCCGGACCGGATTTCATCTTCGACGGTGAGATCGTGGAAACGAAAGGCAGTAAGTTCGGTTTCGACCGAGCGGTCAAACAAATGCTTGACTATGCATCGAAGTACAGGGAACTTAGCCTTGCTTTACCCGTCGAGGCGTTCACAGCGCAGAGAGTGATGCAGCTTAACGCACTAGGCAAGATTATCCATAAACAACATAGCAGGTCCCTGAAACTCTTGTGTGTCCTTGCTGAACCGCAGCAAGGTGCATACAGAATCGGAGAACACTACGCCCATACATTGGCCTACAATGTGGCCGAAGCGATCGGAGACTTCCGGGAGTGGAGTTTTCCTGAGACAGAAGCCAAACCGAAGAACTATGAGTCCGGCATGATTCGCAATATCGATTCCTTGGTCCAATCAGCAATTGTGAGACTTATTCGACAAGCAACAGACGCCCACAACATCTATCTCTAATGAACTCAATGTCCTCGCGACATTGCCTCGAGCTCTCAAGGTGTTTTCTTGAGACATTCGTATCATCGCTATTCGCTATTTTAACCCTCACATCATCATGAGTCAGCGTGGCATTATACGGCATTTTTGTCTTGTATGCCAACAGTTGTTATGATCTAGAGGGATATCCTACTGTTGTTTCGGTTTACGTCAAGGGATTTTGATAACGCTCGTCGGAATAAGGTATGCCTCCGAGGACTGAGAAGTCGATTCCTGACAATTCGAAGTAGCTTAGCCTTATCTCATCCGGTCTCAAGTAGTTGCTCGGTTCCATATGTCTTCGCAGGGACGATGGAAGCTTCTGGCTCTACTGATTGTGGCATCATCGATACTGGGAGTTGTCGGTTGGCAACAGTTCGCTCCGAAGCCCGCTCCACACACGACGATGACGAACAGAACACGCAGGCACGAAATCGGAATATTAGGGGCACAAATGCCTCACCCGTTAGACCTGTCAACTATACTATTCTAGTGCCCAAGAGCCTACTGCGATCTCCAACAACAACTGCTTCTCGATTACTGGCTACCTGCCACCACAGATCCCAAGCGTTCAAGAATAGTATTTCTCCAAGGAACTTCTGTGTGCCCATAACTCTGCACCCTTCAACGACACCATCGTCGCCATGCTCAGTTACCACCATAGGAACGATTATTTGGATTCCCTCATGTCTGACAAGGTCATAGAGTTCTTTACTATTTTCGTGTATCTTCTCGAGAAGCAACTGCGTATTAGCAGCTAGATACTCGGCACATTTTCGCCAATATCTCGCATTCGTAACAATTCCTGGCCAAGGATTCGTTTTTCTTTTTCATGAATAGCTCTTGCACTGAATTTGGAGCAAGACTCCTTTCTTGTAGGCCAGCACGTTTATTTCCAGTCGGCTCCTGCCCTCAATCTCGGGGACAAGCTTTATCCATTTCAGCGACCTCAAGGTGCTAAAACTATAGTCACGAAGTGATTCTTCCAAGAAGGCCTCCATGCTTCGGCCCCGTTGAGTGGGGAACATCTCACTCCTCCTGTGAATTTCTTGGATCGTCAGGCAATGCAGGAACCAAAGAGAAGTTGCGACGAAGCCCTTTACCTCCAACAAAGGCGACGTGCTTTCCCAGTCCCTATCCTCTGGAGGAGTCACATTGATCTTTGAGTCAACAGGCGCATCTGCATACCATTGGCCTCGCTTGCAGAGGCTCTCTATCCAACGGGCTATCTCCCCAGAGGTTCTTCCCGTCCTCATCTTCAGCTTTTTCTTCAGCACATTCTTCGGAATGCAAATGCAGTTGCCTACTCTATAGGAAGACGATGCCAGCACGTCCGTGACACTCAGCAAGTCACTCGGAGCCAAACCAAATATCCTCAACTCATTCCACTGCAAGAAGTCAAACCTCCTTCTGAGTGTTTCAAGAGCACCTCTTAGGAACTCGACCTGGTAGGGACAACTTTCGAACATCACTGGTCTTGCTTCCGCAGTCTTTCCATAGACGTAGTCCGAATAACCAATGGCATGTCTTGCCTTTGGGAGTCTATAGAAACCGTAGCTGAATATTCGCCGGACGTGCTCAAACAGAGCCTCAGGCCCCACGTCGACTGAGGCTCTTGTTGACCTGAGGAAGACTTGGATCCCATGTCTGAAAATGCCTCGTTCTGTCGGGCCTTCAGATTCCTCAGCAATAGAAAAACCCACGAGAAGAAAGTTGTTCAATATCTGACTCCTGTCACTATCTTTGCATTGATCAATTGCAGTCATGATTCTATTCAGGAGAGCAGGCGCAGTAATCCATCCCACCTCTATGATTCCGCCAGGTAGGCGAATCACATGGCCCGATGGATCAAAGGCCATGCCATACCCAAAACTGAACTGAGCATCTAGTAGCGGAAATAGCACTCTCACCACATCGATTGGAGAGACATCTAGTTTTCTCACTGCCTCGATCTTTCCCTTAAAGGCCAAGAGACTATCAGCACATATTTGCTTCAACTGTCATTTTAACAAGACGGAAAAAACTGGTGTGCGCTCAATCTGGTCTTCACGGAAAATGTGGACCAGGAAACAAGGCGTAGATAGTTCTGATTCATTCGACTTAAGGAAGGGTCGCCGGAAAGATCCTTAAGGTACTTTTCATCACCCTGTTATGGAGGGGGTGGCGAGTTGGGCCTTGGTCTCAATGACACCATTCGAGTGAAACAGAAACATGAGAAGGAGCTACTGCTTCGTAGGTTAGCTTTGGGTTGTTCTGTCGGGTACAAGGCAAAATCCGGCAAGATGACTGATGAACTCTGTGTTATAGTCTACGTTTACCCCAAGCAGAGTGAGCCTGCAGAAGAACTCATTCCACCTCAGATAAATGGCGTGAAGACCGACATCCAAGAAAGCAAGCCGATGGGAGCTTATGCGGCTTGTGCTTCGTATGTCTCACCGAGTTATGACCCTTTGATCTGTTCAAGACTCGAATGTATGAATGAACAGAAGAAAGCGATTCTCAGCCAGAGAATTGTAAACAAAGTGGATTATGCTTACATTCGGTCTGTGAGTCGAGAGGACATAGTATCTGTCGCTGAACAGACAGGCCTTTTTCTTGAACAACTAAGAGAACAGTTGGAATTTGATAGGAGATTTGGCGAACCCTTTCGAGGGCCAGGAGGCAGTATAGGCCACTACAACGTACCCATTGAGCGCATCCATCCGGGAGCAAACAAGTTCATGCAAGAGCTGAGAAAACATGTGGTTTCCAAACCAACTGAGCGCAGCAAGCCACCTTTAGATGGAAAGCGGCAAGATGGTCCAGTCCTAGTGCCGACAGAAGTCGCAGGATTAGGCCGATTTACTGGGAGAATAGCGGATCCTAGATTAGGAATGAAGGTCAGGATGAGTGGCGCCACATCAGGCGTCAAAGAGGGCACTATCGTAGGAATCGACGCATCCCTATTCATTGATTATCCACCATGGATGAGTAGAGACGATTTGTCTCCGTCTTTGGAACCGGTTTTTTCTCCAATGATTGGTGAGATCGGTGCAAGGTTTCCTCTGGATGTACTTGGTTTCGTGGAGAGCGGAATCCCTATTCGCTTTCCACCTGAACCTGAGAACTGTCCTCTTGCCAAATCCCAGAGGGTAAATCATCGAAGACGCGCTTTCTTTACTGGCCAAATCGTGACCACTAAGATGGCAAGTAGGGGCGACTCAGGAGCGTCACTCTACGATATGGAGATGAATGTTGTTGGCATGCTTTTTGCAGGATCAGAGTCATTCACCTTCTTTCATCCAATGAAAATAGTTAGAACTGAAGCCCGGCGACATCTGGAAACGCATTCAGGCCCAAGAAAGAGTCGTGCCTGACTTCAACCCATGCGTTATCGAGGGTCAATATCCCCCCGGGCCCGCCGTATCGTCTGAGTTCAAGCTCGGCGACAACGTAGAGGGAAAGCGCAACCAAATCGTAACAAGAATGTAAGCGGTGACATCATCAATCATGGCATGTGTAGAAAGCCAAGTTGATTTAGATAAGGGTAAGATGACATAAGCAGTAAACAGGTACGGTGTGACGTTGGATGTAGAGATAGAGGCAGGGGTGTTGGCGAAGATATTCATTGATAAGAGGTTATGTAAGGGATGCGGAATATGCGTAGAATTCTGCCCACGAAAAGTCCTTGAGATGGGAAGCGATATGGATGAGAGAGGGTTCCACATGCCCGAAGCCAAAAGAGCTGAGGACTGTAGCCTCTGCGGGCTATGCGAACTGTACTGCCCTGATTTCGCCATATGCGCCCGGGAGGAGCTGAAAGATGAGTGAGGAAGAGTCGGTCAGGAAACTTGCCGAAGTCAAAGCCTACCTTGAGAAGCGCATGCTTGAGATACAGGACGAGGCGTCAAAGCTCAAGTCACTCCTAGAAGTTGTGGACGCCAGCTTAGCGGAAAAGAGCTTCAAGAAGATGGAAGTTCCGAAGCCTACACCTCCGCTGCCCGGTCCCAGCCCTCCTATAGTTCAGCAAGTAGAAGGCTTGAGGCAGGCTGTACCATTGAAGACACCTGACGGAGTGCATCTGGCAGACGCCTCTGAGACTGAGACTGAGCTGATCGTCACCCCGGCGCCCGGCATGAAGTTCGATGTCTCCGCTCCGCCTTTCAGGGCATTCTTAGTAGGCCGTGTCCTAGAGCCTATGCGCAGCAGAGACGACGCTGCAGCCAGAGCAGGCCAGATAAGCCCCGACAAAGTCCTATCATACGCTCTCGAGCAAGATGGAAGCCTGATGAAAAGGCTGGTAGTCAGAAACTACGGAGACGATAGGCGCCTTCAGGAGCTTCGGAACGCGATTCGCTGGACCCTCAGGAGAATCTACGAGAGAACCCAGGCCAGAACGTGAGAGTTGGACTGGCGCTGCTGGCGTAGGGAAGAGTAAAATCGGGCACTATCCTACTTGGATTGATGGGTCTAGGACAGTGCCCTCGGAACTAGGTGAATATGTGAAATCACCTCTCTGGCCTCTTCTAGTTGATACAGCTCACGCCCTAGTTATGTACAGAAGCCACAAGCGCTATGTCTCAACCGTAATACTCAACGAGAAACCGAATATCACTCCGAAGGACCTGAGCATACAGATCGGGATACCACTCGGAGAGGCCCTTGTAATTCTCCATGAGCTGAGAAGCGAAACCCCAAGCGCCACGCCTCAAACCCCGCCCACTTCTTCGAAGTAGTTCGTACGAGACTGAACGACCCTCTCCCTTTCAGAACGCTTTAAGCTGATAGCAGCTATTTGGCCCTGTTCACGGGGGCTCTTGAAGGTTGAGGATCGTTGCAGCCGACTCTGGCTCCGCAATACTGGATGATAGCTTCACGCCCCAGAGAATCGTGGCCGCCGCGTCCATTTGCACGGAGATACCCTACAGAAACGCGTTCACTCAGATCTCCGACCTTCTGATGGCAGCGGTGAACCGACACGACTTCATAGTCACAGAGCTCAAGATGTGCAGAAAGCTGCTTCGACTCGCGTCGGCTGACGCGGTCCACCTCGACATGAGCCTCGGAGGAATGTCCGTCTCTCAACTCACAATGTCTGATCTGCAGAATATGCGGATCTCCTCAGAAGCCAAGGAGAGGATCAGGGAAGTCTTGCCCCAATTACGGAAACTGGCTACCGAGATCGAGCAAGAGTTCAAAGTAGAGGTCTTGGCGATTGGAAAAGAAAGTCTCCCTGTCAGGATAGCTGAGCTGACGGTGGGAGCTTGCTCAGTCATATATGCATCCGCAGAGGCCCTGAAGCATCATCAAACCATCCTCCTCGGTCTCCCTGCGCTCTGCACAATTGGAATCGGCGAACGACAGGTCACTGCAAGATCGCTTCAACAAGGCGAACATGATATCGTAGGGTACGCCGAGGACAGCACCGGTGTAATTCAGAAGATGAGGATCAATGAATTCAACAACCCTACGGTTCGAAGCTTCAGGGCTCTTAGCATGACAGTGACGGAACCTTGAAATTGCCTCAGATGAAATCTGCGTCCCAAATGTGACCAGCGATGGAGCCAGCTCTTAAAAAGATCAAGAAGACAGTCTTGGCGATCGGCAACAAATACAAGATCAAGGTCCTAGCCATAGTTCTCTACGGTTCCAGAGCAAGAGGCGACTATTCCTTCGGCAGTGACTACGACATCTTCGCATTGATGGGAGACAAGACAACTCTCCTGCAGTTTGTCCAGTTCTCCTCAGAGTTCAGGATGTCGGCATACAAGCTAGGTCCGATCAAGTTGTACGCATGTGCAAGAAGAGACTTCGTCAAGATGATGAATAGAAACCCGTTCCTCGGGCCTTTCTGCTTCATAATAGCG
>Ga0315312_1002435_pt1 | contig 12936 bp, 14 predicted proteins | sample TDP7_MG_FD_203629 | JGI IMG/M metagenome (GOLD analysis project Ga0315312, IMG submission 203629) | Freshwater sediment microbial communities from Lake Towuti, South Sulawesi, Indonesia - TDP7 | ecosystem: Environmental > Aquatic > Freshwater > Lake > Sediment | place: Indonesia: South Sulawesi... | reverse complement strand
TTTGAGCTTCCTTCCGAGTCCGACAAGGGCCGGAATCACTGAAAGCTGTAGGAAGATCGTGCTGTTCGCTAATGCCGCTCTCTGGCAGGGGTAGATTGCCCTTGAGGGCTTCGTCCCTGTGCGGAGGATGAGCCAGATGAGGCTGAGTAGACCCACGATAGTCGCGTTGTGCCTCAGCCTATGGAGCCGGTTCATGCTTTTCACCATGTTGCCGTCTTTTCGACACTTGTCCCTAGTACCAAAGCGCGGTCACTCTGGTAGACGCCCTTTATACTATACTCGCCTGTGGCAACGGTGCTCCAGTAGAACTCGTATGACCCATCCGATCTGGTCACTACAGTCGTCAGGTAGGCGTAGTCCGGGTTGTATCCGATGAAGAAGCGGAGGCGGGCACCTGATACTCCAGTAGCATTAGACGCCAAGGTCAGCGAGCCGTAGACGCGATATCTGTACGGAGGCAGTTGCGAGCTAGGCTGAGGATCGAAGTTCAGGGTGAGGATGGTACTCTCATATGAAGGAGGCTTCGTGGTGACGAGACTGCCTATGGATGTCCTGTTCCATCCACCATTCGTCTCGTTCGCGTAGAAGCAGTAGCCTACTGCGACTTCCTCGGTCAAGGGAAGAGTCTTTGTGACGTTGCTCCAAGCAGTCATTGGAGAGCCTGACCAAGCAGTCCAAGTCGAGTTCGTCCACGATCCGGTGCCGTTCCAACTGAAGATGTAGCCTTTCAGGCCGTTGGGACTATTCCACTTCGTGTACATCTTGCATACCGCGCCCACGTCGGTGGCGTTGTGGCCTAGATTCGACCATGTTGGAGGGCTTGGAGTTGGAGGGCTGGCGCCTGTTCCGATGTAGCTACTGCTAACAACCACATCGTCAATTATGACCGTCATAACGCCGTTCCAAGCCTGACTGTGCTGCCCCGTGCGAATCCGATTCGGATATGGTTTCGACCCGGTGTTCCTAGTCTTGGAGAGCTTGAGGACACCGTTCACGTAGAGCTTCTGAGTCGCACTGCTACCCGAGGAAGCCTCCAGCTCAAGGCAGTACCAAGTGTTGAGGCTAATGGCCTCGTTAGTGTACTGAACAGTCCATGCGGGGCTGTCTGCACCGTGGGTCTCCAGGGCGAAGCCTTTGCCTCCCGCGTTGTATGTGACAGAGACGTAGTGGCCGTCTGTCCCCCAGTTGTTAGTCGCTATCATCGCCAGCTCTATGCCCGCCCAAGGGGGCCGGGCTGAGACCTTGACCCATATTCTGAGGTTGACCTGTTGGCTGCTTGCGAAGGTCTTGTAGACATAGGCGTATGTGCAGTCCTTGATTACTGACTTCATAGCGTAGCTTCCGCTGTGGGAGTCTGTTACCGTCGTCAGAGTGTTGCCGGAAGAAGCTGATTGACCAGACCAAGGCGTGAATCCGTTCTCGAAGCCGTCTTGAAAGATGATGAGGATAATACCAAGAGACGCAAGGAACTTAAGAGACGATGGGTTTTGTTTCATTTTTCTCACCTTTGCGCCTAATAGAGGTTTTTCATAAAATGGACTAGACCTACCGAGCATTTAAATCTTTTAAGCCCTGCACCAAAAGAGGTCATCCTAAACGGCTTAATTCATGAAAAAGCATGAGACTCTACAATTCCAGCACTTCCGCTTTAGGTTAGAGTTATCCGCATCCCTAAACCAAAGTTATATGTTTCATTTCATAGTAAAGCTTTAAATTATCCGTGGTTCCTTTTAAAGGGGACAGAGATTCCAAAGAGGGCAAAGCATGAGCGAAATGACCATTCAGATTCTGGAGGAAAACCTCGGAAAAATAGTTCTCGTAAGGTTAAGAGGGGGGAAGAACCTTCGGGGTAAGCTGAAGGGTTTCGATCAGCACCTCAACCTAGTTTTAGAGGAGGCAGACGACATAACCGACGCCGAGAACATAGAAAAACTGGGTGTCATCCTCGTGAGGGGCGATAACGTCGTAATAATCTCTCCACCGCCGAGGTGAAGGCCATGGGGAGGAAGAGCAAGGGAACATCATCCTTCGGGAAACGCATGGGAAAAACCCTCCACATACGGTGTAGACGCTGCGGCAGAAGGGCCTACAACGTCAAGGAAAAGCGGTGTGCAGCCTGCGGCTACGGAGCGACAACCAGAATTAGAAACTACGCGTGGCAAACCAAAACCCTGAACAGGGAGAGGCTCCTCTAAAGGCGACTTCACAGCTTCGTTAACTGGACGCGGGCACCTTTAAACTACCGTTATGTTAAGCCTACAATTCCTTTGGAAAGCCAAAAAGTTTAAAGAAATTGGGAACATTTGCCCTTTCCTTGTTTCTCGTTTAGTGTAAATAAAATTAGAATTAGCAATAGTGCAAGAGCATAGGAGAACTTACGGCTCTATGGGCGTCGCAAACTTTAAAATAAGGGGTTCTTCATACAATGATGCCCTCACGGGAAGAGGAAGACTAGTTTAATGCCCCTTGAAGCACGCATTTGGCCACTCCACAACCGCTACATGTATCTTCTACTATTGAGCTTTCTATCAGTTTTATGTTCTCGGTGGCTGGTCTCGCCGGCGTCCGCATCAACAATCTCCGATATCCAAAACGGTATCCGGCTCTCTGATGATCTATTTTTGGCCCCCGATGTGCCTCGCCTTGGCTGGGGTAGTAAGCCGGGCTATTATGAGACGAGCGATTATCTGATCGGTGAGGTCGCTGTCGACGTGATCCTCCTCGAAAGCGATGGAACCATCGACCCAAGCATGGAAGACTGGACTGCGGATGAGATAAACAGAGTCATCGCGGAAATAGTGACCGCTTTAAGTTGGTGGGAAGCTCAAAATCCTTCAGCAGGCGTAACTTTTAGGGATGAAGCCTATATCGTTTCAACGAGCTACGAGCCTATAAGCCGCCCATCCACAGACCAGAATTTGTGGATTAGCGAGGCGATAACCCATCTCGGGTATCCCGGTACAAATTACTTCACGCAGGTGAGAGATTATGTCAACGACCTGAGGAAAGAGCTACATACGGATTGGGCCTTCGTGATCTTTGTCGTTGACAGCTCCAAGGACAGCGACGGTTACTTTACCGATGATTACTTCGCTTACGCTTACCTCGGCGGGCCCTTCCTCGTTATGACGTATGATAATGATGGGTGGGGCATCGACAACATGGATCGCGTAACCGCTCATGAGATAGGTCACATATTCTACGCCACTGACGAATATGACGGAGAAACAGAGTACAGTGGTTATCTTAACGTTTCGGATGTTGAGGGCTCGGGCGCCCTGATGGATGAGAGTGAATGGTGGCTTTCTGAGGGTACTAAGGGGCAAATAGGGTGGCGTGACACCGATGGGGACGGAATCCTTGACATCGTGGACACTTTTCCAAAAACTACACTGACATCAGCGCCGCCAGACCTTACGGACGCCACTGTCATCACCTACAGAGGCTTAGTGGAGGAGATACCTTATCCCAACAGGAACCCATGGGGAACAGGTAGGGACGTGACGATTAACACCATAAAGACCGTGAGGTTCAGAGTGGATGGAGGCACGTGGCTCAGCGCTGACAGCACCGACGGCTCCTTCGATGACGTAGGTGAGGAATTCACATTTACGACTCCGAATCTGCCGGTCGGAATGCACACAGTAGAGGTTTACTCGGTGAACTCAGTCAATAACTTCGAGACTCCATCCCTAAGGCACACATTTACAGTTACGTTCATTATTATCGATCGGTCCTCGGTCAGCGTCACGAGGGTTGACGTGGGTTCAATTCAGGAGGTTAAGTTCCGCGCCATCTGGGCCCATGACCTCTCCCCCGTGAGAGACGGCACCATATTTGTCAATGGTGTTGCACATACGACTGGACCCGATGGATGGGTGAAGGTGTCTGTCTCGTCCTCTCAAGTCGGTAAGCAATCCTGGAGCATCACGGGTGTGGAGGTCGGGGACATAACTAGATATGCGCAGACGGCACCCAGCCCTGAAGTGATTTTCGACAGAGTAGCTGTAACCTTAAGCGTTCCCGACACCAGAATCGATGTGGGAGCATCGGCTTCCATAAGCAAATCTGCCATATACGAATATGATGGCGCAGTCTTTACGGGAACTATAAATCTTAACGATACCGAGACAAAGAGCGTGGTGGGAAAATACGGTTACCGAGCCTTGAGCATTAGTGACCCGACCTATGGGCTTACGGTTTTCACAACTAACGTTGTACATTGCATTTTCGACAGAGTTCAGGTAACGATAACCACGCCTCAAGAAAGGGTTGAGGTCGAGACTGGGGCTTCATTGAACTGGACTGGGAAGTACGAGTATGATGGAGCCACGTTTAGTGGAGAGGTGACTTTAAGCGAGGAGCTAATGAAGTCTTCGATCGGCAGGTTCAGCTATACCGTGAAGGGTGTCCATGACCCCCTATATGGCCTAAAAACCTTCGTTTCGAACACCGTTTACGTGATCTTTGATAGCATCGTCACCGGTCTCCAAACAGAAACTTTGACCCCGGGAAGCGTCAAGTTCACCGTTAGGCTGAGGTACCAGTTCGACAGTGCACCCGTAGTGGACGCAAAAGTAGTAATTAATGGCATCGAGGCGACAAATCTGGGTGATGGATCTTACATAACCCGCGTATCGACGTGGAGCCCCTATGTGACACACAACATTCAGATCGACAGATCAGGCTTCAACACCATACAAGTGTCAGGCTCGGTCTTTGCACTAGGTAATATCACAATAATAGCCTCAACAATCGCCGTCCTCGCCGTTGTAATTGTTGTGGCGATAAAAAGACGCAAGTTTTCTCGGGCTTAGTTTTACTAGAATGAGTATCCTGCAACCTAGGACTGCACGAAATATGCCTACTCTGCCATCTCCTTACTTCTAATCGTCGTTAAGAGAGCAATATTTAGGGCAAGAATGGCTATGGCAGAGAGGAATGGAGCGTGAGCGCCTAGACTGCCAAATAGGAGCATGAAAAATAGGGGACCTAAAAAGCCGCCCACATCCATGAAGGTTCTGTACAGCCCGATCGCTCCACCCCTGAGCTCGGCTGGGACAATTTCGGACAACAGAACGATCAGGGAGGTGAACACCATGCCCCCTCCGAAGCCTTCAAAGAGCCCTACCAGCAGCAACGGCTCGAAGGAGGAAAGGAGGGTGTATAGGTACAGGCAGGCACCCTCTATCATAAGCCCCGCCACGATTATCGGCTTCCTTCCGAGCTTATCTGAGAGGTAGCCAGAGGTCACGGTGGCGATGATGTGGCCTGTGGTTCTGAGGCTCATGATGACGCCTATGAGCTCGACGGTTATTCCCAGTTGCTGGTTGAGGTAGAGCTGGAAAACGGTGGCCATGATCCCTTGCATGATGAGCATCCTGGAGAAGGAGTTGAGGCACACCACTGCTAGGCCCCAATGCCCGAAGCTGGAGATGACTTTCCTTATCGGCATTTCTGGTCCCCCGCTTACCCTTGTGCCTATCTGCCTCAGGCCCTTAGAGATGAAAGCGACGGAGAAGGAGCAGATTATCAGCATAAACGCCAAGTAAAAGACCCTGTTGTAACCTATGATGCCCGCGATAGAGCCGCCCATCGGCGCTCCGATGAAACCTCCCATAAACTCTATGCCCTGGAAAGTGCCTAAGGCACGACCCCTCCTGTTGGGTTCGAAAAGGTCCAGAATGAGGGCCGTGTTATTCATAAAGAAGAGGGCTGTGCCCAAACCCCATATAGCTCTACCGACGATGAGGAGGTATATGGAGTTGGCTACGGCACATGTAAGGGCTCCCCCTGCCGTGAGGGCCAGCCCTCCCACCAGCAGTTTGCGTCTACCGAGTCGGTCGGAGAGGACGCCTGAAGGCAACTCCATGAAAATCCTAGAGAGGAACCAAGCTGAGACCACGAGCCCAACGAGGACTCCTGAAGGGTCGAGGTCGCTGGCGAAGATGGGAAGAAAGGCCGCTGAAAGGCTCACGCCCATGACTAACGTGAAACCGACGAACACAAGCTCGAAGTATACCCTAGGATAGGACTTGAGCCCCGTGAAATCTTTCCTCCTCCTACGCTTGTTTCCTTCCTCCTATACCCATGCTCGTATGTGGACTCGTTAATTTAGTATGGGCTTTGTATTATACTTCTCACCACTATCGTACCTTTCTAAGCTGGCAACCCCAACTTTTCTGCTAGTTCCTTGCTTCTTTCACCGTTAAGCCTTGGAAAAAGGAAAGACGCTCCTAAATCATCTGCGAGAACTCTTCGAGATGCCCGTGAGAGAAGTGTTAAAGGACCCTCTAGGCGAAACTAAGCCGTGAAAAGAATTCCCCAACTTTATAAATAGCAAGCAACCGCGAAAAATAGGCGAAGCTGGCACTATAGCAGCATCGAAAAGGTCCTCGGTGGGAACATCCTTAACCTTCTTCCGCGGTAAAATCAAATTTTAGCCCTACTTCATGGGAGGACCGTTAACGCCAGCCCTGAAGCCAAGGGAATGGTTATGTTATCGCTAATCGGTGAGGGCAGGCTCTCAACAAGCATCCCCACGGCGGCGCCTACCAGGGCTCTCCGCGGTTCCGCTAGGAAGAACAGGGCGCCCAGGAAGGCGAAGAGGAAGCCGAAAACCGAACCCTCCAGCCTCTTTCCCTTGTTGAGAGGGGAAACTGTTCTCCCAAACTTTTTTCCGAAGAGGGCGGCGAAGCCGTCGCCTAGGGTGAAGACGGCGATGGAGGCATAGTTGACAGGAACGGGAAAGAGGAGGAGGGATAGCATTATGCCTAGGGCGAAAAAGATGGGGGCGGTTGCAAACTCACAACTTTCCGACGTAATGGCTGTTCTCCAGGTTATCACGGAAAAGGGGGGAAAATCGGTTCCCTCCATCCTGGCGAATTCGGATGCGATGTAAAAAAGGGTCACGAGGAGAATTAACAGAACGGCCAGATAACGGTCCAGAAGGTACATGCAAACCAGGGGCACGAAAAAGCCGCTTATGTGAATAATTTCCCTGAGGGCTTCGTTCCTTGAAAGGCCTGGCCGGGAAGCCTTGGACAAGTTTCCTGGTAGGATGGGAAGAATCTCAGTTAGGCTTCCGTTAACGACGAAGTCGGATTTGACGTCCACTAGAAACTCAGGATAGTAACCTATCCGCAGGGAGCAGAGGTCAAACATGGGCAGATTATTTCGGTCGTCAGCGACCACGACGCAGTCCCTTGGGGTTAGACCCGTGGCATTAAGGACCTTCTTTAAAACCAAGGCTTTGCCTTCGGGCTCTATCACTTCGCCCCCAATTTTACCCGTTACGCGGCCGTTCGATACCTCTAAATCTAGGCCGGAGGCGTAGTCCGCCCCTAACCTGTCCGCCAGGTCCTTAACGAAGGGGGCGGGAATACCCGAACTTATGAGGGCTGTTCTATATCCCAATTCCCTCAATTTCTCAAAAACCTCCTCCGCACCCAGCATTAGGGGAACCCTCCTATAGGAATTGAAGAGATCGTCGAAGGCAAAGCCCCGAAGGAGCGCAAAGATCCTCCTAAGGGCAGATTCAAGGGGCATCAACCCAACGGTGTAGAGGAAACCGACGGTGAGGACCCTCACGAATTTCCAGAAGCCCATCCTCCTCGCCACCTCAAAGATCAGATAGCGCTTCTCAGGCAACAGCACCCCCTCCACATCGAAGACAACTAAGCGACCGGGCTTATCCCCGCCTTGAATCACCAATGGATATTCCCTCTCTGTAATACATTTACTCATCAGTTACTTAGAGTTTTGTGCCGAAAACCGCAAAATTGTCAGCCATGCCTTACATACGTGCTATCATAGTAGGTTGCATCGTTTTCTGCCCTCCAAAGTGGGAGACATCTCCTCATTGTCTAAAATTGCCATCATTTGTATGCCTTTGAATCCCGCTCTCACCGCGCCTAAAACAAAATGCAAAACACTAGCCGAGCCAATTCAATAATTCTGGTGGCGCAGTTTTCTGATGGCACTGCTGGGGCTTATGGGCAGCCTCATAGCTGAGGTATGCGAAGGGGTTCTTATAAACCGAAAAATTTAAATAGAGCGCGCGCGCGCTCTATTTCTTAGAAGAAAAGTCAATGGGGGAAGAACGGGGGAAAAGGAATTATGCATGTAAAAGCTTCAACGCTAATGGCGTCTCTCCTCATCTCATTAATCGCTCCGTCATTGGTATACGTGGGGGGCGAGTTAACCGACACCCTCCTCATCCGTGTCGTCGTTACTAGGGAAGGTAAGCTCGTGGGTTCAAGGCTTCACGTTTTGGCATCTATGCCCCCTGGCTTTGAATTTATTACGTCGGTTAATGCCACCCAGGGAGCTGCCGACATAAGGCTAAGCCTCAGCAGCCTCGTGAACCCCTGGACCGCTGAGTACCAAGAGAAGGGTAGATCAGCGCTCCCTCTGATAGAGATAGTAGCTATAGGCCAAGGTTACGCAGGGATGGGTTACGCAACCCTTGCTGAAGAGGAATTCCTAGGACCTCTCACGAAGACGGTTCAAATAGAGCTCACAGAGAAGCTTCCACCAAAGGAGCAGAGCACAGCGTCCTCACAGGTTCAGCCCCTCGGGTCGGTGCTGATCGACTGGCATGAAAAAGATTACTACATAGATATAGGCGAGTTAAGGACAAACCCAAACGCTTGGGGGGACCTCATATCTAGCTACGTGAAAAACGAGAAGATAGGCTTCACCATAGACGCCTTCGTCACTGGATGGACGATTGGGAGTTACTTCTGGGTTTGGAGAAACGAGCAAAGTCCTCTAAACGAATACGTGTACGTGCCGCGATCCAGCATCGGCTACGTCTGGATGAAGACAACGTACCGGTTCGAACACTGGTTAATAGATGGAGTTTATCACCTATATAGTGTGTATATCAGGGACTTCTACCCATCAACGGTAGACGCCACCTTAGAGAAGAAGGGAAGTGAGGCCCAGATAGAGGAATGGGTCTACGACGCAACCAAAACCAGCACAAACCCTGAAGAACCGCTATTTGTGAGACAGGTGTTCAACACGAGCTGCTGGGCATCAGCTGTCGATGTCCTATCTTTTATCTCCTTCCTGTATGGGCTGGGTAAGCTTCCCTACAACGCTTATCTCGCTGCCGCATCCCTATTAATCAATGCGAACTTCGTCTATTCAACGCAGACCGCGTTTGTTCTTACTATAGATACTCACGCTGACGCTGGAACCACGCATAAGCTGTACTACATGCGTGACTACTACAAAGGCGTGCCCTACCCAGCCTACTACTGGAAGATTGTAAAGGTGTAGGGCAATCCCCATCCTTTTTTCCACGGTTTAAGTAACTAAGGTTTATTAACTATAACGCGGTATCCCGTACGGTGGAAGTTTGTGGCGATAAGCCTCCTTTTAACCTTCAATGCAGTGGCCTTGGGAGCCTTCGTCGCCCTCAAAACCACTGCTAAGCCGATGGCGAATAGAACATTTCTAGGCTTCTGCTTGATCATGCCGCTGGTGGGGACGGCGTTACTATGGCTTTTGAGGGGATGGGCCGCATTACACGTTTTCTCAACCCTAGTTTTATGGGGCATCATCCAGTTTTTGCCATTAGCCCAGCCAGAGATCACTATAATAGGTGCCTGGCTCTACCTCGAATCCATATACGGCATAACCTACCTAACCGTTCGGAAGATCGTAGAAAAATACCCAATAACCCCCAAGTTTGTTGACGCCAACCAAAACCCTTAAATGGTAGGTTATTTATGGTCATTTCGAGCTTAAGCGAGTGTAAAGAATATGGCAAGTAGAAGTGAATCGGAAAGTAGGGAGCCCATGAGAATTGGGGAATTAAACCCAAACTCTAGGCAGGTAAACGTGACCGTGAAGGTTGTGTCCAAGGGCGAGGTTAGGGAAATCATGTCAAGGAGGGACGACTCCACGCACAGGGTCACCGACGCCCTAGTCGGGGACGAAACGGGATGCGTGTACCTCACCCTCTGGGACGACAACATAGACAAGATAAACGAGGAAGACACGGTGAGCATCAGGAACGGTTACGTCAACCTCTTCAGGGGCTCCATGCGCCTCAACGTAGGCAGATACGGCAGCCTAGAACTGGTGGAGGAGTCCCCCATCTCGGAAGTTAACACGGAAAACAACCTGTCTGAGAAACGGTACGAAGAGGAGAGACGCTACCCACCTTCACGACCATCCTTCGGATACGGTCGCGAAAGAAGAAGAGACTTCGGAAGAAGAAGGTACTAGGCGTCAAACACCCCTAGCGTTCCGTAGCGCGCATAAGGCGTGAATATTTTTGGCTATTAGAAGGCCTTGATACCGTGGGCTATGCCTAGCCTTCTCCTAAAACCCAAAGATGAGCACCTGAAAAGGGAAGCCAACCCGCTTCACCAAACCAAACTTTTTACATCCGAAAATCAATACAATCGAGAGTGGTAACGTGAGGAAAGGTTTGATTATTCTTGCGGTCTTGTTGACCCTAGGAGTAACAGGCGTGTCGTTCGCAGCAGCCTTTTTTGGGCGCGTCCCACTGGGAGAACCGAGGCTTAGGATAGAGTTTTATTCACCTCCTCCATGGCAAGTGAGACCAGAGGACTCTTTTGAAGTTAGCATTGGGGTTGCGAACGACGCTTGGCTGTTGGCGTGGGCGAAGGGTATCCGCATCGCCGTGTCCATGCCCATGGGCTTCACAAGCTCGCATACTGGCACGAACGAGTGTGAGATAAACGTCGGGTCGCTTCATGGCGGAGACGGTGTTGGCAGTGGATTGACCGTGACAGTCTCCGGCAATGTTTCACCCGGAAACTACACCATTACAATCAAGGTTTCAGGGGAAAATGTTCCAGAGAAGATTTTCACCCCACAAGTTATAGTTCTTACACCCTGAAGCGCGCGCTAAGGTCAGGCGGTGCTCAATTTCCCACTTCTATTGACCTTTAACTGACGTTCGCCCCTGAATAGGATGACATTCGCGTTTTCAACCTGGATCAGGTCACCCACAGAAATTTCACCTATCTGCTTATTCCACAAAGGCAACCGAATGGTTCCGGTCTCGTCGGTAACGAGGGCGTTCGCCACACTGGCGTAAGAACCAAAATTGGTTACGACAAGCCTTGGCTCTGATATTTCAAGAACCTTCGCCTTTAGGTTAATCCGCTTCATTCCAACCCTCAAATCTTCAATTTTATACTGATTTGATTTAACCACCTGAACAGGCTTCCTTAAAGGCGACATCCTGCGTGTAAACTCTGCGAGCGGATTAGCTTCTTCAAGGATGCACTTGGGCACAGGAAATTGCGCCATTACATCTTGGCCACGGGTTATGAGAAAGATAGCGTCATCTTGCGTTCTCTTACGGCATTGAATGATGAGGTCCCTGGATGCTGATTCCTGATTCTTCCAGGCTTTGACAAGATCTTCAAAAAATTCGCCCGAATCGATTTCACACTTCGTTGAAATCTTGGCAAGATACTCAAGGAGACCAGCGTCAACAGGTGAACGGTGCTTGCCGCGGGGTCGACCGCGCCCCGTTGTTGCTTTGTTTCTCATTTTGATGGTTCCTATCTATGCGTTAACGTGAATCCTTGTTCCGCCTTCCTTTTGCGGGATTTCTTCAGTTCTGATGGTGATTTTGCTTATATCCAGTTCCTCTATGAACCTGCGCCTACTTATCTCAGCGGCATCGACGGCCGCTGTTATCGCCCTTCTCCTCACCTTCAAATGAACCTCTTCAGTATCGGATGAGGTGAAGGCTGTTACCACAGCCAGCACATAACTCATCGTGGATTTTCTCCCCACATATATGACGCTTGGCTCCCTAAACAATGACAGCCCTTCTTGTTAGACCCTTTCCGCCGTGGCATACCGCGGGCCGATTCGGGTTATCCGAATCCTAACGTGTTCTCCAATCTTAGTTTCTGGAACAAAGATGACGAACCCCTCAACTCTGGCTATGCCCTGACCCCTCCGGCTTATCGCCTCAATGGTAACCTCATGCTCCTCGCCTTCCCTCACGGGTTTAGGTCTCGGCGGACGCGGCCTATAACTATAATTCATTTCGATTTCCCCATTGTTGGCACTAATGAGTAGGCGACCCTCACTTTTAAATACTGCTAGCATTTTATTTCATAAATGCACTGAAAGCCCTTTATACTACGGAGTATATGCAAATCTAGTTCCTATGAGGGGATATTAAATGCCGAGAGTTGAGCCGATCATTAAGATTGAGAACATCGTTGCCTCCGCAATTCTCAAACACGGGATCGAATTAAGCGCGGTGGTGAAGGCTTTTCCAGAGGTGGAATACCGCCCAGAACAGTTTCCAGGACTAATATTTAGATTGAAAAAGCCTAAAGCCACCAACCTAATTTTCGCCTCGGGCAAGATAATCTGCACCGGGGCCAGGTCGGAAAAGGAGGCGGAAAAGGCCTTAGGGAGGCTCCTTAGCATGTTGAGGGATGGCGGCATACTGATCACGGGAAAACCTGAGATAAGGGTAACAAACATCGTAGCCTCGGCAAACCTCGGCGGAAGCGTTGATCTTCTACAGTTTTACGAGTCTGAGAGGGACATGCGGGGAAGAATCATGTACGAGCCGGATCAGTTCCCAGGCATGATCTACAGAACGGAGGACCCAAGGACCGTGATCCTCCTCTTCTCCACTGGAAAGCTGGTCTGCACGGGCGCCACAAAGGAGGAAGACGTCCACCGGGCAGTCAACAGGCTTCATCAGAGACTGGAAGAGGAGGAGCATATACACTACGAGTAACCCGTGTCTTCTTCCGCGGCTGGTTAATATCGTCTCTTCTGTTTTTTAAAGGGTCTTCCACCCGGCTCTGACCAAGGCGTTTTTATGTGTATCTGCTCCGAAAGGTTATTCTTCGTGTTTACCTCCCCTATCTCCTTGTCCACCCTTTCCGCCATCCCGCGTCCTCCAGCGTT
>Ga0315312_1002434_pt1 | contig 12938 bp, 11 predicted proteins | sample TDP7_MG_FD_203629 | JGI IMG/M metagenome (GOLD analysis project Ga0315312, IMG submission 203629) | Freshwater sediment microbial communities from Lake Towuti, South Sulawesi, Indonesia - TDP7 | ecosystem: Environmental > Aquatic > Freshwater > Lake > Sediment | place: Indonesia: South Sulawesi... | reverse complement strand
CCCGTTGATGGAGACTAAGGCTAAGCTCATTCCTATGCTTAGGGCGATGCGTTCTATGTTGTCCAGTTCTTTTGTTGGGAATAATGCTTTGATGAGGCTGTAGCCTGGCAGCAATAAGACGAAGATGGAGCCGAGCAAGTATCTTGTGTATACGATGGGGTAGACGTTTTCTGGAACAGTGAATACTGTTAAGGTTGTCGCCAACGTCAAAACTATGGTTGCCCAGTACCAGTAGGCTTCTTTTGCTTTTAGATAAGTGCCCAGTTTTTGCGGAGGCGGTGTTGGCAATTCTTTTAGCGTTATTTTTCCTTGGCTTTGAAGCTGGAGGACATGTTCAATAATCTCCTGCTTTGGGATAGATGTCTCCTCTTTCGCTAGATCGACCAGTTGCTGAATGTTTCTTGGTTTTTTGTCTTCTATGAGTTGGATTATTGTCTGGGTTAGGGCGTCTTCTGTGGAGTTTTGGTTCACGTTGCTTGTCCTCAAAATTAGGATAGAGTAGTAGCGTGATATATTATTGCTCTACTCGATATATGCGCGCGTGTGCAACCCTAAGCGTGCAAGTTGCTCACAGTCTGCCCACTTTAGTGAATTTAGCACTAGAAAATGTAAGAAAGAGGGTATTAGATTGTAATTGATGGTGACAACAACGGTTAAGTTCACAGATGCTTTTTAATGGAAACTTGCTTTCTCTTAAGAGCGAAAAAGCCTAAAGCTCCGAACATAGCAACGACAACAGCTATGGTTCCTATAGGTACTTCCGGTATCACGAAGAACGATCTTGCTCTGATCTGGGTCTTTAAGGGTTGATTTGGGATTGGTCCTATTCCATTACCAGGTTCGTCAAGGTTATAGAAAACAGCTTGTATACCCCAGTCGCCTAATTCGTCAGGATCGCTGGGAGTGTATGTACTGCTCCATTGGTAAACGATTGTGCCATCCGGTAGTGTTACAGAACCCTCGGGGTTGCCTAGTATGACGAAAGGATCTAGCCCTGAGTCTTCAGGTGGCAACCACCGGAACTTGACTTCGTCTATTCCACCATTAGTCGTTCCAGCCCACGCAATTACTGGCTCTCCTATCATGACTGGGTCCGGGAAATTCTCTGTTGTTACACGATAACCGGAGCTTAAGTTATTGTAGGGAAGAGTCCAGTCGACTGCACCCTGCACCAAGGGAATGGCGACAATCAGCGTGACCAATGCGCTTATAGCGGTGGTCAAGCCTAATGACTTTACGCGCATTTGCATTGCCTCTGCTAACAACGCTATGGTAGTCGCATCATATAAGTCGGTATGGAAATGTTACCCATTTGTTCTAGAAGTGCAATCCAGTGGAAGTTTTTTCTATTCAGTGATTCGATTTGCGAGTTTTCAAGTTCGTATGATTACTTCGAAGATTCGTATGAGGACTGTGAGAAGGAATAGTATGCCGAGTGTTAATGCGACTTTTCTAAGCCTTCCTTTTTCAATAAAGAGGTTTGTTTGTCCGTAATATGGTGAGATAAGTTCTGCTGTGATTAGTAGGATTATGGCTGTTATGGCTAGCCAGAGGCTTACGTCCCAGAAGCTTAATGGAAACTGCATTTTGTTATTCCTCTAGCATACAGTATCGGATTTTTGTTGTCTTTCCATTCTGGCTTTGTTCCTCTCTTTCAATCGTTATTGGTTTTCCTGTTGCTTTTGCTAAGGCACATGCTAAAGCGCTACATAACGGACAGCCTATTGACTCATGCAGTTTTTGATATTTTCTTGCTTCTTCGCAGATATCTTTGAGAATGTGATTCGTTATTTCTATTGTTATTGTGTTGTTTTCTGTTTTGATGTCTATGCCTTCGACTATTTCCATGTCTTCGATGAATAACTTTGGAAGCTTTTCTTGTAGGTGGTTTAGGTCTGTTTTTGTGAATGATGTTCCAAGTTCTTTTTCAAAAAGTTTTGACAGGGCTAGTCCCGGCGGCGTTAGGAATATACCATCAGGATTTTTGGAGTATAGTTTTTCTTCCTCTACTTCTTCAGGTTTTGGTAGAATTTGTTCAGCTTTTGAGGGAATAAATATGAGACTTGATTCGAAGTGCTTTAGGTATTTTGGAGGAAGGTAGATGCCTTTTCCGTTTAGATTGGAATCCGTTATTATTTTTTCAATGTTGGTGAGGGTTGAGGTGGCTGTTGCGTTTAGCAATTCTAATGGTACATGTTTGGATGGGGTTACGTGGAGGAGTAGTGCTCCCCAAAATGTGAGACCTAGGCCTATGAAGGCTAGAATTGAGGAAGTGTAATAAATTGAAAAGGCAAGGGCTATCGCTCCAACGAAGAATAAGACGAGGCAGATTAGTTTTGTCGGGTCGATTTTAAAGAAAGCGCGCGCTCTGGGCAAAAGCGGAACCTCCTGTTTAAGCTTGCCTGCAAGGATCAATACAATAGAAATAACGGTTGAAGCGGCGGCGAAGCCTAGTAAGCCTAGCATCAACTTGGCGTATGTCCAGTACTGCACAGCCCATTCGTAACTGAACTGTAAACCGTACCTGTAAAGGTCATTGTGAATAATGTAGTCTAAGCGATTGAAGAAAAAGGCAGAACCCCCAGTCACCGCAATTCCCATCATAAGAAGTAGACAGCTAACGAATCTTGAGACGGGGCCGCAAGTTCGCACATGAATCAGGATGAACGCCATTGAGATGCTCGTTACTAACATGACAATTGCAAGGGAGCTTACAATTAATCTGGAGTAGGTCCAGTACTGTCCGGCCCACTCGTGATTGAATTGCAAACCGTATCTGTAAAGATCGTTGTGAACAATGTGGTCTAGAAGAGTGAAGAAATGCAATGAAAAAACATTTAGCACAATCACTACAAATAGTTGGGTTAAAATAATTTTTGATCTGGTCAAAGTTAGTGTTGCCATGAGCATTCCCAAAGTTACAGCGCACGTTTGATAAAAGTAGAAATCATTCCGTATTCAATGAGTCTTGTTTTGACGCCCTGTGCAGTAAACGGCGTAGTAACACATTTTTAGCGTTACGAAGGGCATCATGCCCGAGCTTTCTTTGTATGCTAAAAAGAATTACATTCAATTGTTTCACTATTTTCGGGTACAAGTTTTTGCTGGCAAACGTTATATCTGTTTTCCACACTTGTATTGGTTCATCTTGTCTACTAACTATGTCGCGCTTTATTATGCCTGTTTTTTCTACCTCAATAAGTCTTTGTCGAAGTGTTTCTTTCCTTATAGTTTTTTCAGTCATGTTTTTGTAAGTTATTGTAATGTTGTTCAGTGTGGGCGTGGTTGTTTTTGCTGCCTGATGAACAGCGTCGATTAGTTGTCTGTTAATTTTTGAAAGTTTTTTATAGGCGTTATTGTTTGCTTTCTTTTCTTTTCTTCTTTGAAGAGCATAAAGAAGAAAAACTCCAAATATTAAAGTAATGGGTATAGTGATCAGTTTATCTGCATTTTTTGATATGATTAAGGCTATTTGAGACCATGTTTTAATTGGTTGCCAATGGTTGACAATAGCCGTACCAAAAGGCAATAATTCTTCTTCAAGCTGGTAAATGTTTTCTGGGTTGTCAGTATAAGCGATCAAACTTATTTTCACGTATTTTTGTTCTGTGGTTTCTCCTGTTTTGAAGAGTGCGTTTTCATACCAGTAGAGCACCACTTGTGCCATACTTGAATTTGTTTGTTGGAATGCGAAGAACCGCCCGACTATAGGAGGGTTTTGAAGGAGTTGCACATCTCTTAGATCTAATTGTGTTGCTCGTGGGGGATTTCCGAGTTTTTGTGGCCATATGATTACGCTTGATTCCCAACTGTGCCATGTTGACCTTGAACTGCCTACTTCCAAAGCAACCCATATCATTCTTCCGTATTCATTTAGAGGAGTATACGCATAAACTAGTGCTGCGTCTTGCAGGGCTGTTTCCTCGAATTTTTTGTCTCGATATATGAATTGAAGATCATGGTCTAGAATTTGGGGAAATATCTGTGCGGTTGCTGCATGTTCGCTTCCGGGCGATTGAAGGAGAACTTGCCCAGGGCCTTCGGTTAAGGCGAATACAGGCACTTGAAGATTCAAGACTAAAATTAAGCTTATAAAGAGAACAACTATTTTAGCTAAATCTAGTTTAGAAAAATTGATGTCTACGTGTTTTAGGATTCTCCCACAGGTTGAGCAGAATGATTCTTCGTTTCTTGTGTTCGGGTTGCAGCTTAAGCATGGCATCGCTTTTGTATTTGTAGCAAAGATTTGGATTTTCCAGATTTTTTCGGACAAGAACAGTAAGATGAGGGTTCCGAGAAAGATGAGGACCCATCCTCCTAGTAAGTGAAATACTTGTGTTGCAGCTTCAGTTCCGTATTCATAGCCAATCAACACGATGATTATTATTCGGAAAATATTGAGAGCGTAAATAAGGGGAAAGCCGGTGAGGAATACTGTTGCTTTCTTCCAGGCAGTTTCTCTCGCTATATACGCAACAAAAACTGCGAAGATTGTGAACCCTATGAGAGAGTATATACCTGAGCATGCAATTTCTATGGCGAACGTGAATGGTTGGCTTTCGGGTTTGTTGAGGATTATTAAGGGGGCTTCGTATTGGGTTGCTAGGGTAACGGGTAGTCCTAAAGCTTTGAGGATGTTGTAAGCGGCTTCAGAGGCAAACGTGGAAAGGATTGAGCCAATTTCTGAAACTATTTGAAGTGGCGGTGGAGTTAGGAATACAAAGAAGGCTATCGGAAAGGCTAGTAATATTAGTGTCTTTGTGTTGAATATTATCAGGATGAGCCCGGCCACAAACAGAGGCAGGGAGATTAAGTGGTATTCCAATGGGGTGAACGTGGAAGACCCATGCCAGAAAAGCAGAAACGCTAGGAGGCAAAGTAGTGCGCCGATTACTTCAGTGATGTATGTTGGTTTTTTTATGGGGTTGGATGTCGCGAACGGAATCGCAGCTCTGAGCATTTTCCTTTTCCGGTATATTATGTAGATCAGTAGTAAAGGTATAGCTAGGGTGTAGCTTGTTAGTTCGTTTTGCAAAGCATCGTTAAACACGATGGCTAAGTCTTGGGAGAATATTGCGACTGTTGCGAAAATTATTATTGCAATTTTTACGACTATAGCAAACGTCTCTTGAGTTAGCGGAAGAAATGGCTGTAGTCTTGCATTAATTCTTTCCATGTTCTCTTCCAGATTGTCCCTTTAAAACTGTGAATGGCATGTGGGGATTTATTTCACCGTTCAGTCTAACAGATTGATAAAATGTGGTCACCGCACAAATGAAATTGAAGAGGTTTCAGATATAGCTCCTATCGATAAGTTAGAACTGAGCGACTTAAGATTCTTGCAGCCAGTTTAGGGCGTGGTTTAGTGCGCAGATGAGCGACAAAAATGAAGGAAGTAGTACCCAAAGAAACAGGATTAGGCAGAAAGGTCTAGCTTTCTCTGTGAAACGAGGCTCCTCAAATAAGAGGGAACCCAATTTCGCGATGTTGATTAGCATTGATAAATGACAAAACAAATCTCCATTCGAGCTATGCGCGCCCAATCATGTGACTGATTACGCTTCGTGGAAATCTTGCGCACATAAAGAAAAATGGAAGAAGATCATCACATGCGAACCAGCCAGCTTCTTGAACACCACGGAATGATTTTACCCATTGTCCAAATGTTAGATTTTTGTCATGATAATATCGAATGCTTGAAACGAGATCCGAATCTTCAACGAACCATTTTCGTCCTTCGATGATCTTGCTTGGAGATACGTATTGTTCAGTGAGATCCAAGTATTGGACACGCGCAACGTCTAATCCATTATCTCCCACAAAAAGTCGAAATGTACATCCAATACGAGGATTGATATCCAGCACTTTGTACTTACCATCACGTCTGTCGTATCGATACCCGATGTCAAGTATTCCTTTATAACCGATACTCTTCATGAAATGTTTTGTTGTCTCAACGATAGTGTCATTCCTCAGACAAATACCGAGTGAGGTTAACCCAGTGTACGGTGGTGCCTGACGGATTTTTTTTCCTGTAATCGCAAAGAGACATTCTGATTTCTCATTGAAATAACCATTGAACATCCAAATGGAATCATCACCACCAGGGATATATTCCTGAAGCATGAAGTTGGGATTGGAAGGATCCTCGTATCGGTCATATAAATCAAGAAGCTCTCCTTTCGTTTTTGTGATGAACATTTTCCTCCTCGTCCGAAGTTGTAACGTGCTGCCATAGATCCCTTTTAGCATTATCGGAAACGCAGCATGTTCAAGGTATTTTTCCACATCTTCTCTCGACTGAGGGAAGTATGTTTCTGCAGTTGGAATCTCATTCTTCTTGGCAAGGAAATACATTTCCTTCTTGCTGGTAAGCGTTCGAACAAGCTGCGACGAAAGATGCGGGAAGATGTACCATTCGCTTAACACATTAGCATAGTCCGCAAGCAAGATTGTACTTTCATCAGTAGTAGGCATCAGGATGGAACGCTTTCCTATTCTTTTAGCGACTTCCAATAAGTATTGAACGGGCACCTCTGGTGGTGCGGCATCAACATCCCAAATGAATTTTTCTCGAAAATACCGTGAATGGAGACCTGCTGCCCACGGGTTTGGATCAATGCCATAGATCGTAATACCCAGCCTTCCAAGACTTCGAGCGATGCCGAGACTACCATGGTGGTATGACTTCATGACGACAACTGGGGTTGAAGTGTCTTCAAAAGACATTCGTTTATGTTTCCTTCTAAAAGTCATCTTTGTCATATTTTTAAACTGGTATCCTAACGATCTCATCCTCTTTAACCATAAACATAGAATCCAAGTCGTTCACATGGGTAAGGATAAATTCGAGGTCTCTTATTTGACCACTCTTTTGAAGATATGCTGCACTGTTTCCTAACGTGCACGCCTCAACAGATGCGTCTCTCCATCGGTTAACGACTTCAGCTGTTCTATCATCTTCTGGCTTATATCCAGCTTTCATCAGACCATCTGCAATCCAGGCACAGCACATCTGATCTTCCTCACGGAATTCTCCTCTTGAACCAGCGCCAATAACCGCGATGTGGCTGTGACGTTTGATGAGATGGTTGATGACCGCACCGTAATTCCGAAAACATGCCACGTATCCTGTACCACAATCTTTTAGATTGTGCAGAAGCTGTGCTCCTGTTGATGATACAAGAATCATTGGCCGCATTGTATCTGTGCGTAGGGCGATTTCCGCTGGGCTGTTATTAATATCAAATCCATCTGGCATATTACCGCCTATTTCACCCACCAGTAACGGATTATCGAGATGCGCTGCCAGAAAATGAGCTTTCTCTATTGAGGGAGCAAAAAAGCATCTTCTTCCGCTTGCAACGGCGGTGACTGCAGTTGTCGTTGCGCGTATGACATCAATAGCAACAATAGCATATCCCTCTCTGTAACGTCGAACACTTTCAGGAAAACAATCGATAACGACTGAAAACTCACTCATAATTTATCGCTTTTCCATGACGCCGTATTACTGGGAAGTCGAGGACGCAGATTCTCTTTGGCAAACGCATCTGAATGCAATCCCCGTCGGTAAATTTCCACACGGAGAACCTCTTCAAGCCGGACATTGCAGAGATGAACTTCACGACCAAAATGATCCAGCAACGCGAACTGGCTTGGCTTGTTCGGTGCCTCAAACATGACAACACCGTGACCGAATGCATTTGCAAAACGATCAGCGAATGCCGCGTTAAAATTGCCTTCATCATCGAACAATCCGACGCCTTTTGCACTTTCTCGTGCCTCAACCACTAATTGAAGGGCGCCTGCATCAAGCCACCTCTTTCCCTGATTAATCAGTGCTTTGACAACATCTTCGGTAAAAGCCCCAGTGTGTTTCTTGCCAAGCTCAAATTGTACTTCGAGGCCACGATCGTTTGCCATCTTCACAATCTCTCGTGCGTTTAACGAAATGTCTGTGAACCCTTCGCCGCACTCGATTCGTGTGAACCCGAAATCGGCGACAAGATCAAGATACTGTGGGAGTTTTCCTTGCACATATGCAACCTCAAAAGGTCCGCCGCCGGTTGTGGTTGGCACTTTGTATTTTTTCGCTGCCGCGATTTTTTGACGCGTGACGTTCTCGTCGGCAATCAACCAGCATGCCATCGAAATCTTAAGGATTGACATCAGGTGATGGCTTTGTTCGAGATGACTCTTCAGAGTCACCAGATCATACCCTGGGTCGAACGGGCTGGTTGCTGGATGGATTTCAGACACCCCGATTGATTTCAAATATTCGCTGGTATGAAGTCTGCCTTTGCGAGTTGAACTGAAAACAGAGGGATGAGACGTAACCAAGTTTTTCACCTTCGATAATCTAGTAGTTTATGATTAGTGGTTCGCGTGAACCCTTGGTCGGCAAAAAACGAAGTACACCGTCTGACCATCGAACGTCTTTGACCCTTCCCACCTTCGATACACGATCGTCCCGCCTGCCTTTTCAACCATCGCATCAATATTGTGGATGAGTGCTCCATCTGACATCCGAGGCTCAGAGTGCTTAAGCTCGGCATTATCAACAACAGGATGCGCCAGACCCGCAATCACAACAAGACCACTGCAATGGTTCAGCATTGACTTGACCACATCAGCAGCGGCACGCTCATGAAGATACATCAACACTCCAGCACATAGGATCAGATCGTACTTGCGTTTATCCATAACGCGGTCAAGATCTGCCATGTCTGCATAGATCAAGCGTATCTTTGATGCATGTGCACGAAGGTATGCCTTTCCCTTTTCAAGGGCGTACTTGTCGATGTCAATTCCTTCGAGTGTTTTGGCCTCCAGAAACAGATCTGTCTCCATAAAACGGAGCAAATAGCCCGCCGAGCATCCCACCTCGAAAATACTTTTTATGTCCCTCGCGTGCGCGAGCACTCTACTCTGATGGAGCAAACACTTCTTGATATCTTCAAACAATATTCTTCTTATGCGAAGAAGATTCTCGATGCCAAAGTCATTGGCTTCTTCATAGAATTTTGCGTACCCAAGATGGTGAGTCCAAAGAAAACGATGAAAGGCATCAACATCTTTCTCAGACCAGTCCCGTATCATTGCCATCGACAAGCTATGACAACCCGGCATCCAACTTTGCTGATCAGTCCAAACTGCCAATTGCTTCCGAGTGTCAAGCGGAAGAAGCGCCCAGAACCCCTTTTTAAGTAATACCTTTGCTTCTATCAGCGCGCGCTGCATCAACAAGACAACCAACTTCTTTTCCAGAACTTGCCATGAAAGGTAAATGGACCATAGCCAGATGTAACTACCTTGCACACCTGCAGTCACCGAGGCTGGCGAATACTCTATCGAAAACATTCGCTTGGGCAACGTTCTGTAACATGAGATCGATCATTATTTTCACTAGGTCAACAGCTTGAACAGTATATCCTCGCCGAGCCACCTCGACCACTGCCAGACCTGCACCGCAACAACTTCGAGCACGCAAGCATTCTTAGGCAGTGAGAGTCGACTTATCATTCGAAGAATGACCTTGTGCCTGCACTGAAAGACCCTGCTGCTAGCATCGGTGCCTCTGTAGAACCAGCCCCAATGTACAGCACCAGATGTGAAATGCTCGATCACTTGCTGCTGTCCGTACTTGAATTCGTCTACACCTACCATAGACCACACCTATCAAAGGTACCGAACGGTTCAATGACCTGTCACATGTATCCACTATAGCGTTTCCTAACGACCGCATCATGAATCATGTAAATCAGCGTTACGAAATCAAAGACTGGTAGACCAGTAGCCTCTTGGACTGCTGCCGCAGCAGGAGGAAAATTGGAGCACTCAAACACTAATGCGCCAATATCTGGATGCTTAGAAACTAATTCTTTAGCCACCTTTGAAAGGGCCCTTTCAAATTCATCTAACCTCTTCTTCGGATCTTGTGCGCGCACGATAGACCAATTCCTGTCCAGACCAACCACAGCGACTTTCATGGAATCATCAATCCCAGCCTTTCTCAGATGCGTCTCTGTCAAGTATCTGGAGTCTGCACAAATTATGCCAACCCGATTGTTCTTCCCAAGCATCTTGGCCACTAATGGTACTTGAATTAGGCTAGACGCAAATACAGGAACATTCACTGCGTCAGCAATCTCATCTTGGAAGTAGATCAAGTAGCCACAGCCCAGAGCGATTGCTCTGACCCCTTCTTCCTCCAACTCTTTGGCTCCTTCAATATAACGTTGACAAATCGAGATGTCGGGCTTCTCGCACATTATGTCTTTGAGACGCAATCCTTTAACGATCTTGAACCTAACTGGAAATGGATACGTAGTAGCATTTCCAAAGTCTCCGGGTATTCGTGGATAGAGGGAATCAAGAAGCAGGATGCCAATAGCCTGTCCGTAGGACCTTCTAATCGTTGTCCGTTTAATCTTTTCCTCAACTTTTTGCAAAAATAGATCCTTAACAATCAAAGATGAGCACCATCGGAGTCTTACTTTCGCTCTTACTTAAGCGTACTGTAAGGACGTGGTGGCTACTTGATTCCTTCCGTCTATGTGAAAATGATTTATTAATCCTTTCTTGCTAAGGCAATGTGTATTACTCCAGTCGAGCGCAGAAATGGAAATTCACTATTGGCGTGCTGCTGTAGTTTCTGATGGATTCTGAGTCCAATCCGATCAGGTAATATCCTATGTTGGAGGAATGTGAATGGCCCAAACCCGATATTTGTATTCCTGATGTTCGTCAGATTTGCCTCTCGGAGATGTGCATTGAATTCCTTAGTGGAATAATAGTGTTGTTCGGCTCTTTTTCCTGGATTGTATAAACCGACTCTCTCAAGTCCGTGCTTCACCCTTTTTCGGATCGGTTCAAATGCAGGAGTCAGTAAGGGATCGAGCAGGCGATCCAGACAATATCGGTTGTGCATGCTTAGAACAACGTATCCACCAGGTATTAGGACCCTTGCAATCTCGACCAGCGCCTTTCTCAAATTAGGGAGCCACGAGGCTACTCCTAAGGCAACGATCAGGTCGAACGTTTGATCTTGAAAAGCAAGTTCATGAGCATCTCCGATGGTTTCATGAATTCGATTATCCATTCCTGCCTGCCTTGCGTGTGCGTGAGTTAGCTTGGTCATTGCAGGTACGCTGTCAATTGCCGCTACTGTAAATCCTTTCTCTGCAAGGGCTACTGCCATAAACCCTGCTCCGCAACCGATTTCAAGGGCATGAGTAGTCTTTGGAAGTGATAACTCGTCGACATAGTTAAGCGCAGTAACATGCCGTTGTTGTACAATGAATGCATAGAGATCTTTCCGTTGGTAAACCTCTGTCCAAAATGCTGACGCTCTTCGATGCCATTCATCTACGAGCTTCTGTTCATGGATGTGGTTTGTCTTGTCTACAATAATTGGGTCATCCTCCTTCGCACGCGCTCCACTAGAACCAACAGCTCATGGAGGTCTCTCACCAATTTTTCTTGCGGGAACTCCTACGACGAAGCTGTAGGGCTCAACATTCTTTGTGACGACTGCACCAGCTCCTACTACAGCCCCCTTGCCAATTTTTACTCCCGATAAGACTATTGCTCCATCACCTATGAAAACATCATCGCTTATGAAAACTGATTCAGGAATGATCTTACCACTTTGGATGGGTTGCTTTCTTGAGGGAATCTCGTGTTTATGTGTATACAAGCGGATATCATTTGTGAAAAAACATCCCCGGCCAATATGCAGGTCTCCAGTCAAATCAAGTCGATTGTTATGTCCTATGTATGCCCCTTTACATATTCTACAAATTGAAGCGGGGTAAGCTGTGTCTCTCTTCTTTATTTCATTGGAGTTTCGAATAGTAACATCGTCTTCTATTATTAGTTTACAAAAGCGTTCGTCAGCCCAAACATAATTCCCTCTTCCAAAAGAACAATTATCTCCAACAACGACATTCCCACCTAAAATTGAAAAAGATCCTATGACAACATTATTTGACTTGAAAACAACACCATTTCTTCTCGCACGCACGCGCGCTAGAAATTGAGGAAGGGGAAGTGTAAGCTCTGAAACAAGTTGTCGTTTCATAGTCGCTATATTAGTGTTGCAAGAATTAAGAAATCTCTTCAACATTGTGATTATCCTCCTTCGCGCGCTTCATTCGCTTTTAGACTTTCTTGTCTCAACAACAAACTGTAAGGGTCCACACAAGCAGGCGCATGCTTCTTGATCGACTAATTAGCTGATACTAATCGCACACTTTCCATTTTTTCAGCTGCAGACAACATTGTTTCTAACGTCATCGTGCCACTGTTTTCTTTCTTTTTCGCGTACTTGAGCAATGGAAAAAACACATTGTTAATAAATTTCTTAATCAGTTCGTAAGATTCTCCCAAATTCCATAAATGGAACCAAACATGGAGGGGGGCTTTTTTTGCAATAGCGACATCGAGTATTTTTTTTAAAAGGATGGGACTCATACTTTGGTCAAGGTATAAACTTGGGTGAATATCGTACAATCGACCTTGTTTCTCTACGTACATGCAATCGTTCATAAAATCGCCATGACTCCTGTAGCATTTGTATCCATGTTTCTCAAGCAAGTCTAAATGGGCTACGCGATTTTTTGGAAAGACAAAACTTCTTGGGACAACGCCGAACGTTTTCATAGCCGCTGAGATCATGTTTAATTCATTGTCAGCCTCATTATAGGATAAGTTTGTGAAATCCTTATGGTAGTATCCATGTGACCCGATATCGTGTTTGACAGGAGACTTAAGAAGAACTTCCAAGATAGAGTTCTTCACTTCAGTCAGTTGTCCTCTAATAGCGAAAGTCGCTGGTATTTCAAAATTATTGAATAAATCAATAAATAAAGGGAAAGCCAGTTCGTCTATCTTCCCAACAGAATATTCGCTAAGATACCTATGTACATTGGCAT
>Ga0315312_1002433_pt1 | contig 12938 bp, 13 predicted proteins | sample TDP7_MG_FD_203629 | JGI IMG/M metagenome (GOLD analysis project Ga0315312, IMG submission 203629) | Freshwater sediment microbial communities from Lake Towuti, South Sulawesi, Indonesia - TDP7 | ecosystem: Environmental > Aquatic > Freshwater > Lake > Sediment | place: Indonesia: South Sulawesi... | reverse complement strand
AGGACGCCCAATTGTTCCTGGGCACTGCCGAGGATTAGCATTAGTGACCACGAAGCCCATAAGTTTTCTAGGAGGCGTAGACCCCAATTCGGGAAAAATCATCGAGAGAGGCCACGATCTAAAAGGAGAAAGCATAAGAGGAAGGATTCTTTGCTTCCCCCACGGCCATGGGTCCACGGTGGGCAGCTACGTGATCTATTCGTTAGCCAAAAAAGGTTTAGGCCCCAAGGCAATCGTCAATGAGACAGCGGATCCCGTGGTGGTTGCAGGAGCGATTATTGCGGGCATCCCAACCGTTGACCAGGTGAATATACTCCAAATTGCTACGGGCGATGAAGTCGAAGTCGATGGGGAGAAGGGAACCGTCACCGTCACGTACAGAAAGAAAAGGTAAACCAAGAATGCAATAATTCATAAAACTGATGTAATTACTTCCCTCTGGGGAAAAGAAGTCTGCCCTTCAGTCGGCGATAGAAATCACTTTTGAGTCGAATGAAAGAGGATTCATTTTCGGATTTCTTGATGGTTATGCAAGGCTTTTTCTTTCTCAATTCTGCTTGATAGTGACCATCAATGACGACGACCACCTTCTTAGGTTTAAGGAGTTCTATGCTCATCACAGCCTTGGCAGGAAAAACTATTGGCGGAAAAGCTGAAAGAGGACAAACAGGCGTCAAAACAAAGGCATCAATTTCAGGGTCCAATATTGGCCCCCCAGCAGACAAGGAGTATCCCGTGGTCCCAGCCTGGGAAGCCACAATAATTCCGTCAGAACGGCATCTCGCAACCAGTTCTTCGTTCTTACATATTTTGGCGTATAAAGTCTTGGCCAGGGCGCGGGACGTAATGAAAACCTCGTTTAGGGCATCAGGCAACCGATCATCTCCTATAAAGGAAGCAAGTTTCATACAACGCTCTATTGCGAATTTTCCTTCTAGGCATTTATCTAGGGCTTTGATTCCTTCTTTAGGGGTTACCTCTGCCATAAAGCCGCGCTCACCCATGTTTATGGCTAGAATTGGAGGCTCAGGCTTAGGGAGAAGCAGGCACGTCCTCAAGATGGTGCCGTCTCCCCCTACCGTGATGATCCAGTCCACCTTCATTTTTTCAAGGGGTAAAGCATCCTTTGGTCTGTTGGCGTATTTTGCCAATTTTGGCTCCAGGAACACTTTTAAGCCCTTTTCTTTCAGATAGTTTAACAACTTTACTCCAAATTCTAATTGCCCTTTTCCTGTCGGGACGCGCAACGATGCCTACGACATTGAACATTTTGTTCCTCCTAGAGGCAACTAAAGCTACGTGCAGACCAAATAAAAACTTTGATTAAACGTCCTGAAGATGTTTATGCCAATGCTAAAAGCTATCTTTTCAGTTTCCACCTTCGCGATGAGATTCTTCCCGTTACAACCTTCTCGCTAGTAAATATCCTAGCTGCGACATAGAGCACCGCAACTGTGAATATGGATATATAAGCGATGCTGATGGCCATGGTCGTGTAATCTCCTATGAAGGCCGCCTTTGTTGCAATAATGGAGTGGGTGTAGGGTATGGCATAAAGCACTATCTGGACCGCGGTCGGGAGGATGTCTATGTCCGCGAACATCAAAATCATTGAAGGAACCATTATGGGTATGTAAAGGTATCCGATGAGGGACTGGGCGCTCCTCACGTTCTCAGTAAAGACCGCTATGCAAACCGCCAACGCCAAGGCCGAGACTATGGTTATAAAGATTATCACGCCTAGAAGCAGATACCCCCCCATTGACGGAGCGAGACCTAACGCCTGCAGGTCTACAGCCGGGATTTCACCACCAAATATGGAGCCAGAATAAAAGTTAACTCCCACGATGGTAGCTACAGCTCCCGCGGCGGCAACCACAACCGATCCCCCGAGCTTACCCGTCAATATGCTTAGCCTTCCAACAGGAAGCGTGAGAAGGGTTTCAAGGGTCTTCTCCTCCTTCTCTATGGCAATCGATGTCGCCGCGATCTGCATGCCGAATATGAGCAGCATCATAATAGCCATTGGAAACATTATGGACTGCGATATTACAACAATAGAGAGCGCTCTGGGATCCACATTAAAAGTTTCACCCTTAATCACTGTGGAATAAGATACGTCTATAGGGTTCAAAACTGTTTCAGGGTTAGAAAATTCTTTTTCGACTGTCTCCTTGACTAGAGATTCCTCGTATTTGCTCAGCAGAAAGTCCGCCATCTCCGACCTCCCGGTCTCGGCCATGCTCACTCTCCTGAAAATGACATAAACATTCAACTTTCCCTTTGAACCATTAGCCAAATCATCACTGAAATCCGCAGGTATAACCAGCAACACTGTGATGTTGGTTTCCTTAAGGCTTTCAAGGGCTTCTTCCGCGCTCGAAGTGTCAACTTTTACAATTTTTATGTTATACTGGTTATTCTCAAGGAATCTCGTAAGGTTTTGGGCTGCTGGCTTGCCATCTAGGTCCAGCAATGCTATTGAGGCTGCCTTCACGGATTCTTCAACGGCGGTTTGTGATATATTAATGGCAAACCCCATTATCGGGAAAATTAGCAGGGGCATGAGCACCATTCCTAATAGGATTTTAGGGTCCCTAAGCAGTTCCTTGATCTCCTTAACCACAAGGTTGCCCAAACTGCTACGCACGCCTCGTCGCCTCCATGAACGCCTCCTCCAAGTTTGGAACGTTATATTTAGACTTAAGCTCTGAAGGACTGCCTTCGCCCGCAATTTTTCCCTCATTTATGAGGGCTACACGGCCACATAGAAAGTCCACTTCCAGCATGTTATGACTTGAGAGGAGAACCGTGACTCCATGTTTCTCAACGTACTCCCTGATAATTCTCCTAACATAGTAAGCGTGCACAACATCTAGGCCACTAGTCGGCTCATCCAGTATCGCCAGCTTAGGCTTTATCATCAAGGCTCTAGCCACCAGAAGCCTCCTGTTCATGCCCTTGCTGTAGCTCTTTACTCTATCCCTAACCCTATCTTCAAGCCCCGAAATCTCCACCGCCTCTTCCACCATGGATCGAGCTTCTTCGTCTCCAGCGTAAAAGGCTGCCATAAACTCAAGATACTCACGCCCAGAAAGATTCCTGTAAGCCCCAGCCTCCTCAGGCAAGTAGCTTATAAGCTTGCGAACCTTGGGAGCCTCCTTTTCAACGTTAAAGCCGAAAACTCTCGCGGAGCCTGATGTAGGCTTTATCAAAGTGGATATAATCCTTAGGGTTGTGGTCTTCCCCGCGCCGTTTGGGCCTATTAACCCGTATATTTCCCCTCGCCTAACCCTGAAGCTTAGGCCAGTGAGAGCCCTAATATTCCCATAGTTCTTAACGAGATCTCGGGATTCGATGGCAAAATCAGTTAACCCCATTTTTCACCGCACCTGTATTAAGACATGCATCTTCCTACTGGAACAGCGTTAACTAATATAAGTAGAGCGGTGAGCGGCGGCATGTGAGACCGTAAGCTTTATTGTAAGGGTCGTAAAGATTGCTTTATAACATGAGGGATTAGCGATGAGCAAGCCTATGGATGTTGGAGGCCTAAAGGTGGGAAGCTATGTAATCGTTGACGGTGAACCCTGCCGCGTTGTTAACTATTCTAAGTCGAAACCTGGAAAACACGGGTCTGCCAAGGCTCGGGTTGTAGCCATAGGTGTTTTTGATAAGGTTAAGCGAAGCTTTGTGAAGCCCGTGGACTCGCAGGTTGAAGTGCCAGTTATTGACAAAAGAAGCGGCCAAGTCATCGCGCTGCTGCCGAAAACCGTTCAAGTTATGGACTTAGAAACGTATGAGGTATTCGAAAATCCGCTACCTGAAGAGGAAGAAACTAGGTCAAGGCTCGCCTCAGGTGTTGAAGTTGAGTACTGGCGCATCCTAGGCAAAACAAAAATAATGAGGGTGAAAGGCTAGCCAAACTCTTACCCCCTTCCTGTTTGCTTGTTATCCTAAGACTTAGATTTCGTAATGAATGTATTCCTTTTATTTGCTGTTACATAAATTGTAAGTGAGGCGAAACCCTTGAAGCATGTTAAGCAAATGCGGGTGCAGCCAGGAATGAGCGTAGGCGATCTAGTGAAAGAAATGAACGAATGCGGCGTCCTCGGCGCTGGAAGGATCGGAAAAGCCGCTGAATTGACGGCCGAGATGTTTGGCGACCCTGACTGTACGGTGTTTCTAACTCTGGCTGGCCCCCTCGTCCCCGGAGGCCTTAGAAAAATCATAGGCGACCTCATTGACCAAGGATGCGTGAACGTGGTGGTCACCACCGGAGCTAATGTTGTGCACGACATCGTGGAGGCGCTGGGCTACAGGCATATAAGGGGCACCTTTCTTGCTGAAGATAAAAAGCTTAAGGCCAAAAGCATTGGCAGAATTGGGGACATTTTCATTGAGCAGGAAGCGTTTAAGCACTTGGAGAAATGGATGTATCAAGTCTTAGAGGGCATACCAGAGGAAAAGAGAGGGCGTTTATCTGTAACTCAGCTTCTTTTTGAGATGGGCAAGCGAATTCAGGACCCTGAGTCAATTCTAGCAATTGCGGCAAAGAAGAAGGTTCCCATAATATGCCCAGCCTTCATGGATTCCATTGCAGGCTTCCATCTTTGGGTGTTTGGGCAAGACAAAAGGATCAGGGTAGACCCTCTCCTAGATACAAGTGAACTTATGGACAAGGTTTTTGAAGCAAAAAAGGCGGGCATTATAATTTTAGGCGGGGGATGCCCAAAGCATTTTGCATTATTTGCAAATACCTTCCGCGAAGGTGTTGATCTTGCGGTTCAAATTACAATGGACAGGCCTGAGCCCGGAGGCTTGAGCGGCGCCCCCCTAGAGGAGGCGGTCAGCTGGAGCAAGGTGAAGCCAGGGGGGAAAATGGTAACCGTTATCTGCGATGCGACCATAGCCTTTCCCCTCATAGTTGCGGCGGCCTTAGAAAAAGTTCATTAGGTGGCGAAAGGTTTTTGTTGAAGTCGATGATGCGGGAAGAGCCCTCGGACTTGATGAAGAGGTTATGAGTACTGATGCTTCACTCTACCGTGATTCTGTAGCCTCTTTTCCTTGGTAAGTTGAATCTCAAGAATGCCGCGCTTAAAGCTGGCCTTCGCCACATTGCTTTTTGCAGGATATTTCCTAGCATACGCTATTTTAATATGAGCAAACTTATCACACGTGCTAGTTTAGCCGTCGGGCTCCCGCTTGGATGCAAAGTAAGCATGGTGTAATGGGCTATGGGTGGAGGTCTCGCCTACATAAGGGTTTTTGTTTCCAAAGACTTTTTAATGTCAACACCCTACAAAGAAGTTGAAAATGTAGGTGCGTGATGTATGAGAACGGCTGTAAAGAGTGGAAAGTGGAAAACAGTGATGCTGCCGGAAGGCCTAATCAAAAACGTGGATGAAGTAATCTCAACCCAAGGTTTAGGTTACACGTCTAGAAGCGAGTTCATCAAAGAATCCGTGCGTCTAAGGATACAGAAGATTAAGAAACAACCCTCTAAATAATCGTCTACTCGAAAAACCCCACGCTCGAAGAGAAAATTGGGTCTGCACTTAAACCGGACATTTCGCCGTATTTCAAGCATGCTTCTGCTGTACACAGCTAAACCATTTATTATACAGGCTTACAATATTTAAGGAGCTTAAAACAATTTTAAGTTGGAGATAGATCATGGCTCTAGAGCGCCTCGGTTCTTCATTATACGATGCTTTGAGGAAGGTTTTTCGAGCCCCTATCGTAGATGAGGAAACCGTTAAGGAGCTGGTTCACAACATCCAACGGGCCCTACTTCAAGCCGACGTCAACGTTAAACTTGTCCTCGAAATCTCGAAAAGAATAGAAGATCGGGCGTTAAAGGAGAAAGTTCCGTCCGGGGTTTCTAGGCGAGAACACGTGATAAAAGTTGTTTACGAAGAGTTAACACGTTTTCTCGGCGAAAAGCCGGTTCCTTCGAAGATAAAGACGGGGAAAAGAAACGTTTTCATGTTGGTGGGAATCCAAGGGTCGGGCAAAACCACCACCGCCGTGAAGATGGCAAGATACTTCCAGAAAAGGGGGTTAAAGGCAGCTCTAATCTGTGCAGACACCTTTAGGCCAGGGGCCTACGTCCAAATGCAACAACTAGCAAAACGAGTAAACGTCCCTGTTTACGGAGACCTAAAAGCGAAAGACTCTGTAAAAATTGCCCTAGACGGATTAAAACAATTTGACAAACACGATGTGGTTATCATTGACACTGCGGGTCGCCACAAGGATGAGACGAGTCTGATTAAAGAAATGAAAACCTTAGAAAATGCAATTAAACCCGACGAAGTGGTTTTAGTCCTTGACGGAACCATTGGACAACAGGCATCGGTTCAAGCCAAGGCCTTCCATGAAGCCACCCCCATCGGCTCTGTTTTTGTAGCAAAACTCGACGGCTCCGCCAGGGGAGGAGGAGCCCTCTCCGCTGTTGCATCCATTGGGGCACCAATAAAGTTCATTGGCACGGGCGAAAAAATCGAAGATATCGAACCCTTTGCTCCTTCCCGCTTTGTGGGTAGGCTGTTGGGCATGGGCGACCTGGAGAGCCTCATAGAAAAAGTGCGGGAGGCCGAGGTTAAGGTGCCTGAAAAAAAGTTGCGAGCATTTCTGAGCGGAAAGTTCACTCTCGCGGACATGCATGAGCAAATCAAGGCCATGAAAAGCATGGGTCCCTTCAGCCGCCTCCTAAAAATGCTTCCAGGATTCAGTTACAACATACCTGAGGAAGCAATGGAAATAACTGAAGACCGCCTGAAAAAATGGCCAATAATCATTCAGTCCATGACCCCGGAAGAGAGGGAAAGCCCAAAAATTTTCACTGCATCTAGAATAAGGCGAGTGGCCCGAGGCTCAGGCACAAGCGAAAAGGAGGTAAAGGAACTCCTTAAGCAGTACTCCATGATGAAAAAAATGATAAAGACCCTAAGGAGGAAAAGGTTTCCCTTTTTTGGAAAGGGGTTTCCAGCGGCATAACCAAAAGCGCCCACAAACTGAGTGTAAGAGATGAAAAAGCCCCATGGAAATACTTGACAAAGCCCAAAAAATGCTTGAAAAATATCCCCTCTGCGACCACTGCCTAGGGAGACAATTCGCCCTCCTAGGCTACGAACTGGGTAACCAGAAGCGCGGCGAAGCCCTAAAAATCCTTCTAACCATGAAGGGGCAATGGTTAGCATCTTCAGAAAAGAGACGAGGAATCTCTCTCCTGAAAGCCGTGGCGGTGAACGGATCCTTTGACATGGCCGCCGAAGTCCTCGGGAAACTAAGGAAGAAGGCGATTAAAAAGCTGGAGTGCTACTTATGTGAGGGTCGGTTTAGATTTTTACCTGAACTTGCGGATAAAACGTCCAAAAAATTGGAGGATTACGAATACGCTACCTTTCTTATTGGTATAAAGTTGCCCACTGAAGTGGAAGAAAGGGAGGATGAATTTAAGGCCGAATTTGATGTCAAGCATGGAGAGAGCATGCGGAACGAGTTCAGCCGCGAAATCGGAAAAAAAGTCTCCGGAATAACGAAAAAGATGGCGGACTACAAGAAACCGGACATTGCGGTTATCGTTAATCCCTTCACTAAACAGGTTACGCTTCAAGTGAACCCCCTTTTCATTGCAGGGAGATATATGAAAATGGTTCGCGGAATTCCCCAGTCTAAATGGTTCTGCAGAGAATGCGGAGGAAAAGGCTGCCCCAAATGCAACTGGACCGGAAAAATGTACCCTGAATCAGTCGAGGAGATCATAGCTGCACCAATGTTAGAAAAAACCCGTGGGGAGGACGCCATACTTCATGCGGCAGGGCGGGAGGACATAGACGCCCGCATGCTTGGGCGCGGAAGACCTTTTGTTATGGAAATCAAAAAGCCCAAAAAAAGATTTATCGATTTGCGGGGTCTAACGCAAACCATCAACAAAATGGCGCAAGGAAAGGTGAAAGTTCTAAACCTCCGCCTAACTCATAAGGACGCCGTTAGAAAATTGAAAAAAAGGGAGACGGCTGAAAAAATCTATAAGGCAATTGTTGAGTTTGAAAGGGAGATTTCAGATGATGAAATAAAGACATTGGAGAAGACGTTCACTAACGCCACTATTGTTCAACAAACACCTTTACGTGTTCTACACCGAAGATCGGACCGGATCCGAGAAAAGCACATATATGAGGCGCGTATAAAGAGGTTAAGGCCAAATCGTATAGAGATGAGGGTGCGCTGTGAGGGGGGACTCTACATTAAGGAGTTAATAACCAGTGATGAAGGTCGAACGGACCCCAGCGTAGCCAAGATCGTGGGCGCTGAAGCCAAACCTTTAGATTTAGACGTTTTAGGCGTAATGTTTTAGGCGTAATTGAGAAGGAGTCTTAAACATTGACGAAATTAAAGGGTTATCGGGCAAAAACTCGTTCAGTTTTGAGGAGGAGACCTAGGGAGCGGGGAAAAACCGGGCTCAGCAAAATTCTTTATGATTATAAACCGGGAGAAAAAGTGGTGATTAAAATAGATCCAAGCGTTCACAAGGGCATGCCTCACCGAAGATATCATGGAAAAATCGGGGTCGTAGCCGATAAAAGGGGCCGATCTTATGTAATAGACATCACGCAAGGCAAGGCCGTTAAAGAAATAGTAGTGCGACCCGAACACCTTAAGCCCCACTCGGAGGAATGAAATGCCCAAAAAAATGTTGAAGGAGAGAATTGTCTCGGTGCCCCAGGTGAAGGATATACTGGAGGCCATAGGGGAAGAAAACCTCGATCAGTTTCAACGAAGATCGCTAGATTATGCATCTAAATTTTCGAAGGCCGAGGCCGCCAAAGCAGAAGAACTCGTGGAAAAGCTTACAGGACAATTTGGATTAGAAGAATCGGAGGCTGTCCAAGTAGTTAATTGCATGCCGGAAAGTATAGAGGAAATCAGAGTCTTTCTGGCTGGTGGACGTAAAATTGTTGAGACCTCCAAGTTGGAGGCAATTCTAGCCCTTTTAGACAAATATAGGAAAAAGGAATAAGGCGTCCTTTAAAGTCTATTATTGGCGGGCTGATTGAGTTATGGAAAAGAGATACGAAGACCACGCATACGTCCTTGACTATCTCCCCCACGGAAGACCAGGCACTAGACCCTACCGGGCTGGAGCCCTAGTTCAGGTTGTTGGAGAAGATTTTTTCACCCTCCTTGAAGCCGTGGTGAAGGAGGGCCTCGTCCTTAAGCCTCTTGACAGAGTTTATGTTGGTAAGGACACCCGCGACAGGGTCACCTACATCATAGGGCGGATAGGCTATGAGGAATTAACCACAGCCGCAAGGATGGAACTAGCCACAGCATTGGAGAAAATTGTTCTTAATCGCGAAAAATGGTTCATCAACTTCTTTAACACAGCTCAGGCCATAACGCCGAGGATGCACGCCCTGGAGCTTATCCCAGGCATAGGGAAAAAATACATGTGGCAAATTCTAGATGAGCGGGAAAAAAGGCCCTTCCAAAGTTTCGAAGACCTGCAACAACGTGCTAACTTGCCTAATCCCGCTAAACTCATCGTCAAAAGGATTCTTGAAGAACTGGCTGGCCAAAGCAAATATAGATTATTCACCCGTCCAGCCTAAATTTCCTAATTTTGTTTGTGCAAGAAACAGTTTTAGTGAGATTTAGGGCCAAGATGCCTGCGATTTTCGGGATAGTGAGGTCTCCTGCTTTATCCGGGTAGTATGATAGCTCACTTTTGTATTGAGGGTCTGGACCTACCTTATCTTTTGTCTCTTCCACCGAGTTTCTTATTGTTTCGTTTTCGGCAACTAAGCGTTGAAGCAGATACGTGGTTGCTTGGTCGGTGTGGGCTGCCGTCACGTGGCGGTCCCAGCTTACGTAGACTGAGGCGCCCTTTTCAACGAATGCTTCGGCCATCTTGATAGTGTTAGTGTTCAGTCCATCGCAGCCCATCATAATGATTATAGTGTTAGCAAATCTTCCCTTCATACTATAACTTATGAACTTCGGGCTTACTCCAAAGTAGTATGGACCCACATCCTTGACGAGGGAGACCCTCACCACTCGGTCTTGTACCTGCTCAAATTGATATCCCGTATTACTGTAGAGTTCAGAGGTGAAAAGGGCTAAGGACTGCTCTTCCCCAATGATTCCTGCGGCTGAATGCACCCTGAGAACTATCAAGCCATAACCATGCGTGGGAAGGTTCCTATAAAAATTCACAGTAACGTTCTTCCAGTCATAATAGTCTACGCTGAACCCGGCTTTCTCTAAGATCGCCGTGGAAGCATCTATAAAGGTTTGATTAACCGTCCCCCATTCTGGGTGGCTTAGGTGGTCAATAATGGCGGCTTTGTACTGAAATGGCGGAGCCTGCCTTGAAATAGAATATATAAGATAGCCTAGGCCAAGGATGGCGGCAACAGCAACGACGCCTATCAGTATCTTATTAAACATGCGCTTCTTAGGTTTCTTTCTCCTTGGCTTCTTTTTCATGGAGGAACAACCTTAATCCTGTGTGATTTTCCCATTTTTTCTCCGAATGGGATGACCACCTTCTGACTATAAAAGTTGTCGTGGTTTTTAGTGTTTTCTACTTTTAAGTCTGAACAAGGCAATCGTTACAGCCATAGTAGCCATAAGACCTAAAACAAAGCCTGTCCAAGGCACCAACAAATCGAGCTTACATACGGGGACGATATAACCTCCTACAGGTTGAATAACCATTTTCGGGTGTGAAGCGGGGTCGGACCACGCCATACCCGCATCAATAAGGGCTGTGTCGTTACAAAAAGCCTTCAGGGTCACCGTCCAGTGGCCGTATATATTGAAAGTCCAATTCATGGCATCTGAGAAATTGTTCCATTGCTTTCCATACTTGAGAATGTAGGATACTCCGTTCGGGTCCGTTAAGTTCCAAACGTATAGGGTGCAATCCACTTCATGGGTTCCGTTGAAGGCCTTTTGTGTTACATTAACAGTGAATGTCACCTTCGTTCCAAAGTATATGGGGGACTCGGGGTCTTCTGTGAAGTCAACCACGCACTTCCTGAGTGCCACATATTGGGCTGTTGCCGTATGAGGGCCGTCCATATGCACATTGATTGAGTTGCCCGTGATGTTGCTTCCGTCAATATCCCAGTTAAGGAACACGTACCCCGTGACTGGCTGGGCCGTCAAGTTGACGTTAGTGGAGTTGTCATACCACCAGCTACCGCCTGCTTCACCTGGGGGGTCTCTTGTTGGCTGCGGACTTAATCCTGGCGGATCGGTGCGTATCACTAAGAGATATTGGGTCTTCCAAGTCCATGTGATGCTTGAGGGCGCATTTATCGTAAAGGACACGGTTGTAGTTATTCCAGATGCGGGGACGCTTCCAGTTCCAGTCCATCCAGTACAAATGTACCTGGTGTCAGTCGGCGTAAGAGGCCAAGGCGAGGTGACTGATGCAGTAATGGACGTTCCGTTATCAAACCATCCGCTCGTCGGCGTGGGCGAATCATGCGGAGAAGTCACGGTCAAATAATATTGGGTTTTCCAATTTGCTACAGCAGTTTTAGATCCATTCATTACTATCGGGTCCGACGGCGAACTGCTGCCAGACGCGTCGCCACTCCAACCCGTAAAAACATACTGGACCCCTGTAGGACCATTCACGGTCAACGGGGTGATTGTAGCATAGGCCGTGTCGCTTGCATTATACCAGCCTTCTCCGCCTGGGGTGCCGCGGGCGGAGATGACTGTGAGATAATATTGGGTCTTCCAGTTTGCTATAGCGGTTTTGTTACCGTCCATGGTTATCGGATTGCTTTGTGCGTAGTTTGTTCCAGAAGCGTCTCCGCTCCAGTGGGTGAAAACTCTGCGAGTACCATTTCCATGATCGATAACACTCGTGTTTAGAGTAGCGTAAGCAGTGTCGCCATCATCATACCAACCCATGCCTCCAGGAGTACCATAGTTAGAGGAAACGTCTAGATAGTACTGGACTTTGTATATGCTTTGGTAGTTCCCTGTAACCGTCACCGGCCCTTCCACATGGAAAGGTGAAACCGGACCGGTAACATTGATTAAGGTGAAATTCTCGTTGGGATCAAGGCTTAAAACCGTGACGCTATAAGAATACTCGATCCACGAGCAATTATCAACCCACCATGTGAACGGAAGATTACCAAAAGTCTTCGCAGAACCATTAACTGTAACCACGGTGCCAGTGGCATTAATATCCAAACCAGTCTGACCAAAAGTCACTAAATATTGTTTGACGTAGTGGGCTGTTGCCGTGTGATTGGCATCCATGTGCACAGTTACGTTCAAGGTCGTGAATATGTCGCCATCAACGGTCCAGTGATCAAACCTATACCGCTCGCCCGCCACTCCTGTCTCATTTGGAACAAACGCAGGAGCTGTTAAGTTCACATACGTGCAATTGGCGTACCAGCCTTCACCTGGAATAGTTACGATGTCAGCTGGATCTGTCTTAACGGTCAAATAATATTGTTCCACTGGTAGTGGCCAGAACAAAACTGTGGAATCTTCTGAGTGTGGGGACCATGCTATAGCGCCCATTGTTGTTGGTGTGCCTGTGATCACCTTTCCGTAGGCGTCGAAGTGCATCCTTACATTAGTTGCATTCGAGAACGAAACAGAAACCACTGCGTCTACGTACCCTTTGGGTGGTATAGTTCCTAAATTAATACAAGTGTCGTTGAACCACGTTGGATAAACACAGTCCGACCAGTTTTGTACACCGTAGGGCTGGGGTGTACCATATTGAAAAGCATTTACTGGTGTGCTGTTAACCGTGAGGCTAACAAGGTTATTGTAGCCAGCATCATTAAGATCAATAACCAAGTGAGTATCATACGAATAGTGCGCGGCACTGGTCATATTCACCCTCACGGTAAAAGTCCCTGATGTGCCCGTAAGGTTTAACAGCC
>Ga0315312_1002432_pt1 | contig 12944 bp, 9 predicted proteins | sample TDP7_MG_FD_203629 | JGI IMG/M metagenome (GOLD analysis project Ga0315312, IMG submission 203629) | Freshwater sediment microbial communities from Lake Towuti, South Sulawesi, Indonesia - TDP7 | ecosystem: Environmental > Aquatic > Freshwater > Lake > Sediment | place: Indonesia: South Sulawesi... | reverse complement strand
TGTGATGGCGAGAGGGAAAATGCAATTTGAGTTTTGAAAACGTAAAATTTGGAATCTGCCCAAACTTGTATCCACTAGAATTAATTTATGAGATGACTGTATTCGCCGAAAAAACTGGATTAGATTCAGTAATGATGGGAAACCACCTGGTCGCCATAGGAATCAAAAGACGAGAAGCGCTAGAAGCATGGACTACTTTAGCGGCAATAGCATCTAAAACGAACCGTGTCAAATTGGGAACATGCGTTACAGATCCACATAGACGCCATCCTGCGGTCTTAGCTCAAACTGTAGCGACATTAGACATAGTTTCCAATGGGCGCGCCATTTTTGCAGTTGGCCCAGGAGAAGCGATGAATTTGGATCCATACGGCATCCCATGGGATAAACCTGTTTCAAAAATGCGCGAAACGATTGAGATACTTAAAAAACTTTGGACTGAGCAGTCGGTTAATTATGAGGGCGAGTTCTTTAGACTTCATGAAGCAATTCTTGAACCTAAGCCTATTCAAAAGCCTCACCCGCCAATTTGGGTTGCAGGAATATCACCGAGAACAATGAGAATAACAGCAGAACTCGCAGACGGTTGGTTTCCACTACTTATAACTCCTGAACAATACAAGGCAGGATTAAAAAGCATTCACCAGTGGGCAGACCAGGTTGGAAGGAGGAGTGAAAAGGTTGAACCAGCACTTTTTCTTTATACAGTCGTAGCTGAAGACCGTGAAAAAGCACGCCAACTCATCGAACTCCCTGCAAAAATGTTGTTGACCTTGTTCCCAAAGAATTTGGCGCAGTTAGGCTATAGCGCTCCGAAGGAAGAACTTAATGCCTCTAGTTTTATCGTTAAATCTGAAACAGTTAAAATGATGCTTGAAAAATCGGCTATGATTCCTTCCGAAGCCGTGGAAAAATTCTTCGTTTTTGGATCTCCAGACGATTGTATCGCAGGACTTGAAAAATACATTAAAGCCGGAGTAAAGTATTTTGCATTCGCACTACTGACATCCCCACCGTCAGCCATGACAACACTCAAACTTTACGCGGAAAAAGTGTTGCCATACTTTAAAGAGGACATACAGAGTAAATAGAGCACAGAAATTTACCGAACTGGCTTCTCTTTCTTCCCTAGTATGAGGGAACGAATAGCTACTCCGTTAACTGCAATTACTTGATAGCGAACCCCGGGCAGGTCTCCGAAAGCTCTCCCTCTAGGTCCTCCGATTCCAGTTATTAGTACTTCATCATGTTCATCAACAAAATTAAGAGCCCCGTCTCCGGGTAGAAAAGCGGTAACTTGTTTTCCATTCTTGATCAATTGCACTCTTACGCATTTGCGTACAGCAGAATTTGGTTGCCGACTTTCCACGCCTACTTTTTCGAGAACAATACCGCGACCTATAGGGGCGCCTTCAAGAGGATCCGCCTTGATATCCAACCCGAGCATCCGTCGTTTAAAATATCGATATTTCCAACGAAAGTGCTTTCGCTTCTTAATTAATTTTCTAGCCGCAAATTCCCCTTTTGGCGACTTTGTTCCAGTCATTACGACACCTAATTAAACCGGTGTATGTAGGTTATGAGTGGTTTATTTATGGTTTTTGTTAACAGAGCACACCAGCACGCCAAATAAAGTAGTACTAACATTTAGACCCATTTATTCTGCTGTCCACCATGTGTCGTCCTAATCACTCAGACATTATTTTCTACATTTGGAGTTCTAGCGCTTTGATTGAAGCAAATAAAGGCTAAAATCATGATTTTCGCAAAAGAAAGCCCAAAATGAGCTACGTTATCACAACATTGTCAATTTGGAAATATCGTTTAACAAGGAATCTGGTTCGCTCAGCTGTTTTCCCATTTTTTCCAATGGCAACTCCTTTGTCTCTCGGTTCGACTATAACAACAGCAATTCTCCGCCCGTCTGGGCGATCGAGAATTTGAATTTCTCTAACACGAGCAGGAGCTAGACTGTTCTTAATGAAATCTGCAGGAAGATCAGCGTATTCGATGACTTCAATATCACGCCCAGTCATTCGGCGGAGAAATTTAATATTTGCTCCACCTTTTCCTATGGCGAACCCAACATCCCCGGGTTTTACGGTAAAAATCACGCGGTTCAACTTGTCGTCGATAATACAATCTTTGGCAGCGGCTCCGGTAACACTCTCGAAAAGAGAAATGTAGCGGATTTCGTCACCGGTTAGCCTAATCCTAGACATTGCTTTCCTCCGCGAGTTTTAAAATTTCAGAGTCACCTGGCTCACGAACAGCCATAGCGGCAACCGTGAAGACTTTACCACAAATTTCACCGAGGTCGATGCTATTGCCATGATAAACGTAAATTGGAATTTGAGAGAGACGCGTGTAATACTCTATGTCCTCACGGACGTTAGATGGACAATTGGAAGCCAAGATAACAAGTTTGGCTTTTCCAACTCGTGTGGCATCTATTGTCCTTTTTGAGCCGAGGATGACTTTTCCGGTTTTCACAGCGCTAACGATTGCTTTGTTTACGTCGGTCACTCCATTAACCCCGTTAATTGCCATGTAAAGATTGATGAACTATCCTTTAAGATTAATTGATATTGGCTAGTATGTAAAAGGAAAATAAGAGAGCTAACTAGGTGTCTGGGTACCCTTTCCCGCAGTTTTGCGAGGGGGAGACATATAAATATCGATCGCCCCTGTTCCAACTGGCACCATTTGCCCGACGATAATATTCTCAGCTACGCCTTTCAGCGGGTCTGTAGCTCCTTCGGCGGCGGCTTGAATAAGATTTGGAACGGTAATTTCGAAAGCAGCCTTAGCGAGAACACTTGCTTTTTCGCCGCTGACTCCATGTCGACCAATTTGTCGAACTTCTCCAGTAGAGGTCATTGCATCTGAGACAAGCATCACGTGCCGAATATCAACGTCAAGACCTTGTTCTTCTAAGACGTCCAGAGCTTCTTTGACAATAGCATTGCGAGCAGCCTCGATTCCGAGGGTTTCAGCAATTTCATGAATATGGTTAGTGGTTGTTCGAGACGCGTCCACTCCTGGAACTTTGAGAACTCGCTGGAGGTTTGATCCATCGGTGTGAATCACCCACTCGCCACGCTCCTCGGTAACAAGGACCCTGTGGATTCCCGGTATCCCCTTAGCATGAATTGCCGAGATTTTGTCGCTGAGTTTACGGATGTCGATGGCTTCCAGCTCCTTCGGCGTAACGGTGATGGTATCACGTTCGATCTTAACTTCACAATTTGGAATGTGAAGAATGGCCCGAAGATCCTTGACAGCGACACCACGATCCCTCATCATAGCTCGGTCGAGGATAACGACAACGGCGCCTAACTTCGGATCGATATATATAGATTGAGAAAGGTCTTCTAAACTAGTGAAGATAATTTGCTGAGCTACCTCCGCAGCTTTCTCTCGGCTTATCCTGTGTTTTTTATCTAAATAGATATTCATGATTGGAGTTGAAGGAGTCCGTCGTGCGTCGACAATTTCAATGAGGCGCGGAAGACCAAGGGTGACGTCCCTCTCTTTAACTCCGGCATAGTGAAATGTTCTCAAAGTCATTTGTGTGCCGGGCTCTCCAATCGATTGCGCTGCGATGGTTCCAACAGCTTCACCGGGCTCAACGAGAGCGCGCTTATAGTTCTCTACAGCCATCGATAGAACCTTATCAACTGCTTCTTTGTTTAACTTCGCGTTAAGGATAATTTTGCGAAGCCCTTTCACTAATAGTGGAGTTAATTGATCGGAAATTTCGTTTAAGCGCTTTTCCACGTATTCTTCGGATGCCGCTCTTCCACCTTCCATTGAAATCCGTATTCGTTCAACGAGACGATCGACATTCACCGCTTTTCCATGGTCGCTCTTCGCTGGATCAACACTATCTTCTCCATAACGGAATTGAATGATATCTCCTCTTGAGTCGCGGACAGTTCCATCGTACTCAACACGCAAGTACTCTAGGGCATTAATCAATCGCCTTTGCATATATCCACTCTGTTGAGTGCGTACTGCTGTGTCAACAAGCCCCTCGCGTCCGCCCATTGCATGGAAGAAGAATTCAATTGGATCTAAACCAGTTCGGTAACACGAATCCACGAAACCACGTGCCTCTGGACTAGGATCTCCGACAAGGAAATGCGATAGTGCCCTATCACGATACCCACGAACAATTCTTTTTCCACGCACGGATTGTTGCCCGACGCAAGCGGTCATTTGGCTAATATTCAAACTTGACCCCCGCGCCCCCGTTCGGGTCATTATAATTCCCTGATTGTCCATTCCGAAAAAGGCGTCAGCAGTTTCCCCTGCCTTATCCCGAGCATTTGCCAACTCATTCATGATATAAATTTCTAGCGACTCTTCAAGGGTTTGACCTGGAAGGCGTGGAAGAGTCCCTTTTCGATAATTGTCAATTAATCCCTGAACGCGCTCCTGCGTAACTTGAATAACACGATCTATTTTATGTTGCGTCTCTTTGGAAAGATCAAGTTCATCAAGGCTGTACGTAAAGCCCCGCATTGACATAAAGGTATTCACAAGTTTACAGATTGATCTGAGAAACAGCTGCCCTGCACCAGTTCCATAATCCTTAACAATTCGATGATAGAGGCTTTCTGATCTCTCTGCTCCAATAGAATTTTTATCAATTACACCGCATTCGAGTATTCCATCTCTAACAACAACGTACGCGTCGTATGAGCATTTCTCTTTTAGACAGACGTTACATTGTTGGCAAGTATTCGCTTTAAGGACGTAATTGAAGCCTTTTGGCAGGAAAAGACTGAAAACTTGTTTTCCAGTCCAGCGTGGCGCAGGTTTTCTTAGAACTGGCTTAGGTAGAGGCCCTTCGTAACCAGCGGCTGTAACCAGCCTAGAAACTTCGTCCTCAGAGAGAAGAGTCGCCTTATTAGTAAGTAGGTATGCTGCGGTGATGAAGTCTCGGATCGCTCCGATAATTGGTCCTCCATATCTTGGAGAGAGAATTTGATCTTGAACTTGCATTAAGAGGCGCGCTTCAGTCTGAGCTTCTTCACTTTGCGGAATATGAAGGTTCATTTCATCGCCATCAAAATCTGCGTTGTAGGGTGGGCAAACGCAGAGATGAAGTCTAAAAGTCTTGTAGGGAAGAACTTTAACGTAGTGAGCCATAATCGACATCCGATGCAGAGATGGTTGCCGATTAAAAATCGCAATATCTCCATCCCGAAGGTGCCGCTCTACGATAAACCCTGGTTGAAGCGATTCAGCAACCTTATCCCGTTCAGCAACAAATTCTAAACGAATTCGCTTTCCATCTGGCCGAACGACATATAAAGCGCCTGGATAATTCTGAGGACCAGCAGTGACCAGTTGCTTCATCTGGTCTAAATTCCACTGAGTAACTTTGTCGGGCACTGTTAAACGCATTGCAACATCGATTGGAACGCCGACCTCGTTTATATCGAGGTTCGGATCTGGGGATATCACTGTTCTGGCAGAGAAATCAACTCTCTTCCCGGATAAATTACTTCGGAATCTGCCCTCTTTTCCCTTAAGTCGTTGAGAGAGAGTCTTTAACGCCCTGCCTGACCGATGCCTTGCTGGAGGAATCCCAGAAGCCTCGTTGTCAAAGTATGTCGTCACGTGATATTGAAGTAACTCAGATAGATCTTGAATGATTAGGGTTGGTGCGCCAGCATCGATGTTCTCTTTTAGTCGTTGATTGATTCGAATTATGTCAACAAGTTTATGCGTTAAATCATCTTCTGACCGAATCCCTGATTCAAGAGTGATTGAAGGCCTTACATATACAGGCGGAACAGGGAGGACTTGAAGAATCATCCATTCTGGACGTGCGACAGTGGGATCAAATCCGACTAAACGTAAATCATCATCGACAATTCGCTCAAGCCGCTCTCGAATCATACTTGGAGTTAGCCTACGAGCTCCGCCTTCCTCTAAGACTTCATAAAAAGTGGTAGGTTTGCTAAATTCCACTACGTATTGCCCAGAACCGCAATGTGGACATTCTGAACACTTCTTTGCTCCCCGAACAACTTCCTCGTATAAAACTTCGGGAACCGTACCTAATCGAATCTTAATTTCTTCAATCCGTGAACGATATTCATTAATTTTTACATCGGTGAGAAGGATTCGCCCACAATTTCGACATGTTGCAGTAAGAAGCGCATAAATGAGCTTAGAGAAGCCAACGTGAACAACTGGGACAGCTAATTCAATGTGACCAAAATGGCCTGGACATCGAGCAGCGGTATTTCCGCAGGTTTTACATCTTTGCCTCGGCTCTAATGTTCCAAGGCGCCCATCCATCAATCCAGATGTAATTGGGGCTCCATCTTCATCATACGTGTCCGCAGTCTGAACCTCAACTACAGAAAGTTTTCGGACATCATTTGGGGAAAAGATTCCGAACTTAATGGCATCAATGACTTTGTAAAGTTCAGCCTCCACCGCCATTTCACGCCCTCTCCTTCAACTTTAATTTCGGAAAAATACACAAGCTCATCAACTCTTGTAAGAGGAGCTTAAATGCATACGACATTGCTACTGAAGAAATCTCTGCTACGTCACCACAGATTTTGCAGAGGTACTTGCGCTGCTTCAAATCGTAGTATGCAACAGAGCCGCATCGCTCGCAGACATAAATTACACATTTATCCGACTCCTCAAGAAGCCTATCCTTCAGAAGCATCGCAGCCCCATGGCCGATGAGACAGTCCCGCTCCATTTCGCCAAATCGTAACCCGCCACCTCGAGCCCGACCTTCAGTTGGCTGTCGAGTTAGCATTTGAACTTGTCCTCTTGCTCGAGCATGCATCTTATCAGAAACCATGTGATGAAGCTTCTGGTAGTAAACGATTCCAATGAAAATGTCAGCGGAGAGCTTCTCGCCAGTTATTCCATTGTATAATACTTCCCGTCCGCTATGTTGGAACCCTATTCCTAGGAGTGCCTTTCGAATTGCTTCTTGCTTTTCATTGGAAAATGGAGTTCCATCAACGAATGCCCCTTTTAAGGCAGCGATCTTGCCAGCTATAGACTCTATGAAATGCCCGATAGTCATCCGCGATGGGATGGCGTGGGGATTGATTATTATGTCTGGCACAATACCGTCTTCAGTAAAGGGCATATCTTCTTGCGGAATAAGCATCCCAATAACACCTTTCTGCCCATGACGAGAAGCAAACTTGTCACCAAGTTCTGGCACCCGCAGGTCACGAACCCTGACTTTTACGAGTTTACTCCCTTGAACTGATTCTGTAACAAAAACCGCGTCAACTATGCCGACTTCTGCCGGCCTCATGCTAATTGACGTGTCTCTCCGTGTTAGACCCTTAACTTCAAACTCTTTGTATTCTTCTAAGAATCGAGGCGGACTAGTTCGCCCAATTAGCACATCGCCCCCACTTACTTCCGCTTCCTCACCAACAACTCCATCTTCTTCAAGAAGACGATAGTACTGTTCACCACGATAACCACGTGTTCCTGCCTCTGAAATTTCAAACTTATCTTTAAGCCCACCGAGGTATTGACGACATTCTGCCTCGTAAACTCGATAGAATGTCGACCGCTCAAGCCCTCGCTCAATTGAGGACTTATTAAAGATTAGAGCATCCTCCATGTTGTATCCCTCAAACGATAGGACAGCTACAACGCAGTTCTGTCCAGAAGGTCGCTTGTCGTAGCCGACAACGCCCATCGGGTTCGTTCGAACTAACGGAGCTTGGGGATAGTGAAGAAGGTGAGCGCGGGAGTCTACCCGGTTGAAGTAATTAGTAACATACACCCCTAGCGCCTGCTTCGCCATCGCCGCTTCATAGGAATTTCGTGGAGACTGATTGTGCTCAGCATAAGGAATTAGTGACGCACAGATTCCAAGAATTGTGTATGAAGCAATTTCTAAATGAGTTGTGTCTTTAGTCAGTTGAGCGACTGACAGAGCGACGTACGCGTTTTCTTCTTCTTCCGCATCCAAATATTCGACTATACCTTGCTTAACTAGATCCTCCCATCGTAACTCTCCAGATCGAATCCTCGCTACATGCTCGGATTTTAATTTAGGTTCGCCATTTTCCACTATTAATAGTGGGCGGCGAACACGACCGGCATCACAGTTTACGTAGATTTCATGAGATGGACGAGTTTGCAAACCGCTAACGAAATGTGCAATGTCGATTTCCGAGCTTAATTCCCCTCTTCGTCGCATTTCGCGAATGTCGTTAACTAAACGGTTTGGATCAATACAATAGCCAATCAAACGTCCATCAACAAACAGTTTCGCCCCAGACGCTCGTAAATTAGAGTCAGCATCGTGCACCGGTATAACGCCAAGTCGATAGAGGACGTGTTCGACCTCCTCTGAATTGACATAAACTGAACTACAGGCCATCAAGGCAAGATTTTTAACTAAACCACAGTTTGATCCCTCAGGAGTCTCGTTTGGGCAAAGACGTCCCCAATGAGTAGGATGTAAATCTCTTGCCTCAAAGTTTGGTTGACTTCGGCTTAACGGTGACTGTAAACGTCTTAGATGACTCAAAGTTGAGGTAAAGTTTGTTCGATCTAAAATTTGGGTGATCCCGACCTTTCCCCTTCCCCAGTTTCCAGTAGCAAGCGCATGTTGAATTCGCTCCGTTATTATGCCAGGACGAATAGCGGCAGAAATCACTCCAGTTCCATGGCGCCGAATACTCATTCGCTCCAGTTGATATTTTACATCCCGACATAAGTTCCTAAACGCAATTCTGTACAGATCGGCAAGCAATGGCCCAGCGAGTTTAAGCCGCTTATTCGCATAGTGGTCTTTATCATCAGGCTTACGACGCCCTAACTTCAATTCAATAACGCGCGCTGCCATTTCTCCAAGGTAAAGCGCCTTCTCACGGCGCTTGTCCGTCGTACGTCCAACATGAGGCATGAAGTTTTTGTCCAGGATTGCTTCAGCTTTCCGAACTCGATACTCCTCAATTTGCCCATGAGCTACCCTATTCCCGATGAAAAGAATTGCATCTTGAATTGTTGCTACACCAACAGCTTTCTCAAAGGATGGATCTAATCGTTCTTGAATTTCCTTATCTGGGGACACCGCGTCTGCGATCATTTTATCAGATTCTAATCCAAGAGCACGTATCAAAATAGCAAATGGAATTTCAGTTGGAATTCCAGGCATTGACACATAAAGAGCACCATCAGATTTCATTCGAAGCTCAATCCTCGCTCGGAAACCAACCGTCGTGGAAAAAACCTTCGCCCGATAAATCGGAGTACTTCCACTATTGTCAATATCAACTAGGATCCGGTTTGGTGCCAAGTCCTCCAACGCAACAATTACCCGCTCGGAACCATTAACAATAAAATATCCACCTGGGTCGTTCGGATCCTCCCCAACTTCAATTAACTCTTCCGGAGACCTATTTGCCAGAGGACAAAACTCAGACTTCAACATTATTGGTAAATCGCCTATGTAGACTCGCTCCGTTGAACCCTCTTTTCCATCCCTGACCTCAGTAACTTCTAGGTACATTGGTGCAGCATATGTAAGATTTCTGAGCCTAGCCTCCATTGGGTATATCGGGTGATCCGATCCATCAACCTCGACGACCCTCGGCCTTTCAACTTCTACTTTTCCAAGCTTAATCTTAAATAAGAAATCAGGAATCTCGATTAGAATCTCTCCAACTTCATTAATAATTTCTTGAAGACCCCGTTCCACAAATTCATTGTAAGAGTCGAGATGCTGACGAACCAGTCCTTTCTCTCGGAAAAAGCCCTCCATTAAAGACCATAAATCATAATCAGATACAGCCATAGAACTATTAAACCTCCATGAAGAATTACCCTTCAATTACATACCGATAGGCTATCGCCTCGCCGGCCGTGGGACTTTTTCTAATAATTTTCACAATATCGCCCGGCTTCGCTTCAATTGCCTTTGCTGCTGGGTCAGACTCCAAAATATAAGGTAACTGATGTGGCGCGATTCTGTACAACTTTAATAGCTCTTCAACTTCTTTCTTATTGAGCAAAATATGTTTTGGCACCAACTCATGTTCAAATAAATCGAGTTTACGTTCTTTTTCCTCAGTCAATTGAGGGTTTCCCCCAGCCCAACGTGAAAAAGTCATCTGACCCGAGAAATCCGGGCCTCTAAGGGGTTTAATTGGGCCCCACCCGTTTGAAACTACAAGTGGATACCAGAAGGCTGCTAATAAACTTTATCGTAAAACTCCTCCACTTAAGTGCTGGCCATTAATTTATCGAGTGAAATGGAATAGGCGAGTAAGAGTCAAAATTTAATTCTTGAAAGTAATGAAAACTGGCGGGCCCGGAGGGATTTGAACCCTCGATCTCCGGCTTTCTTCCAAGTAGAGATGCCCGAAGGCCGATGCCCTATCCAACTAGGCCACGGGCCCATCAGAGAGTCGAAGGGGAGAATCCGCTTAATGGAGTTTTCGCCTGAATTTAATCAGAAGGCATAAATAATCTTGAGGAAAATGAGAATGCCTAATTAGTGAATTTACAGTAATCTGTTAATTAGATGGAGAGTATAAGCATGAGTATTGAAACTCACTTACATGACTTGAAGTTTAGGTTAATGACAATTGAACTCCTACGGACGGCAAAGAAACATTACACTTATCGAGAGTTGGCGCAGCGAACTAATCTCCCGGTTACCGTTCTAAGCAGATATGTAAAAGGACATGTATTACCAACAACGAAACGTGCGAAAAATATCTGGAGTGCTCTAGAGAAAATGATTAGTCTCGAGGAAGAACTGCGAGGACGAATTAGATTTGACGAATTTGGATATTTTGATAACACCTCAATCATTTCTGATCTCTCCCTATTGAACCAAGCCGCACAACATGCTCTTTCCAAGTTCGCCGGCCACAGAATCACAAAGGTACTGACCGCGGCTGTCGATGGAATTCCTTTAGCTACAACTGTTTCTGCGACGTTGGGCGTCGATCTAATAATCGCTAAAAAAACCAAGGAAGTTGGAGTTCATGACTTTACTGAGGAAACATATATCCCTAGTAATTCTGCGATAATGATGGCATTGTACATTCCAAAGGGAATAATTAAAAAAGGAGATAGCGTCCTCATAGTTGACGATGTAATCCGAAGCGGTGAAACCCAACGAGCCCTCATCAACCTAGTCACCAAGTCAAGAGCTGAAGTAGCAGGAATATTCGCGTTAATCGCTGTCGGAGAAGAATGGGAAAAGAGTATCGAAACCCCGTCAAATTGCCCTACTGAAATTATGTTGCAAGTAAAGCCAAAGATCGAAAGAAAATAATCGCTAAATCAAAAATAAGAGGCATGTTCTTTTCTAACCTATCATACTCAACTCAGTAAGGACATATCAACGTTGATTTAAGAAAATTTTAAATAAAAAAGGTCGATAGGGCTTGTAGGAGTCAATGCCCTGGTAGTATAGTCCGGTCTAGTATGCGCGGCTGGATCTCGAGGTTAATTCCTCGGATGCCGACTCGCCCGCACGACCCGGGAAGCTAAATGCCAGTAGCAAGCATTAGCTCGGGAATTCAAATCCCGGCCAAAAGGGTTGGAGGTAACCTCACCCTTGCCGAAGGGCGCCACTCCTTACCAGGGTTAAAGAATAGTTTAGTGCGTTTAATACTTCGATTTCGGGCCCGTAGCTCAGCTAGGATAGAGCACCGGTGAGAGAATCTCTCGGTGAGGCTTTTATCCAAGCTCGGAGGACACCCGGAAGGGATGGATGAATTATCCCTCCCTGGGGATGGGTCGCGGGTTCAATTCCCGCCGGGCCCGCCAATTCAGGACGAATTTAACTCGGACAAAATTTATATCATGGGCTTTTTGTCTTCTCCATTGGTTCCCGCGGTAGCTCAGTGGTAGAGCTTCCGGCTGTAGACGTCCGCCAAGTGCGGGTGCCATTTCAGCCCGCTGAGCGCACATAATAGAAACCGGAGCGTCGCCGGAGAGCCAAGAGCAAGTTTGGCTCGGCGAATTCAAAATGGGAGAACCCATGAAACTCCGGCCCGCGGGACCAAACTCCTTTAATAACCGTTAGTTAGATTTTTCAGAGCTAAAATTACTTAGTTAGCAAGAAATGACTGAGATTTTAGGCTCAAAGTTATAAAGTAGGAAATTAATGACATATTAAGCAGGTGTCAATTCATATGTCATCTCCTGAGGACCTTTCGGTAGCGGCTGTACATCGCATAATAAAAAAGTCAGGAGCGGAGAGAGTGGGCGACGATGCAGCCCGAGAGTTGGGTAATGCACTTGAAGAAATTGGTGTTCGAATCGCTAAAGAAGCCCTCGATTATGCTGTTCATGCAGGTCGAAAAACGGTAAAAGCAGAAGATATCAAAATTGCCGCTAGGAAGATTGTTAGATAAACCTTCTTTCACACCTTAAAATTTTCTTTTAAACTTAGATTTTTCGGCAGCTAACTAAGAGGCTATCCCCACACTTATTAAACAGAGGAGCGTCACCGAGAAAATTATCGATTTCATGAAGAATTTTTACCGCCGCTTCAGCGACACCGTTATTTTTGCACATCCTAAAAGACGGAGTGAGGACTGAGGTTAAAATGTTGGATGCGTGCGTTTTTTCAATCATAAGTCGATGACGACCCAGCAGCCCGCGGAGTTCAGAGTAAGTGTACATGTACAGTTTAACTGTATTTCCTTTGTAAGTCCATAAATAATGAAAACCGAACTTGAAACCGTTAAAGACGCTTCTCAGAATATCTCGCAAGTCAACTGCGTAGAATTCGTCACATGGATTAAGAAAGTGATTAAGGAGATCGGGGCTAGTGACGTTATCGACGTCAACGACCAACAATCCTTTTGGATGTAGGACCCGACTGATCTCACTAATCATTAATTCTGCATTATCCTTAGAGAGATGATTTATTACGCTGCCGATGGATAACGAGGCTTCAA
>Ga0315312_1002431_pt1 | contig 12946 bp, 12 predicted proteins | sample TDP7_MG_FD_203629 | JGI IMG/M metagenome (GOLD analysis project Ga0315312, IMG submission 203629) | Freshwater sediment microbial communities from Lake Towuti, South Sulawesi, Indonesia - TDP7 | ecosystem: Environmental > Aquatic > Freshwater > Lake > Sediment | place: Indonesia: South Sulawesi... | reverse complement strand
CATCCAGGACTAGGAGACGATGCGTGGAGACATTTTCGATCTGCCCGTCGCAACTTCTCGCCGAGATGACAGCTGAGGTTATGTACGCTCCAGCATCACGCTCAAAGTGAGTCAGAATTGGGACCTTTGACAGCTCGGGCTCTTCCTGGACCTCCTTCACAGGTGCATCTTCAACAATTTGTGGCGGTGTCGGTTTCGCGAGCGCGTTGAAAATCTTTCTGTACAAACCTTCGGGACGCGTTTCCAGGGCTGTGCAGATTCGGTTGCGGGTGCCACAAACGTTTCCAACGACTTCTGTGTCGTATCCCTCAACATTCTCGAAAAAGACAACTGGCCCGTCTTGAAGGGCTTTGAGGACTGATGATGCCTCGAACCTCGGCGATATTTCGTCTGTTATATACACTACTTCATTCTGATCTGCCATCTTCTCGAGGAAGGCTCTAAGGCTCATCTCAAGCCCCCATCTTCTGCAAAGTCCTTTCAAGAAGCGCAAGAAACGCGCGGCCTGCTTCTCTCTCGTTCATGGTCCTCACGAAAACTGAAACCAGAACCATCTTCTTCATACTTTCCGCAAGCCGTTCTGCCAAAAGTCTGGCGAGGTTTGTGTTCCGTTCGCCCAAAAGCGTCGAGGAGAGGGGCGGACCGATCATGCTTGGCTGCTGTGGCAAGGCGACAGCCAAGGTTCCGAGACTTTCGTCTCCTTCGCTCAGAAACACGATGCAGCTGTTTTTCATGTCGAGAAGCACTGCGGAAAGAGCGCGGTTCTCTTCTATCGCTTCTTCGCGTACGATCTTCGCCTGCGCCATAAGAACCCCTCTTCCTTTACTGCTCACAAAGTTGGCTTAAAGGTATCTATTGCATGCGTTGGGAAGCGCCAATCACAGCGGCAGGGACGCCAATTTCGAAGGGACAACGTAGAGGAAGGCAGGTGCCAGAAAGGGATTAAAGGCTGCTCTAGCATCAGGATATGACTTCTCAAGTCTTGAACAGGAGTTCCTTCAGTTCGGTTCCGTTCTTCTTCCACCAGTTATACAAGATGCTTACGTCTGTGCCTATGCTGAAGTGGCGTACGCCCAGTTCAATGTATCTCTTGGCAGCTTCAGGGTTACCTATCTCTGCCCGTGGTGCCACGTCCAGCTTCAATGCGGTCTTTATCGTCTTGAGCTCCGCCTCCCTGACCTTAGGGTGCTGGGTCTCTCCCGGCAAGCCTAGGCTGACAGAGTAGTCGGATGGTCCGAACTGCACCATGTCCACGCCTTCGACTCCAAGAATCTCCTCCAAATTGTCGACCGCGGATTTCTTCTCTATCATCAAAGCAACAACGGCATCGTCACACATCTTGACAACGTCCGCAGCTGAGGCTGCGGCTGAAACGTATCCGACTCTCCTGTCCATTCTGAAGCCGCTCAAGCCTTTGGGTTCAGCCCTGACTGCCCGGACAGCCTCCTCAACGTCTTTCACGGTTCTGATGTCTGCGAAGAGCATGTTCTGGATGCCCGCGGCCAACGCTCTTCCGGCTATATACGTTCTCGGTTCTTGATCTATCTTTATCATGGACGAGATGTTGACCAGTTCAGCAGCCCTAGCCAGGTTATCAAGGTCGTACAGGTCATAGGGGGCATACTCGCTCACGAACTCCACATAATCATAGGCTCCTGTGTGTCCGATCAGCTCAACCAAACCGGGCCAAGCGATAAGGACCCGAGTTCCAAATGTGGGTTCGCCCTTCCTCATCAGCTCTCTAAGTTTGTTCTCTCTCAATGCCTATTTCTCCTTTGAGAATGACATACCACAAGCTGCGCATATAAGACTTGCATTCACTTGAGGGGGTAAGCCCACTTACCGGATGAAGAAGGAAAGCATATAGGGTAACGGGGACTCCGGTCACCACATCTCCTCAACGAGGCTCAAGGCGTCATCTTTTGACAGTGACCTCGGGTTCCTCTGAATCAGACGTCTGAAAGAAAGGAGCCTATCCGCCAGCTTCTGCAGATCTTCCCTCGGTATCTCCAAATCTCTTAACCTTTTCGGCATCTGCACTGAATCCATCAGTTTGAAGATAGCCTCTGAGATACTGAAAGCCAGTTCCTTGGGGTTCAAGCTTTCTGTCTCAAGATGCATAGCCTCAGCGATTTGAGGTAGCTTCTCCAAGATGGCTGGAGCGTTGAACCCAAAAACATACGGTAGGACTAAGCCGCATGACACTCCGTGGGTGACCTTGTAGCTCACAGCGAAGGTGTAGGCTGCGGCGTGACCCAGGCATACGCCAGCGTTCCCGAAGGCCATACCTGCCAGCAAGGAGCCGAGACTCATCCAATATCGGCTTTCAGTCTCACCGGTCTCGTAAGCCCTTGGCAGGTTTGGGAAGATAAGCCTAGCAGCCTGCAGTGCCATAGTGTCAGCGATAGGGTTGGCATTGGCGGACATGATCGCTTCTAGGGCGTGGCTCAGCGCGTCCAAGCCAGTTGAAGCTGTTAGGCGTGGCGGCATACTGTAAGTCAGGCTTGGGTCCACTATGGCTACATGTCCGAACATATGAGGGCTGACTATGGCCGTCTTCAACTCGTCCTCAGCAATCGTCACAACTGCGACGTTCGTGACCTCTGAGCCTGTGCCAGCTGTGGTTGGCAAGAGGATGCTTGGGATGCTGGGTTTCTTCACAAGATCCACGCCGACATAAGCTTTCATAGAACCGGGATTCGTTGCAGCCATGGCAGCGACCTTAGCCATGTCCAGAACGCTTCCGCCACCAATCCCCACAACCATGTTGAACCTCTTTCTCCTGGCAACCGCAGCAATCGTCTCGGCTACTTCCAGCACTGGCTCGGGTTCCACATTGTTGAAGATACCCACGTTCAGTCCTTGTTTGAGTAAGGCTTCCTCGACCCTCTCTGATAGACCCATCCTTTCAATGTTCTGATCGGTCACAAGCAGGGCTTCTTTTCCGCCTAAGGCTCTGGCTTCCAACCCAACGTTCTCGGCGGCTTTCACGCCGAAGAGAATCTTTCTGGGTACTTGGAAACTGTGAACTCTGCCAGCAGTCGGGTCTAGCTGCATGACATCAGCCTTCTGAAGCTTGTAACGGACTATATCTAGGAGACTCTTGATATTTGAGTGTTTTAGCCTCAGTCTATGGCGGAAGCTGTTCTTTGCCGTCGATGCGGATGTTTATGACAGCCGGTTGTCCTTGCTTCACAGCCCTTAGCCCCTCTTCAAGACTTGACCTCAGCTGATCTGGCCTTTCCACATCGAACCCGGAGCATTCGAAGGCTTCTGCGACGGCTGCGAAATCGGGGTTCAGGAGGTCGACGGATATGAACCTTTTTCCGTAGAGGTTTTGCTGTTGATGCTTAATCGTTCCTAAAGCCATGTCGTTGAAGATGCACACAAGAATCGGGGCGTCTTCTTGAACAGCCGTCGCGAGCTCGTGTAGACTCATGTAGAAACCGCCATCGCCGCACAGTGCAACCACCAACCTTTCAGGGTTCGTAAGCCTGCAGGCTATGGCTGCTGGCAAGGCGTAGCCCATGGGTCCGAAACTTCCAGACTGAATCCATGTACAAGGCTCATAGATGTCCAAGAAGGTTGAAGCCCAGAGCTTATTGTTGCCCGCATCTAGCGTGAAAACGGTCTCTCGACCAAAGAACCTCCGAATCTCAGAGCAGACTCTCTGCGGCTTCAAAGGTGCCTTTTGAAAGAGGGATTCTGAATACCAGTCTGATCTTCTCCAAGCTTCCCTAGCTTCCCCCAGATTCCTGACCCAATCTCGCCTCCTTTCGGTTCCAGTTTGCAGGCTTTTGGCTTCCTCAAGTAGTGCCTCTAGAATCCTGCCAGCGTCGCCTACAATGCCGATCTCTGCTGGGTAGTTCTTCCCAATGACCTTGGGATCTATATCTACGTGGATTAGAGCGGCGTTTAGGCTGAGATTACTCCACTGCCTCGTGCTGAGGGAGGCGAACCGGCAGCCAACAGCCAAAACAGTGTCAGCTTGGGCTAGAACCCTGTCGTTGTAGCTTGCCGCATGGATTCCCATCCTCCCGGCTGACAATGAGTGGTCTTCCGGGAAGCAGCCTCTGCCATTGAAGGTTGTGGCCACAGGAATCTCTAGATATTCAGCCAAGGCCCGAAGGGGCTTCCAAGCCCTTCCTGAGTAGTGAACGCCGCCTCCAGCCACTATCAGTGGTCTAGAAGATTCTGCCAGTAGCTTCGCGGCTTCTTCTATGGCGCTGGGCTCGCCTAGGGGCCTAGGCGGGGATAAGGTTAGCGGCCACTCCTTGAGCAGCCTAAGGTCTTCCTGACTCAGTGGTTGAGTTTGGACGTCAACGGGCAGGTCTAAATGCACAGGACCAGGTCTTCCCCAAGTTGCTGTCTTGTAGGCTTCCCTGATCGTTTCCAAGACTCCTTCCGGGTTCATGAGGCGTGTGGACCACTTAGTCACCGGGCTGAAGAGGGCTACGTGGTCAAGCTCTTGGAAGGCTCCCTTCTCAAGATGGCTGAGAGGCTGCTGACCAGTAAAGACTATGAGCGGTGTGCTGTCCGTCCACGCCGTGGCAATACCTGTCAAGAGGTTTGTGGCGCCGGGTCCAGCTGTTCCGTCGCAGAATCCAGGCTTTCCCGTGAACTTGGCGTAGGCGTCAGCCATGTAGGCAGCCATCTGTTCGTGCCTAACTAGAACGTGCCTTACCAGAGAGGAGTACAAGGCGTCGTAGAAAGGGCATGTTTGAGAGCCAGGGATGCCGAACACAAGCTCAGCGTCCAGTTTCTCTAGAGCCTTCACGATTCCTTCAGCAACTTTGAGACTCATGGATCCTACTCCTAGATGTCAACGGTAATCAATATCTCAAGTTCGCTAAAAAAAGGCAGCTACTATCTCGCTTGCGAGATAGAGACGCGGGACGCTGGGGTCATGGACATGTGCGAAAAAGGGTTCGAGAATATATGGGACGACGATCACCAACGGTATTGGAGGCTCTTGCTCTGAAAGGTGAAGAGGCTCATAGAGCCCAGGAGATTCTGGGGATACTGCGAGCCTACTTTCCAGTTCCGAGGCTTTCAGACATTGCGAGCAACCCTTTCAAAGTCCTGGTTAGAACCATCATCAGCCAATCAACAGCCGAGGCAAACACGAGAAGGGCTTATGAGAACCTGTCCAGGAGATTGTCCATAACTCCCAAAGCCTTGGCAGAGGCTGATGTGGCAGAGATCCGGGAAGCATTGAAAGTGGCGGGTCTCTACCGAAACAAATCAGGAGTCATCAAGAAGGTTTCCAGCCTGATACTTGAGAGGTTCAACGGTTCTCTCGATTTCGTGTATTCTGGGCCTCTAGACGAAGCGAGGGAAAGGCTCCTAAGCTTGCCCGGTGTTGGTCCCAAGACGGCCGACATCGTCCTGCTCTTCTCTGCTAAGAGGCCAACCTTGCCAGTGGATACACACGTTAACAGGGTCTCGAAGAGGCTCGGTCTAGTTCCAGCTAAAGCTGACTATGAGGACATTCGGAGGAATCTCCAAGCTCTCTATAGACCCGAGGAATACTTCGATGTTCACATGCTACTCATCGCGCTGGGACGGAAGCACTGCAAGGCGATAAAGCCCTTACACGCCGCGTGTCCAGTTAGGAAGTTGTGTCCATCCGCAGAGGCCTAAGAGTTCTCGATGATGCAGCCGATCTCGTTTCCTTCCGTGTCTAGTTTGATGCAGCCCACATGAATTTTGGAGACAGCCTGTTCCACTGACGTGTAGATTTTCATTGTTCTCCTTTCATAGTCAATGTCACGCATGGTCCCTATCCCCAAGACCTTCCCCTGCCTATCCTCCAAAGCCACGAGTAAACCCTCCTCTCCCCCCAAGTGAAGTTCAGTAACCCGTTTGCCAAATTCAGACTCGAGTCTTATTATCTCTTCTTGGCTGAGCCTGTTTCCTCCCCCTAGCAGGAAGAGGATGCAGTCCGGTGTTTCCTCGCAATGCAGGATGTTTCCTCCAACGATCTGCTCGATTCTGGTTCTTAAGTGGGAATCGTTCTCAGTGTTGAGTCTCATGTCTCCGCCTATCTCGACCCAGCTCAGCGGAAAGGATCGAAGCTTAGCCTGCTTCAGGTATTTCTTGTATGCGGATTCGCGGAGAAGCTTCCTAGTTTCGCGGTCACGTTTCTTGATGTCTCCAGGTGACTCCACAACGAAGACTTTGACATCCCCCAATTCGCCCAGTATCGAAGCGAGCTCATTTCCGCTCTGGATTGCGACAGCGATGTCTGGCGCTGCAGCCTCCACCAGACGAACCTTGTAGCTGAGAGCACCTTCTCCTTCAACCCAGCCGTCGGTGTTGATGATCAAGAAGTTTGCACCTTTCTGTAGTGCCTCTTGCTTCATGATTCTTACCGCATCTAGGATCTCCTTGATTTTCTTGCTCGGGCTCGTGACGCCTATGAACACCAGGTCTTCAGCGTTCGATCTGAAGAGGTCAACAACAGGACTCTTGACAAAGCTGAGGCTAATAGCTCCCGGAGGTCCTATCTCAGACTGGCCGGGGTCGCCGTCGACGAGGGCAACTTTGTATCTGGAGTTCAAGGCTAGATTGGCAAGGTAGGTGGAGAAACTTGTCTTCCCGGAGTCTACTCCGCCCATCACCAGAATAGTCTTGCTTTCTTTTCGGGCCAGTATCTCGCCAGCGGCGTCTCTCCAAGATGGTGGGATCGAGCTCCCTTCAACCTCCGCATAGGAGGCAGAACCACCTAAAGTGAGTTCGATTTTGGAGCCTTGCAGGGCTTCGAAGGGCATGCGCTTTCCCTTTCGAACCACGATCTCTTGTCCAGGCTCTATTGGTGCCCCCAGAACCGACGTTTTTCCAGAAAGTACTCGAACCCGTGCCGGACCGTCAATAAGCAGAGTCTTCTCTTTCTCCAGAGCCAACACCATTAGACTTACCTTCTGGGTTGCGCGATGCTGTTCTTTCTGGCTATGTTCATGGCTGAATCCGCGTCGCTCATCTTTCTCCGGAAGCCTTTGCCTCTAAGGGTGCTTGTGCCGGCTTCGCTGACCATCTCTATACTCACATTCTTGGGCAGGACGCGGCTTAATCGCCTATTGATTTCTTCAGCAAGCTCGGGGATTCCTTTCCCAATCTTGATTCTTTGAGCTTTGGCTGGGTTCCGCTTCAGTTCCGTCAGAATTGTGTCAATCGCCATTTCGAGCGTTAGCCCTTCCTCTTTCCTAAGAATCTTGCCGTCGCCGAGAACTGCGACACCGAAGGTCTTCCCGGGGTCGACACCAACTGCCAACTCGCCGTAGGCTTCTTTGCTCTGTATTACGCGTATCGCCTCGTCTATTATGCCAGATGGCTCAGCCTCAGCATTGTAGACCAGAACGGTCCGGTGACCTACTGAGGCTTTCTCCTTGTCCGTTGTTATGACCACTTCTATTGACGGCGGGATGGGTTCGCCCGGGATCAAGCTCAGGAAAGGCAGCCTTCTCTGTTTGAGCTCGTTCACCAGCTTGTAGTATGCCTTCCCCGAGACTGTGCTCACTGCAATCTTTGACCTCATGGGGTTTCACTTGGCACTAGCTACAGAGGCAAGATTAAAATTTAAGCGTTACATTCGCTTTTCTGACGATGTGAAGGTGTTGACCCGCTGGATACCGACAGGATGCATCTCTCTTGATAAAGCCCTTGAAGGCGGACTCAAGACGGGCGGAACAACCCTCCTCTATGGCGAGGCGGAGACAGGAAAGACCACCTTAGCCATGCAGTGCGCTGTGAACTCCGCTCGAATGGGCTTTAAGACGTTGTACGTTGATTCCGACGGCACCTTCTCGCCCGAGAGGCTGCACCAGATCACCCAAAAGGACTTCGAAGAGGTCTCCGACTCCATCATACTTGCCAAACCCTCAACCTTCAAGGAGCAAGCCGAAATTGTGGACAATCTTGAAAGGTACATCGGCGGCAGGTTCGCCTTGATCGTTTTTGATACTGTCACATCTCTCTACCGCGTGGAGCTCGACGGCAAGAAGGAGACCTTTAACCTGAACCGCGAGTTGAACCGCCAAGTTGCAGCCTTAGCCCAAATATCCAAGACTCTGGACGTGTCAGTTCTCCTCCTAAGCCAAGTAAGAAGCGTGGTTGGGGAGGCAGAGGTCACGCCTGTCGCCACAAGGGTTCTCGAATTTTGGTCTGATGCCGTGATAAGTCTGGCCCGAATGGGCCGAAGGAACCTAGTACGAGCATCTGTCGAGAAGAGTGAAGGAAAAGATTCCAGACTTGTCTTCTACCTTGCTATCGAGGAAGATGGCGTGCACGATCATAACCTGTAACTTTATCTCTCAGCTGCGACATCAGTAACCAAGGGACAAACAGAGCCGAGCGTGGAGACTTGGCGGAACAATGGGCACTTGGAACCCGGTAACGGGATGCTTGCACAACTGCTCCTATTGCTGGGCTAGAGGTTACGCCAGAAGACTGGCATCAATGGGTGTTGAGCCCTATAAGACCTACGGGTTCAAGCCGGCGTTTGCAGAATGGAGGCTGAGACAAAGGCTTCCCAAGTTTGGGTCCATATTCGTCTCCGACATGGGCGACATGTGGGGGGAATGGGTGCCCAGCGAGTGGATCGAAAGGGTTCTAAAGGTGTTGAGCTTCAGGCCGGACTGCAGCTTCCTCTTTCTAACCAAGAACCCAAGGAGGTATCATGAGTTTCTGGGCGAATTCACCGGGAACATGATGCTGGGAGCGACGATCGAGACGAACCGAAGCTACCAGCTTTCAGAGGCGCCGGCTCCAAGGGAGAGATTTGAAGAGATGAAGAGTCTCGACTGGAAGCATAGAGCCATAGTTGTGGAACCGATCCTCGACTTTGACCCCGAATTTCTTACGTGGCTAAGGGAGATCAAGCCAGAAGTGGTCTACGTTGGATATGACAACTATGGCTGCAAACTTCCAGAGCCACCTCTGAGCAAGGCAATGATGCTGGTTCAGCAGCTGAAAGGCGTAACGCAAGTCGAGGTCAAGGCTTTGAGAAAGGCTTGGCACGAGTAGAAACCCTAGGGCAAAAGTCTGGACGCCTGTTCGCCACCTATGCCCCAGTTGCTCTTGGGAACGTCGTGGATTATGATGTTTAGATGCTCTCTCTTTACGCCGACTTCCTCAAACGCTTTTGCTATAGCTCTGATGATCTTCTCCTTCTGCTCATCGGTTCTTCCAGCCCACATCTCAACTATCACAACTGGCAAAGCTTACACCTCGGAAGAAGTGAGTCTCCCACTTTGAACTTATGCTTTTTGGTATAGCGCAGGACCCAAGGTTCCCTGCATGAGCACGCATCACCTTTTAATACAGTATCAGAAGATGAATTAGCTGAGCTGAACGATGAGCGCCATCAATGCAGTCGCCCTCGAGATCTTCAACGCATTATACTACATTTTCCCCGCCTACTGCGCCAACGGTGCCCCCGTAATCTTTGGCGGAGGACGACCAATCGATGGCGGAAGAAAACTCCAAGACGGAAGACCCATCTTCGGCTCTCACAAAACTATCCGCGGCTTCGCGTCCGGTTTGACTGTTGGAATACTTGTCGGATGGGCTCAGGAAGCTCTTGCACCGAACGTGGGACTTCCGCAAGGGAGCCTAGCTCTGGGGTTTGCTCTGTCGCTTGGCGCTCTGATTGGAGACTTGATCGGTTCATTTGTCAAGAGGCGGTTTAACTTCAAGCCGGGCGAGTCTCTACCCTTATCTGATCAGCTGGACTTTGTCTTGGTCGCACTGCTCTTTGGGCTAATAGTTAACCCGCCATCTCTTACGGCAGCCTTGATCATAATAGTTCTGACGGGTCCGATGCACCTTCTTGTAAACGCCATAGCACATCTGTTGCGGCTTAAGAAGACCCCTTGGTAAAAGGAGAGACAAAGCTATTTAGCCAAGCTGCTCTGGCTGCTGTTCCCTTCGCTGTTCTTTGCGGATTACCACTTCCGCTCCCTTGATCAGTCCATAAGGCACGAGCTGATACGTGTCAACCCAGTTGGCTTCGTCCGTAAAGGTGAACGGTCCCACCCAATATGGGTCGCCTGGCTTGTGGTGAAGCGGACCAAAAGTGTTCCTTAGAGAGCTGACCACATCTACGGTTAGCTCGTTATCTCCGGTCTGGACAAACTCTGTCACATCTGCTTCCAAAGGTTGCCAACAGACCGGAACCGGTCCCTTACCATTGACCCTGACTAGGAAAAGGGTTCCCTTTGCTTCCGGCAAGCGTATGAACACATGTTCTTCAGGTTCGGTTTCTTTGTGCAGGCTGAAGGTTGTCTTGTACTGCATCGTGCCCGCGTAAAATGGGTATCCCTGCTGCGTCCAATCTCCGTTCCTTAGGGCTTCTGGTTCGTCCGCAATGTCATACCCGGTTTCTGAGACCTTCCTTGCCCCGAAGTCGCCGACGAGGTACATGTCCTCCACTGGAACGTTCATGGCGTAGTTGCATGAGAGTTCGACTTCGTTTTCGCCGACCTTAACATGGCTGGCTATGTCTATCTTTCCGAACTGTTTGTCCCAAACCCATTCTGAGACTCTCGTGGAGACCCGTTTGCCATTGACCGTCAGCCTCCAAAGCGAAGCTTTCTCAACAACCAAGAAGACGGGTCTGCCGCTTACCTCTGACTTGAAGGTGGAGCGAATCCGAAGCCTGAACGACCTTGAGGGTTGGATTCTCTTCTTCCTCAAGACCCATGGTTGGATTCCCGAATACTTCTCCAGTCCCGCGTATCTCCATGCCTCTTGACGAGCCTTCCACACAGGAGTCTTCTCGCTCCATTTTCCACGTGCAAGAGAATGTATGCAGGTGTCCAGAACCATGGAGTTGGGATGCAGACGCCTGAAACTCCACTCTTCTGGCAGGCCTATGACAGATTCCTCATACTCCTTCTTGCGTAGAGAACCGTCTGGCGCTGGAGGCTTCGAAGCATCTATCACAAAGGCGTGGCTTCCGGCTGGATGAAACACTGCTCGAATGATGGTTCTCCCTTGCTGGGTGACTGCCTCTACTGGCGCGACGGTCCCGTCGAAGAGATTCCATTCCGTCACCTCGCCCTTCTCTATGAAACTGATAAAGGCATCGTACTTCTTGGTTCGGTTCTTATTGGCGAGGAAGTAGAGATGTTGGTCGCCGTCGACACGGTGGTGGACGAGAATGTCTCCAATCTCCCTGTCGTCTCCTTCAGTGATGCTGACTAGTTTGGGAGAAACCGTGTCCAGCACCTTGGCTATGGATTCTCGGTCAGCGGATGCCTTGATGGCATTGGAATTCTCCAAGATTCGTAACCATCTTGCTTCCGCATGTTTGCCATCGATAAAGCTTGGTGTCTCGCCTACAAAGATCACTTTGCCGCCTTTGTTGATGAAACGTTTCAACAGGTTAACGGTCTTCGCGGCCCAGGTAAGGGAAGGAGGTACAATCACAACTCTGTAGCGCCCTTCCTTCACAACCAGCTCTTTCCCCTCAGCATAGCCGTGACGTGAAAGAATGATCTCGTCGCCGAAGTCGAAGTCCCTATGTAGAGAGAGAAGATCATCTTGCAGCTTGACCAATGCATCATTATACTTCCACGGTCGGGTATTACGACCGCTCAGAACAGGCGTGAAGGTGGCCCAGGCGCTGGCTATAGGATGGAGGACCAGTATGTCGGCGCAGAACCTTCCCTGCGAACAGAAGTAGCTCGCCCTAGCAAAATAATCGTTGAGGAGCCTGAAGTGCCCCCAATAGGGCTGATGATAGCTAAAGGTGGGCGGAAAGTCCCTTTTCCCGTCGCCCCTCATAGTGTAAAGCGTGAGATGTGGACAGAAGAAGGTTATCCCCAGTGCGAGATGGAAGTCTGCAATCCATTTCTGATCCTCAAAGGTCATGCTGTGCCCACTGCATCCGAAAAGCTCAGATAGGATGCGAGCGCGGCCGAACTGGTGAGCCACACTTGAGCACTGCTTCAGGGTTAATGGATCTTCAACGTTCCTGCCCAGATGGTCGACGCCTGGGACCTGCATGTACTCATAATGGGGCATTGCAGCGCCCACATGTCTGATCTGGATGTCAAGATTGTCTTCGCACAGATAGTGGCCGGTCATATCCAAGCCGAAGGCTACGCATCTTTCACTGTAGGGCTTGGTGAAGGCATCGATGAATAGCTGTGTGACTGTTCGCCAGAAGTCATATCGAACTCTACGGAAGCCTTCGCCTTCAAAGTATAGGAAACAAAGCCTGTTCAGAATATCGTAGCCGTTGATTTTGCGGAAGTACTCGGCCATCTCTCCTGTCCAAGGGACCAAGTTCCGTCCGACTACGTTGGGCTCATCAGTGAATATTCCGGGCATGAACTCTCCGAAATCTTTGCTGAACTTCTTAGCGTAGGCGTCTAGGGTTATCTTCAGAAATTCTTCGGTTACTTTGGGGTTGAGGAGGTCTACGTAGCTTTCTCCATTGTACCAGTTGCTGAGGCTGCCTTCTTCCATCCTGAAGAGTAGGAGTTGGCCGTCGCCTTTGATGTCTTGTGGTTTGTGAATGCGCCTGTGGGTCTTCAACCTCGTAGGCGGCATAAACTTGACTTCGAAGACTCCTAGGGTAGATCGGTCGTGTAGGGCTGTGGCGATGTCTTTGGCCTTTATCTCCTTCATAGTGACAGATTGGACTCTATACTTGCTGCTTTTGGCTGGGACGAAGCCTCCAGCGAAGCCGCTTGGCCACTTGTCTTCGTCGTAGAGCCAAGATTCAAGCCCATCTTTCCGGCCTTCCTCTAGGCAGGCTCTTATACACTTCATCCAATCGGGGGATAGATATGGCGTGGCGAGCCCAACCCTTGAGTGCATGAAGTAGCCACCGAACCCCTTGTCGGCGAACTCTCGGACCTGCCACCGCAATTCTTCAGCGTCCAAGGCATCGTTCCAAGACCAGAAGGGCGAAGGCCTGAAACTCTTACCTGGATTC
>Ga0315312_1002430_pt1 | contig 12948 bp, 9 predicted proteins | sample TDP7_MG_FD_203629 | JGI IMG/M metagenome (GOLD analysis project Ga0315312, IMG submission 203629) | Freshwater sediment microbial communities from Lake Towuti, South Sulawesi, Indonesia - TDP7 | ecosystem: Environmental > Aquatic > Freshwater > Lake > Sediment | place: Indonesia: South Sulawesi... | reverse complement strand
AAGCAGGTTCCCTTCCCCGGCCTGCGTGGTTTTGACCCATGCACTGAGCGTAATGTTGGTGCTTGTTATGTCATCAACTACGCCGTCAATTGTAACATAGTCATAGGTCAAATTCAGCGCGCCGCCCACGATCCCTTCTACCCACTGCGGGTCACGATAAAGTGTTCCATTGTTGCCGTGACCGGACCAGTCATAGGCGGTGGTGCCGTAACCTTCGTCAAACTTCCACCAGCCGATAAGATTAGGGTCAGAGATCGTTATGTCGGGCAGGGTTGTGAAACTCCAGACGTCGCCTTTATGTTTGGTAGTCTTGTCAACCTCAACCTCATCGATCCGCCAGTAGTAAGTAGTGCCCTTTAGAAGCGCTGCGGGGCTGAAGTTTTTAAGTGGCTGGTTACCTTTGAACGTACCGCCTGTGCCGTCAGTCACCGCGGCCTTATCGGTGCCGAAGTAGACATCGTGCGTGACTCCGGTGGCGCCAGAACTCCAGGCGAGGATAACATCGGTAGGCACACATTTGGCGCCATTAGGTGGATCAGGGCTATAGGCTTTTAGGGATGCAGCCGTGAAGCTCCAGACATCGCCCGTGTGTACGGTGGTGCCGTCGGCCTCGACCTCATCGATCCGCCAGTAGTAAATGGTCCCCGGAACCAGACCGGGAGTATGGAAATACGTCGCAAATGGCTGACGGCCTCGCAACTCAGCAGGTCCTGGTGTCGGATTGGTGCCGAAATAGACATCATGCGCCGTGGCGGTATCTCCCGCCGTCCACTTAAACAGCGGCGTGGTCACATTCTCGGCACCATCAGCAGGGTCAGGTCCCGTAGCAACTTTACTTACAAACTGTACATGCAGCAGCGGCGCAGCCGGAGCCTCGCCCTCGAAGGATTCGGCCTCTCGAAGCCCTCGGGAGTGATTATCCTTGTCGTCTCGCAAGAACAGTACCAGGGCGTTGCCTTTGGTCCAGTCGGCCTGGTTGACTATCTCCTGGATGATAGGGGAGATGTCCGGCGTCTGCCACTTGGCATTCACGGCGGTCCAGGCAGGTATTGACCACTTCGCCTTCGCTGTTGTCCGTGAGGTTCTGTCTGTTATGTTATTAGCGGCGCTGGCAAACTGTGCAGCATTCGGGATTAGCTCACCCTCGATGATAAGATTAACCGGGTATGCGCTGGCTGCTTTGCTGATGGAATCCACCTCGAACTCCACGTACGCGCTTGTGACCTGAGTGCCCTTGTGAATAGGCATGTTCACAAAGCGCAGACCTATTATTTGCTCATCCGTGGCAGGATCACCATCGTCTTCATAGACCAACTCCAGGTCGCTGCTGGTTATATCCATGCTGCCACTATCGAGGTGCTGTTCGGCATCATCGCCGCCATCAGCGATTCTGATGTCGATGACAAGACCGTAGGCCGAATTTATACCGAGCAGGCCCAAACCAAAACAGCCGAAATGAAACAAATCATTTTTCTACACATAGCAATCCTCCTTCAAAAAAATTACTATGCTTGCGTTTTGGTCACACGCCAAAACAAAATTCGGGATGAAAAGTTACAAGTTAAGAATTCTTCATTCTAAATTCAAAATTCTGAATTCCTTCTGTCTTCTTCCTTCAAAAGCTCCGTGATGGACAATTAGGGCAAATTTATGCACTCTTTTCACAAGCTGGAAACTTGGCGTTAGAACTTCTTGTCTTATAGTCTGTCTAATCACTGCTTTAATGGAGTGCAAATCCGGAGAAATCGCAGATCGAATCATTTATCTTATACCATTTGCCCACGCTCAGAGCAGGAAAAATTCGCCGTTTTTTCGGCCGCTGGGTGCGATTGTCGTGCGCAGGTAGATGTAGCGGCACCTGCCAAGTTGGCGTAGCAGCCGCCTTATTATGCCAAAACTGGCGTTTTCTCTCACCTGCCTTATACCGGACCACTGCCTCGGTGCCAATTTTTGTCTTGCCTAATTTCTTAAAGTAACATAACTTAAGAGCAATAATGGCATAAGGACCTTTATCCTCAGCAAAGCTGGTATACCTTTTGCTTGTTAGTATGAAATTTAGGTAAAGACCAAGAAGCGGACTTTTTTGATTAGGAGAAAAGCAATTATGGCAGTTAAACAATTGGCATTTGAATCGGATGCACGGGCTGCGCTGCTGGCCGGCGTGGAAAAACTGGCAGCGGCAGTCAAACCAACACTTGGCCCAAGAGGCCGAACTGCCGTCCTGGATAAGAGCTGGGGCGGGCCGACCGCAACTAAGGACGGCGTAACTGTTGCTGAAGAAATCGACCTTCAGGATAAGAACGAAAACCTGGGCGCAAAACTGGTGAAAGAAGCCGCGAGCAAAACATCAAAGGTTGCTGGTGACGGTACAACCACGGCCACCGTCCTGGCTGAAGCGGTGTTCAAGGAAGCGTACAAAAACATCGCTGCCGGAGCAGATGCCATGGCTTTGGCCCGAGGTCTGCACAAGGCCTGTAAAGCCGTAACCGACAAGCTCGCCAGCCTGGCAAAACCGGTCGATGTAGCTAAGACCAGCGACATAATAAATGTGGCTGCGGTATCGGCCCACAACGATATGGAAATTGGAAAGATTATGGCCGACGCTTTTCAGCGTGTGGGCAAAGACGGCGTAATTACGGTTGAGGAGGGCAAGAGCTTCGAGACCACTGTTGAGTTTGTCGAAGGTATGCAGTTTGATCGCGGCTATCTCTCGCCGCATTTCGTAACCGACCCTGAGAATATGGTCTGCGTGCTGGAGAAGCCTTACATACTCGTTCACGAAGAAAAGATCAGCAGTGTTACCAAGCTCCTGCCCCTGCTTGAAAAGACCGCCAAGAGCAAAAGGCCCCTGCTGATTATCGCTGAGGAGATTGAAAGTGAAGCGCTGGCAACGCTGGTGGTGAATAAGTTAAAGGGCGTGCTGCAAGTCGCGGCTGTCAAGGCGCCCGGCTACGGCGACCGCAGAAAGGCAATGCTGCAGGATATAGCGGTTTTGACCGGCGCAGAGCCGATCTTCAAAGACCTCGGAATAGACCTTGAGCATATCAGCATCAAGCAGCTCGGCCAAGCCAAAAAAGTCACTATCGACAACGACAATACGATCATTGTCGAGGGTGCCGGCAGCCAGGAAGCCATCAAAGGAAGAATCAAGCAGATCAAAAGCGAAATAGAAACCACTACCAGCGATTACGACCGCGAGAAACTGCAGGAGCGACTTGCCAAGCTAACCGGCGGCGTTGCCCAAATCAACGTGGGAGCTGCCAGTGAGGCGGAAATGAAAGAAACAAAAGCGCGACTTGAGGATGCTCTGCACGCGACCAGAGCAGCCATCGAGGAAGGTATCGTGCCAGGTGGCGGGGTGGCGCTGATCCGTTGTATCGACACAGTTAAAGAGCTTAAACTGGAGGGAGATGAGCAGACGGGCGCCGACATTCTGGCAAAGGCCCTTACCATGCCCTGCTACTACATTGCAGCTAACGCTGGGGCGACGCCGAACCTGGTAGTCAACAAGGTCAAGCAAGGTAAGGACAACTTCGGTTATAACGCGGACACCGACAAATACGAAGACCTGGTCGAAGCGGGGGTCATCGACCCTGCAAAGGTAACCCGAATTGCCCTGCAAAACGCAGTTAGTGTAGCGGGTCTACTTTTGACTACGGATTGCCTGGTTACTGAAAAGCCTAAAGAAAAAGAAGGCAGGCCTCCTATGCCGCACGGCGGCTACGGCGAAGAAGATATGGATATGATGTAATCCGACCAAGTCGCCTAATACTTCTCAGGACAGAGCTAGGAGCTAAACGCTCAACGTACACATAATGACGTAAAAACAGCAGTTCACATAGGGTAAGGAGTGATATATGAAACTTAGACCGTTGGATGACAGAGTTGTGATAAAGCAATCAGAGGCCCAGGAAAAAACCTCCGGTGGAATCTTTTTGCCTGATACCGCAAAAGAAAAACCACAAATCGGCAAGGTGGTAGCTACAGGGCCGGGAAAACTACTCGATGACGGCAAACGAGGTGAAATGTCAGTAAAAAAGGACGACGAAGTTATATATGCAAAGTATGGAGGAAACGAAGTCGAAATCGAGGGGGAGAAATACGTAATTCTGCGAGAAGGTGATTTGTTGGGAATTGTTGAAAAGTAAATCGGTAAATAGCGTACAGTAGATAGCGTACAGGAATAACTGAGCGCTGCACGGTAAACGTAATTTCTTAGAGGGAATAGAAAATGGCAAAGCAATTAATGTTTGACGATACAGCACGAACCGAGCTCAGGGACGGCCTGAAAGAGCTTGCTGATGCAGTCAAGGTCACTCTCGGGCCAACAGGCAGGAACGTCATTCTGCAAAAAAGCTGGGGCTCTCCCAAGATAACAAAAGACGGCGTAACCGTCAGCAAAGAAATCGAGCTGCCGGAACCTTTCAAGAATATGGGCGCAAAGATGGTCAACCAGGTTGCCAGCAAGACTTCTGAGATTGTCGGAGACGGCACTACAACCTCGATTGTCCTGGCAGAAGCAATCTACCTGGAGGGCCTCAAACACGTGGCCGCGGGCGCAAATCCGATGGCTCTGCAGCGCGGAATCAGTAAAGCCACCGATGTGGTCGCTAAATTTATTGCTTCGGCCAGTGTCCCAGTAAAAGGCCATGACGATATTGCAAAAGTTGCGACCATAAGTGCCAACAATGACTCTAAGGTCGGGCAAATCCTGGCTGACGCATTTGACAAGGTGGGTAAGGAAGGTGTCATCGAAGTCGAAGAAGGCAAAGCAATGGAAAATGAGCTCGAGGTCGTTGAAGGCATGCAGTTTGACCGGGGTTACATTTCTCCGTACTTTATGACCAACCCTGAGACCCAGGAAGCTATCTTTGAGGATGTTTACATTCTGCTGCATGAGAAGAAGATTTCTAATGTCCGAGAGATTATTCCGCTGCTTGAAAGAATTGCTCAGGTTGCCAGGCCGCTGCTTATCGTGGCAGAAGACGTCGAAGGTGAAGCGCTGGCGGCACTGGTCATTAACCGGCTCCAGGGCGTTCTGAAAGTCTGTGCCGTGAAAGCTCCGGGCTTTGGCGACCGCAGAAAAGCGATGCTGGCTGATATAGGCATAACCACCGGCGGACAGGTAATCACCGAGGACCTGGGCATAAAACTGGAAAACCTGGAGTTATCGCAACTGGGCCAAGCCAAGAAAATCGTTGTGGATAAAGATACCACCACGATAATTGAAGGGGCAGGCAAGAAAAAGGACATTACCGCCCGTTGCGAGCAAATCCGCAGCCAAATCGAAAAGACCACCAGCGATTATGACCGTGAAAAGCTGCAGGAAAGGCTGGCCAAACTGACTGGTGGAGTTGCCGTAATCAAGGCTGGTGCCGCCACCGAAACCGAAATGAAGGAACGCAAAGACCTGCTGGAAGATGCACTTCACGCTACCAGAGCAGCCATCGAAGAAGGTATAGTGCCCGGCGGCGGAGTGATATTCTTGCGTGCTATCAGCGAGGTGGATAAAGCAAGAGCTAAAGCTAAAGGCGACGAAAGAATTGGCTTCGATATCGTCGCCAAAGCCCTAAAGTCTCCCACCGCTCAGATCGTGTACAACTCCGGCGACCAGGGCGACGTGGTTGTCGCTCAACTTCTGGAAAGGCTGGAAAAGGAAAAGAACTTAGGCTACGATGCCAACGTAGGGAAGCTCGTAGACATGGTCAAGGCCGGCATCATCGATCCGGCCAAAGTCACCCGCACAGCCCTGCAGATGGCTGCATCTGTGGCAGGACTTATGTTAACGACCCACGTATTAGTAACCGAATATAAAGAAAAAGAAGAGGAAGAACAGCCTATACCAGGAGCTGTAAGATAAAGTGCAAAGAAGGTAAATTCGAAATCCTAATATCGAGATTCGAAACAAATCCTAAATTCAAATATCAAATCTTCCGAGTATCATTCAATATGTTTTGAATTTTGAACATTTGAATTTGTTTCGGATTTGGTGCTTAGTATTTCGTATTTCTACTGCAGAATGGCGAAGCGAGACTACTATGAAACGCTGGGAGTGGGCAGAAACGCCTCCGAGGAGGAGATAAAGCGCGCCTATCGCCGAATGGCGCTGAAATATCATCCCGATAAGAACCCGGGCAATAAAGAGGCAGAAGCCAAGTTTAAGGAGTGTGCTGAGGCTTATGAAGTTTTAAGTGATGTGGATAAACGCAGGCAGTACGACCAGTTCGGTCACGAAGGCCTCCGTGGGGTCGGCGTGCATGACTTCTCCAGGATGAACGTCGAAGATATCTTCAGCATGTTCGGCTTCGACGATTTCTTCGGCGACATCTTTGGAACCCGAAGGACAAGAGCGGCCAGGCGAGCAGGACCCAGCCGGGGCTACGACCTGGAAACCAGTGTGGAACTTACGCTAAATGACGTTGCCCATGGCACCGAAAAGACAATCGAGTTTACCAGGCAGGATCGGTGCCCGGATTGTGACGGCAGCGGGTCAGCCAAAGGAGCAAAGCCCGGGCGATGTATTACTTGCGGCGGGACCGGTCAGATCGCCAGAGGTGGTGGTTTCTTCCAAATGGTCTCGACCTGTCCGCAGTGCAGGGGCACCGGCGAGATTATAACCAACCCTTGTCCAAGGTGCAGAGGTTCAGGCCGTGTGCCCAAGAAACGCACCGTCAGCATCAAGATCCCTCGCGGTGTGCACGAAGGACAGGGAGTGAGGGTGGCTGGAGAAGGTGAACCCGGCAGAAACGGCGGGCCCAACGGTGACTTGTATTGCTACGTCAGACTAAAGCCCCACGAGTTCCTGCAGCGAGACGGAAATAACGTCATCGCAGTAGTGCCTATCACCTTCACGCAGGCTGCTCTGGGAGCAACTATTGATGTGCCCAGCTTAAACGGCACCGAAAAGCTGAAAATCCCGCCTGGCACTCAGTATGGAAGCATCTTCAGGATAAAAGGCCAGGGACTGCCGGATATCCGAACTCATAGAACCGGCGACCAACTGGTGCAGGTTACTATCGAAACTCCAAGCAGGCTGAACGCAAAACAAGAAGAACTATTGAGAGAGTTTGCCAGGACCGAAAACGCGAGCGTTTCGCCACACTCGGCAAGCTTTTTCGAGAAACTAAAAAAGTATTTTGGTAACAGTCGATGAAAAACAAAGAAGCACAAGAAGCAAAACAAGAAAAGGCTGAAGAAAAGAAAGAGTCGGTAGAAAAAAAAGCCGATAAGGCTGATGAGCTGGAAGAACTCCGCCGGCAGTTGGCTGACCTGCAAAAGGAAAAAGACGAGACCTTCGCAAGGTTACAGCGCCTTAGCGCCGACTACGCCAATTTCCAGAAGCGGGCTCCCAAACATGTGGCTGATACTATCGCATACGAAAAGGAAAAGCTAATAAGGACGCTGCTGCCGGCTCTGGACAATTTTGAACATACCTTCCAGAACGCACATTCGGCCGAAAGCGTCGACGCCTTTGTCAAGGGCGTCCGGATTATTTACGACCAGGTAATTGATATCTTGAAATCACACGGTGTAGAGCAAATAAACGCCCTGGGCAAAAAGTTCGACCCATCGCAGCACGAAGCCGTGCTGCAAAAAGCAGATTTGCAGCAACCCGATGGTACGGTTCTGGAAGAACCTCAAAAAGGATACAAACTCAATGGCCGAGTCATTAGGGCCAGCAGAGTGGTCGTCAATAAACTGCCGGCTAACCAAAAAGAACATACTGAACCAGAAATAGAAGAGACTGAGGAAGAAACGACCGATACGGAGTGAAAACCGTCATACGTCGTCCGATTCCTCTGGAAACAAAGTTATCAGAGAATAAAACGGTAGGAAATCAGGATATTAGAGAATCAGGGTGCAGGAAATCAGGTTACCAGAGGACCAGGAAAGCAGATTACCTGGTATCCTGTTATCCTGATAACCACCTCCAGATAACCTGATACCCTGATATTCGCCGCAAATTTTGTACGACATACGCAATACGAGAGAGGAATTATGCCGACTTACGATTACGCATGTGAAAATTGTGGATACGAGTTTGAGCAATTTCAGACGATAACAGCCAAGCCCATCCGTAAATGCCCACGATGTAGCAGGGAAAGCGTGAAACGGCTGATTGGTGTTGGTGCGGGCATAATCTTTAGAGGCTCAGGCTTTTACGAAACTGACTATAGAAGCGAAAGCTATAAGAAAGCCGCCGACAAGGAGAAACTCGTCAGGGCGGAGCCTGCCGGAGCACAAAGCCCAACCAGCCCCAATAGCGAAGCGGGGGCCAGCAAAGACACCGAGAAGAGTGTAACTACAGCCGAAAGCAAAGAATCAAAATCCAGCGAAAAAATTGAAGCTGGCAAAAGCAAGAAAAGGAAATCAGCATGACGTTGAAGGTCAGCAGCGGCAGCCGCGCTGCGAGACAGTGGATTACAAAAAACCTGCCTCGCCCGCAACCAGCGTCCATTCCAACGGTCCGATTTGGACCATCTTCTCTGGGGGGCATTCTTTGGGTTTCAGCCGCTCGGAGGATCGCCACCGGGCAAGCATCTCACGTGCGGTCTGGGATCGGGACGGCGTGTCCCGGCCGATGCCATAGGCCCAGAAGACTGCCCCGCGACTCCCAATCTTCAGCGTGTACAGATTCCGCCTGCCTTCGCGCCGCTCCAGCGTTGCGCCATCATCGATGACCCCCCAGCGGATCATGTCCCCGACCAGGCCGCGATAGAACCGGTAATCGTCGTACAGCAACAGAGAGACTTGGCCGATCGCGAAGGGGATCCCACCTGGATACTGGCTCTGGACGGCGGTCATGCTGTCAGTCTCCAAGGTGTCTAAGAGTTGACCGCTGAAAACCAGATACCTGGCCTGGGCTGCGGCGAACTGTGCGGCCCTCTCCTCGCCGATGACGGCCAACTGCCCCTCCGACCAGAAGTCTATGATGCCGCGGTCGTAAGCGGCAATGTTGTAATTCAGATCGAACCACTCTGCCTTCTGGGGCGAATACCCCCAGGCCCAGAAGTAACCGTGCGGGTTCTTTTCCACCTGATTCATCAGCACGGCGTCGAACAGCAGCTTGGCCGCCCGCGCGTATTTCTCGTCACCGGTTTCATGGTAGGCCCGGAGCATCAGCGGGATGAGCATCACGACCCGGTTGGGCCACAAGGCCCGGTAAGATGTTCGCAGTTTGTCCCAGTCCAGGGGCTTACCCCCGAGCGTTTCCAAGCTGAAGTCCGCCCACTCCATAAGTGATTCCCGATACTCCTGCTTCCGGTGCTTGGCGAGATCGAACAACTGGAAGTGGTCCATGAACCGCAGGGCGACAGGGACATCCACAGCAAAATAAGCCGGGTTATTATGCCAACCTTCTCCACCCCCCTTGGTTGTCCCCTGAATCGGCGAGCCACCTGCGGCTATATGCTTTCGTATCATCTCCATAGCATTGGCGGCAACCTCCGCCGGGTCGGCACATCCCTCCAGAACCTTCCCGACGCTCGCGCTATCGCCCACTCGCAGGACTTCGGGCAACATCGTCCACGCTTGCAGGTGGGGATACGGAGCGAGTTGGGACGACTTCTTGAGGGAGAACCTAACGATCAGTTCCGCGAGTTCTTCTTCCTCAAAGGGACGGTCCACCCATCCAGCGGCGGCCCCGAGCACTTGCCGGACGCCCTTTTCCGCCTCCGTCGCATTCTCGCCGACTCCGACCACATACTGCCGGTATAGCCAGTCCTCCCGCGGTCGCCAATTCACGAACTTCAGGGCTTCTTCCAGGGTGGTCACCCGCTCGGGCGGCCAGAGGAGATTGCCGTTTTTGTCGGTAGCGTCCTTCGGGACCTTGGTCAGTTTCCCAGTGGTCATCAGCGTCTTCCGCAAGTCCGTCACCTCGGCCAGGTCATACGAGCCGTCGTTGTCCAGGTGCGGGTGGAACAAGCGATAGGTCCGCCTGTCAGTCAGCTCATACATCCAATTCAATTCCAGAAGGCCGTCGCCTTGTCCCTTGGTCTTTTCTCCACGCCAGATCTGGAATGAAGCCGGAGTCGAAACATTGAAGGGGTTGTTGCCGTATCCGACCGTCAGCGGCGTGTCCGGAAACTGATGGACCGCCGTGAATGCGGCGTCACCCACCTGGTACAGCCACCAAGGCTGCTCCCACGTGGGCGCATGAACCTCATGGGGCTGCCTGGGCATTTCCCAGACCGCCATCGACAGGCCGCCGCCGAGGTAACCGTCGGTGTTGTCGAGGCTGAATCCCTTCAGCGCCACATAGCTCCCCTCGGGGAACAGCCAGTACGTGCATTGCCAGTCCATGTCTGACCCGGCGCGACCGTTGGTCTTGCCCTTGATCTGCACCTTGGTGATCAGCCCTTCTGAAATCTCAATGGCAAACGGCCGGCCTGGGTCGGCATGGGTATCTTCCCGGAGCAAGCCCTCCTTCCCCGCGGCTTTGTCGTCGACCTTGAAGCCGGTGTAGCGGAACAACTCCTTGCCCTTCCAGCGCACTGCAGGCCGATCGGGGATGTTTTCCAGGACCAGCCCACCGGCCGCGGCCGTGAGCCGCTTCTCGACGCGCTTGGCCTCCAGTTTTCGGCACCTGGGGTCAGTTTGCCGCGTCGGATAGGCGCACAGTGTCAGATTCTCCCTACCGAACGCGGGCACTCCGTGGCGCAGCAGGTAGAGCGCGGCGCAGACCGAATCGCCCGATTGCCTCGACGCCTCGTCCTGCGCCGCCAGCGCCGCACCGAGTTCCGGCAGTTGTAGCTTCGCCAACTCAAGCCGGCCGGGGCGCATTTGCAGCGCCTCGGGGGCGTTGCCGGGATGATGGTTCAAGACCACGTAACGATGGCCCCAATCCGCGCGCCCTTCCCGCGCCGTCTTCCAGGTCAGCGAGTCCCAGACGAAGTAGGACACTTCCTTGCCCTGCTGGTCGAAGAACCGAACGGCCCACGGGTCGATGACCTCGCCCGGCTCAAACTTGGCGCGGACGAAGGCATAGGGACTGTTGTTATTGGCTTGCGCCAGATGGATGTTCAACTGATGCCGCGGGCCTGAACCGAACACCGGCCCGGCAGCCAAGGCCCCGAGCAAGAGCACCCCGCCGAGGCGGCAGTTTAGGAACACAAGGCGTCTCATCTGTTCCTTCTCCTGTGAGACCAGTACGGGCAATTGGCTGGGTACGTACCTCCGACGCATACCGGAACCTGCGGTGCCAGCGCCCCGGTCGCCGCTCCGTGCCGCCTAACTGTGTATTATATGGTTTCCTGATAAGATCCCATGGTCCATCGACTGGCAGCCTAAGACGCTAGACAGTCGAGCAGATTCGGCTGGGGAGAAACAGTCTCTTTATCGCTCTCTCTGCTTCCAATCGCCCTGAACGCCGACATTGCCATATTCTTAGCTCCCATTCAGGAGTTCAAAAATTTTATGGCCGGCCGCTTTCGTCAATTAAGGTAATCTTTTACCATTAAGCTGTCAACTAAATTTGCCTTATAAAATCGCTATTTAACTAACTTTGCGATTTGTTTGAATTGCGCAGGGCCACTATTAGACTTTTTATTTATATATTTGCTTTTGAGAGGGTATTTTTCAGGATGTTCCAGGTTATCTATTTCTAAATCAACATCTAAATCTGGCCAGTAGAGATGAAAACCGTGGAGTAACTCTACTTTTTGGATTGATTTTAATGTCTGGTCCTTAAAATAAGGATAATCCTCGTAACTTAGAAAATATTCTTTCCCTTTCACAAACAACCATATTCCAAACGGGGTAATATTTTCAACCGAGGCTGAAGTATTTTTTCCATGCTTTAATAATTTCATCTTTATGCTCCTCAACAAGTTTTTGTAACTCATTTAATTTTCTCGAATTAAGCCGGTGATATGTTGCAAGCGAAACAATAGGCTCCAGCCAGAATTTCGCTTCACCATCAGCGCAGGTGATATGAACATGAATACGGTTTTCTTCATTTGAAAGAAAGTAAAACCTGTATCCTTTAATTCTTAATATTGTAGGACTCATATATATTAATCCTTCATAAGAAATTATAGCATAATCCTTTCCGCGCGGGAATGACAAAAAAAGCGTTTCAACAAGAGATGCTATTTGACTAATCTGGCGATTTGCTTGAATTGTGGATGCTCGGCGGTTTTGAGAAGCTCAAATAAGGCCATCTCAGTGCAACAACGTTTTGAACTGCCGTTCAGGTCCGGCGGGGCCGGCCCTGACGGGATCGAACCATTATTTGCTGCCTATGACTACAATGGTCAGTTCGACTTGTTTAGTATCTGCATCTGGAGGGGCCAACTTCTTGACGATTTTGCTGTCGCCGGTCAATACGGGTTTCGGTATGGTTATTAAGCTGGGCTTTTTGTCACCGGCGGCAGCCAACATTTCTTTACCGGGCAGAAACTGTGCCATATTGTTCAGGACGGCGAAATCCTTAGCCATGCGGACAGCTTGCCCCTGTTCTTGCGCCAGAATCTGAGCGACCTGCTCAGCAGCGATGGCGTTAACCACTACTTGTTCGCCGAACTTTGGCGTCTGCACTATCAATGTTGTCGAGTCAAACTTTTCCCAGATGCTGGCCAAATCAGCCAGCAATAGGTTCAAGGCGAATCTGCTGCAGCTAAAAGAATATACCTTTCTATCCGCCAGGCTGGTAGTATGGACACAATCTGATAGTTCATTGTCCTTGATTGCCCTGTTGATAAAGGTATCGACGGCTTTCAAACTGCCGGTTCGCAGTTCGAGCCTGCCGGCCAGTGCAGTTGCCCCCGTGTCTTCTGTCGAAGACAGAAACGGGGGGAGCGGAACTGGCCTATCCGTGCCTGCTGGACCAAAAATGCTATAGATTGTTGCCGCTAAGACGGCCATTAGCGCGATTATGGCGGCTACCGCCAGGACCCTGCGGCTCGGCCTCCGGCCGAGAATTTCGAATTTCCCCCGCAGGGCGGCTCT
>Ga0315312_1002429_pt1 | contig 12955 bp, 13 predicted proteins | sample TDP7_MG_FD_203629 | JGI IMG/M metagenome (GOLD analysis project Ga0315312, IMG submission 203629) | Freshwater sediment microbial communities from Lake Towuti, South Sulawesi, Indonesia - TDP7 | ecosystem: Environmental > Aquatic > Freshwater > Lake > Sediment | place: Indonesia: South Sulawesi... | reverse complement strand
AGTAAAAGAAGGAATGCTAGCTAAGACAGAAGAAGGAAACTACAAAATAACAACAATAGCAATAACCCAAGTACAGCAAGCATTGGAAAAGATTCGAACCAAAACTTAAGCTTTCTTAAATTATACAAAAACAAGGATGAAGTGGAAACTTTGCCAAGATATTCGATTTACGTGTGGGAGATGTGTATCAAAGCCTTAGAGCAATTGAGTGGACGAGAAAGATTCGTTCCCTTAAAAGATGTTGTTGGCAAAGTTCAAAAACTATGGCCGACCGAGAACGTAAATGAAGATACGATACGTTGCCAAGTTTTCAGACATTGTGTCAATTGTCATCCAACTCATGATGACTTTCCTGATAGAGGTAAAATGTGGAAACAGAGAAAGTTGTTTATAACAGATGGGAAAGGGAATTATCGATTTTATGATGAAAAGAAGGACAAGAACGTCTACATGGTGGCACTAAAGGAGGATGAAGAAGGAACAACATCAGAAGAAGCACCAAAACCTCCCATGAAAGAAGAAGGTGAATTTAAAAGAACGTCTTCACTTACAGAAATTTACAATGAAGTTATAGACAAACTGCAAAGGGTTGGGACAAAGCTAGGTTTCAAAGCTGAAAATGGAGTGAGAATAGAAGGTGGAGAAGTAGATCATGTTTGGTTCATAGATTTCGGCACTACGCTTCCATACTTTGGATCTAAGATACCCATAATTGGTTTCGAGATAGAAACAAGCTGGAGGACTAGAAAACACATTAAAGGCGATATTTTCAATCTGATAACTCTCAACTCTGCCTTTGGCGTTGTATTGTTTCTTAAAGCAGGTTTCTATAACGAATCTCAGTTTAGAGGAAACATGGATGCGGCGAAGAGATACGCGGAAAGTTTTGATGCTAGGAGAAAAATCTTCGTTTGGTCAGAAGAAGATGTTAACAATCTCTTAACGCAGACTTAATTTCGAGAAGCAAAAGGCCAAAGCCCGCTGCAAACCAATATTTTCATAACCTTCTTTGAGAATAGCCCTACTGGTGATACGTTGGGGCAAAACAACTCAAGTTGGAAAAATGAATATCTTAAGTGGTATAAACTAGTAGAGGAAGTTCTTTCAGGGTTAATTCCCCCTTTGGATACTAAGGAAGTCTTCAAGTTTATCTCAAGAAACAATTGGTTAATAATTCCAGCGGGCGAAGAGAAAGATAAGAGCGAATCGATAACACGATCAGATCCAAACATATATTTCAGTCTAAGACGCGAAGAAAAAATACGCGTTGGTCTCGTATGCAACACTTTAGAAAGCGTCAGAAGAATAAGAAATGTCCTCCATGGATTCCACACAGTTGATAAAGAGAATTTTATTAGCGAGCTAAAGAAGTTAGATGGAGCATTTGTTACGGTTGTCGAAAGAAAACTAAAGGAATATAATCCGCGTCAAACCCCGAAATATGAACGCGAGTTTGAGTTTCCAACAAATATGATTGACGACTCTACTCTTTCAGGTGTTTTTGAAAAGATAGATAGGATAACAGAAGAAAGTGACAGAATGATTAAGATGGACCGAAAAAGGTGGCGTGTTCTTGCACCGAGATTAGTCATTGCTGAGGTTGGGATTGATCGAGATGAGAGCAAATTCAAAGAAGTGCTTAGAAGACTAAAGCCACTATATGAAATAGCCTTGCGAATAAAAACAGACGAACAAATCCATGAAGAAGTTAGACAGCGAGAAACGAGAAAAAGGGGAGAGAGACAGCAGAGATTTAGAGACTTTGTCGAGAGTCTAAAGAAGAAAGGAGTGAGCGGAGAAGAATATAGAGAAGCCATTTCACAATGGGAAAAAGAAAATCCTTGGATGAATTAATGCTTCCAGTCCTGTTTCACTGTTTAGAGAAATTGTTGTTATTGGCGCACGGCATAACTAGTAAGTAGTAGAAGGCGGTCTCTTCTGCACATACTGATAACGTCTGGGGCGTCCCTCCCTGTTCAATACTCCGTCTTTGACCAAGTCTATCAAGGCGTGTGCCACAGCTGTTCGGTCGTAATGAAAACCTCGTCTAGCCATTTCACTGTGAACCTCACCTAAGCCACGCGCTGTCGAAAACCATCCTTCTTCCCACAAGCGTTGAATGATTACTTTACATGTTTCTGCTCTGGGCGTGGCTGCTTCTCTCTCTCCGCCTATTAGTGGTGTTTCTTTGAGTTTTTCTGTTACTGTTGCTAGGAATTTGCCTACTGCCTCGTTGCATTGGTCCACTGTGCCTTCTATCTCGAATTCTACGTTGCCCACTCTCATTTTTACTTTGATTGGCTGCTGTTGAGGCGCGCTTTCTGTCATGTTTTCGCCTTATTGTTTATTGTATTGCGCAACTTGTTCATGCGCAACACTTAAATACTCACCAACAAGCCATATAATCCCTATTGGTGAATTCAACTTGATTCAACAAACACAATATACACCAGCAACACCCAAATATAACTTTCCACCCACGCTCCAAGACGCAACTCTACCCCAACGCCTCATAGAACTCAGCATCCAAACCCTAAAAAACACACAAAACCACACCCCAACCCTCTACCAACCCTACACAGACACAGAAACAGAACCATCACAAACAGAAACAACAGAGGAAATCACTCCCACATTCCTCGGACAAACCAGCCTACAGCCAAAACCAATCCAACTCAAACCAGACCCCACGCCCACAACCGTACTAGCCATAGACGTCTCAAGCATAAGCCTAGGAGAAACAGAGACAGGCACACTCATAGCCATAAGAGGCGCCATAGTCTGGAAAAACGGCGCCCAATACCGCTACTTGCGCATAGGCCCATTCCCATTCCACATAACAGAAGAAAACAAAAACCAAGTCTACCGCCTACTCCGCCAACACTCATTCTTCCACCAACAAACACCAAACAACTCAGCAAACTCAGGCGCTCCAAGCCTCAACCACATAGCCGCCCGCATGGGCACACTACTCGAACGCTGGCTACAAACAATCACAGCCAAAACAAGCCAAAACACCCTAATCCTCTGGGACGGCTCCCTCACAGCGGGAACCACAGACGCACCCGTCCAAACCATAACACAACTGCTCGAAACAGCACGCAACCACAACAACACGGTCCTAGCCTTCACAAAACTGACACGCCTACGCCTAAACGGACACCGCCTAACCGACCTAACAACAGCCTGCCACCCGCCATACCTGCTCCCAATAGACGGCTACCCCGGGGCAACCACACCACACAACACCATACACTTCTTAGGCAACATATACGTCGCCAAACTCAGCCAAGGCAACTGCAGCTTCCGCCTCGACATAGACCAAAAAACAAGGCAACATCACGCCATGGAAGCAGCACAACGCCTAGTCGGAAACGACCTCCTAGCAGAAAGCTACCCAGAAACCCTCCGCCTAGCCCACATACACTCAACCTTCACAGCCAACGAAGTCCTAGCCATACAACGCCTCCTAACCCAAACACACAGACTAAGACTTGTTCAGCGCCCAAACATACGCCGGCTACTCTTCGGACCCTTCGGCAAAGGACCAGAAGGAGGCTAAAACCCACATGCGCCTCTACAGAAAAGAAGGCAACACAGTCCAAATCCTCAGCCTCACCAACGAAAACATCGAGAAAGGCGACTACCTCCTCATCGAAGACCCAAAACAAAACCGCAGCCTAATCACCCAAATCATCGACGTACAGTTCGCCAACGTCCCAGGCGTACTAGAAGAACTCCTGCGCGACTCGACAAACAACGGCGAAAGCCTAAACGGAGAAAACCTCGACCCCCTCGAAGTCGCATCCCACGTAACCATAATCCAAGACGCCAGACTCCTCATAGGCAAAATAAGAGCCACCCTCCAAAACGGCAAACTCACAACAACCACCAGCTGGCTGCCATCACGCTCACAATCCACAATCAAACACCTCCCAACCCAAACCCTGCTCACCCTAACCAAAATCAAAGACAACTTACCCGTACACTTGGGCGAAACCAAAGAAGCCTCCCAACTCAGCATAGACGCCACGAGCCTCGACGGCAAACTCAACATAGTCACGGGCAAGAAAGAAACAGGCAAGTCACACCTGTCCAAGCTACTCGTTCTGAGCCTCATAGGCTACGGCGCACCAGTCGTCGTGCTCGACCTAAACGGCGAATACGCCCACCTAGGCTACGCGTCAGACGGAAAAAAGAACGAACACCACCAGAAAATACACGCTCTGACACCCGGCGAAAACTTCAAGGTCACGCTGGCACAGATGAAACTGCGCGTCATACTAAACGTCATGGTCCACGCGCTCAACCTCCCAGGCACGTCTGCCCGAGAGTTTCGGCGCATCTGGAAGTTCCTCGACGAGCGCGCAGCCCTGACGCTGCACGAGCTGGGCGAGGCTATCCGCAACTGGCGCTGCAACCAGCACGTGCGCGACGCCCTCTTCAGCCGCTACCACGCCTTGGTCAACTCCGGGTTTTTCACCGACAACCCCTCGGAGGCTGTGAATCTCGAGGACAGCTTCGCCAGAATCCGGAGCGGCGGCGCCTTGATAGTTAATCTTCGTGACACGTCTCTGGTTGACCGCCAGATAGTTGTTGAGTACGTGTTGGGCAGGCTGGTTGAGTTGTTGACGCAGTGGAGGCTGCGGGCTGTCTTTCTTTTCGCCGAGGAGGCGCATCTATATCTGCGCGAGACCTACTGGGACGACGTTGTCACTCGCATGCGACACTTCGGTGTCTTCACGACCTTCGTCACGAATCAGCCTGACACCATAAGGGAGAACATCTACCGCCAAGCCGACAACGTGTTCCTCTTCAACTTCACCAACGAGCACGACATAGAAACCGTGAGCAGGGCTGCCAGGGTCGACGCCGAGACCGTGAAGTCCATAGCCCGAGACCTCCCGCCTCACCACTGTCTACTTCTCGGAAACGCTGTCAAAGATTTTCCCATAGTTGTTAGGGTGAAGGCTCTGGACGTTCAGACCATGGGGCAGACTAGGCTCTTCTTCGCAAATAAAAACCAGCCTGTTCAGTCTTTTTAGCGTAGAAGTCTTGGAAAAGAGAAATCTAAGGTCTATCTCTCTGCATTTCTTCTACTTCGCCAACAACTGCATGGAACCACTTCGTGGCTTCCTCCCCTCGTGGAGAGATCCTGATTGTGTCATCGATGACTACAATTCGGACCATATCGTATTTTACTTGCTGAACCCCAATCTCCACAATGGCATAGTTCCTGTCTGCGTTCATTTGTTCCCTGACTACCTTGGCAATTCCCCGAATGCTCACCGCGATGTTTGGCGGAGCAAGGAAAGTCACCATCACACGTCCGTCATGACAAAGATTTTTGTAGGTGTCGTGACCTCGCCAAGAAGCAAATCTGAGTAGTTTAGGTGTAATCGCACGTAGACTCCCAAAGGGCGCAGTGTGAGGAGCTCCATCTGAATCCGCCGTCGCCACAATTGCGGCAGGACTAATTGCCCTATTGGGCTTACTCAAAGCCGTGAACACCTCCCTTGGAAGTTCAGACTTTCTCTTTGAATAGCACTCTCGACAGTATGCAGGTGTCACTTCGTCGGGTCTGTATGGAACCTCGCATTCTTTTCCACAATCGGCACAAACTGCCTTATTCATCTTCACTTCAGACACCTTATAATCACTTCCAATAGGTAGTTTGCTTCCTTCACCTATGCTAAATAGTCCTTTTCAGAGTTTCTGTAGTTCGTGTTTGTGTTTCTGGAAGAAGGCTCGGAAAGGTTTTGTCAGGTCGTATTTCTCCACTTCTTTGAGGGGCACCCACTCAGCTTCCAAAACGTCGGAGCCAGGTTTTAATGTGCCTCCTATCGGTCGTGTATACCATTGTAGGAGGACATAGTGGTATTTGAGGCGTCTGTCCTCTGAGATGCTCATACTGTCAACCGCGTCGATTGGGCGGTTGTCAATTATCTCCACGTCTAGTCCAGACTCTTCTTTTGCCTCTCGTATCGTGGCTTCCCGAACCCCTTCGCCGAGTTCAACCGCTCCACCCGGGATGCTCCACTTGCCTTTTCCTGGTTCGACGCCCCTCTTGACGAGGAGTATTTTTCCTTGGTTTAGGATGAGTGCTCCAACGCCCACTATGGGCTGGGATGGGTATTCGCGCTTCAACCCTTGACCCTCCGACCGCAATACTTTCACCGCGCCTCATATTTAAAAGGCAACACATTTACTGAGTTTTGGAGAAAGAGGAGGGAACAGACTTTGAAGAGCTTTCTTCTCAGCTGCCTAACAGGTTAGAATGGGTGAGGTCTTGCGAAAATTCTTGTCATGAGCACAATGGCGTTTTTAACGATGATGCTCGTGCCGATCAGCGCTATCAACCAGCCCAGAAAGACAAACCATCCAACGGTCTTGGTTATCAGCAGGTTCACAATCCAGGAGGCTCCGAACCAGAAGACTATGCTGGAAATGGTGCTAGCAACTCGGTCCATCGGGTCACGTAAGATGAATCTGGCAACCAACACGAAGACTTGAAAAATGGCGAAAGCGAGGCAGAACTGAAATATCGCGGTGTAGAGAACCGGGTGATGCGATTTTGGGGCTATCAACGTCCAGTGAGGAGCTATTTCTCGAATTTCGAAGTCTTGTAAGAAATCAGAGATTCTCTCTACGAGATTTGGTGTGATCACGAAGATCATGCCGACGAGTAGGAGAATGAAGCCGAAGGTTACGATGCCAAGGATGTCTGGTTTCTTGAGTGGTTTTTCGCTCAAGTTGACACACCAGGGCGATAGGTTTGTATGGAGTTGTTTGCTCATCTTAGTTTAAATATGTTTCTTGAGAGTTAGTCTAAGCTGGACGCCTGTCTATGAAGGTCATGTTCGTTGAGCCGCCGAAGGATTTCTGGTTTATCATGGGTGAGTATCTTCCACCGCCCTTAGGAATATTGGAGCTGGCGGCTTATCTTGAAGCCCAAAACAGAAAAGTCGACATTGAGGTGTTAGACTGTCAAGTTGAAGGGGTGGACTGGAAGGGACTGGAAAAGCGCATAGAATCCATTCGCCCAGACGTTGTTGCTCCAAGCGCTTTAGCGACATGCAACACCTACACGGTGCTTCGAACCCTGGAAACAGCGAAGAAAGTCGACCCAGACATAACAACAGTCGTGGGAGGTCAGCACTTCACAGCCACAACCAAAGAAAGCCTTGAAAACTACAACGAAATCGACGTTGTGGTCCGTGGAGAAGGCGAGCAAACATTCGCAGAGCTTGTTCAAACACTTGCCCAAGATAGGTCGCTTTCGAAGGTTAAGGGCATATCGTTTAGGCACAAGGGAAAAATTCTGCACAATCCACCACGCCCACTGATCGGCAACCTGGATGAGTTGCCTCTCCCAGGCTATCACTTCGTGGCAGACCACATGAAGAGATACCACTTCACGATGATGGCTGGCGCAAAAACGGGATACGCTCTCATAGAGGCTTCGCGTGGATGTCCCCACCGCTGCACCTTCTGCTCACAGTGGAGGCACTGGCAAGGAACGTGGAGAACAAAGTCGCCCAAGCGCATAGCAGACGAGATGGAGCACTGTTACAGAGAGTACGGGAGTAGGTTTCTCTGGCTCACCGACGACAACTTCGGTCTTGGCGAGAGAGCCAGCGACCTATGCGACGAAATCGAACGGCGAGGAATAACTGATGATATAATGTGGTTTGCTCAAGCGAGATGCGACGACATCATAAACCACAAAAATCTACTGTCAAAAATGCGAAGAGCCGGCAACCTCTGGATGTTAGTGGGGATAGAGAGCCACAACCCGTTAACCCTTAAAAATTTTCATAAAGGAATCAAGCCTTCCGACGCAAAACTCGCCATGGACCTACTGGAGAAAAACGACATCTTTGCCCAAGCAACCTTCATCATAGGCGAACGAAAAGACTCACACGAATCAATAGAGAAGCTGCGAGAATTCGTCAACGACGTGGATCCCGACTTGGCAATCTTCATGATTCTGACGCCGTTCCCGGGAACAGAGCTCTACGACACCGCCAAACGAAACGGATGGATAGAGGACGCCAACTGGACGAATTACGACATGGTTCACGCCATTATGCCAACCGAAACCCTCTCAAGAGGCGAAGTTCAAGCGGAGCTCTACCAGTGTTATCGAAGCTTCTACGGGAACATGACAAGGCGAATAAAAGGGCTCTTCTCCCCAAACGAGCTAAAGAGGAGAACCTACAGGTATCTGGCTAGTCAGGGCATCTTCAAAGCCTTAAGGGACCTGTTTTGAACAAGCACTCCAAGACACGCACAGACATCCGCTTTCTATATTTTCTAAGCTTTTCGCTAATCGGTCTATTTCTTCTGGCTGCACTAACATTCGGCACTCACACATCAGGGGTAAACCGCTCTTGGCAGAAACCCCTAGTCGGCTCAATTTTCGGAATAATCTGTCTATTGGGAATAGTTGCGGGCGTCTATCCCTCAAAATGCTTAAGAATGCTACACTTCCGAAAAAAGATCCCTCGCAGAAGGAATTATGACATGGAGCAAGAGCGCCTCAAGGAAGGAACCGTAACATTCGAAGGACATCATCCAAGCTGCGGAAAATTCGCTGCACACGTTCTTCGGTTAGGTGACAAAAAGCACTGCGCGGGTTGCACGGGGCTGGTCGTAGGAGCAACAATCTCTCTCCTAGGAACTCTGATTTATCTTTCCCTAGGAGTTTTTCCTGAAGAAACGGCTGTGTTGGTTTTTTGGCTTGGCTTTGCAGGAGTCGCCTTAGGTTTGCTCCAATACAACGTGTTCAACATAGGCGGAAGTCTCGTTCACATGTTTCTGAACGTCGCCTTTGTCACTGGGGCGTTTCTTCTTCTCATTGGAATCGAAGAGATAACCAGCAACCCACTTCTTGAGGTTTACTTCGTGGCACTGACCCTCTACTGGATCCTAACTCGGATACTGCTTTCTCAACAAGAGCACAGGAAAATCTGCGCGGCTTGCGGTTTAGAATCCTGTGGTTTCCTCGAGTAAGAAGTTGTGGGGTTTAGTATCTTCTGCGGAGTCCGATGATGGCTCCTACGATGATGAGCACTCCCACAGCGACCAATATGAAAGGTCCAATCCAGCGTCCGACGTCTTGTCCAAGGGCTACCGCCATCCCGAGTAGAATGATGAACACCCCAACTACTATGCCAGCGACGGCTCCTCCGTGAGGAATTCCGAAACACTCCTCCTCGACTCGTTTCTCCCGTGGACCGAAACAAGTGTATTCTTCGCGCTTCTCCCGTGGTTTCTCTGGATAGAGTTCGGCTCTGCACTTGACGCAGAACTTCGCGTCTTCTTCGTTCTGCGTGCCACACTTGGGACAGTAAACCATTGGTGTAATCCCTCTTTGCACCATTTTAGCCCCTTTGACGCTCTTAAGATTTTGCATGCGCTGAGAGCCAAGAGACACGTAGAGAAGACGGATACAGCCACTCTGTGAGTCTCACACTTAAAAGCAACAGAACTCTAGTAAGTTGGGAAGAAAAAAGAGCGCGTCTGAAGCATAAAGAGGAGGATCGTTCGCTTGAAACCATTCAGCTTCGTTCACGTGGCCGACTTACACCTGGGATACGCCCAATACAACCTGGACGCTCGCCGAGAAGACTTCGACAACGCCTTCAGAGAAGTGGTCGACAAAACCATCGAGTTGAAACCCGACTTCATGATTGTTGCGGGCGACCTGTTCCACCACGCTCGACCGTCCAACGTCACGCTGGAGACCGCCATCACAAATTTTCGGCGGCTGAGAGAGGCGGGCATACCAGTGCTGGCTGTCGATGGGGGGCACGACGTCGCACCCAACGTCGTCACGGGCACAATCCTAAACCCCCTAGACAGTGCCGGTCTGATTCACTACTTGCCTCGTCACGAGGGCGCCTGCTGGCGAAACCAAAGCTGCTACGTTTACGGGGTTCCGAACTTTCGAACCAAGCGGAAAACGGAGGAGCAATTGCCCCTCTTCCTCGAGCAGAACAAGCCCACGCCAGACCCCTTCCTCTTCAACATATTCCTCTTCCACATGGCTTTGGAGCTTCCAGCCGTGACTCCTCCTCACATTGAGGCTGAGGCTTCGCCTGAGCAGTTGCCGGAGGGCTTCGACTATTTCGCTGGAGGTCACGTTCACCAACCCTTGAAGAGTCAGTTCAAGAACGGTTTGCTTGTCTACAGCGGCTGCACAGAGACCGTGAACTACGACGACGCCCGAATCGAGAAGGGCTTCTACCACGTCGAAGTCGACGAGAAGGGCGTCGCCAAACCGAATCGAATCAAACTCGAGACTCCCCGTCACTTCATAGTTTTGGAACACGACTACACGGGCATGCTCCCAGAGAAAATAACCGAATCCGTCGTGCAACTCGTAAAGGAGAGGGACGAGGAAGGCGCGATAATGGTCCTCGTGTTGAAGGGCGTGCTACCAGCCGAGGCTAATCGAGCCGAAGTGGACCTCGCCCGAATTCGGGAAGCCGCCAGTAAGGCTCTTCTGGTGTATCCTCTCCTGCGTCTGCGTGAGACGGAGGTTTCGGAGGAGGTGATTCGGTCCATATTCGAGGGCGAGCTGAAAGACCTCAAGACGAAGGCTTACGAATACTTCGTTCAGATCTTCGCCGAGCGCTACAGCCGCGAACAATCAGAGAAGATATCCCGACTGGCTGTTAACATTCTGGAGCCCCTCGTGAGGAAAGACGAAGAAAAAGTGAAGAAGGAGATGGAGGCTTTCATAGGTGAGGGTTGAAAACATCGAGCTGGAGAACATACGCTCCCACGTCAAAACAAAGATTCAGTTTGACAGAGGCTTCAACTGCCTCGTTGGCGGCGTGGGATGCGGAAAATCCAGCGTGCTATACTCCATAGACTTCGCCCTCTTCGGCGACCCCCTGGGCAGAAGCTACGAATACCTCCTGAGAGAAGGCGCAAACGATTGCAGGGTCACGCTTCAGTTCGTCCACGCGGGAAAAACCTACACGCTCACGCGAGGGCTGCGAAAACGGGGAAAGGGCATAAGCCAAGACTGGGAGCAGCTCAAACTCCACCAAGACGACAAACTCGTCGCCAGCATGAAGAGCGAGGCTGTGGCGGAACAGCTCAAAGCCATAACCGGACTAGACAAGGAAATCTTCCGTGAGATAGTCTGGGTTCGACAGGAACAGCTGAAAGAACTGTTGAACATGACACCGCGAGAACGCCAAAAACAACTAGACGAGCTCTTCGGCTTGTCTGACTACGAGGTGGCGTGGAGCAACCTAGCCGGAGTTCAGAAGGAGTACGAGGGCGAAAAGAGAGCCTACGAGCGCGACTACGACATAGTCGGCATGAAAAAGCTCCAAACAGAATACAGCAAATCGGTGCAGGAGTTCGCTTCCATCGAGGGTGAACTACAAAACCTCAAGGATATCTTCACCAAAGCCGAAATCCTGCTCAAGGAGGCTGATTCGCGGCTTCAGAGCCTAGAGGAACTGAGAAAACAGACAGAGGAGCTGAGGAGAAAGGAGGCTCAGCTGCAGACAAACATAGCCAACATAGAAGACACGTGCGCCAGACTGGCTGAAGACATAGAAAACAAGAACGCTTCCCTCAACACGTTAACCCAACGCCTAAGCTCCATGGAAACCGAGGAGAAATCCCAGCGAGAAAGACTTCAAAAGGCTGGGTTGAGCCCCGACCAAACCACGGAGGAGCTGAGAAAGCACCTCTTGACGCTTGAGGAACAAGTGCGAACCATCGGTGGCGAGCAAGAGGCTGTGAGAAAGGAGATGCAGAACTCTGAGAGGAGAATCTCCAGCCTAACCGCCGAGAACAAGTGTCCCCTCTGCCTCCAAACCATAACAGACGACTACAAGAGAAGCCTCCTAGACCAGATGAGCGGAGAAAACGTTGAGCGAGAGAAACGATTAGCAGAGCTTCAAAAAGACCTAGACGAAGTGGAGGGGTTGCAGAACACCGTCAGCCAAGTCGTTCTGAGTCTACAAACGTTGGCGCCGCGCATCGAAGACATCCAAAGTCAGATGCAAGAAACAAGCCGGTCTCTGGAGAAACTATCAGCCGAATTCGCAGAGAAACAGAAGCAAGAAAAAGGGTTGAGGGAGCAACTGAGCGCCATCAGAACCGAAATAGCCAAATTCGACCTTACGCAGCTCGAGTCTGCCCGCAAGCTCCGCGACAAGGCTTTTATGAACTATTCGGACATCAAGCACAGACTTGAAAACGCTGAAACTCGCAAGCGAGACCTCTCATCAAAGGTGGAAGAGCTGAAGCAACGCCTAGACAACGCCGAGCAGAAGCTCAACCGCATGAAAAAGATTGAGGGCTTGCTCGAGATCGTCAACGGCATCCGAGGAGCCTACAGAAGCATCCAGCCGCGACTTCGCAGCGAGTTCGTCGCATACCTGCAGCGCGTGATTCAGCAGGTTTTGGACGAGCTTGTTGGTGCCACTGGACCAGCGCTCATAGTTGGCATAGACGAAGCCTACTCACCAATCGTCAAGAGCGAAGAAGGATTTGAGCGCGAAGTCACCAACCTGTCGGGCGGGGAGAGAACCCTCCTAGCCTTCGCGTATCGCCTCGGACTCGGTCAACTCATCATGCAGTCTAGGACGGGGCATGGGCTTTACACGCTGATTCTGGACGAGCCAACCGAGAGCTTGGGCAGAGAAGACGGCTCAATCGACAGACTGGCTGAGGCTATATCCCGCCTGAAAGCCATAGAGCAGATCATCGCCGTGACCCACAGCGAAGCCTTCGCCGAGAAAGCCGAACACGTCATAAGAGTCGAGAAGGAAGCGGGCGTAAGCAGAGTAATGGCAGAAAAATGACCCAAACATTTATCCAAGGCGTCTTTCTATTTGAACCGAAAAACTCCATGTACACGTGAACAGACATGCACACAGAGAAAATCACCGAAGCCATCGCATCCGCAATGAGCCACCTA
>Ga0315312_1002427_pt1 | contig 12962 bp, 13 predicted proteins | sample TDP7_MG_FD_203629 | JGI IMG/M metagenome (GOLD analysis project Ga0315312, IMG submission 203629) | Freshwater sediment microbial communities from Lake Towuti, South Sulawesi, Indonesia - TDP7 | ecosystem: Environmental > Aquatic > Freshwater > Lake > Sediment | place: Indonesia: South Sulawesi... | reverse complement strand
GGAGAGACATAGACAGGTTTGCTGGCTGCGTAGCTCTTCAAGGAGTATCCCATCAATTCTCCGTCCAAAAGCACTCTATGTACTCCTCTCTGGGGGGACGGCCCCACCTCGCCGCAGAGGAGCTTCTTTGCCACACCAATCGTGGGAACGTCGAAAACGACACCGATCTGGCTCGTCACTCCAAACCCCTCCGGATGCAAGATTCCGTTCCCATCAAACATTACAACGGTGTTCTCATCAACATACTTCATCAAAGGCTCGATAACAGGTATCTCTCTGAAGGCAAGAAACGTGGGCACATATGGAAACTTGGCGTCGCCTTCAATGACTGTCCTATCGACTTCCTTGCACGACGAATTGTCGAATGTGACCATGGCAGCGTATCCATGATCGCCGTCATATGCAACGTCAATACCGGCCAAGCGTTCAATTTCGTTCCTGAACCCCGCCAATCGCAAATGCTTCTTCAACGCCCTCTGACGTCTCCTGAGGTCTCTCAAAGGATAGGTCGTCTTGAAATCCTTGAACAGGACCTCCTCCAGGTTCAAGATCCTGGATCCGACTATCCCTATCCCTTCCTTTCTCAGAATCCTTATCTTCCTACGGGGTCCGCCACCCGTATATCCTCCGACATGGCCGTCGGATTGGACAACACGAGAACAGTGAACGCGAGCAAGGTCCTCGTTCCTGCTCATAGCGAGACCGACGAACCGACTAGCGACAATGTCTCCCAGCGCCCTCGCGACCTCCCCATAGGTTGTCACCCTTCCACGTGGAACTTGGGCTACGAGGTCGTACGTTGCTTTCCACAGATCTGGCAAGTTCTCGACAGAGCTCTTTCGCACGGGTTTCGACAGCGCCTCTGAAAGTATTAAATGTGAGGGGAGAACACTACATTCTAGAATGACTAGCGTGGCTCTGAGCAGATACTACGAAATCTTGGAAGGCGAGGCCAGGGCAAGGTATCTCCACACCAAAGAGCGAAGGGTCGACGTCGATCTCAACGGCTCAGAGGACGGGCTCTGGAAGGCACATGACTCAACCTTGCAACGAGATGCTTCTCCAGACATGATTCGCGACGGCTCATCTCTCCTGAACGTTAAGATAGAGCTCGCGCGAAGAATCTCGGAGAACTGCATGTTGTGCGAGAGGAGATGTGGTGCGAAGAGAAAGGAAGGCAAGAAGGGCCACTGCGGGGTCTTGGAGCCGAGGATCAACAGCGAATTCCTGCACATGGGGGAGGAGCCGGACCTGATACCATCTTACACAATATTCTTCTCGGGCTGCACCTTCAACTGCGTGTTCTGCCAAAACTGGGATATAAGCACGAGACCTGACTCCGGCGTCGAGATCAGCCCGAAATTGCTCGCCAGGAAGATCAAGTCCAAGGAGATGGCGAGGGGCGTCGGCAGAGGGATTTTCGGCCATGCGCGCAATGTGAACTGGGTCGGGGGAGATCCGACCTCGAACCTGCCGTTCATACTCGAGGTCCTCAGGGAGTGCGAGGCGAATCTGCCACAGGTCTGGAACTCAAATATGTATCTCACGGAAGAGTCCATGAGGCTTCTGAACGGAGTTGTGGACGTCTACTTGACGGACTTCAAGTACGGGAATGACGCGTGTGCCAAACGACTCTCCAATGCTCCAGATTACATGAGGATAATCAGCAGGAACCATCTGCTGGGGAGGGTGCATGCAGAGATGATCATCAGGCATCTGGTGCTTCCGTCCCATGTTGAGTGTTGTACCCGCCCCGTTCTGACCTGGATCGCAGAGAACCTGAAAGACGTGAAGGTGAACGTGATGGCACAGTACAGGCCTGAGCACAGGGCGATGGATTTTCCAGAGATCGCTCGCTCACTCAAGATGAGCGAATACAATGCAGCCCTTGAGATTGCGGAGAGCCTAGGACTCGAGCTCTGCGACTAAGGTGACGGCCTCTTCTTCTTGACTCTCTCGCTGTGCACATTCCTCCGCGGATGTGGGATCCCCGCGCTCTCCGCTGCAAGAAATCTCGAACAGCTTAAGTACGGACAGCGTAATCCGTTCGCGTGGAATCCCAGGAGGCGCTAACACTCCTCCGGCTGGCAATTGCAGTCATCGTTCTGGCCTCCGCATCACTGCTGGACTGGAGGACGCGGAAGGTCAGCAACGCCTACTGGATAGTGCTTTCGATTGCTGCAATGGTTTTGCTGCCAATTCAGATTGTTGCAGATGACGAGCAATTCGAGTATCTGTTTGTCCTTGTTCCCATCGTTGCGATCCTTTCGGACGTGTACCTGGACACGGGCGGAAGTTCGAGAATGGCGAGATTTGCACCCCATTCCAAATACGCGGTCGCGATCGTCTCCGTTGTTGCGCTTGGGTATGCGTGGCTCGACATCGAGTACTTTCAACACCTGCTTGCCATCCCGCTGATGATGATGGTGATAGTCGTCCTCTACATGGCCGATGTCATCAGAGGCGGAGCCGACGCAAAGGCACTGATGTCCTTGACCATGCTCTTCCCATTCTACCCAGCGTTGGCAGACTTACCGATCTTGAGAAGCGATTCAACGAGTGTTGAGGTGATCATGCCGTTCTCGTTCATCGTGCTGATCAATGCTGCCATCGTTGTAGTCTTCGTGCCCCTGGTGTTCTTGGCCAAGAATGCCGCTGCAAGAGAGCTGAGGTTCCCGCAAGCTCTGTTGGGCTACAAGCTTGATTGCGAGCACATTGAGGGAAAACACGTGTGGCTGATGGAACGAATGGACAATGGCAGTCACAAGATCTACGCGCGACCTCAGTCAAAGGAGAATCTGGTATCAGAGGTTGATGCGCTTCTCAAAGCAGGCCACAGGAGAATCTGGGTTACCCCGAAGATCCCGTTCATGATCCCATTGCTGATCAGCCTATTCATATCGACCATAGTCGGGAACTTGCTCTTATTGCTGATTCCACTTTGACGGGCAGTCAGCTGCGAGTGGACAGCCAGAACATAGCGGAATGGTCTTGCATCTTTCCTTGCAGTGCATGACTATGAGGGCGTGCATGTCAGAGTAGTCCTTCGTGTCTCCACGAAGGACTATCTCAAACTTCTTCTTGATTGCGTCGTAGTCCTCCCCAACGCCTATTCCGAGACGATCCATCAGCCTCACAGTATATGCGTCCACAACGAAACTCGGCTTGCCAAGGGCGTACAATAGAATTGAATCCGCAGTCTCTGGACCGATACCTGGGAGACTTAGCATTTCCTCCCTCAGTCTCTCTGTTGGAAGAGGACGCATATTGTCGATTCTGCTCTTGTAGTAGGATACCAGGTATCCTGAGAATGCCGAGAGACACTTGGCCTTCTGCTTATAGAATCCCGACGGTCTGATTGCAGATTCCAGTGTCTTCTTGTTTGCTCCTGCAATTGCACTCGGAGAGAGCATTCGGTGCTTCTTCAGGCTCGCAATGGCCAGTTCGGTGTTCTTCCAAGACGCTCTCTGAGTCAGTATCGCTCCGACTGCAACCTCAAACGAGCTGTCTCCTGGCCACCAGTGAGGATCGCCGTACTCCTTCCTGAGTATGCTCAAAAGCCGCCTCAAGCTCAAGGACATTCTCAATCATCCTGACTGCACTCACACTACGAAGTTCAAGTCGGAGCCGCACTTGCCACACTTGTCGCCCTTCAGATTCGTGGACCTAACCCAAAAGCCCTCTCTCTCGACTACGAGGGCACCGCATTTCGGACAGTAGGTATCGTCCCTATCTCCCGCGTAGATGTTGCCCAGGTACACGAACTCAACGCCCGCCTTCTTCGCGATATCGTACGCAATCGCCATCGTCTTGCTCGGCGTCCGTGGAACGCTCGTCAGCTTATAGTCCGGATGGAATGCTGAGAAATGCACCGGTATCTCTGCGCCGAGAGAGTCGACTACCCACTTCGAGAACTCCGAGATCTCATCCTGATTGTCATTATGCTCCGGTATTATGAGGTAGGTGAGTTCGACGTGTATTCCGAGCTCAACTGCCAGCTCGCAGGTGCGGAGAACAGGCGCGAGTTTTCCCCCACATATCTTCTTGTAGAAGCTCTCCCTGAACGCCTTGACATCGATGTTCATCGCATCGATGACGCCCTTCAAATCACGCAGAGGTTCCTCCTGGATGTATCCGTTTGTGACATAATTCGTCTTGAGGCCAGAGCCATGGGCCGCCCTTGATGCGTCTGTGGTGAACTCATGCCAAATCGTTGGTTCATTATAGGTCCAAGAGACAGAGCGCGCCCCTGTGGACCGCGCATACCGCACGACGTCATCTGGGGTGATCTCAGTGAGATCGAACTCCCCGAATCTCGCTTTCGAGATAGAGTAGTTCTGGCAGTGTATGCAGAACAGATTGCATCCAATGCTCCCGAACGAAATGGCCGTGCTCCCAGGATAGAAATGGAACAGCGGCTTCTTCTCAATAGGGTCCGGATGTATTGATGACGCGAGGCCGTAGATCAGAGAGTACAGTGTTCCAGACCTGTTCTCCCTGACGCCGCACAGCCCTCTCTTTCCGTCTGCGATCAGGCAGGAATGTGGACAGAGACGACATCTGACCTTGTCCGCCTCTTTCGAATAGAACTTCGCCTCATTGCTTCTGCGATCGGAAGTGCTCATAGCCCAGGTTCTCCAGCTTCTCCCGCTTGCCATTGTCGATGAGTATGTTCTCCTCCCCGCTCGTCACCTTTCCAATGACCGTCAGCGGGCAACCGATCTCCTGAGATATCGAAGCCAGCTGCTCCTCCGCATCGCGCTTGACTGTGAACAGCAGCTCGTAGTCGTCGCCGAAGTTGAGCACGAGATCCTTCTGCCTCTCGAGATCGTGGAACGCCATGTCAACCTCCTTGGCCTTCGGCACTTTAGTGTAGTCTATCTCATAGGTCATGCCTGAGTTTCTTGACAGCTCAAATATGGACGACGAAAGGCCGTCTGAGATGTCCATGCACGACGTCACAGCTCCAGATGCGCTGAGAGCCATGCCCTCTCTTACCCTCGGCCAGGGCCTCTTGAGGGAGTCCTCCGCCTCCTTGAGGCTGAGCTGTCTCTTGATCGAATAGAACCCAGCACCCGCTCTTCCCAATGAGCCTGTGACTGCGACCAGGTCTCCAGCTTTCGCGCCCCGCCTGAGAAGTATGCCACCTTTCGACACCTCGCCTATCGCGGTCCCGCACAGTACGAGATCCTCGTGTTCCTTTGTATCGCCCCCGACGATGCTCGTGTTGAACCGCCGAGCACAGTCGTTCATGCCGTCGACCATCTGTTCAAGGTACTCGATTGGGTGACCTCTTGTGATCCCTATCGCGGTGACAATGCCCAAGGGCTTCCCACCCATGGCAGCGATGTCGCTCAGGTTGACAGCAACAATTGACCAGCCGATGTCGTAAGGTCCCATGCCCTTCGGCATGTGCCACTTTGTGACCATCATATCTGTTGTGACGAGCAGGTACTTGTCACCGATATCGATTGCCGCGCAGTCGTCTCCGATCCCTATCGTTGCGTCGCTCTTGATGATCCTGTCTATCAGTCTAATTGCTTCTCGTTCGCCCAGTGTGCCAAGAGTCTTCATTACATACGCACGCTCGTCGGATACACACAACTATGAGATAATTAAGTCTTTTCAGATGCCCGCGCGACGCTTCGAACGAGGCGTGCTAAGCCTTAACGTACTAATAATGGAACCTACATTCCTGCCCGGAATTCCTAATGCGGATAGAAGTACCATACGGAGAGGGAAAGGAGATTATAGAGGTTCCAGACGAGAACCTCGGAGAGGTCGTTTATCAGAGAGATGCGATGGCCCCTGACAAGGTTCAGGTCGTCCTCGATGCGGTGTCGAGACCTGTGGGCTCGGAACCGTTGGACAGGTTCCTCGAAGGTGGAGAGAACATACTCGTGATAGTGAACGATGCCACGAGGCCGACGCCGTCCTGGAGGATTCTCAAGGCCATATGGTCGTACCTCGAGGGCAAGAACGTGAGCTACCTTGTGGCAACGGGGATGCACCAGGTGCCCACAGAGGATGAGTACAAGTTCATCTTCGGCGAATTGTACGAGAGCATCAAGGACAGGATTTTCGCCCACGACTCGAAGAACGACGAGATGATAGACCTCGGATTCACGAAGCTCGGAACGCACGTGAGGATCAACAAGAAGGTGATAGATGCAGACCGCATAATCGTCATTAGCAGCGTGGAACCTCATTACTTCGCAGGGTACACGGGAGGGAGGAAATCGTTCCTGCCAGGAGTGGCAGCGTACGAGACCATCGAACAGAACCACAAGCATGCGCTCAAGATTGAGGCGCAGTCCCTCAGGCTCGAAGGCAATCCTGTCAGCGACGACATGGAGGATGCGATGAAGGCTCTGAGGCACAAGCAAATATTCTCGATCATGGTGGTGCTCGACAAGAACCACCGCACGTCCTGCGCATATGCTGGTGACCTGAAAGGCTCGTGGCTGAGGGCTGTGAGAATGGCCGACGAGATCTTCGTGATCGATCTGAAGTACAGGGCCGACATAGTCGTAGCGGTCACCGCGTTTCCATATGACATAGACTTGTACCAATCCCAGAAAGCCCTTGACAACGCGAAGTACGCGGTCAAGGATGGAGGCATCATAATCCTAGTGAGCGCGTGCAGGAAGGGCGTGGGCCCCCCGACTTTCCTGAACCTCCTTGCCAGCGCAAGCTCTCCGAAGGAGGCGCTCGAGAAGATCGCTCGGGGCTACAAGCTCGGATACCACAAGGCAGCGAAGATGGCAGAGATCGGGCTGAAGTGCAAGATGCTCGCCGTGACCAAGCTCGATCCTGACACCGCCAAGAAGGCACATCTTACGCCTGTAAACAGTCTCCAAGAAGCCATAGATATGTCCATTCGAGAGCTGGGCCCAGAGGCGAAGGTCACTTTTATTATGGACGCTGTGATTACTGTCCCGAGAGTCCAGCAGTAGCAACGAGCCAGATCGATTGACGAGCAAATGATCCTATGGCGAGGAAGAAGTACATCAAGGCCGAAAGGGCCAAGAGACTCGAGAAGGAGATGCTCACTTGCACTTTCTGCGGATTCTGCAAGAGCGTCTGTCCGTACTTTGAAGACAACCAATGGGACCCGTCAGTCGCCAGAGGGAAGGTCATACTTGCATACGGCTTGGGAAGGAAGGAGATCCCTGCTGACCAGTCCGTCGTGGAAAGGCTCTATCAGTGTACGACCTGCAAGGATTGTGAGCGGCGCTGCCCGTCGAACATCAAGGTAGTTGATATCGTCGAGGCAGTACGAGCGGATCTTGTTGAGGCCGGGTGCGTTCTACCTGCGCACAAGAGAGTGATAGATAATGTCAGGAAGACGAAGAACCCCTATGGCGAGACAGCAGCGATCGATCTGGGCGTGCCCATCAAAGAGGCAGAGGTCGGCTATTTCGTGGGCTGCACTGCAAGATACAGGTTGCCAGAGATAGCGAAACATGCGATATCCATCCTCAAGAAACTCAATGTGGACTTCACTCTCGTGGAGGAGGTCTGTTGCGGGACCACCCTGCAGAGGATCGGGGCCAAGGAGAGAGAAATCACGAGGCTGATGAAGGCCAACGTCGATGCGGCAAAGAAGCTCAAAGTGAAGAGACTGCTGTTCACTTGTGCTGGATGTCTCCGGATGTTCAAGGAACAGTACCCAAAGTTCCTCGAGGTGCCATTCGAAGCGGAGCACATCGTCCAGTTCCTCGCGAGACACAATCTGCATTTGAAACCTCTGCCCAAGAGAATAGCATACCACGACCCGTGCCACCTCGGGAGACATCTCAAGATCTACGATGAGCCCAGAAAAGTCATCGGCATGATTCCCGAGGCCAAGCTCGTGGAGTTTGCCGAGACGAAGGACACGGCGAGATGTTGTGGCGGTGGCGGCGGCGTCAGAGCGGCCGATCCCCAGGCCGCACAGAGGATTGCCTCGCGGAGAGTGAAGGCGGCCTCAGAAATCGCGGACATGATTGTCTCAGCATGCCCGTTCTGTGTCACGAACCTGCGGTTCGGAAACGAGATTGTGAAGGTCGACGTCGAGATAAAAGACATAGCCGAGCTCGTCGATGACCTCCTGGTGGCATAGTCTTCGGGAGGTCGATGCTTCTGGGCAGCGGTGAGCCTAATATGAGGACCGCGAGATCTCGGGCGAAGAGGCGTCAAGGGCCACTGAGCATCAGGTTCGGCTCGTGCGTTCTCAGGTTCGATGTGCCGAGGGTCATGGGAATAGTCAACAACACCCCCGATTCATTCTCGGGTGACGGCACAGGCGGCGACGCAGAGGCGGCAATACGCAGAGGTCTGCACATGTTCGAGTCAGGCGCAGACCTAGTCGACATCGGCGGGGAATCCACACGCCCAGGCGCGGAACCGGTGCCTGCAAGTGAAGAGATGGCTCGGACAATTCCCGTGGTCGAAGAGCTCTCAAAGAGGTTTCCGAGCAGAGTGTCAATAGACACGATGAAACCTGAGATTGCAGAAGCCGCTCTGTATGCGGGCGCCTCTATCGTGAACGACGTTTCCGGTCTGAGGAACGCACGCATGATCGAGGTCGTTGCAGAGCACGATGCAGCCGTGGTGATCATGCACATGCTTGGCGAGCCCAGGACCATGCAGTTGAGGCCGAGATACAAGGACGTCGTGAGGGAGATCAAGGAATACCTGGCCGATAGAATCGAAGCTGCGGAACGGGAAGGCGTAGACCCGAAGAAGATAATGATAGACCCTGGCATCGGCTTCGGGAAAACTCTCGATCACAACCTCGAGATTCTTGCAGGATTGGGAGAGCTCAGGTCTCTCAATAAGCCAATCATGATAGGCGTCTCGAGGAAGTCGTTCATAGGCAGTATAACAGGAGTGCCCGCGAACGAAAGATTGGATGGGTCGATTGCTGCTGCAGTCATGGCCGTGGTGAAGGGCGCGGACATCGTCAGAGCACACGATGTTCCGGAGACTGTCCGCGCCCTGAAGGTCGCTCACGCAATATTCAGAGCAGGCCGAGAGGTCTAGTACTTCACCTTGGCGGAGGCGCTGGTCCTTTACCAGTTGCATGCTCAGAAACTTATTTAGCGTGGAGGAACTGTCGTCATCAATGTCGCCGACGGAACACCTCCTCCACATGCATGCCCTCGCCAGGACACGTGGTAATTGATCCCAGTGAGATGATCGACCTGCCCGAAGACATTCCAATCAAGAGCAATCAAGCCCAGACCACGAGCGTGAAGGATGGCAGGCTGGATTTCGGCGGGAAGAGGGCAATGTTGATGGATGTCGCGGGAGGCCTCTATGCTCTCAAGAAGACGCTGAGGGCAGACATCGGATTCTTCGAGAAGGATTTCATGTTGAGGGCGGGCCTGGAAGGCGCCAAGGAGTATCTATCCACAGTGAGCCAGACACGGCTCCCACGAGACCCAGAGGAGGCGATCAAGAAGCTCCTCGAAATGTACAGTGATCGCGGCTATGGTGAGTTCACATTGAAGAGGCTGGATCTTCAGAGGAAGTTGGTCGAAATAACCTCCTCAAACACCGTAGAGGCCTGGGCATTTCAGACCAACAACGATCTGCAACGTGAGCCTGTCTGCTCATACCTATCTGGCGTGCTTACTTGGATCTGCAGGCTGGTTCTCGCTGAGGAACCGCCCATCGAATCGGACATCAGGGCGGTTGAGATCGAGTGCGTTGCTCAGGGGGGCAGAGCCTGCAGGTTTGTGGTCGCACCATTGGACCAGCTGCCAAGTCTTGTCCCGGAATACGACCTGCCACGGGAGTCGATGTCGGAGCACGTGCTGAGGTTGAATGAGGAGATTCTTGTCAAGAATCTTGAACTTCAGAACTTGAACCTGTCGCTTGAACGCCAGGTTCGGAAGAGGACGGAGGAACTCCGGAGGTCCGAGGAGAACTACCGCTCCCTCGTCAATCTGTCTCCTGACCCCATAGTCATCTGCAGCCCAGAGGGAGCCATTGTGTCAATCAACGAGGCTGGGCTCAAGATGCTTGGGCTTGATTCTGTCGACGAGGCGGTCAGTCTGAAGCTACAGTCAATACTGGACGGTAAGGACGTAGCCTGGAGCAAACTGACGTGGCTTCTCGAGAAAGAGGGGCAGGCAAATCAACTCGAGCTGGACATGCACGGAAGGAATGGCACCAAGATCACAGGGGAGGTTTCCGCGAGATTTGCAGACCTTCCCAGAGGAAAGCTCGTGGAGGTGATAATGAGGGATGTCACCGAGAAGAAACTCATGCAGGCTCAAGTCGTGGAGGCGAAATCTGAGTCTGATTTCCTGAACGACCTCATGTCGCACGACATCACTAACTACATGATCTCTGCCCACCACTTCGCAGCTAACCTCCGGAAATCGAACAGCCTGACAGATGAGCAAAAGCGTATGCTGGGGGTTCTGCTAAAGGACATCGAAGGCGCGTTCGAACTCTCGACGTCTGTCAGGGACATGTCCAGGATAAGAACTATGGATGAATCCGAGATTGTTGTGTCGGATCTCCAACGCATTCTCACGGAGGCCGCTGAAGAGGCCAGGGGAATGTACTCAGAGAAGTCCGTTAGAATCAATCTCGGACAGCTAATAGAACCACACTATGTCAGGGGCACGAGCCTGTTGTCTAGATTGTTCGTGAATTTGTTCACGAACTCCATCAAGCACGATCCCGGCCAAGAGGTTGTGATTGACGTTTTGATAGAGAACACGGTGGAGGAGGGCCAGCCCTGCTGGATCGTTCGCGTGATCGACCACGGGAAGGGCATACCTGACGAAGAGAAGGAGAGGGTTTTCGAGAGATTCCATAGGCTGGACACTTCAGTGTCCGGCACGGGTCTCGGGCTGTACGTCGCACGATTCATCGCCAAGAGCTGCGGCGGGAAGCTCTGGGCGGAAGACACTGTTCAGGGAGACCACACAAAAGGCACAACCATGGTCGTGCAATTGCCGAAGGCAGATAAGAGACAGGGCGCTGGGTCCCGCGAAGCCGCGCCTCTGTGATTGAGCTGAGTGGGCCCGTCGCGATTTGAACGCGAGTCACCAGCACCCCAAGCTGGAAGGATACCAAGCTACCCCACGGGCCCGATGAGAAATCCCACGGCCGAGGTCAGTAGGGCGCGACCTCGTCGATCAGGTTTGCGTGCGTCAGAAGCATTCTTCTGCAACAGTATCGCTCGAGCTTGAGCGAGTCGAGGACGTCCTTCGGGGATTCGCCCATCTCTACTCTCTTCACGAAGTCCTCGAACGCGCTGCCTATCACTTTGCCGCACGTGAAACATCTGACTGGTATGATCATGTCACATCACCTGTAGGACTTCTGATGCTTCTTTCTTGCACCCCTTCCCATGGGCTTCTTCGGAAGCTTTCTCCGCGGGTCGGACACGAGCAAGGAACGGTCGTACTGCATGAACATCGATTCGAGCTCATCGTCCTGCAGGAACTGCACAAGCCCCTTTGCGATGGCCGTCCTCGAAGCGTTCGCCTGGCCCATGATTCCACCGCCCATGACATTGACGTCGATGTCGACCTTCCTGGACTTGTCGCCTGCAAGCGTCAGAGGCTCCATTATCACGACCCTCGCGAGATGCGGTTCGTGGATCTCCACAGGGACGTTGTTGATCCTCACGAGCCCTCGGCCCTTTCTGACGCTGGCCCTTGCGACGGCGCTCTTCCTCTTGCCGCTTGCCACGACTACCTTCATCACATCATCTCCTAGCTGAAGCCGAGCTCCTCAGTGATATCGCCGAGGTGGACATACCTCGCGAGCGAAGGCTTCTTGGCGTTCTCAACCGTCTCAGCCTTCACGTCCTTGAACTCCTTTGGCACGCCCAGGTAGACCTTCAGGAGCTTGATCGCCGCCCTGCCCCTTGGCTTCTTGTAGTCCACCATGTTCCGGACGGCCCTCCTGAGCATCCTGTCAGCTGTCCTGGGATAGTAGGGCCCCTTCGTCAGATGGCTCTTGCCCCTCTTCCTCCGGTGCCTGTAGAACTCGAACAGCTGTGCACGGTTGCCAGACACGACGGCCTTCTCAGCGTTGACAACAACAACTTTCTCACCATTCAGCAGCCTCTTGGCAACGTGGGTGCACAGCCGGCCGAGCACGAGGTCTTCCGCATCGATCACCGCCATCTGATCACCCCATGATCCTGACCTTGGAACCCTTTGGGTTCCTCGCGACTAGCTCCTCGATCGACATGTTCTGTCCGCCTGCCCTCTCGATCTTCTCTCTAGCTTGTCCCGAGAACCTGTAGGCGGCGACGGTGACTTTCTTCGCAATCTCTCCCGAGCCTAAGAGCTTGCCCGGGACGACAACGATCTCGTCCTCGCTAGCGTATCGGTTCAGCTTGCCGACGTTGACCTCAGCCCAGTTCCTCGCAGGGCCTTCGAGGCGCAAAGCGATGTCTCGCCAGACAGGTGCCTTGTTGGTCCTTCCGACCTCCTTGAGGTGTTGAATCAGGCCGACAAGGTTGGGATTCGTCTTCTTTGTCCTGTTTCCCATTCTGACTCCTCCGACATCGGAGAGCAGGCTCGCTAATGTGCGAACCATTTATAAAGATTTGGATGTGAGCTGATTGCTGGCTCCGTCTATCTGGCAGTGCTGGATTTGCGTATCTAATGGGGACACCTGTTTCGTGCACATGGTTCGAAACCAGCGTGCGCACACGCTCGAAAGAGGATATATATGGCCTACAGTATACTCGGAAAATCCGGCTCCGCCCGGGGGTTCAGATGATTCGTTTTGGTCCTGCAGGCATTCCCTTGTCCTGCAAAGGACGAACCTTGAGGGACGGCATCGAGGACGTCCACAATCTCGGCCTCACAGCTATGGAGGCGCAGCTTGTGAGGGCCCATGTGCTTGAGCGGGCAGCTGAGCCTGAGGAGATAGGGCAGAAGCCCCGAAATCTGATCGCCGACATGGTCATCGAGATAGTTCGGAGAAAGGGGGACAAG
>Ga0315312_1002426_pt1 | contig 12966 bp, 16 predicted proteins | sample TDP7_MG_FD_203629 | JGI IMG/M metagenome (GOLD analysis project Ga0315312, IMG submission 203629) | Freshwater sediment microbial communities from Lake Towuti, South Sulawesi, Indonesia - TDP7 | ecosystem: Environmental > Aquatic > Freshwater > Lake > Sediment | place: Indonesia: South Sulawesi... | reverse complement strand
ACTCTCTTCTGATACGTCCCGGATTTTTCCGCCAATTCAGCCAGATCGCCGATCAATCCAATCAATCCTTTACCCTTCGATTTCTCGCTCCCGACCTTGCCTGATGTACCGAAGATGCTAAAACCGACATCAAGCATCTCTGATACGTCCTCAAATATTTTGTCTAGCTCCTTGGTTTTACCCGTTTCTTCTTGGATTTTTGTTCTCATTTCTTCTATCGTCTTCTTCAGATGCTCAATTTCCTTTCCTTTCTGCGCGATCTCTTTCTTCAGTTGTTCAAGGTCTTTTTCTGTTTCACTCTTTTTCTCTTTTTCTTCTTTCGCCATTTTTTCACCTCCCTATTCGTTGAATGCTCGTAGTTTTTCTACATTAGTTAGATATGTCTGGGGATTGGCGAAGTATTGGGCGTTATTCGGCGGGTATTTTTCCAGCGCAAGTTTTACTCCTTTGATTCCATATTTTTCCAAAACAGCCTTGCCAAGTGGGTAGCCTAGGTAGTATGAAATCCCCTTAATTATCTGAAAGCCTCTGAGGGGTTCTTTGATGAGGTCCTTAACATCAGTTACTTGTCTTTTCTCGTGCAGTTTGGTTTGGTGTTTTCCCATGTTTTCCGTTTTCCTTTTTGCTTTATCCAACCAGAAAAGCACTTCTATGCATTTCAAGTGCCCTTCCTCTAGCTCCTTTTCCAATGATGCCGCTTCCATTTCAAAGTTTGTTTGGCGTAATGTTTGAAGTGCTATTGCCTCACAGACCCCCTCCTTGAAAACGGTCTTGAAAACCAAGTCCGTCGACTTGGTGAAAAGTTGATAGATCTTTCTCGGATTATTCGTCTTTTCTGCTTTGACATAGGCTTCAACCAGAACGCGTGCGGGCGTTTTTAGATGTGATGGAAGGTAAGTGGAGAGGAGTTTTTCTGAGAGCTCGTGGGTGCATACTGGGATTATTTTTTCTTGATGGTTTATTATCATCTTTTCGTTCATGTATAGAACATTATTCTTTGGGTTGTAAAAGGCAAGGTTTTCAAAAAATCCTGTGATTGAATTTTCTGAAAGGCTTTCATGGATTTGTTTCCACTGAGTGTTGCTGTAGACGACGCCGTTTTCTTTAAGGTTGTTCCATAAGCGTTCGGTGAATTGCTTGAGAATGTCCGATTGTTTGACTATTTTTATGTCTGCAAAGTACGTGAAATCGATGCCGAACAATTCTACCATTTTTCTGTGGATCTTTCTGAGTGTTTGGTTGATCCACTCCTTTGATTCTATGTTTCTCTGTTCACTTGCAGTCTCATTTTCCTCTCTGGTAGGCCCTTTCATTGAACAGTACCTCCAACATTACTGTCTCTGGGTCCTCTGACCTTCTTGATGGCCTGTTCGAAGTCTTTCGTAGTTACCTCAAGTTTGGGATGTACTGCTTTTGCTTCGTCTGATCTTTCCTTTGCGTCTATGAATCTTCTAATGGCCGTCATTGCGGCCTCTCTGCAGATTGCCTCTATGTCCGATCCTACGAATCCCTCTGTTTCTGCGGTGAGCCTCTGTAGGGAAACGTCTTTGGCGAGTGGAGTTTTTCTGGTGTGGATTTTGAAAATTTCATGTCTTGCCTCTTTGTCTGGGGGTGGGACTTGGAGGATCTGGTCGAACCTTCCGGTTCTCAGCAGAGCGGGATCGATTAAGTCAATTCTATTCGTTGCTGCTAAGACGACGACTCCGTGGAGTTCCTCGAGTCCGTCCATCTCCGTGAGAAGCTGACTTATGACTCTTTCAGAGACGTGGGAGTCCGAGATTCCTGTTCCACGCGTAGGTGCCAGGGCATCGATTTCATCGAAAAAGATGATGCAAGGAGCAGTTTGTTTCGCTCTCCTGAAGGTTTCCCTTACGCCCTTCTCGGATTCGCCTACGAACTTGCTCATGAGTTCTGGGCCCTTGACGCTGATGAAGTTTACCCCGCTTTCGTTAGCCACAGCTTTAGCCAGAAGAGTTTTTCCCGAGCCGGGAGAGCCATACAACAATATACCTTTAGGAGGCTTTACCCCTGCTTCTTTGAAGATTTCGGGGTACTTTAAGGGCCATTCTATTGCTTCTCTTAGTGCCTGTTCAGACTCTTCCAGCCCTCCTACGTCGTCCCATTTTACGTTTGGTGTTTCAATGAACACTTCCCTCATGGCCGAGGGTTCCACGAACCTTAGAGCGTCGAGGAAATCTTGCATGGTGACCACGAGCTTATTGAGCACCTCCACCGGGATATAGTGGGCTTCAAAGTCTATTTCGGGTAGCACTCTCCGCAGACCTTTCATGGCTGCTTCCTTGCAAAGTTCTGAGATGTCTGCGCCAGTGAAACCGTGAGTTAGGTCGGCGATTTTTTGCAGGTCTATGTCTTCGGTTAGGGGCATTCCTCTCGTGTGGATTTGGAGGATTTCGAACCGCCCTTCCCTGTTAGGCACTCCTATCTCTATTTCCCGGTCGAATCTCCCTGCCCTTCTAAGCGCGGGGTCGAGGGCATTAGGTCGGTTCGTCGCCCCTATAACTACTATTTGTCCGCGTGATTCCAAACCATCCATCAGGGCTAGTAGCTGGGAGACCACCCTCTTCTCAACCTCTCCATGGACCTCCTCCCTTTTCGGTGCTAGGGCGTCGATCTCGTCGATGAAGATTATGCACGGCGTGTTCTGTTCGGCTTGGTTGAAGATTTCTCTCACTCTCGCCTCGGATTCTCCATAGTATTTGCCGTGAATTTCGGCGCCGCTGAGGCTGATGAAGTTGGCGAAGGTCTCGTTCGCTACGGCTTTAGCGATCAATGTCTTTCCAGTGCCTGGTGGACCGTGTAACAATACGCCTTTGGGAGGTTCTATGCCTAGACGGTCAAACACTTCTGGGTGTCTAAGCGGAAGCTCTATCATCTCCCTTATTCTTTGGATTTGCTCGTTGAGCCCGCCGACGTCTTCGTAGGTAACACCGACTTTTCTTTTGGTTTCTATCGCCTTTTCCTTTATCGTTACTTCTGTCGTGGAGTGAACTATGACGGCGGTACTCTTTGGCTCCAAGTGAGCTACGACAAAAGAGATGTTTGCTCCCAGAAGGCTTAGCCTCACACGATCCTCCTCAACCAGCGGAAGACCTTCCAAAAGCCTACCAATATGCTTTCCATACTTCTCTCCCAGCGACGGCCGAGTCTGGTCTAAGGGAGCTAGAACAACTTTTTCCGCCCTTTCAGCCTCTACTTTCTCTACGCGTACATTGTTGTCGATCCCGATGAACGCATTGCTTCTTATTATTCCGTCAATTTGGATGATGCCTTTACCTCGGTTTTCCGGGTAGGCCGGCATTACCTTGGCACCCGTTCTTTTCTTTCCAGTGATTTGGATGATGTCGCCGGTTTCAGCACCTATTTTTTTCATATCTTCTGGGTCGATTCTGGCTATTCCTCTACCGAAGTCTCTTTGAGATGCCTCGGCGACACGGAGTGTTGTGGTGTTTACGTTTTTTGTTTGCTCCGGCACAACGCCCGCCTCGGTTGTTAACTCTTGGTTAATAACAAAAGGTATATAAACTTTTCTATAACAATTAATCTTAGGGAAGTTGTGTTAATGAAGCCCGCAGACACTGTGCTCCAAATCGTGGGGAATGAAACCAGAAGAAGGATACTGACGCTTCTGTCGGAGGAGCCTCACTACATTTCTCAGATAGCTAGAAAGTTGGATGTGACGCAGCCGGCTATCCTGAAGCATCTCAGCCTTCTCCAGAGGGCTGGTCTGATAGAGAGCTACTGGAGAAAGAGTCCATTGGGCGCAGCGAGAAAATACTATAGCATCTGCAGCTCCGTCGGTATCGAGATCGCCATCAACCCAAAGGATTTCAAGGTTACTAGACATCCCCAAAGGATGAGTTGCCCAAAGTACCAGGAGGTGGAAAATGCAATCGAACATTTAACAGAAGAAATTAACAGAGTTGAGGCTTTGAGCGTAAAAGCTGCCAAAGCGCGGGAGTTGTTGAAGATTGCGGACGATCTCTTATCGTGCGAAAACTATGGGGATGGAGATTGGGATTGTGAAAGCTGTCGTAGAGTCGCGTCTCTGAGAAAAGAGGTTTCGCAAATTATCTTGCATGTGTCTAGCGGAGAAATAGAATCAGGAGTCCGCAGGCTAACAGAGACGCTAAACGATCTAGTGTCTGGCTTGTTGCCGAAGTAGTAAACACTTTTATGCCTTTGATTGGCAGAAAAACCATTCGGCTTCCCGCTTTTTCTCTTACAAAGCTTGTCCTAGTAATATTGGGAATCCGTAACGGAATTTGTTTCGAAATATGTCACGTGTCTCCAACAGATTTGTCTCCCCGGTTACACAAATCTTAGGTACATGATGTGTAAAGATATAGTTCACAAGATTATGAAATTTTTTGAGGGGTAGGGGATTGCTTGAAAGACAGATTAGTGAAAAGTTTGTCAGGTCGTTTCTGGATATTATTGTGATGACGGTGTTGAACGGTACCCCAACGCACGGTTACGAGATTATGGCGACTGTTCATAAAGAGTTCGGAGTCTTGCTCAGCCCCGGCACCCTTTATCCTTTACTCCATTCTTTAGAAGACAACGGGTTAATAGAGTCGAGTCATTATGGCGGTAGAGTAGTTTATCAGGTAAGTTCGAAAGGGAAACTAAAGTTCGAGAGCACGTTGAACACCTTCAGCCTAGCAGTCGAAAAAATGTCGAATTTTATAAAAAAGCAGAATGAAGAGATTATTCTGCCAGTTTGATTATTCCTCATCGGTGTTTTACATAAATTGTTAGGGAAACCGTGTCGACATTTGAAATATTCGTTATAAGCGCCATTGCACGTTGTTTCTGATGTACCTCCCTTTGGGGATACGTAATGTCTGATGCTGAATTATCGGATCCTGAGAGATGGAAGAGAGTTGTTGAACTTGCAAGGGTAGGGATTTGCAGGGTCGACAAGAACTTTAACACCATTTATGTCAACCCTTGCATGGCGGAGATGTTAGGATACTCGGCTGAAGAGATAATGGGTGAGAATCTACTCTCGTTTATCCCAGAAGATTTGAAGAACATGATGATTGAGTATGTGGAAAAGAAGAGCAGAGGCGTCAGCGAAGGTTACGAGTTCGAGTTTCTTAGGAAGGATGAAAGCAGAACATCCACTCTCATTTCGTCCGACTGTGTCTTCGGTGCAGATGGGAAGTTTGAGAGAGGAACCTTCACAGCCATAGAGGTCACAAAACAGAGGGTGACAGAGGATCTGCTGAGAGCCTCTCGGAATACACTTGAGACGATATTTGAGGCTATATCAGATTCTCTATCCGCCGTTGATCTGGAGAGCCGGATCTCGAAGTTGATGAATCGGGTTAAGGGGCTCTTAGAGAGTAATGCATCCATCCGTAGCATACAGGAGAAGGAAAGGATTGTAGATGAACTTAGACTGCATACTCAGCACCTAAAGGAGCTCGTGGAGGAGCGTATCTCAGAGCTTTTGAAGGCCGAAAGGCTGGCGGCTATCGGTCAGGTTGCTGCCATGATAGCTCACGACCTCCGCAATCCACTACAGGATATACGTTTAGCCCAGCACCTGCTTGGAAAGCGTTGTCCACAAGAGGGGAAGCTGCTCAACCAGATTGACCGGAACATAGCGTATGCAGACGGGGTTGTAGATAGTCTTTTGATTTACAGTCGAGATAGCCCTTTGAACTGTCAGGAGACAAACATGAACCAGCTGCTCATAGAGTCCTTACGGGAATCCGCACTACCAGAACATATCAAAGTGGAAGAGAAGCTGAGCGAACTTCCACACATGCATGTGGCTCAGAACGACATGAAACGGGTTTTCCGAAACTTGATCTTAAATGCGATTCAAGCGATGGAGAGAGGGGGAACGTTAACTTTAGAGACAAATCTTGTGGGAGATTCGGTAGAGATCTCCATCGGAGATACCGGAGTAGGTATCGCTGGGTATCAACTGGGTTTAATTTGGAAGCCGTTCTATACGTCAAAACCGAAAGGGATGGGTCTTGGATTATCTGTCGCCAAAAGGGTTGTAGAGCTGCATGGCGGAACCATTGCCGTGAAAAGTAAGCTAGGTGAGGGAAGCACCTTCATAATTCGTATACCAATCTGTACGCCCAACACGGCAACTAATGGCTCCTTCGAGAGCCAAAAAGTCGGATGTGCGAGGTGAATGGTTTGAAGGCGAAAGACTTGATACTTATCGTCGATGACGACTTGGATTTTCTAGACTTGGTTTCTACCTTGTTAATGGATGAGGGGTATGAGGTGGAGACCGCCAGATCTGGTCAAGAAGCGCTTGAGAAGAGTAGAGAAAAAATTTACTCGTTGGCATTAATTGACATAAAGCTTCCAGACTTTGAAGGAATACAGCTTCTTAAAAGGATGGTGAACACTGACCCGAGAATGCGCAAAGTCATCATTACGGGATACCAGACTCTTGAGAATACGAGGCAAGCGTTAAACTTGGGCGCCCACGCGTACCTAGTTAAACCCCTTAAAGCAGAGGATATCCTCGAAACGGTGAGGAGGCAGCTCACGGAACGGGATAAGGAGTTCAAAGAAAGATACGTAATACTCGAAGCTTCTGAGCAAAGAAATAATAATAAAGATGGGACATGAGTGACTCGTAGCAAAAATAAGAATGATGTCCAGCCCTCATCTACATACATGAGAAACAAGGCAGTTAAGATGGCTCACCTCTAAAAAGCTTGGAATCACTCAGATCGCCTAGGTTCAGCTCCACTTGAAACCAATTAAATAGTCGTCTCTTGGGTATACTCAAACGGTGTATAAACCTTTAATTCGGGAAAGTTTCTCTCATAGAAGTCTTTGTCTCTTGTAATGAGACTTCCACACAAAATTTGCGCGTGACCTCCAACTATAAAATCAGAGGCTATGTGCTGTCTCCATTTCACCATCTGTCCACATTTGCTGCATGTAATTACGTCTCTCACCACATGAGGAGCACTCAACATAAACACCATCCACTCTAACAATTACATATCTACTGTAGGCATCACCAGCAACCTCCAGAGCCTCCTTACTCGATGGCGATAGCATCACGCCAAGACTTTTTAAGAAGTCGATAACTTTTTTCTTAATGTTTCCTGAGCCTTCAGCACTAGCCATCAACTTAGCATAAACAGGCTCACATACAATGATTCCCTCAACTTCACTGGCCAGCGCTAAACATCTTGAAGAATAGTTAAAAAATTCATTGTCTCCCAAAAGCGTATCAAGAAATACATTGGTGTCAACTGCCACCGTCAAGTCATTAACCCCTTAACACTTTAACCAAGTCCTCGGCTCGCCTTATCTTTGGCCAAACATCATGCAAGACTCCAGCAAATTCATTAATGATCTTTAGCTTCTCTTCCACAGCTATTTTTTTCTTCAGCATTGCCTCTTGCCCCTCCACCTTAAATTCTACCTCATCACCTATCCCGATGCCTAACTTCTTCCTCACTTCAAGCGCGCGCTTCTAGACTTAATCCTTTCTAATGCATATATTGTATAAATGATTTTCAAGGTTTAGCCACGATCTCTACGCCTTTCATAAGGATTTCGCTGACGTTTATCTTAGATTTAGAGAAGTTGATCACTTCGATACCGACTACTCCACCATTCTTATCGAAGTCAGCAACCACATTCTCCCTAATCCCGACACTGTCAATTACATCGCCATCTTTGACCTTAATGTATAGAGCATCAGCCGACGGATCATATGTTACTCGATACTCCATCCTCGTCACTCGTCTAAAAACATGGTTATAACGATTTAAACGTTCTTGACAGGGTACTTGAGGGGTGCCCAGATGGGTGCCCTAATAGGGTTTTTTCGGAAAGAAGAAGAAGTATTTCCTTATAGCATTCTTCTTCTTTCCAAGGACGAGCCTCTCCCTTAATAGACGGGCCTCAAGCTGCACGCACGGGTTCTTGACGTGCTGTCAAGAACCCCCTGTCAAGAACCTCAATTTTGAAGTCGGTGAGGTGGTTGTGCTTAAGGTTGGTAAGCGCGAGAAATTTTACGAGGAACTATAGCCTTACTCTTATGTAGTGTCGGTACATGCATAACATCGCCTAAGATGTGGAGTTTCAGTCGTAAACGCCTAGTTGTCCCCAACCCAGCCGAAGCCAAGCCTCTTCGGCTTGATTAAGTTTATGGATATACTATCGATAGTGTTAAGATAAGGGTTATGGTTGACCCTTTTTTAGTCGAGTTTCTCTCGAGGCTGTGGATGATATCCAACTCAACCGCGATCAATCTGTCAAGAGGTTCCTCAGACACACGCACCGGGTCTACCCCCGGTCTTCTATATGATCCAAATATGCTCGGTCACCGCTGTTGAAATTTCTCTTTTTCAGTCAGAGAAGAAGAAGTGTATAGTGTGCGCTTCTTCTTCTAACCCCTTTGGAATCGCCTCTACAAACCATATTACATCTCCAAATTGACAGCTCCCAGACGAACCGAATGACTAAAACGGAAAACCTTATCTTAACAGTATCATACTATCGCCTAACTCTAATTATTTCATTGATCTCTCCCAAAAACCATGTATCCTCATAACGTGGAGCAAAAAATTTGAGACCAAAGAGCCTTTCTGCTATTAAGTACATCAAAAGTAGGAATATTGCCTCTGTGTTATGGGGCAACAACCCAACTACACGCCCCATTAACGCTTCAAAACTCAACGAATCATATTTGGCTCCAAATAGAAGGGCCTACAACAATTGCACGCACACACCTTAAGGTCTTCTCTCAAGATATTTTAATTTCTGGAGATGTGAAGATTTCTATATACTATTTTAATGGAGGTTCAGCTGCGTTAAGCTGTGAGAAGTCTTAATTACAAATCGATTTTCGATACGATGTCGGTTACACTACTTTGAATATTGCTTAAATAACAAATAAGGCGAAAAAGAAATTCGAAGAAAAAAGAAAAGGAGAGTGAAGAAAATGGTAACAGAAAGTCCGAGCGTCTCGAGCTTAGCCGAGGTTCTTGACAGGATACTTGACAAGGGAATCGTTGTCGATCTATGGGCTAGAGTTTCATTGGTTGGCATTGAAATCTTAACCATAGAGGCAAGAGTGGTAGTTGCATCAGTGGACACATTCCTGCACTATGCAGAAGAGATCACGAAGATAGAAGCGGCGGCAGTCGCAGCTCCAGCGGCTTAAGAGAGAAGACCTGTAAATAAACGCTTCTCGTCCCCTTCTACTTTTTCTCTTACATGGAGAGAAAAAGGATGGCTGAAGAAACCGTCGAAGAGCTCCTGAAAAGTTATACTCGCCGAGAGTTAGATGGGATGGCGGAGGCTTTAGGTCTCAGCTCCACGGATTACCCAAGTAAAAGATCTATTGCAGAGGCCATTCTGGGGGTGAAAAAGGAGCAACGTGAAAGGGAGAGAATGGAGAGGGAGCGGGAGGCACTAGAAAAGGAGTTGAGAAAGAAAATGGCTGAAACGGTTAAGGGAAAAGTAGCGGCTATTAAAGCAACCGCTGAGAAGATGCAGAAAAGTGTAAAGGAGCTGCAAGTAGGCATTAAGAAACAGACGGAGGAAAACGAAGAGGCAGTCGCCAAGTTCCAAGCAGGTGTAAAAGAGCAAATAAATGAAAACAGAGAGGCCGTTACCGCTATCCGGTCGGCCGTTCAAGATCTCGTGAACAAAATTCAAGCATTTACAAAAGAACTTCAGTCGCGTGTAGCCGCTTTGCAAGCAAGTATAAGGGAACAAGCGAATGAAAACCAAGCGTACATAAAGGCTTTCTATGGTTAAGTAGCGACGACACAAATATTCCCCTTTTTTATTTATGAATCATCTGATATTCGGCGTTAAATTAAAGGTTTAGATGGAGGTGAAGAGGATGGTTACAATGAGGCCGCAAAATAGAAACGTAGAGAGGGACAAGAAGATTACTTGGCTGAGGAAGCTTAGAGAAAGGACCCAGCATCTTTCAATTGGCTTCCGACCACAAATGGTCCGCGCGATGTGGATGAGATATTCCAATAAAGTTGATGCAAGTATCTTGGTCAAGGGAACAAACTAGATCTCTTTTTTTTCTTAAAGTGCACTAGGCAATTTGATGAAAAAATGTTAAAATTCTTTCATCGGATAAACGTATAAAAAATTAGTTATTCCTTTTTATCGATCTTAATTGAGGTTGTGAATTAGTAGAATGTTTGACAGCGAGGTTATTTCGGCTTTTTCAACTGGATATTTACTTGATTTGAAAATCTATAGGTTCTAGACTATTTTCATTTTTCGATACAATTTTCGTATCGGCTTTTTGAATATTGCTTAAGTAAACACGTCACAGCACCCTAAAGAGTGATCTGAAAGTGAGATATGAGCCTGCACATAAAAGGGTAGTCAGAGGAAATAGGATTCATGAGACGATGGAAGAAAGACTTTCGATGCTTGAATCTAAGCGAGAACCAATAGAATTGTCATTTGAGCACATTGAGGCGGAGTTTCTTGTGCCAACAATAGAGAATTTTGTTGAGACAGAAGAGGTTAGAAAGCTTAAGGACAGGGTTAAACTCTGGATAAAAGCCGGTTACCCGCCACACATTGTGGGACCAACAGGTTGTGGAAAAACAACACTGGCAATGCAGGTTGCAAAAGAGTTAGAGAGACCGGCGGTATGGATAAACGGCGACGAACAAATGACAACGACAGACCTAATCGGAGGATACTCGGAGATGGAATCTGAAAGCGTGAGGGACAGGTTTGTTCACAACGTCCTCATAGCGGCGGATAGAACAAAATTCACATGGGTTGACAACCCTCTAACAATAGCGTGCAAATACGGGTACACACTAATATATAACGAATTCTCCAGAGCCAAACCAGAGGCAAACAATGTCCTTCTCTCAGTGCTGGAGGAAAAGATCCTTGAACTCCCAACAATGTTTGGAAAAGAAAGGTACATCGAAGTCCATCCAGACTTCAACATAATATTCACAAGCAACTCCATAGAATACGCAGGGGTCCATAGGCCCCAGGATGCTCTACTCGACAGAATGGTAGATATCTACATGGGCTACTATGATCACGACACCGAAGTAAAAATCGTCCAAGCACACACTGGCATATCATCTCGTGAAGCGAGTAAAGTTGTGAACGTTGTTAGAACAATCAGAGAAAAGATGCTTGAGCCTTACAAGCCTGGAACGAGGGCAGAAATAATGATCTGCCAAGGATTAAAGGCGATGGAGGGCTATTCGAGGGAAGACCTTGAACAGATATACATCGACATCTTAGCGTCAAAGATAGGTGAACAAAAGGAAGTACTGAAGACAGCCGACCTCATAAGGGAAGTTATCAGCAAAGAATATGGAGATGTCAAGTTTGGGAGAAGTTAGTGCGAAGATCGTGGACGCGAAGATCTGCAAAATCTCCGACATCTGGAGAAGAAAGCCGAAGGGGCTCAAGTTTAACGACACAGACGCTCTCATCGTAACCCTGAAAACAGAGTATGGACATATAATAAGTGAAACCTTCTACTTCTGTCTCAAGCCAGACGGAACCTTCGACGTAGACACGGTGAGCAAAGACAGCAGCCGTGCAAGGAGGCTGATGCTTGCAAGATTCCTCAGACATTACAAAATAACAGACAACGTTAGCGAATACAACCTAAAAAAAGGGGTAGAGAATTGGAGGGGTAAACGGGTTACTGTTATGAAATCTGACGACTTCAGCTTTATTTACATTCCATAGGAGGGAAAAAAATGGTAACGGAAAAGCCTAAAACATCCGTGGAAAAAATCATTGAATTGGCGTTTACCGTAGCTAAGAAGTATATATCCAAAGAGCCGGAGACAATCATAGGCGTCGAGGAAAAAGAGGGAGAGTGGATGGTTACTGTTGAGGCGCTGGAGAGGAAGGCTGTGCCAGACACGCAAGATATTCTGGGAAGGTACGAGATCAGGTTCAACGAGAAGGGTGAACTGACCGGATGGAAACAGAGGATGATCAGGAGGCGTTCTGACAGAATGGTGCCAGCGGAAGAAGAGTGAATAATAACATAGCGAGGAAAATCAGTAATGAGACGAAGCTGGTGGCAAAGAAGCCTTAGTACGCATTTTCGCGCTCTAGAAGAAAGGCTAAGAATAGAAGAGAGAAGAATCAATCGTCAAAAGGAACGAACCCTAAAGCAGCAAGAAGAAACCATTAAAAGAGTGGGCGAAGCTAGGAAAAGAGGCGAAGCCGTAACTGGCGTGGACGCGCTAGAGGCAATAAAGGTGGCCAAGGAGCGTATATGGAGAGGTAAATGGAGCAGAAGAAGGGCGAAATGGGACGCCTGGGCAAGAAAATGGGGTAAACACTGAGAAACTAGTAAGGTGCCTCCATTTCTATTTTCTTCTTCAAAAATGGTCAAGACAAAGAGACTGTTGCCCAAGAGGCTGAGAGGAGATGCAATCACTCAACTCACAGTCACGACCTAATTGTGCTAAAGGCGTAAACCACATCCTCCACTTGTACACCCCCAAAGTGGATAAATACGCGATTCAAGGTGCCTTTTTGACTTCTATCCGAAACAATGAAGAGCTAGTTTACGTAACAGCAGACAACCCAAAATCTTCGATTCGAGAACTCGATTCTGCAAATGTCAAGTTGAGAATAATCAAACTCGGAGACTTGGAAGAACTCAAAATCAGAGAAGACAGAAAGATGAGGATCATAATAGACGCAGGATCGATCGCTCAAAGGGAAAGAATAAACGAAACGGAGGAAAGAGAGAGCTACATAAATGAACTAGCCAAAAAACACTCTATGAATTGCCTGTGCACATATGACGTATCTAAGCTTAATTCAGACATGATCAAACAACTGGCGACGTATCATAACAGCCTCCGACTAACAACCAGCGATCTAACAGTTTTATCCGGAGAATTCGTTGATAAGTCCAAGTTATCTGGCGACTCCATCGAAAAAATAGTGAAAGACAACTTG
>Ga0315312_1002424_pt1 | contig 12968 bp, 13 predicted proteins | sample TDP7_MG_FD_203629 | JGI IMG/M metagenome (GOLD analysis project Ga0315312, IMG submission 203629) | Freshwater sediment microbial communities from Lake Towuti, South Sulawesi, Indonesia - TDP7 | ecosystem: Environmental > Aquatic > Freshwater > Lake > Sediment | place: Indonesia: South Sulawesi... | reverse complement strand
AGAGGAAGAAGAGTGGTAGGGCATTAAGTGTGGAACCAAGCTCTACAGAGCCCTATAGACGCGGAAACAACGCCTTGTTTTTAATACCCTATTTTTAATCTTAAAACCTTTGAAGGAGTGACAGACATTTGGCTCAATTCTAAATAACTTCTTACTCTTGAATATGGTATAGTCTCGTTTTCTGGTATTGTAAGGTTTAAGTGTTAGACCTTGGTTGTTAGACCGTATAGTGTTGGCGTTGGTTGACTGGTGATTTAGATGTGCAAATTAAGGGCTGGGCAAAAATCTTGTCGAAAATGCCCAGCAAGAAACTACTGCACAGAAAAGAAGAAGCCAGTTAGAAAGAAATTTGAAACCAGCAAGAAGAAACAGAAACAACAACTGACGAAGGAGAAATAAATATGCACCAAAAATTGAAGCCATGAAGCCAGAGGACGGGACGCTCCGAGATTTAGATGACTGGTTGGCAAAACTCGTTTATTGAATGGTTGGGAAAAAGAAGTTTAAAAAATTTAGTTTTCGGCTTCGAGGTCGTCAACGGGAATACCGCAAAGTTCATCTAATTCGTCTTGTTCGTCTTCACGCCAAAACCGTCTTTCAAATGCAATTTCTTCCCATGTTGGCTTTACGTATTTCTTTTGTCCCTTCATCACCATATCTATATGGCAACAGCATTAATGCGTTTGCACGGTTAAAGGGATACAAAGTATCAACGGTACAGATTTAATTGCGCTCTTCAGGTTCTGGTATAAGGCATTATGGCGCAGAACACAAACAATACAAACAACAACCAAACCATAGCTTTAGGTCGCCTTATTTTTAGTTCCAGTATTTACCGAGCTCAATTCATCTTTTGCTTTTGTTGAATTGATGAAATCCGTTATTGGTAGGTTCACGCTCCGAATAAGGTGAATAAAATTGAAAAATATATATTTTTATAGTTCCATTAAATTTTAGTCCCAAACCCAAACTACTTAAATCTTATCACATTCCACCAATCCCATTCATCAACTGATTTATAATATCTAACAGCGTCATAAATGCTATCAAACCTTATTTTAGCTTGGGGGCAAAAGCCACAATTTGCTGAGCACTTTTCATGTCGATACGTAAGTAGGTATACGGTCGTAGGTTCAGCGTCCAGCCTACCTTTTATAAGCCCAAGCACAATGGCGGAACCAACTGAAACTCGAATTCTTTTAGGCAAACTTCTGCCGCCCATCATTCAGCCTCAATAAGGCTCTGGATCTATTTCAATGTTTGGAATTAGGTTTGCCCCACGATTATATCGGCGAACCATGTGCGTCTTCGAATGTGCCCACTCCTTCACCCAAATCCTCTAAGGTTATGATTTTGTCTTGGGTTTTTAGATTAAATTCTCTGGGCGTGACCGCATACTCTATGTAAACTTGACGGCCTCCTCCCCTCATGGTAACCTCCTTTTTCGCATAAGCCTCTAAAACCACTCTAAGTTTTTTATCCTCGTCCTGTCCTTCAACAGTCCACATATCATTTTTCTCCCTCTCCCATTTTAAAATCCTTAGCTTTGGTTTCTTAAATCGAAGATATCTTTTAGTCTTGTGATCATAGAAGATCATAGACTGATGAAAATACCTTTTTGAGTCCCTTCCGGTTTTTAGGCAAAAGAGCGAAGTTGCCGATCCATCCTGGAAGACTACCCTTCCCCAATGGAAGAGACCGTACGTCATGATGCCAACAACTTTTTGTAAGTGCGCGGTTCCATTAAACCTTTCCCCAAGCACGCTTCCCTCAGCATTTGAATGAATGTCCACCCATCCGGCACCGAATGGAGGTATAAGAGCCCCATGCGCATACTTATTTTCAGGAAAATCTCCTTTTTTCATCTTTAGATGCACGATTTCATCTATTTCTAGTTCATATTCCGGAAAACCGCCCTTAAATGTCATTTTTCGATTAGAGATGTTTGAAATAATAGTTTTTTTCTTGGAATTAACCATTATTTCTGGGTTGGTGTCTCCTAGATCATGAATTTTATTTCCGTCATATACCCACCCGGCGGTGACCGCTTGAAATACGTTCTCACTTATCTTTCTAAAAACAGCCCTTCTACCATTGAAGACCATATTCTTCCCGAATTTCCTGAACACCGTCAGCATCATCTGCTTTCTGTCTTGACCGAAAAATAGGAACCACCAGTACTCCTTTCCAAGTGGAGGTAGGGCTTCGAAATTGTACATTACTCGGTCTAAAAGTTTTCCACACACTTTTGATCCATTTATAGAGCTGAGTTTCCAGATTAGACCATAGGTTTCTTTTAAATTTTTCATCTTTTATCTCTGCCTATTTCAAGCTGGTTTATTAACGGTTGTCATTTCAATTTACCATTAATGATTTAGACTCCTAGCGTTTCCAACGTTTTAATTTTTCAAAAATTATTGGGCGTGTCAATTCCACACCCAAGCCAGCTAGCAGCCTGAGCCTGTCCCATGTTTCATTTATTCTCCGCAGGGAGGCTTTCGTCCGAATGTAACTCCCTATAAGTTCTAAGAGATCGCCTCCCTCTGATAAATTCAACTTGTCCAAATCAACATCAAGATTAATGGTTGCGTTATCCAGCCTTCCAGGTATAGCTTTCACATATTCTATAGCACCGCTTGTGGTTTTTATGATGTAGCTCGTGACTGGTCTCTTTTCGTATGCGAGGGTGATCTGAATTATTTGTGAGCCTATGGCTTTGAGTAGCCAAGAAAGCTCTATGACGTTGTGCACACCAACTTTCTTTGTGTATTCCTCAACACAAGGATCTGCACTTGCCTCAGCGGCAACCTTCACATGTGTTAAGAGGCTTTCTGGTTGTAAATAGAATCCCGCATTCCAGGCGAACCTCAATCTACTAAATACGTCCCTTATGAAATCTCTCAATTGCACCTTCTTCCCTGATTTTTTCTGAAAAACCCTGACTTGTTCAATGAGGGTGTCCATTGTCCAAAACTTGGCAGTACAGTAGGTCGCCAGCTCCTCCAATCTTTCTCCGCTCACATTTTCTAACTTGAACACGGAATGCATCTCATCGTATTTGGTCCAGTCACATTCAACTATCAAACCATTCTTTTCTAAACTTTTATGCAACCTAGTTCCTGGGAATGGTGTGGCAATGCCGAATGCTGCACCGGTTAATCCTATCTTTTTAGCGTATGAGGGAAATGTCTTTATTTCCTCTTCGGTTTGACCGGGTAAACCAATGACGAAGGTTCCTCCAGCGTATGCGCCATTATCCCTCAATATCTTCACGGCTTTCTTCTGCATTTCAAGTGTTATGTTTTTCCCTATGTTTTTCAGGTCCTCGATTTTGGGGCTCTCAATCCCTATTTCATAGTTGAGAATGCCATTCTCGCACATCTTTTTTATGAGCTCAGGGTTTTTGACAACACTATCTGCCCTAATCAAGACAGAGAACACCATATCCAGCTCATGTTGGTGCAATAAATCACACAAACGATCGATCATTTTGGGCGACCCTAAAAAGTTTGGGTCCGTTACAAAAATGCATAAAGGTTTTCCTCCATGAAAGGATGTTATCTCCAACAATTCTTTTATTACATTTTCAGGTGAACGAAATCGCTGAAGCCCCCTGTTCATGGAGGGCTCACAGCAGAAACTACATCGTCCCCAGCAGCCGCGTGACATGCTAATTACGTCCCTCTCCCTTTCCTTATCGATCGTCACGTGGTTGCTATACTTGTGCCTCCTCAGATGGCGCGCCGGAAATGGCAGGGAGTCTAAATCCTGGATCAGCGGGCGATCCCTACTGTGAACGATTTTTCCATCCTCCTTATAAGAGAGCCCGAGGACGTCTTTAGGAGATCCTTTCCGAATCAGCTCCCTCATCGTATACTCCCCCTCCCCCTTAGCAACTATATCAATCTGTGGATGTGAAAGAAGTTGATCAGGAATGGATGTGGGATGGTAACCCCCTATCACCGTGGTGATACCATTTTCCTTTGCTATTTTTGCGAGATGCAGACCCTCATTGTGATCTGTTGTTGACATCGTGATGCCGACTAAATCGGGTTGGAAAGATTTGATAAAATATTGAAGGGGGTATTGTTCAAGTTCCATGTCGATTATGTTCACATCATCAACAGCGTCCTCTATCACCGCGGCTATGTACTCCAAACCTATTGGGATCACGTCTGAAGCAAAACCCAGACCCCTTTTTCCACAGGGTTTTATCAATAAAACTCTTTCAAATGGGCATTCCAAGCTTGTTTCCCCCACATTTCGACTCATAAGATTTAATATATTTTATATCCAAACCCCAAACACACGACGTCTCTCTTAACTCGTAATCCCACGCCTTATTGAAGCCATTTTGCCTAATTTAGTCACTTTCTTATTGTTCAAAATCTTAAAGTATATTGTCGTCTCTATCTTTCTTTAACTCATCTTCTTTCTCTAAGATAGTTATGCAAGTTCCGACAAGTGCTTTTTCAAAGGCAGCAGGGCCTTTCTAAGTGTTTTCTCCACCCCCGCTAGAGAGAGGCGTGAATTAACGTTTATCTGTTGCTTCCGGGATTACACTACAAAAGGCGTAGGCTTCTGCATCCTTCGAACCTGCTGCCGATGTCTTTTTCTTCCCGAGAATCTCTCTATTACGTTTCCAGATGAAACCCCTAACTTTTGCATTGTTCTCTGGTTTATTCTAGCGATTCCTCTTGCCACATCTCTCTGTCTGGAATCCAGAACTCTCAGCTGAACTTCGCTCAATCTTCAACGCTCCACTAAATATATTTCTGATAGAAGAAGCATTAAATCCTTTCTCCCAATACCATTAGAACATCATCCAAGCCTCTTTTCTCCTTCTCTTCCATCGATTTATCAAAAGAATTGCCAAAAAATCTGAAAGTGTATCAAGAAAACGAATCATAAGTACATTGAACGTCAGGTGTTCCGTTTTCGGCGCATCAACGCGTCTAGCAGGATGTGTAGTATGAGCCACACGGCAAAATAGGCTATAAACGCGTGAATGCTGGTCCATCCGTTAGCGTAGTACATAAAGCCTCTCTGGGTGAGACACCATTCAGCTGCAGCTCCCCCTATCCCAAAGAAGAACAAGTCTAACAGGATCAAATATAAGCGTAGAGAACCATTAAAGTGACCCTGAAACTTCAATACAAATAGGGCATGTGCTGACATGACATACAAGGCCCACGCAGCTCCCCCAAGGAAACATGTAAGCATCACCTCGATGGGTACTGCTAATATAGAGAGGGAACTACCGCTGGTTCCCCAATATCCAAAAAGAAGGGTACCAACGTTCTCAAAGGCAAAATCGAAGGAAAAGAGAAAGAAACCTACGATGAGTGCGATTTCTAAATTGCTCCTTGTGCTCTTCCGTTGCTCCAGCAGGAAAAGCAACACCGAAACTATGGAAATAACCCACCAATTGAAGGGTATCGTAGATGGGATCATGAAGATTCCCAACCCGAAAAAGAAAACTACGAACTCGAACACAAAATGATAGACCGAACGATTGATGCTCATCTGTTTGCGTCCTTCTGCACATGTATTGTACAACTCATTACCAGAAGCCAGATTTATAAGTTGCCGTACACGAGATGCAAGGCGGCTTATCTTCACCCTAGAAGAGACGGCAACAGATCTTGATGTTGCCGTGAAGTATATTCCTCCGGTAGAGGGATTGGAAAAAATAGAAAAGGCTGAACTCGACAGATAATAAGGCTTTAAAAGGCTTCTGAAGTCGAGAAATCTTCATAAAAAGATTTAATAGTTGTACCGGATAACCACTCAACTCTATAGTGTAGTAAAGTCTACACTTTGCAGATTTGATCGGGTGAAACTATTGTATAGAAGAAAGAGGTTCAAGCAGGCAAAGAAGAGCAGCACGTACCTAAGAGATTTTTGTTTTCTTATGAAGAATTGTCGATTTCATCTCATAGCGCCCTACATAAACGCATTCGTTGTCTTGTTTGGTTTTCTTAGCGCATCAGATTTGATTGATTTCTTCTCAATTGACACAGCGCTGGTTTTTCTGTTTTCGGTTATTCATACAGGAGCTATTTACTCATTGAATAACATATATGATGTTGAATCTGATAAGAAACAATTGCTAACTACAAAAGACTTCGCGCGGTGGAACCTATCCGCTAAGAATCAAGTAGCGCTCGGAAACGTTTCAAAAGGGAAGGCGGCTTTCTTTTCTGGCGTTCTATTCTGTCTATCAGCTCTTTATTTCTATTTGGAGGGAGGATTACTACCAGCATTTTTCGCCATAGTTATTTTCACTGTCGGGTGGGCTTACTCGGCGCCTCCACTAAAGCTTAAGAATCGGTTTCTTTTGGATTTAATACTCCACGGCTTATTTTGGGGAAGTTTCCTTTTTCTCATGGGCTTCTCGATGAAAAGTATCGGTTCCTTGAACGTCGTTATGCCTAGTTTGATTCTTATTTTCTTTACATCCATTCTATGGGAGTTTCACAATTACTTTGAGGACTACTACGCGGATAAAGAGGCTGGGAACCTAACTTTCGTAGTTAGGCTTGGGCTGAAGAAGGCCTTTTATGCCTATTTGCTCCTACTAGGTATTGCAATTGCTTATTCTATCTTTCTTATACCAGTAATGTGGTCGACAGTTGCGTTCCTAGGTGCAATGATACTATATCTTACGAGCGGCCTAAGGGTTGCAAAGGAAAATACTTTTAGAACCCTGTTTCTGCCTCGAAAACACTTCTACTTAGCTAACCTATTTTTATTTTTCTGGATAGCAATGTCCGTGTACTTTCGATAAACATTTTCGAATTGAAAACGGGAAATTATTTAGGCGGCGAGCAGGGTAATAAAGGAGCTCGAGATACTCGGCCTGATCAAGAAGGAGGGGAGTTGTTTGAAAATTGTTAACTGAAATTACTAGTGATGAACAGTTAAAGAAGTTATTATCTATTACGGGCTTTCTAGTGAATATAGACTATCCGACAACACTATACCTATAAGAATTGGAGATAGAACAGCCTGATGTGGAAAGCGGCTGCATTATTAGAAGGATTGACTTGGATGACAATAATAATAGATGATGCTGGCAGTGGGGATCTACTCTTCGGCGTGATTATTGGAGCTTATCGCAGTGAAACCCAAGAATTCAAGTATGGAGTGGTGGACGTCCGGTATTTCCAGTCTCCAAGTTTTCGTCGGAAAGAGTATCTGAAGCAAGCTTCAAAAATCATATTCCAGTTGTTGGGCAGACTTGAGCTCAAAGCGGATGAACCTATCCTGATCTGTAGGGGCTCCATCTTTGAGAGGGCTGTTAAGGATCTGAAACGAAAGTATGGTGACACCCGAATTCGTAAAGTTAGGGTGACGGGAGAGCCGCAACGCCTTACAGAGACGGCGTACTTGGATGAGATAAGAAACTTGGGTTACGAACCCCTCAAGGAAAGGGAAGAGAAAAGGGCCAAGAGCTTCTTCCATATGATGCAGTGGCTGAAGAAAAACCCGGACAAGATAAAATATGCCAAGACCGGTTGGCCCCGCCTCTCCAGATACCGCTTGTTTAGGTCATCCTGTCAAACTTGGTCAAGAAGAATAAGAAAGTAGGTCAGACCGTTGATTAACCAGAAAGCAGTGACTAGATTTCCAAGGGTATTTAAGTCATGGTGTGGTAGAGGTTGAGTGATTTGTTCCTGAGGATGAAGAGGAAGTTAAGAGCGGATTTGGGTTAATTAGAGGATGAAAGAGAATCCTTGTCCAGTTTCTTGCGTTCGAAACTCAAAGTTGATGTCACCTCAAGTGGCAATAAGGTTTTGGTAGATTCCGAAAATTTATCCTCAAAAGAGCTGAAGAGATTGGTAAATAAGAGTCTTGCCGCTAACCTCTTGAGATGTCCTTCTTTCATTCCATACGCAAGCGAGATTCCAGTAGAAAACAGAGAGGAACTTCTGGTTAGTTTGGTGAGATTTTTGATTAATTTCTCTAGACCTGCACTATTTGAAGCCTCTTTTGTAGAGACTAATTTGTAGATGCCGATTTTTTCTAAAATCTCTGTCAAATCGATCTCTATAATTCGTAAGTCCAGATTTTTCGCGACCAGCCTTGCGTGTTCTATGTTGACCGGGTCACTGTCTCTTTCTGGCATTATTAAAGCCAGAATTTTGTCTTTTTCCAACACTCTTCTCAAAAGATAGGCACAGGTTGAGGAGTCCAATCCGCCGCTTAAGCCTATAACTGCACCAACACGATTCAACCGTTCCAAACTGCTTTCCAAAAAATCTCTAATTTTTACATCCTCTTGGGCAGAGGTAATTTTTGGCAACACTTCGGTGTTCATTGAATACATCCACTCAAGAAATAAGTTAAAGAGTAATTTCTATTTTAAAACTGATTTGCTTCTTAAGGCTATCCCTGCTCTAGTTTAACTCTACTAAGGCTTGAACCCTTTTAAGAAAAAGTATGAATGCGCGCGCAAAGAAAGCTTCTTCTTGAAAAACATCATAAATCTTTTATTCATTGAGTTTACAACATGATGATTAGTAATGGAGGAAGCACGATGGCTAAATGTCCTAAGTGTGGAACTGAAGTTAGTTCGGCAAGGAAGCGCTGGACCATGGCTGGTCGACCTGACAAAACGGGCAGAAAGCTACAGCTGGAAATGGGTCTTTTCGATTGCCCAAGATGCAAAAAACCATTCCGAGTTGCCTTGAGCAAACAAAAGGTCTAACTTCTACAAGCCAATAACAAACCATGGATCCTTGCTGCATTCAATCTTCCCTTTATCTTTATCCTCCTTTGGGCTACGAAGACGACCAATAAAACTCGACGGAAGACTACTAAATATGGATAGTCAAGGCCCAATCTAAAGAGAATTAATTACTCTCTTTTTCTTTGTAGTCGCTTAGTCCTGAGGCAACCAAAAATGTGTAGCGTGCGCCATCGACATCTTTCGCTTGCACACCCAGACATTAAAGTTTTGTGAACCTAGCTACAATCATAGCGTGTGCTTTGTCATAGGGTTCAAGATGCATAACCTCTCTGACATGGAACCCACGGGTCTTTAGGGTGTCTATTTCTCGCTTATGAACTTCGGAGGGTGGAAGCGCGTATTGCTGGAGACAGTGCCCATACAACACTTGGCGCCAACAACAAATCGAATAGGTCGCAGCTCCTTCGCCTTCCATGTGCCGTACCCGAGGGCGCTGCTGGCCCCGTCCTCCACCATCCTAAATTTCAGCATCTTTAGGGCTAGGAGCCAGACGCAGAGCCCATGCTCCTTGCAGTACCTCTTTACGTGTTCTGGTCCGTAGATCTCCCTAATCCTCCTTTGATATGTTTGAATCACCCTCCCCAGCTGAGCATACACGTTTAGGAGCTTGCGGGGTGCATACACCTTGACGAGAACCACCACCCTTTCCGGCACGTACCGCTTGATCTCGGGATCGTCCACCGAGAACACCTCAATCTGTTCGAAGATCTTCATCAGCTCCTCGAGGCACTTGGGCGCGTGCAGCTGTGGGGTGGGGTGGCGCTCAAGGCTAGATGCGAGATCCATTCAACCACAAGATCTTCTCGGCCATGAGCATCCTAAAGCAGGAATTATTCGAGAAGGCCATCGTTTTCATGGAGTCGGTGAAAGCCGCCAAACAGCTAGGAGCCATAACGCCTCACACAACGAATTCGCCACACTAGTCTCTTTGATTGCAGAGCAAATGAAAAATTAAACAAGAAAGGTCATACATCTCGAGCTACCATGCAGTTACCTGAATCGTTTTCTTCTGTAGACTGTTACTGCTAGTAGTGCTGCAATCATGAATAGTGGCTGAATTATGTTTTGGCTATTTTTGGCTCTTTACGGGTTTCCTAAGCATCGAACCAACATAGGATCCGATGAAACCTAACACAAGCACCATAACCACGTTTATGAATATCACTCGAGCTAGCACCATACTCTCCACGGTAAACCACCCACCCACCCACCACACTTCCTTAATTGCTGGAGCCCAGTCTGCGAGACTTGGAACGCTTATTACGTAAAAAATCATAAGAGCCCCGGCTAAAACAGTTATTCTAGCGATTGCTTCCATTCTAGCTTCTTCCCAAATCTTTCCAGCGAAGATGTAGCCAACGATCAACGCGGTAAGTAAAAAGGAGACAGCCGAACTAACCGTAGGTCCCCAATCGCAACCTAAAGCTGGAACCAACACCATCTATAAGGGAACCCCCACCAAAACAAGAATCACAGCTAACGATGCTACACACGTCACGACATCACCAAACCTCAACCTCTCACCTCCTTTGAAATGAAAATAAATAGGTTGATGTGCCTGCTCGTTATTTATGACTTGTGGAAGAAACTTCGATTGAATTCCAATGACCTATAATCTCTAAGACACTTTTGGCGCCGGGTGTGGGATTTGAACCCACGCGGCCCTTTCGGGCCACAGGCTGACTGTTGTTCTAGTCTCTTCTGACTCCAGGCTTGAGCCTTGCTTACCTATATGCTTGCGCTTGTCTGCTCCCTACCAGACTAGGAGAACCCGGCGCTTTGCTCGGTCTAGTTGTAGAAGGGTTGGACGTGTTTTTTAGCTTTTTGAGTTAGGCGCTCTTTTGCCACATTTTTGGGTAGACGCCGCGTGGCATGAGGACGCGCTGGGTTTTTACTACGAGACCGTGATCCATCTTTAGCATGTCCTCACTGGAGACTAGAGCTTTTGACAAGGCTACGCCCTCGCCCTTTTGAGTCATCACGGCGACTGTGTCGTGGGGTTTTATGTCTGTTTCAAACGACAACACTCCTGGTGCGGCTAGGTTTGCTCCGTGGCATATGGCTTCCACGGCTGAGTCGCGTATGTAGATTTTTGGGAGCAGCTCCAAAACCTCTTCCATAGGCTTTACGAACTTGCGGAGAACGCCCTCTTCCCTGGTTTCTTGCCAGAGCGACTGCAGATAGGCTACATCATGAAGCGTGACCATGCCCTCATTTTCTGTGAACGGGCCGGCTCTTGTCCGCCTCAACTCTTGCATGTGAGCCCCACAACCTAAGGCTTCCCCAACATCGTAGCACAGCTTGCGAATGTAGGTGCCGGCCTCGCAGCCAACTTGAAATAGAACGTTTCTCTCAGCCACCTCAATAAGGCTCGTGTAGTATATTTTCCGGGTGCGTAGTCTCCGCTTCACCGAAGCCCTTATGGGCGGACGCTGATATATGGTGCCACTAAACTCTTCTAAAACTGCTCTAACCCGTTCTTCGGCAGCCGACCCGTGGAGACGCATGACACAGACGTACTCTTTTCCCGAGACCAGAAGCGCCTGAACTATTTTTGTGGCTTCCTCTAGGGCTATGGGTAACACCCCAGTCACTTTCGGGTCCAGGGTTCCGCCGTGGCCTGCATGCCCCAAGCTGAGGAGACGCTTAACCCAAGCGGTAACCTCGTGGCTAGAAGGACCAGCCGGCTTGTCAAGGTTGATTACCCCAAATCTGACGTATTCTTGGATGGGTCGCTCGTTTGGCTTGTGCCCAAAGCGTGGGTCAGTTTCATCCTCAGCCTTCACCAAGAGTTTGCGCTTGCTTTCCCATGGCGGCGTGATTTTTGGCATATATACTCACTATTGAAGGAAGGGGTAGCAAGCAGTTAAAAGAGTTGAGGTCTACTTCAATTCTATGCGATTTGTGCTGGTTCAAATCTTGGGATTTTTTGTCCGTCAAAATGTTTGTCGAAGAACACAATGGCTTCGGCTTTCAGTTTAGAGGCTATTGTAGATACTGCCTTGCTCCTCTCCACGAAACCCTTTTTGAGGATGCCGCCGTTTTCTTAGCACTCTTCTACAAGCTCTTGATCGGAGAAAGAAGCAGCCCATGGATTGCATTCAAGAACACGATGGGCGGATTATCCCAAAGCCTTCTCAAACAGTAACCATAATTTTGTTCTGGTTTAAACCTTTTATAGTTACGTTGCGCTTTATCTTTATCTTGGACAATGAAGAAATCGAGGTACATTGACTGGGGAGAAAATGATGAATTTTTCCGCTACTGAGTCCATCTCAAATCTAGGCATCCAGAAATTGCAACCTTGTTATGGGTTTTTAGAATATTCATAACAGGCTTGATACTCCATAGCCCGAACTACGTGCGAAGGAGGTGTCCCCTCTGCGGGGCAAAGGCAGGATAGACTATTCGGACTTACAAGGTGATAAGAAGCGATGAGGTTCTTAATCGCTACAGGAAAAGTAGCGCGCGCTATGACCTTGTGATCATTGGTACCGGTTTGGAATAGCACGATGTCTAGTGCTGTAAGGACCTACATTCACCAAAATAGAAAGAGCTTAAAAACAGTTGCATTTTTCTGCACACAAGATGGTTCTGAAAGCAATGTGTTCAAAGAAATGGAATCCCTTTGCGAGAAAGCACCACTCGCTACACTTAAGCTGAGAAAAAAAGAAGTAAAAAAGGACGAATATGTCCATAGAGTTAAACAATTCATTGCTGAAATCCAATCTGTTAAAAACCCTTCTACAAACAAAGAAAGAAAATGATCAATAGTTTGATGTGCAGAATAGTTTATGGTGAAGGTTCTTGGAATTGTTGGTAGTTCTCACAAGGATGGTAGGACGAATAAGCTTGTTACTAAAGCCATTGAAGGATCAGAGAAAGCTGGTGGTCAAACTGAGATCATATATTTAATAGACTATGATATTCCTCAATGGTCTGAAGGTCATAAGACACCTAGAGAACTGAAGGAGATTGTGGATAAAGCTGATGCCTATGTCTTAGGAGCTCCAGTGTACTATTTGGATGTAAATGGTTTAACCAAGGACTGAAGGAACGGGAGGAAACATGATATCGTCCAAGGCGAAAAATCGAATGAAACGTGAGCTAAGCTTAGAGAAGCCAACAATATGGGTTGGTAAGGAGGGGGCGTCGCCGCAGACGATGAATGAGATTTCTAGGCAGTTGGAGAAAAGGAAAATAGTGAAAGTCC
>Ga0315312_1002423_pt1 | contig 12968 bp, 9 predicted proteins | sample TDP7_MG_FD_203629 | JGI IMG/M metagenome (GOLD analysis project Ga0315312, IMG submission 203629) | Freshwater sediment microbial communities from Lake Towuti, South Sulawesi, Indonesia - TDP7 | ecosystem: Environmental > Aquatic > Freshwater > Lake > Sediment | place: Indonesia: South Sulawesi... | reverse complement strand
TGACCAGAGCTAAACTCGAGGAGTTGTCGTTGTCCATCGTCGAGCGTGTATCAGAACCTATAATGAGAGTTATCGCAGATGCGAAGCTGGAACCGAAGGATATAGACAAGATCATACTGATCGGCGGTCAAACCCGAATGCCCCTAGTGAGAAAGTTCGTAGAAGACACTATGGCAAAGCAAGCTGAACGCGGTGTAGACCCGATGGAGTGCGTGGCTGTTGGAGCCGCAATCCAAGCCGGCGTCTTGGCAGGCGAAGTGAAGGATATCCTTCTCCTCGATGTAACCCCTCTCTCACTTGGGGTCGAGACTCTGGGCGGTATTCATACGAAGCTGATAGAGAGAAACACGACGATACCGACACGGAAGAGTCAGGTCTTCACAACGGCTGCAGACTTCCAGACAACTGTGACCATCCATGTGCTTCAAGGTGAAAGGACGATGGCTGCTGACAATGTTTCTCTAGGCATGTTCAACCTGACAGGTATACCGCCAGCGCCTAGAGGTGTCCCTCAAATCGAGGTGACCTTCGACATAGACGCGAACGGCATCCTAAACGCATCTGCGAAGGACCTCGCTTCCGGAAATATACAGAAGATAACGATAACAGCATCTACGAAGCTTGCAGAGGAGCAGAAGAACAGGATGGTCAAAGAGGCAGAGCAGTTCGCCGAGCAGGACAGGATAAGGAAGGAGGAGGCTGAGACGCGGAACAACGCTGAATCCATGATCTACACAGCTGAGAAGACGAAGAAGGATTTCGAGTCGAAGCTCAGCAAGACCGATGTGGAGAAGATCGAGAAGGCCATAGGCGAAGTGCGGGAAGCCCTGAAAGGAAAGGATGTCGGCAAGATCAAGCAGAAGAACGATGAACTGGCAAAGGTTCTTCAAGAGGTTGGCACAGTGATCTATCAGCAAGCAGCTCAGCAATACGCTAAAGAGAAGCCTGAAGAGAAGAAAGAGGAGAAGCCCCCGGACAAAGAGAAGGGGAAGGTAGTAGACGCAGACTACAAAGTGGAGGATGAAGAGAAGAAGTAAGCTGGATTCTTCCAATCCTTTCTAACCGGTCGAATCATAATGGAGAAGAGAGATTACTACGAGGTTCTAGGCGTATCCAAAGAAGCCTCTAAAGAGAATATCAAGGACGCTTACCGTAAGCTTGCTCTCCAATACCATCCGGACCGCAATAAATCGCCTGATGCTGAAGAGAAGTTCAAGGAGATCTCTGAAGCCTACGCTGTTCTCTCAGACGACGAGAAGAGGATGCAGTACGACCAGTTCGGCCACGCAGGAATAGATGGAAGATACAGTCGGGACGACATATTCAGAGGCGCAGACTTCGAGAGCATCTTCAGAGATCTCGGCTTCGGCTTCGGAGGATTCGAAAGCATATTCAACATGTTCTTCGGAAGAAGAGAGAGAAGACCTTACGGCCCTCAAAAAGGGAACGATCTGAGATACGATCTGGAGATCACACTCGAACAAGTTGCCTCTGGAATGAAGACTCAGATAGAAGCCCCTAGAACAGAGAGATGCAGCGAATGCAACGGTTCAGGAGCAGCGCCGGGAACCCAGCCGACGAAATGCTCAAGATGCAATGGAACAGGCCAGATCCAACATGTTCGATCATCCGGATTCGCCAGATTCGTAAGAATAGAACCTTGCGACAAATGCGGAGGAAAGGGCATCACCATAGAATCGCCCTGCAAGACCTGCCGCGGAAGAGGAACAGTCGAGAAGACTAGGAAGATCAGCGTAAGAATACCAGCTGGCATTGATACAGGCACCTCACTCAGGCTTAGCAGAGAAGGGGAAGCTGGATTACGCGGCGGTCCACCTGGAGACTTGTACGTCGTTGTTCATGTGAAACCTCACAACGTCTTTGAGAGAGATGGAAGCGACATCCTCTGCGAGGTCCCAGTGGGGTTTGCTCAAGCAGCCTTGGGAGCGGAAATAGAAGTCCCAACCCTGGACAGCAGAGCGAAGATGAAGATACCACCTGGCACTCAAACCGGAACGATCTTCCGTCTGAGAGGAAGAGGCTTGCCTGAAGTTGACGGATACGGGAAAGGGGATGAACTGGCTAGAGTGGTTATCCGAACACCCACAAAGCTGTCTCAGAGGCAGAAGCAGCTTCTAGCGGAATTCGCGAAAGAGACAGGAGAAAACCTCTAGAGATTAACGCTTCGTAATCTCTGTTCATACGCCTTCTTCTTAACAAATCGCAGAAGCATCCGTCGCTTGGTCCGAAACTTATGGAAATGTGAATGATTTTAAGACTCGTAACATATTGGGTTGGGAGCCCTTGTTTATATTACGGCTCTTCAAATCCATTATTCTAGTGAACGTTAAGTATGTCAGAAAGCCTTCTCAAAGAAGCGAATGAGTTGGTTAAAGAGGCGGCGAGAAGAAAACTTCTTCTAAGAGTGTTTGGAGGGGTGGCTGTTCAGCATCACTGCGCAAGTTTCAAGCTGCCCTACTTGAATAGAGAGGTCGCAGATATAGACTTCTTCGGGTTATCTAAGCAGTCACCGCAACTCGAGAAGACTTTCATCGACCTCGGCTACATTCCAGCGGTCAAGTTCAATATCTATCACGGAGCTAAGAGGCTATTATTCTATGAGCCGAAAACAAATGGTAAGAGAGATATATTCCTCGATTTCTTCGAAATGTGTCACAGATTTGATTTTCGAAAGAGATTGGCTATCAGCGGTTTTTCCATACCGTTGTCCGATCTTCTAATGACGAAGCTGCAGATCGTGGAGATAAACGTCAGAGATTACAAGGATATAATCTCCATTTTTCTCGACCATGAGGTGTCCGACGTAGAGAGTGAAGAGCAAATAAACTGCAAGTACATCGCGAACCTTTGCGCGGCGGATTGGGGACTTTACAAAACGTCGACGAGGAATTTAGAGTGGACGAAATCATACCTTGAGAAGACCGAGCTTGGAGCAGACTTGAAGAATAGGGTGAATGACAGAATGATGAGATTGATTAGAAAGATCGAGGAGGAGCCGAAATCGGCAAAATGGAGACTTAGAGGATTGATAGGTGAGAGGATGAGCTGGTACGACGAACCTGAGGCTCCGAAGGTAATGAAGCTAGGTGAATAACTTCAAGGACAAAACCAGTTGGTAGAGAAAATATTCGCGAGACCTTGGCTATGTTAAGAATCTTCTTCGCCTCCGACGTGCACGGGTCTGAGGTATGCTTCAGAAAGTTCGTTAACGCCGGAAAAGTCTACAAAGCAGATGTACTGATTCTGGGCGGTGACATCACTGGAAAGATGATAATCCCGATTTGGCAACAGAAACCAGGAACGTACACGGCAGACTTCTCGAGCAGAACTTGGAGCATTAGAAACAATGAGGAGTTAGAGAACTTCATGAAGATGGTCAGAAACAGCGGTTACTATCCTTACCTTACCAGTGAGACTGAATTGTCTGAGTTGAGTACTGATCGAGACAAGGTGAACAAGCTTTTTTCTGAGTTGATGCTGGAAACGGTTAGAAGATGGGTTAAGATCGCTGAAGAACGCCTAAGAGGGACAGGAATAAGTTGCTATATCACTCCGGGAAATGACGATCGCTTCATCATAGATAATGCTCTCAGCGAATCCGACTACGTTGTTAATCCTGAAGGAAAAGTCGTTTCTATCGCAGAAAGGCATGAGATGATCAGCACAGGGTTTTCTAACGTCACTCCATGGAAAACCCAGAGAGAACTCAGTGAAGGCGAGTTGGAAGAGAAGATAGAGAACATGGCTACGAAGGTCAAGAACATGGAAACCTGTATTTTTAATCTTCACTGCCCGCCGTTCGATACGCTGATAGATAGGGCGCCTCAATTGGATGAGACTCTGAAAGTTGTTACGAGGTCGGGAGAAAAAGTGATGATTTCCGTGGGAAGCTTGGCTGCTAGGAATGCCATAAAGAAGTATCAACCTTTACTCGGTCTGCACGGTCATATACATGAGTCGAGAGGTGTTGAGAAGCTTGGGCGAACGCTCTGCCTCAACCCGGGAAGTGAGTACAATGAAGGAATACTGAGAGGTGTAATCATAAACCTTGAGAACTGGGCTGTCAAAAACTACCTCTTCACTTCTGGCTAGGGTGCAGTAAGCCGACAAAGACTCCTATTCCTTTTCCATAAAGTCTTATATTCCTTTTACGTAGAGCAACTTATTGAGGTCTAGAAAATGACTGAAGCAAAGCGAGTTTTTCTAAGAGAAGCTACAGGGCTCGTTCGGGAGGCTGGTGCGATCGATCTGCTAACCCTAGCCTCATTGAATATAAGTTGGGGTCTGAGCGCGATGTGGCTGATTCTATGGGGTCCCTACTACGGTCCAGGAGGCGACTTGGCTCAAGCTGTTGTAATAACGACACTCTTAATGTTTTTCGGCTCATTGGCATGGGCCTTCCTTGCATCTATAATGCCTCGTTCTGGCGGGGATTTCATATTCAATAGCCGGGCTCTCCACCCTCTACTGGGCTTTCTTTCCAGCTTCGGATGGGTCTGCGTCAACTTCATGTGGTGCGGTATACTGGGTGCTTATGTTGCTGACCCGGCTCTCTCACTGATGTTCTCAACACTCGGCTTCGACGCTGCAGCCCAGTTCGTCTCATCATCTTGGGGGATCTTGACTGTCACTAGCATTGTGATATGGGGCGAGACGCTGATACTGATGTTCGGATTGAAGCCGATGCTGCGTTTCCAGTTGGTCATGTTCGCCTTCGGCATCCTCATGTTCCTACTGGTTTGGGCCCTTATGGGCTCCGTGACCCACGAACAATTTGTAGCAGGTTGGAATGCAGTAAGCGCACGTTATGGTTCCGGTGATTACCAAACCATAATAGACACCGCCACAGCTTACATGAAAGAATCTTACGGAATAGTAGCCGCTCCATCATTCGCTTCAACCGTAGCCATTCTTCCAGTAGCCTTCTGGGGACTTGGATATCCTTACCTAGCCAGTTATCTTGCTGGTGAGACGAAGAAAGTCCATCGTAGCGTCCTTATCGGAGTCCCAGGCGCACTGATACTTTGCGCAATCTTCTGGCTGATAACGATATGGACTATCCAAAGCAAGGTAGGCTACGATTTCTTGTTGAGCGTATCATACGCGTATGGAGATGGGCTCGAGGTCTATACACTTCCGTTTCCGCCGATGTTCCACCTGTTCCCGCTAGTCATAACGGACAACGTATTGCTCATATTTCTGCTGGGTTGGGGCTTCGTTTGCTGGAATCTGATGTACCCTGCCTACTCAATTCTGCCGCAGGCGAGAATAGGCCTTGCTTGGGCCATCGACAGACTGGCTCCACCATTTTTCGCGGATATCCATCCACGTTTCCGTACGCCGGTAAAGAGCATGATAATCTTCGCGATTGGCGGGGAGATCATCGCGGTGATATACGCTTTCTACGGGTATCTGCTGGCCGGCTTTACAGTGATGATCCCACAGATCCTAACGACATTCATGCTAAGCGCTATCTCTGCTATCGTGATTCCATACAGAAAGAAGATAAAGGCCATATACGAGGCTTCGCCAGTAAGTAAATACAAGATTGGACCTCTGCCCTTTCTAAGCTTGTGCGGGGTCATCTACTTCTTTTTCTTGGTTACAGTGCTGTACTACTACTTCACAAACCCGGCGTTAGGGGCTCGACCAGAGCTAGGAACGATTTCATTCTATCTGCCAGTAGCAATATTCGTTTTCGCCATCGTGTACTTCTTTGCGATACGAGCATATAGGAAGAAACAGGGAATAGACATAGACCTGGCCTTCAAAGAACTGCCGCCCGAATAGCAAGTGCCAACCTTAACTCCCCCTTTTTTCAAAGAAAAGAGAATTGATGTCATAGAATCAATTAGAGCTGTTATTTCTCGGAATCAGAAGGTTGCAGAGCAGATAGCTCTAACTACACTATGTTCCGACAGCTTTGCGATCGCAACAATTCATTTGAAGTATCAGTTTTAGGACGATGTTTGTCTTCTGTAGATTTCTTTTATTAAACTTTCGAGTTCGCTTTCAAGGCTCTTGTCCAGAGGCTCAACTATGTGTTCGTCCAAAATCTTCTTCGCCTTCTCATGCGCTATTGATCTCAACTCCTTAGAACCAGTCTTCTGCCATATTTCCCAAGGTTCTCTACTCAATATTCTTGGTAGATAATGTTCGCTTCGGAAGAAGTCTCGAGTGTGTTTTTGCGAAAGATAGTGGCCTCCTGGACCCACTTGATTGATCACTTCTGTTCCCATAGTTTCCTCATCTACCTCAATTCCACGGAGGGCGCGTATGACCATGCCGCATAGATCGTTATCAATTACCATTTGCTCCAAGCTCGCGGTTCTGCTGGCTTCCAACGAGCCAGCAGCATCGTATATGAAATTGATTCCAGCCATCGCTGCCATGGACAGTGTTAAGCCTTTTTCAAACCCCGCTTGAATGTCGGAACTCTTCGAGTTTGTTACGCCTCCTGTTCCTCGGGTTGGCAGAGCGTAGTATTCTGCGATCTGCGCTGTAGCAATATTGATTAACCCTGTCTCAATCGCCCCCAAGGCTATGTTACCCGTTTTCATATCCGTGATGCATGAGACTGTGCCATAAAGGACTGGCGCGCCAGGTTGTGCGAGTTGGCTTATGAGTATTCCACTCAAGACTTCAGCATTCTGTTGAACGAGGAGGCCGGCTAGAGTTACTGGGGCTGTTGATCCCGCTTGAGCTTCTGGAGCGATCAGTGTTGGTTGCTTGTACTCCGCGAATATTCGTAGTCCCTCTGTCATCTCCTTGGAGTGTTCCAATGGGCTAACAGGATTGACGAAGCCTAAAAGCCTCGGATTCTTTCTTAGCTCTTCTCTCCCGCCTGCAATAACAGAGGCCATTTCAATATTGTCGATAGATATTCCTTCGCCATAATTGTACCCGTCCAACGTTTTAGCCGTGTTTCTGAAACCTTCTAGCAACGCATAAGCATAAGCAACGTCTTCTGGAACGTCGCTAGGCCAGACAGCCATCGATGCATGATGAATGTTTTCTAGGGCATCTGAAAGTTTGAAGAACGACTTTGAATCTTTAAGGGCAGCTTTCCTACGTCTTCCAGTTTCAAAATCCACAACAAACGCTGACGTTCCTTGAGATGAAAAGTATGTTTGCCCACGTTGAAATCGCAATTTGTAGCTCGTGTTACGTCCAAACAGAGTGAAATGGTTTGGCGCTTTTCTAATTCCGTCCTTCAAAAGGTGTTCCGGAATTTTGACCACAGAGGTCTTTGAATCCACAGTCGCCCCAGCATCTCTCAGCATGTGCAATGCCTTCGGGTCATCTACCTTAACGCCGGTTCGTTCGAGTACCTGAAGTGTTGCTAGGTGAATGTCGTAGATTTCGTTTTTTGACAATATTTCTAGTCTAGGTGTCAAGACTGTTCGAGCCAATATTGTGTTGACTGAAACTTAACGCTTCCGCGGTTGCATAGAATGCCTGATTAGAGAGTCTAGCAACTCTCACAGTCGACGACTTCCATAGGAGTACGAATCTTATATCTGTGGAGCCGCAACTAGCTATTAGAACATCAGGGAGATTCCCTGAAGAACGCGAAGTTTGAGTGGGAGTAATAGCAATGACAAAGTTGTCGTTCTCAAATCAGCCCATGTTTCAGTTATTGTCGAGAGATGAGATAGAGGCCATCCATTTAGCCTCGTTGAAGATTCTGGAAGAAGTCGGTGTAATGATCCAAAGTGACGAGGCTTTGAAAATTGTTGCTAATGCTGGCGTGGATGTTGACCCAACTAGGAAGATTGCGCGGATCCCACAACATTTAGTCAAGGAGTCACTAGTCAAAGCGCCGTCGACTATAAGGCTGTACAGTCGCGACGGAAAACACGACCTACTGCTGGAGGGAAACAGAGTTACCTATAATCCAGGCTCAGCAGCCTACTATCTCCTTGACTCTGAGACTTGTGAAGTTAGGCGGCCAGTATCTAGAGACCTAGCTGATTTCGTGCGGTTAACCGATGCGCTGGAGCACATACAGGCACAGAGCACAGCTCTCGTGGTCTCAGATGTCGCGGATGCTATTGTCGATCGATATCGACTTTACATAGTCTTGAAGAACTCGCCGAAGACGATAATCACCGGAACCTTCAGCGTAGACGGTCTATACGATATGAAGGATATGCTCGCCGCCATCGTTGGAGGCGAAAGGGAGTTGGCTCGAAGACCGATGGCGATCTTCGACATCTGCCCGTCGGCGCCATTGAAGTGGGGAGAGTTTATTGCTCAAAATCTGGTCGATTGTGCCAAGTACAGGATTCCAGCAGAGATCCTACCGATGCCGCAGCTCGGCGCAACAGGTCCCATAACACTTGCAGGGTCGCTGGTCCAATTCAACGCAGAGTTCCTCAGCGGACTGGTTATCTCGCAACTCACTAATCCAGGGGCACCAGTAGTCTACGGAGGATCACCCACCACATTCGATATGCGCTATTGCACAGCGCGATTAGGCGCTATAGAAACCGTTATGATGGGCTGCGCCTACGCTCAGATCGGGAAGTACTACGGCCTGCCAACCCATATGTATCTAGGCCTAACCGATACGAAGATAATCGACGCCCAATCCGGGTTCGAATCTGGAATCGGCATAACCTTGGGTGCTCTCGCCGGAATAAACGTGATAGCGGGTCCAGGCATGTTGAACTTTGAGAACTGCCAAAGCTTCGAAAAACTTGTTATAGATGACACTATTTGCGGAATGGCTCTAAGGCTTACAAGAGGCATCGACGTGGATGACGAGACCCTCGCAGTTGATGTTATCAGGAGAGTTGGCGTTGGAGGACATTACCTAGCCGACAAGCATACCTTGGAATGGTTTGAGAAGGAGATCTTCACTCCCTCAGACTTGGTCGACAGACAGGATTTGAAACTCTGGAAGAAGGCAGGATCGAAGGACAGCTTCCGAAGAGCTAGAGAAATAGCTCAAAGAATACTTAAAGACCACAAACCCGAACCACTCTCGATAGATATCGAGAAGAACCTAGACGACGTAGCAAGAAGGATTATGAAGAGGCATGGCATAGACAATCTGCCCCTCGGTCCAGCTTAATGGAGCTGTGGCCCTCTTACAAACCTTCAGATCCTTTTAAACAATCGGATTCATAACTAGCTTGAATACGTCCTACAAGATCCATGGCAGAAGGCTGTGAGAAGCAAGCTATGTACGCGATCGGCTTGAAGTGCATAAATTGTGGAACCGAGTTCCCCATTAAAGCCGAATTTTTTGTCTGCCCGAAGTGCGGTGTAGAGAAAGTTAGAGGAATCTCTGTCTTCCGAGGTATAACCGAGGTACAATATGATTATGAAGCACTGGCAAATTCCGTCAGCAAGAAGAAACTTGAGAAGAGGATTTTCAATCTCTGGCGGTACAAGGAGCTCTTAGGATTTGGTGTAGAAGACACAGTCGTCACGCTAGGCGAAGGCGGGACCCCTCTAATCAGATGTAAGAAACTTGCTGAGGAAATCGGTCTTGAAAATTTATGGTTGAAGAATGAAACTCACAATCCAACGCACTCATTCAAAGATCGTGAGAGCGTCCTGGCAGTAACGAAGGCGTTACAACTTGGTGCTCAGCATGTTTCATGCGTGTCTTCAGGAAACGCAGCGGCCTCGCTGGCGGCATACGCGGCACGAGCTGGCTTGAAGTGTTCTGTATTCATGCCAGCCACAGCATCCAAAGGAAAGATCTTTCAGTCCGCAGTATATGGCGCAAGAACGTTCTTGATAGATGGAATCTACGAGGAAATCTTCGAACTCTACATTGAAGCGCTTAAAGGGTTGGACATATTTGAGTCCAGCTCAGGCTACAACAGGCTCAGACCAGAAGGTGATAAGACTATCGCCTACGAGATCTGTCAACAATTCAAGTGGCGTTCCCCCACATGGATCATTGACAACGTGGGGAACGGGACCCACTTGTATGGGATGTGGAAGGGGTTCAAAGAGTTGAGGAACCTAGACCTGATAGGGGATACGCCGAGAATGGTCGCAGTAGGGCCGATCGGAGGTGCACCGATCGTGAAAGGATTCAAGGAGGGAAAAGTCCTCCCAGAACCTGTTACCGGTAAGTCGATCGCTGAGGGATTGGTAGGCAGATGGGGCTATGATGCGCCTCTCGCAGTCAAGGCTTTAAAGGAATCAAACGGAGACGCGGAATACGTTTCTGACACAGAGATAATAGAAGCGATGAGGCTGTTGGCTAACCTCGAAGGAATCTTCGCTGAGCCCTCAGGCGCTGCGTGTGTCGCAGGCCTTTCAAAGATGGTTAGAGCCGGAATAGTTGATAAAAGAGAGGAGGTCGTGTGCATAATAACTGGAAGCGGCTTTAAAGACATTGAATCAGGAAGAAAAGTGTCCGAGAAGCCGATTCACATCGGAGCCAATACTAGTGAAATAAGAAACACCTTCGCTTGACCGCTCCAACTTCAACGAGCTTCTTCAGACCTGCCGAGGAAGAGGAACCGTCGAGAAGGCCGCGAAGATTAGTGTAAGAATACCAGCACCGCGGTCAAATATTAGATTTCTTGAGTAGTCGGTACATCTCATCGTATGAGATTGAGTAGTCCGGATCCAGTCTTTTCAGCCTCTCTTTCAGACGTTTCATCTTTCCGACAAATCCAGGCTTATCTCTTTTCTCCACAATGTCCAACCATTCCTTGCAACTTTCCAGGAACAACTTTTGAAACATCTCAGCTTCAGGCAAGTTTATCTGAATGCTCCCATAGTGGTTCGGATCCTCAGAAGCGACGGCTTCAGCTAGCGTTAACAGTAGCTTGTAGGTCGAGCCAGCAAACATCTTCGCTTGCCAAAACTTCCCAGATCTAGTCAATGTGTCGCACGCAGCCAAGCCTACGAAGTGTGGAAGTGCCAGAGTTAAAGACATTAATCGATCATGCTGCCTCGGGGACATAGTGTACACCCTTGCATCTCTCTTCTCCAGCCAGCGTCCAACCTCTTTCGCAAGCTTTCTTTCTCTACCGTTCGTCGGCGTTAAGATCCAACCCTGCCCTTCAATCTTCTCGGCTCCTGGACCGAAGAGAGGATGCGTTCCCAGAGCTGTCCCCGTCTCTATATACTCGTGCATTGTGTCCACTACAGCCTCTTTCACTGAGCAAATATCCATTACAGCTTGATTCGATTTCAGGTGAGGGGAAATCTCCTGAACGACACTCCTGAAACTATCTATCGGGATCGCGAGCAGCACAGAGTCAGCGTGCTCAACCGCAGTAACATTGTCAAGGACTGACACATCAAGTTCTTCGCTCACCTTTCTCAGCGCGTCTTTACTTATATCTGAAACAGTCACAGTAACGCCTTCTCTCGAAAAGAATCTTGCAAACCATCGGCCCATTCTGCCTGCGCCGATTATAGCGATTCTTCGATGCCACGGCATATTCTCTCTAAGCCTCTTGAGATCTCTTTCTCTGGCAGGGTTAAAGCAATTCTGAAGTACTCGCGGTAATCGCCGAACGCGGTTCCTGGGGTTACGGCTACTCCCTGATCGAGAAGATTGAGAGCGAATCTTTCTGAATCGAGGTTGTCGTATTTCAGAAACAGATAGAATGGTGCGTCAGGTCTCGCGAACTGAAGTCTAGTCTTCGAGAGAACTCCACATGCTATATCAGCACGACGCCTATACTCTTCTCTCATCCTCTCTGCAATCTGTACTCTCAGCTCCAGCGCCTTAAACGCAGCCTCTTGAATGAAGACTGGAACATTGGTCACTGACATGAAATTAAGCTTCACTATTTTCTCTGCAAGTTCTTTCGATGTGACTGAGTAGCCGATCCGCCACCCTGTCATGGCGAACGTCTTTGAGAAACTCTTCACAAGCGCATTTTCGCCATTGAAGTCCAGAATACTCTTCGTTTTCACGAAGCCAATATCAGAGTAAACTTCGTCTGACAAGATTGTGAATCTCTTATCAACCGTAGAGACTATCTCTTCGAGGTTCTCATCCTTCAAGGCTACACTTGTAGGATTATTGGGATTACATAGAATCAGTAGCTTCGTCTGTCTATCGATGAGATTACTCAGGTCTTCAACGTTAATCTGCCAGTTCGAATCCAGCTCAGTTCTGAGAAACCTCACCTCTACCCCAAGGCTTTTCGCGATCAATTCATACGCTGTCCAGTGAGGACTTGGGATGATAATGTTTCCACCGTTCTTGAGGAGTAGGTACATTATCGCGAAAACAGCCCACTTTGAGCCAGGTGTGATCACCACACGATCTGGAGAAACATCATGAATACTCGCGAGCGCCTCTCTAAGCTTCATCTCTCCAGCGCCGGAACTATACTTCGTCTTTCCGTTTCGAAGAGCCTCGTAGGCAGCCTCAACTATCTCTCGCGAAGTCTCTTGGTCTGGATCGCCTATGTTGAGTTTCACTATCTTCCTACCCTCTCTCTCAAGCTTTATGACCTTCTCGTTTATCTCGTATAGCATCTATTTTCAGCTCGCTCTTGGATAGGAACCCAAAATCTTTACGAAAATCGACCGTTTCCTAAGACCCCCCAGAGCATCTTTGCAAGCCACATCCTTCCTATGCCCCTCAAAGTCCAAGTAGAAATTGTACTCCCAAGGGTTTTGCCTATTTGGTCTAGACTCAATTTTCGTTAGGTTGATACTTCTAGCCGCGAACTCTTGAAGTGCGCTGTACAATGTGCCAGGCAAATGCTTAACGGAGAAGATTATCGATGTCTTATCCCGTCCGGAGGGTGGAGCGTCATCCTTTGACAGGACGTAGAACCTTGTATAGTTGTTCGGACTATCCTCGATCGCTCTTCTAAGGACCTTCATGCCGTAGACATCAGCTGCCTTTTCACTCGCCACTGCGGCTGAATCCACCAGTCTTCTCTCTCGTATCATCTTTACACTGCCTGCTGTATCATATGTTGAGACCACCTCGCAGTTCAAGC
>Ga0315312_1002422_pt1 | contig 12969 bp, 15 predicted proteins | sample TDP7_MG_FD_203629 | JGI IMG/M metagenome (GOLD analysis project Ga0315312, IMG submission 203629) | Freshwater sediment microbial communities from Lake Towuti, South Sulawesi, Indonesia - TDP7 | ecosystem: Environmental > Aquatic > Freshwater > Lake > Sediment | place: Indonesia: South Sulawesi... | reverse complement strand
ACAAATGCCATGCTGATTCGTGGAGGCTTCTATGTATCCGAACGGGTAGATGTCTTTTTCGTACATGTATAGTTGGCTGGGCTTGACATCAACATTATACAGCTCATAGCGCCCGTAGCGGCCGTGAGCCAACACTCTCTCAGCCAACTGCTCTGCTTCACGGATGCTTCGGACTGGGACCTTCAGGACTGTGGATGGCTCGTCGTCTTCGGGTTTGGTAAGCTTCTCCTCGAAGCTTGCTCCTTCGATATGTAGCTGGCTTGCTAGGTTGATGAGGTCACCGTATTCACCGGCGACATAGAAGCATTGCTGCCAAGCATCAACCAGTCGAACCGCTCGGCCGTCCCGTGCCTTCAACCAGACGACCATGCAGTCGTCTTTTGGGTATAAGTCCAGTATCCAACCTTCAACGCGACTGATTAGATTCTTCGAGGAGGCGTTGGATCCGGTCAACCTTTTCGCGTAGCTCCTTTAGGCTCTTGTGATGCGAGAAGAGAACTGAGAGGAACATGCCTTCGGTTTTGACGGGGAATGTTGCTGCGCCGGCAGCGGATGCGTATCGTCGGCATTCATCCATCAGATCTTCGAAGGTTTCTCGCTCATCGATGCGTAGTGCGTCTTGGAACTTTTTCCATCGCTTGAACTCTTCTTCAAGAAGCATTCGCCATGAGGGAATGGTTCTACCCATTGATGGCCGCCTCTAGGAATTCTTCTAGGATTCTTGGGGTTGGTTGTTTGATGAGGGTGTTCTCTCCTGAACGTGTTGGATGCTTTTCGAGGGTGAGCTTCGTGGAGTGGCGTCGTTCCTCAAATCTCAAGACGATGTCTACTCGTTGTTTGGTTGCGCGTAGGAACGGATCTGAATCCGGGGTTTTCTCGTCGAGGCTTGTTGCCAAGGCGATGGCTCTTTCGAGTTTGGCTGTGGTGGTTAACGAGTTGAGCGTGGTTTTGAAGAGGTTGAGGCTTTGGCTGTAGCGCACGTCAGGGTCGCGGTATAGCTCGATCAGATCGGAGGCAACGATGAGTTTGGCTCCTCGTTCATGGATGGCTTCCGGTAGCATCTGGGTGATGAGTGAGGTTAGTTGGTGGCGGGTGAATGCACGTGAGACGAGTATTCGATCCGAAGCCCTATCCCGGTTTAGTGAGAACCGCTCCGCATACTGCGCTATGAGATAGGGGTCGAACGTGTTTCCTCCATCGATAAAAATGGCTTCCGAACCGAGTCCTCTATGGCCGGCTTCAAGTTGCGCTCTGATGCATAGAAGCTCAGAAGCCGCTAGGCACTGCCATGAACCGTAGAGGAAGACGCTCTGCCCAAGGCGTAGACCTTTGAGGAATCGGTCGAGGCTCTCGTCGCCAAAGGATAGGTGGGGCTCGGCTTGAAGCTCGCTCGCCTTGCGAAAGTTCACTGGAAGCTTAGTGCTGAGACGAGAAGGCTCAACAAGTAGTAATGCCTCCAAGGATTGAAAGTCGTCTGACTCTACTTGACGCCATCCGACACGGTTCGAAAGCTTCATTCGACATGATGGACAGGTTGAATTGAGCCATAATCGAACCTTGACAGGATCGACGAGACTTTTGGATGTTAGAAGGTTTGAGCCACATCCACCGCAGAAGTATCGATAGAGAACCAAAGGTTTCACCTTTTTTCTTGGTGGAGTAGGGAGCTTTCGTTTTCTAGAGTTAGGCGTAGGATGAGGTATGTTCGTAGGAGCGGGAACATGGTCTCGCCTTCGAAGGATTGGAGAGGTGCAGTGGTCTCTTTGGTGGCCACATTCTTCGCCCCGGTTTGAACCGGATGACTGGAGAATGGATATATGCGATGAGAGGTCTTTCGGAGACTCGGGGAGAAGACCGAAGGTAATCGATTAGCGCTTGTAGCCTACTATTCGACTAGACTGCAACCAGACCTTTTCGTCATCGACCTATTCAGGTGAGTATGTCAATCAGTGGCTAGCGCAACAGAATTGGTTCAAATCCGGCCGGCCGCACCACCCGAGGCACACACACTTCTACTGTTTCCACATTGGGGGACGAATCCCCCAAACCCCCTCTTTCCTTATCCACTCAGATTGGTTTTCGCTAACATGTCTCTTATGTACTACTCTTGGCAATATCTCATCTGACGGAGTTGAAGAGGTGAAAGTCAGCCCATGTCAAAACCTATAATGACGGTAGCAGGAACATCTCACTATTCAATTTATGAATTGAGGGAATTGTCAAGGGGGTTCGAACCCCATTTTGAAGTGTCCCTGCGGCGCTATGAAGAGTTTGAGGCAGGGGAACTCATCCCTCTGTTATCGATAGTCATATCGGCAGTTGCATTTGGATTTCTTGAGGCAATGGGAGAGGATCTCTGGAAAACATTGAAAGACAGAATTTCAAAATCCATCACAAGACCCAACAGTGAATTCTCCGATCTGCAACTCCAACTGAAAAACGCAGAAAGGACTTTGACTTTCAAGTGCAGGAGCAAGAATCCCAGGACATTCGAATCGGCTTTGGACAAGGCTGAAGCGATTGCCAGATCTAATGCTACGATTATTGGAACCCGAGAATATGTTTTCGATCAGAAGAAGGGCAGATGGAACCGCGTTGAGAAGAATCGTCCTTAGGTTCAAGGGCATATTTGCAACTACAAACAAGATTGAGGTAAGAGGCAAAACCTACCAGTTCACTGAGGAATCCTTGCGCAAAGTAGCTTCAAGCATGATTGGAACACCCGTCACCATGGGACACAGAGGTCTAACGGTTGGTTACGTTGAAAAGGCTTGGTATTCCAACGGAAAACTCTGGGGGGTTGGAGCCATCTTTGAACCTCAAAACACAAAAGAACAGGAGGCTGTGGATAAAATCCGTCGTGGAGAAGTCAAACATCTTAGCCCGGCATTTTCATATGATCTCCCCAAACCGACTGAAAGGCGAGTCGTTCTTCATGGAAACCTAGAAGTCGTCGGAAGGAGCGAAGATGGAGGGCTTCTAGTCAGAGGGACCATCTCAAGAGATGATTTGAGGAAGATTGGCATAGAAGACCTCAAGAACTTCAAGCCGAATCGGATCTGGTTCCATGATGGGTCAAAGGAAGCAAAGAAGAGCGTTGAAACGGCCTCTAGAAGGCGATCCGCGAATGATGTGCAGTAGTGAGCGCCACTTGCGTAGATATGGGGATGAAACCTTCAAACCGCACGAACGCAAGCTGCTTGACCCAACCTAAGAACTAGGCAAATAGCACTCTTGCAGCATCTTCTGAATCGAGGCGATTTCGACACTTATTTTGTGACTCTCTTTCGTTAGGGGGTGCGTATCCTTACGGAGAGCCTCATCCAGCCTTGGGTTTAGTGGATTCTCCCTGAGCAAGTTGAGTTTTCTGTTCCATTCCCGTGTCTTAGAGGCATATTCCCTCAACCTTGAGTCAAGATCAATACTGCGCAGAATGAAGTTCACAATCGCCATCCTGCTACCGTAGCCTTCACATCTGCTCTTCAACGTGTCGTAAAGATCTGTTTCCAGAGAGACAAGATCAGTTACGCCAGCTAACCTCCCAACATTCTGATCGATCGGATCGAGAAGCAGCTTTCCAACGAGTTCATGAATATGACCTAGTTCCACTAGGATCGCATCCCGGTTGATGTTATCCCACCTTCTCAGGCAGGACTCAAAGCCCTTAACGAGTTTTTCGTCCAGAACTCCCACATATCGATCATGAACGAGATCCTTTTGGCGCATTCCAGTCCAAAATAGATACTTGCGCTTAGTCTGATACGATCTGATACTCAATTTCCCCCAGTGCATGCCAGTTCTCATAATGGTGCAGAAATCTGACAGACGTCTATTCTGCTTGCCTGCCTGACATAGAACGGTATGGATTTCATCTCTCGAAACAGGTTCGTGGGAAAAGTATTCCTTCCAGTCGTGAAGTTCAACGGTCAGGTTAACACTGATGATACGGCTTTCTTTTTCACCTATTGAAACCGGTGAAATAACATCTTGTGGTGGACCACCATCAATGCTAAGAGAGAACCTGGAGCGTTTGAAAAAAGGAACCAACTCTTTCTCAGGCTCGAAGTGGGCTTCCAATCGTAAGACACCCGAAACGGTTCCGTTATTCAGGAAAACGAGATGGGTTTTGCAGAATATTGTGTCCGGTACGATCCGGCTAAAAGTGTCTGTCGCAATGCCCTCTTGTGCGATATCCGGTTCTTCACAGAGAACGATGTCTGGACCCTTAAGTGAGGTGAACCATAGACTCAGCGTCGAGATTATGAGAGCGAGAAGTGCGAGACCAGCAGTAACCCACTCCAACATGCTTCCCGTCACGGGGTAGACTGACCGGTAAAGGAGCTACTAGCCATTTAGTGCTGTAACCCGGTTCATTCAATTAGGAACACTACTCTCCTTTGCAGATCTGGAAAGATGTTCGCTCAGGATCATTCGTATTGTTTCAGGTATTATGAAGAGATTGGAAGTCAGATGAAGAAGACTCTTCACGCACTTGATTGCCGGTCATAGTCTGAGTAGTGCGCGCTATGACTGTACGCTCAGACTCACACTGATTCTAATCTCAGCGCGCCTTTGTTGATTTAACCTCCGAATAACTCTTGGCGAGAGTCTTCACTTTTTCGACGTTTTGACATACTAGGAATCCGTTGTAGATATCAAGCTGTGCTTTGACCTTGGGAATTCCTCGATACAGACAAAATCCGCATGTGAGTAAGACAATGTAGAACAGAGTAACCTTGCTTAATCCAACAAGTGTACATATAGTAGCGATATCAAAGAGACTAAGCGTGCAAGAGAAGACGTAGGATATGGGGATCACGCTGGCAATCAATGTTGAGAACAAGCAAGCGCCTCTACTGTTGACGATATCGACGAGCCTCCAGATGTAGTCAGCCTCAGGGGTCGTGTTTTCAACGTACGTAAGCACTCTCTTCGACAATCTATACAATCCTTCATCATCTAGAAATGTCACACCAGAATCCCTCAGCATGTCCTCTAGGAATTTCAAAGTTGTCTCTTCTTCTCTTCTATTTACTCTTTCATAGACCCATAGGAAATTTGCAGTATACGCCTGATACAACAGAAAACCAATCGGGATGGATGCCAGCGCTGCTCCGGCAGCATGTCCAGTGCTTATTGGAAGTCCGTCGAATAGGAACAGGAAAAGAGCGCAGTACAATAGGAATGTCGATCCTGGAATCGAATAGAAGAGAAGCTGTTCAGTTTCACTCACTATATGAGTAGAGCGAACAGAGGACATATGTCTCTCCCACTTGCTGAACCATTGAGTCAGTCTTCGATAATAGCTTTCTCAGAGAACGTCCGGGCCAGAAGGTAAGTCTTTCATTGAATCTTATGACCTCTCTCTGCTCGCATCCTTTCTGGCAGCATATTGGTTTGTTGAACGGTGCGACTTAGTCCTATGCAGAACAAGGGGTTTCAGGGGATGCAGTCCCCCGAACGTGATCAGAGAAAGAAGGAGGTTGGGGAAATTCATCTCCCAACATGAAAACTGTTCAGTAGCTTTCGTCGTCGTCGCCTCCTCTGGTGCGCGCACACACACTTTTGACCTCTACGACGAAACGACGAACGGACGACGACGAAACGACGGTTCGAATATGGTCCAGCTACGACCTGCGCCAAATCCCGGACAAGTGATATCAAGCAGGGGCATTCTTGTTCAGTTTCGTGTCTTTTGTGACGAATGCTACAAACTTTCTTCCTATTTCAGTCGTTCGTGGCGCAAACATTCCACTCTCCGTCATGGTTGCATGTATTAGTTTCCCGTCAATATTGACCAGCCCTCTCGCGTAGAGGTCTTGGACGAGTTGATCATAGAACTCTCTCCGTCCCTCTAGTTCCGGAATGGCTTCCTCCAATATGGTTGACACACCACCTGCCATGTATTTTCCGAACTTAACTCCGTGACGCTCGCCATATTCGCGTGGATTGTCAAGGAACTCCAGAATCCTAAAGTGTGAAGAAGTGAAAGTCTTCGAGTACTCGGAGAACATCTGTTTCATATCCCTGTCGATATCTATTTCGAGAGGTCCCTTCGTCACGGCCTCCTGAAGCGTTTTCCCTAATTCACCTGCGTTGCTGAAAACTCTGGTCTCGGTAGTTTTATGCTCGCGAGGCGCGGTGTAACCAACTACCCTCAGGACTTCACTTACTACCTTCTCTAGACCCTCCTTTGTCGAGACTGCAACTCTGTCAGAAAGCATAGGAGAGTACCGAGCAACATCTTCGGCCCCGACTCGATGCCAGACAGGTAGGACAACTTTGACTCCATTTCTTTCGCGCGCAAAAAGGCCATCTAGTTCTTTCTGAGTCCAGTCTTTCTTGAAGAAAATTGGACTTATGATAACTATCCCGTATCGAGATTTGACAAGCCCTTCGTCGATCTTTCGCCTCAGACTATCTCCTAGGAGTAAAGTGAATTCATCATACCAGACCCTTAGCCCCGCCTTTCCAAGAGTTTCAGCCAAAGGTCTAGCCACTTCATCTTTATCTTCGCTGGCATGGCAGATGAAAACATCGTATTGGAACAATGTACTCCTGATGTCTTCTTCCTCGCTTCCCGACAAAGGCTTGTCTTGATCTCTGAGGTCAGCAGGCGTGTTACCTTCTTTTTGATTCTTATTGCGTTTGGGCAAATCTGTCGCGCGCACCTCGGACTCTCTCTTATTTGTCGACTGAACAAGACGCTCAATGGTCAGTCTCTGAGGATCGCCCTTTGCTAGCAAGATGATCAATCCTTGAGGACGAAGCTCTGCATTTAGCTCGTCAACGAGTTCTGGAGATGATCCAACTTCTATTTCGAGTAAGTAATCTGCCAATGCTTCCGGTGAGTGCTCAAGAAGTAAGGTTATCAGACCTATAGCAAAAGACTCGGTACTATCAGAACTTCTCGGTTTCACTTGAGAAACGTCATGCATATCAATTGAGTGAATCATGGCGAACTTCTCTAGTTTGAACATGTCGCTGCCCCATAGTTCTGCAAGACTGGCAATTATTTTTCCACTTAACGAGATCTTCTTCAAGACTGCTCACTCATGCCATTACTCCAAGATCTGATGAGTTCTCAATTCATTTGGTATCGCACGAAGTCTCTTACTAACCTTGCGGCAGATTTTGAACAATCTGTTGTTTGCGGCATTTCTGCGCAAGTAGCGGAGAGTGCTCTTGCCTATTCCAAGTTTCTGGGCTTCAGACATGGAAAGGCTTAGAATGCGTCTGCGAAGCTCAAGGCTATCCGATCTGTCAAGTTCCGGTTCAGGCTCTGAAAAGTCAAGGATCTTGGATCTTCCAGTAAGGTATCTTGCAAGTTCCATCGTCTTCTGCTCAATCACTGTATCCCACTTCAAGACACGACCCTTGTAGTTGGCTCCTGAATTGAACCGATCCTTCAACAACTGCAGAAATCGTCTCTTTGCTTCAATCTCAATCTTGTATGAGTAGTCGTCTCCTGTGAAATAGAAATCCTTCAAATCCAGAACGCCAGATTCAAAGGCCTGAATCGTTGTCAGGTGTCCAAGCCACCTGAAAGGCTCCATCAAATCATACACCAACGACTCCTTCGTCTGCGAACCAGTAAACTCGTGCAGAAAGCCGACCGACGGCTCCAACCCAACAATGTTCACCGCTTTTCTCACATAGCCTTCGATGACTCCGTAGGAATAGTTCAGGCAGAGGTCGAACGGGTCGCTGGCATTGTATTGGTGGCTTTTGATGATGCGGCTCTGGAAACAGAACGTCTCAGACACGATGGACTGAATGGCCAGCCGGTAGTGTTGAGTCCCACGTCCCTCAACAATCCTGATCTCATTCACCGTCTTTGCTTGAACAAGCGCTGCAAGAACAGCTTGAGCCAAATGAGCAGAGACAGGAGTTCCATGTGACGCGCAGACTCTAGTATTCGATAAGAGTTCGCCTTCCGCTTTCACACAATGTTTGGTCTGACTCGCCCCCTATAAGCATGTCATGGATTCTTTCAGTGTGAGTTGAACATTGTCACCCGCCCCACCGAGTTCCCAGAAGATCCTTGTGGCCGTACCTTAGATCCTAGGCAGTCTTCGAAAAGGGACGGGCGATAATAAGCATCATCTTGCTGCCGTCTGTGAATCTTTCTTTCTCATGCCCTCCGTACCACTCTGCAATCTCAAACCCATTTTCCATCAGAAGACGTTTGACAGAGTCTGGATCGTGGATATAGATTTCGCCTCCTTCGTAGTACCGTTCCAGCATTCGCCCCTTCTCGTAGAGCTCATACCAGAGATCCATTGACATCAACCTCTTTTCCGTATTTGTCTTGTGAAAGCCGAGACGGACAACAGTTCTGCTATCATCAAGGGCCTTTCGCTCCACGAACCAACCGCTGCCCTCCTCGATCTTGGGCACATGAGCGAGATCAAAGGCAAATACGCCATCCAACGCAAGATGTCTGAGGACGCATCTCAAGGTCAAGACTTGATCGTTCCGAGTGACGAGGTGATCGAAGCTGAAACTTGGAAAATACACCAAACGAAACCGCTCAGGGAGATCGAATTCCCGAACATCTGCATGCTCAAGGTGGATCCGGCTCCGGACGTCAGGTCTTTCTTTTGCGAGCTTCGCCTTCGCAGCCTTAAGCATGTGTGGGGAGTTGTCGATTCCCCAGACCTCGACGCCAGCTCGGGCAAGCTGAACAGCGAGGCGAGCAGTACCCACGCCCAGTTCAAGGGCCTTCCCCCCTTGCTTCTTAGCAAGGTCTAGGTAGAAGCCTACGTCTTGCTTTTCGCCGAACAGGTCGTAGTATTTCTCTGCTCCTTCCCGATACGTCATCTGATCACGTCTCTCACAATTGATCTCTGATTCTGATTTTAAGCAAATGGTGGAACCGCTTTGCCATTTTGGCCGGGCCTTTCAACAGTGTGGAGCGTGGAAATGACAAAAGGCTGACCACGCTCAGCCTTTGTCTTGATAAGTCCGACTGGTGATTGGTCTTGGCGGAGGCTTGTGTACGATGAAGGTAGTCTCTGAACGAATCTCTTTGAAGACTAAGGGTGAGGTTGACATGGTTGACATCACCGCTGAAGTTATGGGCGTAGTTGAGAATAGGCAGATCGAAAACGGCGTAGCCACGGTGTTCGTGCCCGGCTCCACAGCGGCAGTCACAACAATAGAGTACGAGCCCGGCCTTTTGGCAGATTTTCCGTCTATGCTTGAGAAGGTAGCGCCAAGAGACGTGGTCTACGAGCATGAGAAGCGTTGGCATGACGGAAACGGGCACTCGCATGTGAGGGCGTCACTGATAGGGCCTTCTCTAGCGGTTCCGATCAAAGATGGGAAGCTCACTCTTGGAACTTGGCAGCAACTAGTGCTAGTTGAACTCGACACGCGAAGCCGATCGAGGGAGCTTATCGTCCAGATCATTGGTGAGTAGGAACCAATAGGTTCTGACAGGGCCAGGCTCCTTAGCGGATGAACATCTCATATATGCTATCAATAGCCTAAGAGAGGAGAATTAGCCTCAGGGGATGTCTGCATGACTGACCGTATGCAATACCTGAAAGAACATACACGCTCGTGGCTCGAAACGGCGATACTGTGTCTAGAAACTCAGGCCGACGAAAAGACAAAGAAAGTGTTACTCGAATCCTGCGGCCGAGCTTGCGCCCGTCTCAGCTCTGCCGCCAAGGACGCGAAAGCCATCAAGGACAGTGGCAAGAAAATCGACGAGCTATTGGACAAACTGAGCATGATCACCTCAGGGAAGTTTAGCTGGCAAAGGGACGGCGAGACAGTCCGCGTCGTCTACAAGAAATGCTTCTGTCCCTTAAGGAGTGGGGGGCTTGTGAAGTCACCGACCTTCTGCAACTGCTCCACTGGCTGGCTTAAGGAGATCTTCGAGACTGCTTTGGGAAAACCTGTGAAGGTAGAGCTTGAGCAGGCGATCGGCCAAGGCGGCCCAGTCTGCGCATTCAGTATTAGATCATAGAGAACACTTCTCCAGCTTAGATCAGGGCCCGAAACATGGAGGGTAGGGGGGTCCTTACAAATTGTAGGACACTTGTAAGTAGCTTCTGTACCTAAGCTATCTTATGGGGGGTCTTCCGCTATGTCTGCCCTAGCCGAAGAATAGTACGGAGTTAGCGTACTCTTGATATCGGTTCTCCTATCGGCTTCTCGATGACTCTGGTTCCGCCCACCTTCCTCAAATATCACCCTAATACCAAGCCCATTATGAACTCGTCATGATATCTTCCGTTTTCCCCGAGATAGGCCTCCTTCTTTACTCCTTCGGTCCTGAAGCCGAATCTCTCGTAGAGATGGATTGCAGGGCTATTCTCTGCAATCACGTACAGATGCAATTTGTGTAGTCCTCCTTTTTTGGCGAGGTCTAGCAGCCTAGAAAGCATGGCTGTGCCCAGCCCTACATTGTGAAAATCCTGATGAAGATAGATCAGTAGATCTCCTGTTCCTCTTCTCCTAGGATGGATGAATCTGAAGATCTGTGCGTGCCCGACAATCTTCGCATCATGAAGAGCTATCAAGGCTATCAAGTTCGGAAGGTTACTCAGCCATCTCTCGATGACCTCCTTCGTATAAGGAGGCTGAGCCCAACGTAGAGCCTCGCTTGAAAGTGAGGCATACATTTCGACAAGCTTCTCCTTATCTTCGATGCGAAACTCTCTCAGAAACACTGACCTCCCATCCTTCAATCGGATGCCTTCTGAAACCATAATCCAATCCTCACACGGTGAATTTGCAATCCAAGGAGTAGTAGAGAGCTAGCATACCCTCGGTATCGGTTCCCCTATCGGTTTCTCTATGACTCTAGTCCCACCTACCTTTGTCTTGAGCAATACGTAGCCCGGGTACTCCGCTTTCACCTCTCCGGCGATGGCTGCCTCTCGACCGTATTTCGTATCATGGATAGCATCCAAAGTCTGCTGCGCCACTTTCTCTGAGACACAGACGACTGCACGTCCCTCACACGTGATCTCATACGGGTCAAGGCCGAGCATCTCAGATGCCGCTCTAACGCTCTCCTTCACTGGCACCTGATCCTGATCCAGCCATATGCTTACCCTTGACTTAGTCGCTATATCGTTGAGAGCTGAAGCAAGGCCTCCTCTGGTCGGGTCCTTCATAGCTGTCACTCCTCCCTGTGCAAGCGCAGCCTGAATCGTTTCCCAGATGGGAGCCACGTCAGATTGGAGATCCATATCAAGCCGAAACTGCTCCCTGGCCGCTAGGAGTGCGATACCGTGGTCACCTATCGAACCTGTGACGATTACCTTATCCCCCGGCTTCGTCCCACTGTCAAGAATGATAGCGCCCCTCTTCGCAAGCCCTATTCCACATGTCGCAATAACCATCTGGTCGAGGCTTTTCTTCGGCATAACCTTGAAATCTCCACCAATGATTGCCACGTTTACCTCTCTCGCCGCCTCCTCCATCGACTTCGTGATTCGCGTTAGGTCAGCGAAGCCGAACCCTTCCTCCACCATTATGGAGTCAAGGACTGCAACCGGTTTGGCCCCCATCATGGCAAGGTCATTAGTGGTGCCGGAGATCGAAAGTCTCCCTATGTCCCCTCCTGGGAAGAAGATGGGGCTTACAGTATGCCCATCCATCGAGGTGACGATCTCATATCCATCCAACTTGAGCGAGGAGCCGTCGTCAAGCTCATCTATCCCAACGCCATCAAGAGCTCTCCGCTGAGAGAATGCTGGAATCACCATCTTCTTGATGACTTCCTCCATCAGTGTGCCCCCGGCGCCATGGGCTAGCTTCAGAAACTCGCCTGTCACATCCCGTCCTCCATGCTCAGTGATCTCGTTACTCCCAGAATAAGAGTTTCATGACAAGAGGAGAATCCACGTTAAACAAGGGTTCAAGTCGTCATGGTGGTGAAAGAGCACCGATATATCTCGATGGTGAACCATCTATTTTGACGCTGAAGTCAGGTGCGGCCAAGATGAAAAGAATCACGGTGGTAGTCACCGACCGTCTATACGACAAGCTGGAGTATTTGCGTAAGTATTGGGGAATGGATTCATGGGCAAAGGTTTTGGAGAACCTAGTCAAGATAACTGAGTCGTTGATGAGCGACGACACCAAATAGCCCGTGAAATCAGGTTCGAGAATAGCCTAGGGCTTGACTACTCTACACTCAATTGTACACTATGCTCGGAAGGTATATTAGCTGCAGAAGTACAGACTTCGGACAAATCGGTGTATGACGCTTGCCTCAATGGCATGGAGATCTCATGAAGCGAAAGCCCACCGGCGGCAGAAAGAAGGCACTTAGGGGCAAGAGGGCATACGAGATGGGCAGTGGACCTACTGCAACACTAGTAGGGGAAGCAAAATTGCGCAAGAGAAGAGGGAGGGGAGGTTCCACCAAGATAGGTCTGCTTACCGGAAAATTCGCGAATGTGACAGATCCAGCCACAAAGAAGACCCAGAAGGTTGAGATTCGAAGAGTGATCAAGAACCCGGCTAACCCTGACTACGAACGAAGAGGTGTGGTAACAAGGGGATCAGTGATTGAAACGCCCATCGGACAGGCTACAGTTGTTTCTAGGCCCGGGCAACACGGCACGATCAATGCAATCCTCACCCAGAAAGCGTAGCATGAATCGTTGATCAGGATTGAAGCAACCCGGAAAAGTGGTACTCTGGGCAGCCAACATAGATCGAAGCAAGAGCAGGCGTCAAGGAAGAAGAATCCAAAAATCCCTGTCAGTTGATTCACCAAGGCTTGGCGAGATCGAGGCTGCGGCGAAGTCGCTTTCTCTGGGATTCATCTCGAAGCCCGGAGCTTCAAGGCCAGGATTGTGGTGGGAGAAGACTGGATGCTTGCTCGTAGAGAGGGGCAATTCAACTCGGACTGAGATCCTCAAGTCGATAGCCAAGCAGTTGGCAAAGGAGAGGCCGAGCAAGAAAACCTAACGGGATCTTTAGGGGATCCTTGGTTCA
>Ga0315312_1002421_pt1 | contig 12971 bp, 14 predicted proteins | sample TDP7_MG_FD_203629 | JGI IMG/M metagenome (GOLD analysis project Ga0315312, IMG submission 203629) | Freshwater sediment microbial communities from Lake Towuti, South Sulawesi, Indonesia - TDP7 | ecosystem: Environmental > Aquatic > Freshwater > Lake > Sediment | place: Indonesia: South Sulawesi... | reverse complement strand
TCAAGGCAAGAAGAGCGGAGTCTATCAACTTCCATCCAAGAAGCCTTCGGCGTTGAGGTTGGATGATTTTGTTGTGGCTGTGCCTTATCATGAGGGTCCGTATAAATTCTTTTGGGCTTCTGTGCCTAGGGAGTGGGTTCGTAGGCTTGCTGCGTCTGTGACGAATCAGAGGACTGGACAAAAGCAAGTAGGGTTCAAAGAACTCGGTCATCCATGTGTACCTCCAGAGACTATCGTGGCAGGTGACTACAAACCGATTGTAGAGTATTCCCTCAATGACTTGTGTTTGGGGCTACACGGAGTGGGCAATGTTACTGAGACATTCGGTAGGCAGTACTCAGGAGAGTTGTTGGAGGTGAAGGCCGCAGGTATCCTTCCTATGAAGATTACGCCTGATCATCCTATGCTTGTTGCTACTCGTTGGTATCGTCGCCAAACGGAAACTATGCCTCACAAAGTCTTCAGCAAGCCCTATTGGAAGCCTGCGAAGAACCTAGTTACTTGCAGAAGAGAGAAGCGTGGTGATCATCTTGCTATTCCACGTGTCGCCGGTTGGATCAGGACACAAAGGTTGGATATAGGAAGATTCGCCAAGTGGCATGGACGAAAGGTTGCAGAGGGTCATGGTAAGCCGACTGTACTAGAATTAAGCACCCGTACCGCTTGGGTTCTCGGTTTGTATGTCGCTGAGGGATCAAGTAGTTCTCAGCAAGTGCAGTTCAGTCTAGGCTCCCATGAGACAGCCCTACAAACTAGGCTCTTGGGTTCACTATGTTCCCTTGGGTATCGTGGCTGGGTCAAGCCAATGAGCAAAAATGCTGTCTGCATCTGTGTCGGATCAAGACTACTTGCTCGTGCGCTCCCAAGGTGGTGCGGTAGGCTAGCTCATAACAAACGTATCCCGGACTTCATTCTATATCACAAGAATTTGGACATTCTCCACTCATTCCTAGAAGGCTATGTCATGGGAGACGGATGCATAAAGCACCCCAGCAATCAGGTCTGGAACCGTGCTGCAAGACAAACTGCTGTGACAACTTCCAAGGTCCTAGCTCTACAACTCCAACTCTTGGCCGCCCGTTTGGGCTTCCTTCTTTCCATCAACGAAAGGGGTCAGTCCACCGGTGTGATTGAAGGAAGGAGAATAGTACGGAGGGCCAGCTATCATCTACAATATCCTCTGGATCCAACGAAGACTTGGGCCAAAATCACGCAGGCCCATGTCCTGACACCCGTCCTACAGGTCAAGCCTATTCCTTACAACGGGACAGTCTGCAATCTTGCCACGACAGACGAAACATATGTTGCCAACAACATCTTGGTCCATAACTGTTCTGCCCAATTCGAAAAGTCCGGGGGAATTCGTGTGTATCCGTATGTTCAGGAGCAGGTTTGGCGTCCTTGGCTTGAAAGAGAATTAGTGCGTCGTGGTTGGGGTATGGATGAGGCCCATGCCTTCAACGCGCAACTGCGTCATTCGATCAGGCAGGTTGAGATTGTTGGCCCTAAGATTCCCGCTGAGATCGCCAGAGAGATGCCTCCTGTCGCTGCTGTTCCTGAAGCCGGTGTGGTCTTCAAGGTTTGTAGGACTCCTCCTCCAGGCTTCAATTTTGAGGTTGGCTTGGACATAAGGCAGTTTTCGCAGTTTTTGGGGTTGGATAGTTACCGTGAAGCCGGAGCGCATATTCTTGAGGCCACTAAGCTACTGAACGAGAATATGCAGAGCCATGTCGCGCTTGTGAAGGAGCTGCGTAGTGAAGCTTCTTCCTGGCGGTCCTTTGCTGAGAACGCAGCGAAGCTTTTGGATAGGCTTGAATCCTTTCTTAGTCGCCTTGAATCCAAGCAAGGGCAAAGCTCAGATGGAAAGGTTTGAGTATCTTTCTTTGAAGGCTCGTCTTGCTGAGTTGGGTTACGGGAAGGAGGCTGAGTGGGCTAGAGATGTCAGGTTGTGCGGTGATGCGGATACTTTTGCGACGGAGGCGGTCTGGGTTATCATAAGTGCTGGAATGAAGAATCAGGTCGCTGAGAACATCTTCAGGAACGTTATGTCTTATCTCAAAGAGAACAGGTCGCCTAGTCTAGTCTTTCGTCATCGTGGAAAGGTGCGAGCGATTCAGCAGATCTGGCAGAATAGGGAGCATCTATACGCAAGCTTCCGAGTGACAATGAGCGACAATGCGAAATTGGCTTTCCTTGAAACTTTGCCTTGGATCGGCGGAATCACGAAATTCCATTTGGCTAGGAATTTGGGCTTGGATGTCTGTAAGCCTGACCGACACTTGGTCCGTGTAGCTCAAAGCTACTTCACGACGCCTAAAGAGTTGTGCACTAGGCTTGCAGTGGAAACAGGGGATCGTGTTGGCGTGGTTGATGTCGTCCTGTGGCGTGCAGCAAACCTCGGAATCATCTGAGTCCTCATGCTTTCTCCTTTGATTGAGCGTTCACGCATTAAGAAGGCTTTGCGTGACTCTCAAGAGAGAGGCTTCTCGGTATGAAAGTTCTTCTTGTTGATGATCCGGGGGCGAGGCTGCCGAACCTAGCTCTCATGAAGTTGTCTGCGTGGCACAAGGCGAGAGGGGACCGAGTGGGCTTCAATGTCTCCGACCCTGATCTAGTCTATGCAAGTTGCATCTTTCCCAAGAGCCGATCACAGATTCTAAGCCAACTCACCTTCTATCCTAGTGCCAAGAAGATCCTTGGCGGCCACGGCTTTAATGACTCAAAGTTACCAGATGAGATAGAACATCTCTGCCCTGACTACTCGCTATATGGCGTGGACTATTCAATGGGCTACACAAGTCGTGGTTGCATACGGTCCTGTCCTTGGTGCATTGTGCCTCAGAAAGAGGGGCCGATACAGAACCATGCACCTTTGAGCGAGTTTCTAAGACATGATCGTGTGATCCTTCTTGACAACAACTTCCTAGCATCTCCGAAATGGCACGAGAACATGGATGCGCTTATCGGCAAGAAGATTGCAGTCAACTTCAATCAAGGTTTGGATATTCGCCTCGTCGATCAGGAAATTGCGCATCTTCTCTCACGGATCCGCTACATGGACCACAAGTTTAGGCGTCGAGCACTTCACTTCGCCTTCGACCTTCCCAGCTTGGAGTCTGACATGATTCGGGGCGTAACTTTGCTTGAGAGGGCAGAGATCCGTCTTAAGCACTTGATGTGCTATGTGCTTGCCGGATTCGACACGGACTTCCAATCGGATCTGAGCCGTGTCAAGACCCTGATTCGCCTAGGCGTGCGCCCGTATGTGATGCGCTACAACTTTCGCCGTGACGACCGGCGCCTGAACGCTTTCGCTAGATGGGTCAACGGAAGGTATTGGGAGGTCTGCGAATGGGAGCAGTACACTAGAAAGGAAGTGAGAGCGTTTGGATTGGTTTGATCTGCCTATCCAACTGTTTCCGTTACTTCTAGATGATCTTCGGACGGTTGACGAGTGGGTTGTGATTCGCCACGAAGCTGCGCACCTATGGTTGGCTCGGCTGTTTCATCTGCCTATGGATCGTGTTCGCTTCTGGACCATGCAGAACTTCATCGTGTCCGGTATGGCTTTGACAAAGAGCGAGCCTCTGACAGTTCAAGGGAAAGTCAGCTTTGCTTTGATGGGGATGCTTGGTCCCGTGTTGGAGTTGTGGCTTGGCCTGAAGGACATGGCGGACAGCGAAGATGCCTTTGTGCTTCTCTATCGGGTTCTCCATTTGCCCTTTGAACTTGCGAGTCACCTGCTGCAACTTGTCGGCTTCGAGCCTGACTGGGCTTTCGAGTCTTCCGAAAAGAGAGATGAGGATTGTGGTGGATGTTGAGGTTTCTGCTAGGATCTGATCTCTCGGAGAAAAAATCGTCTTTGTGTCCGCAAAGTCTTTAGAGTGTTCGCTTCATTCTCCTAGTCAGCCTCAAGATGATGTATGGCTGAGACTCTGGCGCCGGTTCGTGATCTGCGTCCTTTGAGTGAGCGTATGCTTAGGCCTCTTCGTCGTTGCCCCGACTGTTTAGGCACCGAGTTCCGTGAGGTTGACGATGAAGAAGTCTGCGTGAAATGTGGCTTAGTCTTAGCGGTGAATCATGTTCAGGAGCGTGGGAACGACGGATTTGAACAGGAGACTCATAGTGCTGCTCCACCTTTAGAGTTTCTCGGCGGCAACGGGCGTCCTCTAAGCGAGGGCGAATATGAGGAACTGATGAGGCGGAAGATCATTGGTGAGGATGGGGATTGGAATCTTGCTGCTCGTGTACCGAACTTGATGAGGGCGGCGGCGCCTAACGACTGGTTCACCGAACTGATTCGCCCCAGTCTTCAATACGCCAGCGAGAAGCTTGAGGAGTTAGGGCTATACGATGGTTCGGGCGATGCTGTGTGTCGCCGTCGCAAGCGTAAAGCCTCTTCGCCAATCCTATTCGGCAACTCCATGAATGAATCTCATCTGGGGCAGGTGGCTGGCGGAGCTGTAGGCATGTTGATTCGCAGGTTCTATCGTCATCTGGCTCAGGATTTGAGCGCTTTAGGCTACGCTTTCACGAACGGCCGCAAGAGTCTTGGGTTGGTTTCGCTTCAGCATCAGGTCATCACGGAGAATGCGATAGGTTTCTGGCTTCTCTCTCTCGCAGCGAACGGAGACGACCGGCTGCTCCGCAGAGCTTTAGGCTTCATCCGAGTCAAGGATAGGCACTGGAAGTTCCGCAAGGATGCGCCTCGCTTAGCACTATTCAACCCAGACCTAGCTAGGCTTGTCGGCGCAGTCGCCCAGCGCCCCACTAGATTTTTGAATCGAACCAACAATGGCCAGTAAACTTAACATCGATTCTCTGCCTATTCATTTCATTCCTACTGCGAAGATTCATCCGAACCGCTATAATCCTTCGTCGCCTAGCCCGCAAGTTGTTGAGGCCATTGTGAAAGATGTTAAGAGGAATGGTCCTCATGCGATTAGGCCGATCTTTGTGCGTAGGCTCGGCCGTGGCTTCGAACTTGTTGACGGTGAGAAACGTTGGCGAGCATTCAGGAGGCTGCGAATCGGCAAGATCGCCAGCCAAGTCAGCACTTTGGATGAAGACTTTGCCCGTAGCCTTGCCTACCGCATGGCTAGGGAGCGTGGGGAAATCGACCCGTTCAGAGAGGCTGAACTATTCTCTTGGGAGAAGGAGCATGGCAAGAAAAGTCTGCGAGAAATCGCTGAAGAATATAATGTGACTGAGGTATATGTTAGAAGCAGACTGTTGATTCTCAATGTCGCCCCCCGCATTAGGCGGCTTGTTCCACATGGAACAAGTGCAAGCTATCTGGAAGTTATTGGGCAGGTGAAGGATCCCCGTAACCAAGAGGAACTGGTGGGTGCCATTGAGAAGTATAAGCTTACGGTTCATGAGGCTCAGAACCGTGCGAACTGGCTGAACGAGGGCCGCATAGTTCCCAGAAGCCCAGAAGAAGCATCTGACGATGAAGCTTCCAAGGTGGAGAAGGATCTGGCGAGGGGCTTGGAACTTGTTCGAGACATACCCTCACAGGGTCCTGTCGACCGGGAGTTGCTGCGGGACTCTCAAGGAGGCGATTTCTCCTTCTACAGAAGTGATGAGGAGTTGATTGATCGTGTTCAGTCGATTCTCAGTTGCGTCGAGTTCTCCGCTAAAGGCGTTGTCGGCGGAAAAGAGGTTGTTCTTGAGAAGGCTGAGTTGACTGTGCGTAAGGTTCTGGATCGCAAGCGGTTGGAAGAAGCCCTCTATGTCTACGTCTAGAACTAGGCGTCTTGTTCCGATTCTTGTTCTGGTTGTCGCCTGTCCGGTTCTCTTTGGGCTTTACGAGTTTCAGCGCCTAAGCAACGAGAACTTCTGGTTGCGAAAGGAGAATTTGAGTCTCCGAGGCGAGTTGGCTTTTCTCCGTGAAGGCTACGAGTCTGAGTTGGCGAGGCTTCGTGACAGTCAGGCGCTTTACCTTGCGCAGATAGAACTTCTTCAGCATCAACAGGCTTCGAATCTTCGCAGGCCCAGCGAACAAGAATTGCGCACCTTTCTTGCCTCTGACTTGACTGACAGCCAACCATTTGTGATAGGGCGCTACGTGTGCATGAACTACGCCTCGGACTTGAAACGGAACGCTGCGCTTGCAGGATGGAACATCTCCGTCGTCATAGTGAACTATAACAGTAGCCGAGGCGTCTACGGGCATGTGCTCAACGGCGCCTACCTCTCCGACGGACGGTGGGTCTGGATTGAACCTCAAAAAGACCTTATCGCATGGTCCCTCGAAACGCATCTGAAAGACTTCCTGAAAGTCGCCTACGTCAAGGTAATTGATCTGGCGGTCGTCTGGTAGTTGCATTTCCCATCGAAAGGCAACCTTGCGGAATGAAGTTGAGTAAATGAAGGCGTTCAAGCATTGGCTTCTGCCTGACCATTTGAGTTTCTTAGCTTTGTTTCCAGTCTTGGTGTGGTGGATAGTCACTCCTTCTCATGCGATCTTTCTCGGAGCATGTGCCCTTTACTGGTTTACGCTTCTGTATGATGTGGCTGAAGAGAAGATCGCATGTTTGAAGACCTTGGAATTGAGGTTGAAAAACTATGAGAGAAAAACAGAGGCACTACCACAACGCATCGCCAAGATATTCGAGGATGAAATTCGTATAGAAGCTTTGCAGAGGATCGTCCTCATCGGGGCTGCTAATTGGCCGATCGGAGAGGATTTCAGCGATAAGATTAGGAGAATCGAATGGAAAGTCATGACCGCAATTGATCAAGAAGCGCAGATGAGCAAATGAAATCGGGTCTTCATACGGTGACGAATAGGCGTAAGCTCTCCGTTGAGCTTGAGGACGATGAGTGGGAGAAACTCAAAGCTGGGGAGTTGCTCATCAAGGTGTTTCATCCCCTATGGGAACCTAGTGGAACTCTCTGTGTTCTGATTGGAAAGACCTTACCCTCGAAAGATGATCCGAGAGTTCTTGCGTATAGGCAGAAGGGAGTGAGCTTCGCTGGTTGGCCTTTGACCGAGGAAGTGATCCGAGAGATAGAGGTCGGCGACACTGTGCCTATCTGCGTGTACGAGGGGTTCAAGGTTGCAGTGGTTCTGAAAGCTAGGTTCGAGAAATTTCTGAGCGAGCAAAAGGAGCTAGGGCCAAACGGCAACCAATCGGATAGTTGTCTTTGATCGTGAAAGGCAATCGAAAGAAGAAGCTTCAACCCGCTATGCCCGTGACATGGTGCGCCAACGACTCTTGACCGAAACCGTATGAGGTTGCCTTTCGGGTGGATAGGCAACTAGGTAGGTGGTAGCCAGTCAGCCAAAGGTAGACCTTTCCTAGCTTGTTTTCTCGGCCCCCCCTAGAGTGGGGCTTTGGGGCTTTGTACCCATTTTTCTTTTGGGAGTAGTCGTGTCTGAGAAAGAGTATCCTAAGCGGCGCATAACTCCGCTCACCGACAGGGTTCTTCGATTGCTGAAGCATCACGGCTATGTGAAGAGGATTCCTGGCACTTTGGAGGGCGGTCTGGGCTTTACGGTGTTTCGCACGGTGATGTCGCTCTGCCGTTGGGGTGATAAGGGCAACATCAACATGAAGGATGCGTGGCGTCTCGTTGAGGAAGAGATCGGCAAGAAGGATGCTGCAAAGCTTCGAGAGATCGAGTCTGCGCTTGAGCCTACCAAGCTCTTCAACGACCTTGTTCATCTGCATCTGAATGACTCTGATTTTCTTGCGAAGCTGAAGGCGAACCGTGACCTAGTGGAGTCTATCCGAGCGTTAGCGAAGAAGTTGGGTTGAGGCCCCTACTTTGAAATGGCCGCTGCTTCTTCTCCTTCTCATCTGTTGCGTCCTTTCTCTTCTCGTTCCTAGCGGAGCTGACACAACACAACACTCGACAATGATATACTCCTTCACTGCAGATCAAGTGGCAGGTAATTGGATGTTCTCAGGGTTTCTGAAAAACATCACAGGGCCTCATGAGGGCATACCAGATAAGCAAATAGTGATTTCTTCTGGGACAGGGGCACCGGGTGTTCCGCCTTTCGATGTTCTTGCTACTCCGCAAACCTTGAGCACTGGAGCGTTTTCTGCTACTTCTCCAATCAAGCCTTGGACATGGCTGAAAGCGGAATTTGCGGGGGACACTCAATACAAAGGTTGCAACTACTACGTTTTCCCGGCGACGACAACGGTCACTCCTGTAGCAATCACCACATCAACAACTACAACGACGACAACCACCACTTCTACATCAATCGTTCCGTCAACTACCTCAACGACGATGACTATGGCGACCACAACTTTTTCTCTGACTATTACCAGTTGGACATTCGAAACGCAGCCAATCGTAGAGACCAGCACCACCATTGTTACTCGAACTTCAACATCAACTTCCGTAACGACGACTTCAACAACCACTTCTACCACGACGACCACTACGGGGACGACCTTCACGACAACCTGCGGCACTACCACGATCGGGACGACGACAATAACTGCTCCGACAGTGTTGGTGGAGACAACTACTACGTTGACGACAGTGTCAACACTCTATAGCTCGACGAGAACTGTGACCATGTTCTCTGAGACCACAGTTCCCACAACTATCATCTCACCTACCACGACTGTCCATGGCACTTCAACGATCCCCATCGCCATTGTGTACGGGACCTCGACAAACATCATTGCAACCACTACGGTTTCAGGCACCGCAACCAGCTACATCGACACTTCCTATGCTACCTTCATATGGTCTCAGACATTGACCGTAGCAGTCTACACAACCTATCAGACAGTCAATGTGGTTCATACAGATACCAGCTACACGACTACTCCCATGACCATGACCTCAACATCCACGGTTGCCACACGCTACACGGATACATCAGTCTTCGTCACGACTATTCCCACAACTACGCTCCTTACTGTTCCAACCTATCTAACCACGAAGACTGTGACCCAGACCCAATACAGTTCCGAAGCCTACCTCATACCCTCTCTGATTCTAGTCTTCGTTCTAGTCGCCGTGTCTGCGTTGCTGATCTTGAAGAAGCGTGGATGGTTCATTAGGCCTCCCAAAGAGGAAGCGCCGAAGCTCACCGTGCCACCGAAGGAAACAGAAGTCAGCAAGGAACGGCCGCCAGAGTCAAACGACTCACGCCTCAAGCAGTTGGAGGAATGGGCGAAAGGGGAAGAGCCATCATGAGACTTAGAATCCTTCTCTCTCTTCTTCTCTTCTCAGCGTTGGCTCTTTCTCTTCTTCCCTGCGAAGCGATGAAAGACCCACGTGAAGCCTACTTGCCGTTGAAGATCGAAGTTTCCTACGCCTACACGATGAACTTCACTTTGACGGTGACTCCTAGCATCATGGGTTCCTCTTGGCGTGAAACCAAAGACAACCGCTACATGAGTTTCGAGTGCAAGGAGAGCCGAGACACTTTCCGCATCGTCTTCACGATCAGCTACCTTGAGCCTGTTGAGCAGATCGTCACCGTGAAGTATACGGAAGGCAAGCGACTCCCAATAACCGAGTTCATCCACTACACGAATGGCGAGATGGATCCCTATGCGTCTAGGCGTGAGGCCCCGTCTAAGAGCATTGTTCTGCGCTTTCTGGTTCGCACTGTGCCGGAGCCAACTGACCCCAACTATATTGCTGAACTCATCCGCAGAGATGCGAAAGCAGCAGAGGAACAGAAAGAGAGGAATGATGAGAGGCGCCATCAAGAGTTGATGGATCGTATAGGCTTGCTCTTCGGGCTTTTCGTTGTTGTTGTCATAGCGATTCTCGTCAAAGACATAACTCTCTTGAGAAGGGAAAGACGATGACTGGAATGGATACGGTTGTACTTATTCTGGTCGTTGTCGTTGTGGGGATCGCTGCGGCTGTTGCTCTCGACCGGTTGAGGGCCGTAGTCCGATCTAGGCAGCGTTGGGTTGGTACGCCTATGAGTTACGCTGTTCAACTGGTGGGCAGAATGCCTGACGGCTCCGTTGAAGACAGCATTGAAGGCGTGCCTGTGCAGGTGAATCTTCACTTGAAGGAGTTGCTTCAGTTTCTCCGTGATGTGCTCTTCGAAACCATCTTAGAAATGGCTCCAACGAGTAAGGCGAATCCTCCTGAACCCCTAGCTCCGAAGAATCCAACTGTGATGCCTGACACATCTATCGCACGGAAGAAGAGGGCTGAGTTCGCCAAGAAGATTCTTCCTGTTTTCAAAAGCCCTATGCCGATGGTTCCTTACGCTTTCGGTTCGAATAGGCTTGTGATCCAGTTCAACAGGGTTGCGCCTCTCGACCATTATGCGCTCGGCCCAGCCATTGAGCCGTACCGTTCAGTTGCGGAAGGCGGCTCAATGTCTAAGTTGATTGTCTCTGGTGAGTTGCATCCGTATCCTCAGAAGATTAGGATTCCAGGAGGGCTTCGGGAAGCAGTCATGGGTAAGATTCCCATCGTGAAGGGTCGCAGCGAGCGTTCCGAAGATGTGGAGCTATTCTTCTTCGAACCCTACGATCTGTCGAAAGAGAGGATTCAGCCCGTCCAGCTTTCGGAGACTGTGCGAAGCCACTTTGCGCTCTTGGCAGAAAGGGCTGCTGAGTTCGCCTCAGTCCACGGGCTCTATCACCGTCTCAAATTGAAGGACGATCAGATCCGAAGCCTCAACGACCGTGAGAAGCAGAGCCGCAATACGATCAAGGATCTGCATGATGAGATAAGTCGCTTGCTGAAGATGATGCCTCGCATCCGAGTGCGCCCCACATCTGACATTCTTCTTCGCTTGACTATGACCTATCTGGTTATGCTCTTCCTCAGTATGGCGATCATGGGGTTGATCACATTTCTTGTCGGTCCGACGATGCCCATTGTGGGAGAATTCACAGTTAAGGCACCCATGAAAGTCTATGACTCGGGTCTGGTAGCTTTCTTCCTTGGCGTAGGTGTCATGATCGGTGTTGGCTCGGGCTTCCTCTTGAACTATTTGAGGATGGCGCGTGAACAGTGAGCCAAAACGAGAACATAGTCAAATTCTACGCCGGTGACAAGACTGAGATCTGGGCTGTCACAAAGAGGCTTTTGGAAACAGTTGAGGCTATCAGCCAACTTGTCAACTTCCGTCAAATCAAGAATGGCGATAGCTGGAAGGAACTCTGCGACGAAGATGACTTCTTCTATAAGGCGGGCCCCACCTTCAACCATCTCTTGACTCAGTTGAGTTCCTTGTCGATTGGTGTGCCAACTCCCCAGTGGATTACTTCGGTCGTTGAGAGCTTCGAGACTGCGCCTCAGCCTGAGCCGAATGGCGAAGAGAAACCGAAGTCTTTCCGTGAGAAGCTTACAGGTCTCCCTCGGCGTACCGTGTCCAGCGCCTTCAACTTTCTTTCGCCTCCCCCTCTGCCCGTGGAGTCCCAAGAGATTCAGCGCACCGTGAACACTCTTCAGGCGGAGTTTACTCGTCTGCGCCTTTTGGTTACGGATGGCTGGCAGCAACCCGAAGAATCGAGGAACGAGCTTGCAGAGAAGGTCAGCCAAGTGATTGGGTGGGTTCACAGCGACACTTTCCAAAGAATCCTACAGTGGGTCAAGGACATTGACCAGATCGGCGGCGGAGTGTTCAAGGAGCTTTAGCCCTTGACTGTCACTTTTTCTTTGAGTCGTGAACTTGAGGATTCGATTGCTAGGCTTGTGTTGGAGGGGTTTCGTGGAGACGACCGTATCTTCACTCATGCCAAGGAGATCTTTCTCAAGTATTTCCCGCACTTGAACATGAATGGCATCCTTGCAGACATGGATTCCAACTATAGGCGTAGCGAGTTCATTTTGATGCTTGTCTCCAAAGAGGACTATCACCCTCGGAAGCTAGGCGAACTGAAGCATACGAACCGAACCGTCTTCCGTGACCGGCGTCGCCAGATTGTCGCTGCTTTGGAGAACTATGGTGGAGAAGTCTTTCGTGAGGTTGAGGCGATGGCTCTGCCTTGGAGTGGCTTCTACACCGATTGCGGGATCCTAACGGCTTTCCGTCTTCGGGCTAAGGCACTTGTCTCCTTCGCTCGTTTGCTCTATGTGTTGAAGGAGCAATTAGGCGACCTTTCCCGCTTCGCGTTCTTCATTCCTCACTTGCGCAACTTCTACTCCGCCTTCCTAGTCGGAAGCCAACTGAAAACATCTGATGAGCGGATGGTGTTGCAGGCGTTGTTCGGGGCCGCCTTCAGCCCTGAACAGTTTCCTCTCAAGGAACTTGAGTCTTACATTGGCTTAGGTATGGCTGTTACGGGCCTCCACTACGCCAGCGAACACAATTCCTACTTGATCTCTGCTAGGGTCGAAGCGGAGAAATGTTGGCTTGAAGGCCACGATCCTGTGCGTGTGGAGAGGCTTCGGGTTTGGATGGTTGAAGCGATGAAGGGCCTTGTGCGGGGCCGCTTATCGCTAGTGCCTTCTACGCCCTATGCGCTTGAAGGTCTCTACGAGAACCTGATTCCTACGCCTCTCTTCGAGGTTGCGGATGATGCTTGGAAGGTTGTTCTCGGCCCAAGGGACTCTCTACCTGTCACGGTTCTTTCAGGTCAGATCGGCTTGAAGCCGTTGAGGATCAAGAGTCTTCCCTTATTCCCCAAGCAGAAACTCATCGAGGTTGAGGGCATGTTTGGCCCCGTCGGATCCGGGAAGACGGTTCTCGGCTATGCTCTTGACACAATCCGCGTCAAGTATGGCTATGTTGTTTTTCAACCGGCGATTAAGCGTGAGCAGGCGATTCTCTGCTGTCTTCCTTCGTTGCCTCTTTCCTCTCAGGCAAGGCGGGACCATGACTATTTGACGAAGATGCTTCGCATCCGAAGTCAATCTGTGCCCTGTAAATTTTTGACTATCTGCAAGAATGAGGGTCAACTGAATCCTGATGCTGTTTGGACGGTTCACGACCAGATCCTTCTTGTCAATAGTTTGGAAGAGTTCTCATTGGATTGGAATAAGATTCTCGCAGACTTTCCAAGAGGCCAACT
>Ga0315312_1002419_pt1 | contig 12972 bp, 12 predicted proteins | sample TDP7_MG_FD_203629 | JGI IMG/M metagenome (GOLD analysis project Ga0315312, IMG submission 203629) | Freshwater sediment microbial communities from Lake Towuti, South Sulawesi, Indonesia - TDP7 | ecosystem: Environmental > Aquatic > Freshwater > Lake > Sediment | place: Indonesia: South Sulawesi... | reverse complement strand
TGAAATTTTTGTGCATAGTTGACCCTGCATGGCGAAAAGAGGACGAAAAAGTGCTTGATATCTAAACTGGAGGAAATGTGAGTAAGATAGCAGTAGATGTAGTATTGCTGCCATCAGACGAAATGATTGACAAAGCCATCCAGGCAAACGCTGAGCTGGTGGAAAAATTCGGCTCGGAAATAATGCTGAACAAAGAAAATTGCCTGCCGCATATCTCCTTAGCTATGGGCTGCATTAATGAAAGGGACGTCACTTCCATCCAAAACGTTTTGGAGCTGGTAGCAAAAACAAGCCCATTGGGCGATTTGATACTTACCGGCATCCGAACCTCAATAAACGACAGGGGCGAAAAAGTCTCCGTCTTTGAAATAGAAAAAACAAAAGTGCTTCAATCGCTGCACGAAAAGGTTATGAGGAGCGTCACGCCATACTTTAGCCATGATGTCACTTCTGATATGATATATGACCAGGAGGTTGCCCAGACCAGTCTACTTTGGATTAAGAACTATCCGGAAAAAGCGAGCTTTGCGAATTTTTTTCCGCACATAACGATTGGATACGGCCAGATAAAAAACGGCCCTTTTCCCATAAAATTTTCCGCCTCAAGACTTGCTTTATGTCATCTGGGAAATCACTGCACATGCAGAAAGATTCTTGTGTCAATCAATCTTTAGTGTGCGATTACGCTGGATATTCTAAACACCGGCAGCAGCAGCGCTATAGCAATAGTTCCAATGATGGCCCCAAGAATTGTAATCATCAATGGCTCAATAAGGGCCATAACGCTTCTAATTGAAGCTTCGAGTTTCTTCTCGTAAAACACCGATATTTTGTCACAGACCTCGCCCAGCTTACCTCCTTTTTCTCCCGCCCGAAGCATTTGTATAATTCCAGGGGGAATTAATTCAGCATCTGGCGAAATCTGTATCGACTCTGATAGCTGATAGCCGTCTCGGATTTTTCCGTCCACGCTGGCCCACAGGCGTTGAAAATAATAATTCTCACACGCCCCTTGAACTACCTGTATCGAGTCGAGCAGCTTGACGCCGGTATTAACCATAGTCGCCATGATGCGCATACTACGAGTTAACACCATATCAATAAACATAGTGCCCAGCACAGGTGTACGAATTTTTATAAAATCTATCACCCGCCGGCCAGACGCGGTCCGCGACCAGTAATATAATGCCATTGCCACTACTACAATTACTGTTATGGCAGCCGTCATGATTTGAAAATTACCCAGTATTTTGCTAAAAGTTACTAAGATTCGTGTAATTCTTGGCAGTGCCGCCCCACGAGCCTCATAAATTCTCATAAATCTCGGCAAAACAAAGAACATCAGCGTGCCTGTCGCTGCTATAGCCATTAGTGCCATTATAAACGGATACGTAAGCGCCCCCTTGATGCGCTTGCGGGTTTCAAATTCAAAGGTTAGATAACCACTAAGCACTCTGAGCATTTCCACCGTTTTGCCGGAGGCTTCCGAAGCCCTGACCATGCTGATAAACATCGCATTGAAAACTTTGGGATAGGCAGATAGAGCATAAGAGAAGGTTTCGCCGCTCTTGACTGCTTCAGCTATATCCAGAATTATCATTCTGAACGTCTCGTGCTCAGCCTGCTCTGCAATAACATCCAGAGCATCGCTGAGCACCACTCCGCTGTCGAGCATCACCGACAGTTCCGTAGTAAAAAGTATCAGCTCTGCGCGCTTTACCTTCGCACGGTAAAGCCGATTCGATAGGTCGGGACCAGAATATCTTGATACTTTAGAGCTGTATTTCAGTCCCGTGCTTTCCGCCGGTCTTGGTGTGGCGGATGAGGTTTGAGTTTTTTCTGTTGCCGTAACAGTCATAGGCGTCACTCTTCAGCCTGAGTAGTTCTCAAAACTTCCTCGATGGATATAATTCCCGCCTTTACCTTCTCCATTCCATCTATATGCAGTGGCACCATTCCCTTGGCCAGTGCCTTTGCTCTTAGTTTTTTTGTGCTGACCCTGTCGGTAATCATCTCGGCGATTTCTTCATCCGGTGCGAAAAGCTCGTGGATGGCAATTCGGCCAGCATAGCCGGTGTTGCGACATTTCTTGCAGCCCACACCACGATAGTATTTTTCGACCTCTACACCTGCTTTTTCCACGGCTTTTTTTATGCTGGTAGGCGGCTCGTATTCTGTCTTGCAATTGGCGCATATCTTTCGCACCAATCGCTGGGCCAGCGCTGCTATCAAAGAAGCGCTGAGCAGATAAGGAGCAACACCCAGATCCAGCAGCCGTGTCACCGCTCCAGGCGCATCGTTTGTGTGTAAGGTGGACAAGACTAAATGGCCGGTAAGAGCCGCCTGGACAGCGATATTAGCGGTAGCCTCATCGCGAATCTCGCCGACCATTATTATGTTGGGGTCCTGCCTTAACAAACTCCGCAGGGCCGTCGAAAACTTAAAACCTACAGCTGTATTGACCTGAAACTGATTGACACCTGATATATTGCACTCCACAGGGTCTTCCACCGTACAGATATTAACTTCGTCGCTATTTAGTTCACATAAAGCAGCATAAAGCGTGGTATTTTTGCCTGAACCAGTGGGACCTGTCACCAAGACGATGCCGTTGGGCGATTGTATTATCTGTCTGAAGCGGCGGAGGTTTTCGTAGGTAAATCCAAGCGACTCAAGATTGAAAAGCACCCTCTGGGTATCAATAACTCGGATAACCACCTTTTCACCGAAGCTGCCGGGCATAACCGATACTCGCAAATCGACGGGTCTGCCTTCCACAAGGACATGAATACTGCCGTCCTGCGGCAGACGCCGTTGGGCGATGTCGAGCTCGGCCATAATCTTTATACGAGAAACGATCGCAGGGTGCATCTGATATGGCGGACGTATCTTTTCGTAAAGCTTGCCGTCAACTCGGTATCGTACCCGCAGTTTTTTATCATCCGGCTCAATGTGAATGTCACTGGCATTTTCTCGTACTGCATTATAAAGTAAGTAATTGACAAGTTTTACCACCGGCGATTGGCCCGCCACCTCCTCCAGGTTGCTTATATCCTGCGTGATATTCTCCAACAGTGTAAAGTCTTCCAGCCCCTGTTCATCGATAATATCGTCGATGACAAAAACATTGGCAGCAGGCAAATATGTCTGCAGCGTGGCTTTAATATCCTTGGCGGTGGCACAAACTATCTGGACTTTACAGCCGCTTAGCCGCTCTATTTCATCTATCAAGAAAACATTTGTCGGCTCACTTACCGCAACCGTAAGGACATCGTTAACCTTAAATAGTGGCAAGATGAAATGCTGTTCGAGAAATTCTCTGGGCAAGATTTCAATCGTCTTGGCGTCACATATTTTAGGGCCAACCTGAGCATAGGGCACACCGTAGCCGGCAGCCAGAGCGGAGGCTATCTGGTTTTCGGTACAATAGCCCATCTCGACCAGCAGCTCGCCCAGCAGCTTGCGATGGCCCTTTTCTGTTTGTTCGGTAAGGGCCTTTTCGATCTGCTGAGCAGTTACAATACCACGAGCAATCAATAATTGGCCCAGTTGAGTTTTGTTTTCTGCCGCTATCTGAGTCATAATATTTAGGATATTAAATATCAAAAATCAAATATCAAAATATATCGGATTCCACATTTTTGATTTTTACATTTTAATTTTTGATTTTTTATACAAAGCTCTTCACCGCCTCGGCAAGTTCTGCGTAGCGGTCAAACTCATTTTCCAGTCGAGTAACTTCAAGAATTTTGGCGCAGTTTTCATCAAGCCCTGCTAATCTAAGCTGAGTTTTGTTCTGATGACAGTAGTCCCTTACCCACAGCAATAGCCCCAATCCGCAACTATCAATAAATCCCACAGTGCTCATATCGAGCACTATCCCAACCCCTCGACTGCGCTCGGGACAAGCTTTATGTTTTGCCACTATGTCAGTGATAGTATCTTGAAGCAGTTCAGTAAAATCAGCGTCCAGCTCACCCTGCAACTCGACAACTGTAACATCGCCATAATCTTGTGTTCTAACCTTCATCTGATTAACGTCCCCACGGCAGCGATACCATACTCGCAAGATTTACTGCTTTCATAAACCCCGGCCAGTCCACTCTGGAGAATGTCCCAAAGCTGATAGACATCGCTGTCCAGAAATACTCTACCGATGGTCTGGTCAAATTGTGTGCCCAATCCTTTTTCTATCTCCTCAAGCGCCTGCTCGACGGTCCTGGCATCTCTATAAGCTCGCTCCGATGTCATGGCGTCAAAGCTATCGGCCAGCCCTACAATCTTACCTATCAGCGGTATCTGCTCACCGATCAAGCCTTGAGGATATCCTTTGCCGTCAATTCGTTCATGGTGGGATAATACGCCGGGCAGGATGTCACGCATCTGTTTTATGGCGCCTAAGATACTGGCTCCTATGGATGGATGTGCTCTTATACGATTGAGCTCATGCTCGGTGAGCTTTCCCTCCTTGCGTAATACCGCTTCCTCGATTCCTATTTTTCCTATATCATGCAGCAAGCCAGCCAGATAAATCTTGTTTATCTTTTCCTGTTCCATGGGCTGTTTCTGGGCGAGCCTTTTTGCAATCCATCGCGAGATAAACGCCACCCTTTCAGAATGGCCGCGTGTATACTTATCTTTTGCATCAATACTACTTGTTAGGGCCTTCAACGAACCTATAAATAATTCTTTAAGGTCGCTAAACAGCCTACCGTTCTCGATAAAAACAGCACATCCGTTGGCTACTGAGTTAAATAGTTTTACATCGGTGCTGTCGAAATCGGGCTTATCAATTCTGTTTATGGCAACCATTAGTCCTACTATGTAGCTGCCGTCTCTGATTTTGTGTGTGAAAGGTGAATCGGGCTTTTCTTTGCCGCATAAAGGTACCGCGATAATATTTTTTATATTTTCCGGCCAATTATATTTTAAAGGAGCATCCACTTCGCTATCCAGCAGAGCCTCACGGCCTTGGTTTATTTCATCGGTCAATCGCCAATGCAATGTGCCTGCCAACTGCCCATCTATATCTATCAAGCCCGACCCCGCAGTCACGACCAGCTTTTTTTCGCCTTCTATAGTCTTTTCTAGCAGTATCGCGATACCCTCAACAGCGACAATTTCGGTTAAGCTGTCACAAGCCATTTGCAAAAAGTTGGCGTCCTGCTCGGTGACCTTCATATTTGTGCTGAGCTTATGAAGCAGCACCAGCTCCTCATATGTTTGGGCCAGCTCGCAACTTACCTTTTCAATTTGCTGCTGAGCCTGGAAGGCAGCTTGAAAATTTTCGGCCAACAGCTCAAGCATTTCACTGAAAATCACATCCGCCTTTGGCTGGAATTTCGAATTTTCCGGACCGTCACCCAAATCAATTAAGGCTGTTCCAACAGCTTCGCTGCCCTGTTTTAGAACGGTAGCTAAAATCCGTTTTCCAGGAATGTCGCTCGTCGCTCGTCGCTCGTCGCTCGGGGCATAGAGCACGGGGCACGAGGCACAATTTAACGCTTGCCGGCCTACCTCTATTAGTTGCTGTCTTTCCGATCGGAACTTATCAGCCTCGCACAGCAGGATAAGCTCGCCATCGCCATCGCAAACAGCAAAATTAAAGCCGAATCTATTTATCCTATCACCAAACTTCCTCAATTCCCGCAGTTGTGATGAGCCCAAACTTTTGCAAATTGGGTTTTCCATAGTTCTACTAAAATCAAAAAGGTAATCTCCAGTTCTATCGGCTTACTACTTTGCGGTACAAAATATCCTCAATGTTTGCTAATAACTCCTTAGGACTAAACGGCTTGCTAAGACACTGTGATATCTGTAGTTCTTTCTGCTGCTGTTGCGAAATAACGAAGTTTCTGGCGGTTAACAAGATCACCGGTATATCTCTGGTTTGCTCACATTGCCGAAGTTTTTCTACCAGTTGCAATCCTGTCATACCCGGCATTTGAAAGTCCGTAACGATGACATCCGGCGTTTCTTCGCAGGCCAGTTCAAAGGCCTGGACACCGTTATCGGCTGATATAACATCGTAACCGTTGTTACGAAGCTTTATTGCCACCACATGAACAATATGTATCTCGTCGTCCACCACCAAGACTTTCTTTTCAGCCATTGTTATGCCTCCCCGAAAGATAAATCCGCCGTCTTTTTGGCGGATAAATGTTTAACATGTGTTTTTCCCTCCCCTTAGCTGCTATTTTCACACTGCTTCGACTATTTGGCCGATTGCTAAAGGCAACTCAAAGCCAAAGGTGCTACCCACGCCGGGCTCGCTTATAACAAATACCCGGCCATGGTGAACCTTTTCGATTATTTGTTTAACCAGATTAAGCCCCAAGCCGGTCCCTTTTGCTTGCTTTTTGTTTGCAGCCACTCTATAAAATTTATCAAAGATATGCTCGATTTCATCCTTTGGAATTCCAACGCCTGTATCAGTCACAGTGACTTGCGCTATTCCTGCGGTTTCATCGACCGTAGTATCAATTTTGACTGACCCTCCAGAGGGAGTGTATTTAACTGCATTGCTGAGCAGATTGATAATAACTTGCGAAATCATGTCCCTATCTGCATACACCTGGTCGTAAACAATCGGCTTTTGTGCGATAATTTCGATATCTTTTTCACAAGCTGCGCTTTTTATCATTTGCAACTGTTCTTCTATTAGTATTGTTAAGCTAACAGGATGCTTTTCTATTTTTATAAGGCCCGACTCTATACGAGAAATATTTAGGATGTCTTCAATCAGCCGATTTAGTCTTTTTGCCTGATGTTGAATCACCGAATAAAATTGTTTTCTTGTTTCTTCGTCATCAGCATCGCCATCGGTGAGCATTTCAGAATAGGCCATGATAGAGGCCAGAGGCGTTTTTAATTCGTGCGAGACATGACTTACAAAATCGGTTTTGGCCTGCTGAATTAATTTGTCCCGCGTAATGTCGTGCAGCACTGCTACGACCCCACAAACCTGCTGCCTATCATCGTAAACACAGGAAACAATGCAATCAAAGATTTTTGCCGTTCCAGCCTGAGAAAACTCGATTTCGTGTCTGGTTGCCCCCACCTGGCTGCATCTGGCTTGACGCAGAAAATCCACAAACGTGCTCGTGTTGCGTATTGCGTATCGCGTATCGCGTCCTGGCTCTTCGCACGACGCATCACGCACGACGGACGACGAATTCAACAGCTCATCAATAGGTTTATGCTGTGAACTTTTGAAATCAAAATGGAAGAGTCTGCCCGCAGCCTCATTTGCCATCAACAACCTGTCAAACTCGTCAACAACGATAACCGCATCGCAAAGGCTGTATATAATGGCCTCAGTGTTTGCCTTTTGTCTTTGCGAAAGTTGAATCTGGATTTGCAAATCTTTGATTTGATTCTTAAGCCCATTTATATGACCAGAACAAAAATCAAGACACTGAGTGAGAGCTTCTTCTAAATGTTTGATATTTTCGATTTTCGACTTTCCGCCGTTAGGCGTCCCCTCGACTTCGCTCGGGACAGGCCTGCGGAGATTTTCGATTTCTGTCTTACAATCGCCAATCGGAAATCGGAAATCTCGCCTGCCGGCGGACAGGTCGGAAATTTTCTTGTTGATATGGCTGGCTATGGACGTGATGGCGCGGGCCAGTTTTAGCCAGAACCAGCCGAGCCAAATCACGCCCACAGCCCCAACAAAATATGCGCTCATACACAGTGCAGCGTGCCTGCTGCGCCAGGCCGTTAGGCCTGCGACAAACAAACTGCACGCCACAATAGCTGTGACTATCGCATATAAGTTTATTCTAAGTTTCATGGTTAACCCCGCCATCACTATGGCGGGGTAGACCCTGCGACGTAGTCGCAGGGCTAATCCCCGCACAAAGTGCGGGCCAGATCAATTAACTACTTCTAACGAATCTTGGAATCTTAATAATCAATTGTTTATCTTCTCATCCACTTAGAAGCCCCTTGACGGTCAATGGCTTCCAGCATAATTCTGTCCATCTTGCTAACCTCATCGGGGCTTGCTTCGGCAATAATCCTTTCTTTCAGCCGCAGCGCCTCAAGATATGTCGGACGAAGTTTAAGTGCTATAGCCACTTGCCACATCGCAGATTCGTTGTCACCATCAAGATAATATTTGACAGCGAGTGCATAACGGTCTTCTGCAATTCTGGCCCTGCCTGCCGGCTGCATCGCCTCTTTTGCACCAAGTCTTTTTCGGCTGACATCATCTGCTCTGGCCTGGCCCTCTGTCTGGGCAGGTTCCTCTATAATATGAGGCGTAAGCAGAATAATAACCTCTTCCCGCTTAGCCTGGTCAGCCGTACCTCTGAAAAGCCCTCCTATAATTGGCAGATTGCCCAGCACCGGAATTTGAGTCCTGTTGGCTTTGATGGTGTCCCTGAATAGCCCTCCGATGACTATAGTCTCGCCATCTTTGACCATTATGTTTGTGACCAGCTCGGCTGAGGTCTCGTCAGGTATGTTGTTGCCTTTCAAATCACCTGAGCTGTCTTTGGGATGGATGTCCATCCGGATATAACCATCGTTGCCGATGTAGGGCCTGAACGAAAGCTTAGTGCCGGTATCAAGGAACTCAACCTTCTGAGTTGTAGAAGTTTCTGTTTGTGTGGTTTGAGATTGATATCCCATCTTTTTGCCGATGTAGACCTGACCAAGCTGCTTATTGACTGCTAATATCTTGGGGTTAGCCAAGATAGTTACATCACTAACCTCTTCCACAGCTCTGATAACCGCAGCTATGCTGTCGTGTGAGAAACCGATGGTCAAACCGCCTGTCTTAGTTACCTGAGAGTTGCCCAAAGACTTAAAGAAGTCCTTAGGACTCGATACGCTCGTTGCTTGAGGAGCGAGGAAATCCGTCGCTCCGGATGCGTTTCCCAGCAGAGTCTGCCAGTTAATGCCGAATTGCGTATCTTCGGTAAGCGTAACACTCAAAACAGTCGCCTCGATCAGGACCTGCTTGGGTCTGATGTCAACCGAGGATAGCACATCGCTGACGTGCTTAAGGTTCTCCGGGTAGTCGTAAACAATTATGGTGTCATTCATCGCCGTAGCGTCACCGCCGCCATTGACGGAACTTATAGACTCGCCGGTAGGGAATTCGGTCACCGCTGCGGTAGTGGTTTCAATGCGGCCATTTTTACTGAGCACGGGCGTAATTAGCTTCTTGGCCTCTGCAGCTGAGATGTAATACAAGGTAAAGGTCTGATATACCATTCGGTCTGGGTCTTCTTTGAGCTGTTTATATTCTTCAGCGGTGTAAACTTTGATGAAATTGTCCTGTTGTTCATATTTGAAGCCGTAGCCCAAAATTGACTCTAATGCCTCCTCAAATGTCACATCATAGAGGTTTGTGACCGTAATCAAGCCATCCACCCTTGCCGAAGGCACAATGTTTTTTTGATACCGAGCTGCTAAAAACTGAAGTGCATCCCGTATTCCCCAATCCTTCTTAAAAGAGATTGACTGAATCTTGGCAGTTGTGGAAACATCCTGCACCGCTTGCGACCCAGACCCACTTACAGCAGGCGGATCAACAGAGCTGCTTACATCAACGTCTAACGCAACGATGCTTTGATCGGGGTCAGCCTCGATGGCATTCTGCTGGACACCACCAACTGCAATAGCTACCATCACAATCAACACAAATCCATATATGCATAGGGCTTTGCCTATCTGAGTCCTGCTATTTGAACTTTCATTGTTATACATAGTCGAGCTCCTACCTTTCAAAAACCTTCATTAATACCCACGTAAAACGTGGAACAGGACCCCCAGTGAAACTGGGGGCTAAATATTTAGTTATTCCACTAACTAATCAATTACTTCAACTATCGGCGTAAGTCTCAACGTTATTTCTACTTCTGCACACTTGATCAAAACCAAACCTTGTTCAATTCGAACTACTTCACATTCATAGCAATCGAGCCCATCCTTGAGGTGCAATTTATCCCCCACCGACAGCAACCTGCTGTTGATAAAGGCGCGAGGATTTTCACCCAGCTCTATCGCCTCCAACTTTAACTTCCCTGCAATTTTTAAAAGTACTTCTTGCCTATCATAATTTGAAGTGACACTTACTTCTTTATAACCAACCAAGTTTTTCTCTTCTCTGTCATAAATTATGCCTCGCCAGCCGTCAGAATCAAAAAAGTCTCTGGCGATTACATCATTTCGCCCTGTTACTTTTGGCAATTCGATAAAAGATATTTTTACCCCCGATGTGATCGGAGGCTGGTCATTTAAATTCTCTTTTCGTGTCATCAAAGACACTTGCGCAGCCCCGCCCAGCGCTGGGCGGGGTCTTTTAAGTACTCTAAGCCACATAAAGACCATCAGCGCAATCAAACAAAAAGCTAATACGATCTTTTTCTTCTCGCCCGTCAGTTGAGCAAGAAACCCATTAGCCTTATTAGCGGTATTTGCTACATTCTGCTTCATAAACTCTGCGAGTCACCTATATGCCGTTTGTCTTAGCTAAAGCTTCTGGCCGGTAATAAATGACCGCCTTGGTTTCCATAGTTACTTGGCCGCTGAAGTCACTACCATTCACGAGTTTGACCTGCTCAACGCGGACCAGCCTATCGAGCTTTTGCAGCCGTTTATAGAACTGGAAAACCTGAGCTAATCTACCTTTACACTTCACATTTATTGGTATACAGCTCAAGCCGTCGGCTTGTATTTCCTTGCTGGGAGCGACCACCTGCTCGCTTAGATTATGCTCGGTCATCAAATTGGCAATCTGCTGCAAAAACCCGCCCAGGTCCCTTTGCGCAGGTACATTTACCTCATAGTTTGAAACTGTCTCTTGCAATTTTTGCAATTGCTCATAAAGTGCTGGCAATTGGCTGCTGCCGGTGGTAGCTTTAGTAATCACCACTGCTAATGCGGCTTTGGTCTGCTGGATAGCCCTCACGGTTTTCCATAAAGGCAGGCAGCTAAACCATAGAAAATCAGCTATCAGCATCACGGCTACAACACATATTACTAATTGTTGTTTTTTTCGAAAAAACACTATATAAGTTTCTTTTTTTTGCATGTTCTTGCTTTGCTACTTTTCTGTAAATTAAGGTTCATCCTGCCGATAATTTGCCAGGTAGCAGCTTATCTCAAACTCGCTTACCGCAAGCCCGCCTTTGGCGGGAATTTCGAATTTACCGAGGGTCTCTATCGTTTTGTTTCTTGAGAAGCTTGGATAAACCTGACAAAAATATGGTGAGTCTTCTAATTTACATACTAAAGCTGCAACGTCGCTTGCATCAGATGCTACGCCATTTATCAGAACCTTGAATCGGACGTCACCGAGCGGTAATTCTTGTTCCTTGTTAAAGTTAGCCTTAGCCACTCTGACGACGGAACCACTATTTGGTTGGTTCTGCTGTTTGTCTAAAAACTTCTCCGCGACCAGTTCCACTTTGCTGAGTACGATTTTTTTATCAATCAAAAAACTCATCTCCGCTAAGACGCCTGCCATATCAATTTTGGAATTGATTTCTTCGATAACGCGCACTTTTTTCTGCAACTCTGTCACTTTGTTTTTGATCGTGGCGAATTCTTTAGCCGGATGTTGTGCTTCTGCTTGCCTCAATGCCATTAGAGCAAGCTCTGCGGCAGCTTTTGAAATGGAATTGAGGGAAGCAAAATTCCATGCCACCATCACCACAAAGATGCCGACCAAAGCGATGTACTGTGTGCGATAACCAAACTTCTGGCGTCTGCCGTTTTTATACCACTCTGGAAGAAAATCAATTTCTTTCATAACTATCACAGTTTCCAAATGCACTTTCTTGTTGCGTTTGGGGCGTCTTATGCTCGCTTGTGGCTCCATCGAAGCCCTTGAGGCTAAGGCCCACCGCCACTGCCCACTCACAAAGCAAATCTTGGTTGGAACCATTAAATTTTACATTTCTCATATCGAAGCCTCTTAATGGCTGAGCCACTTCAATCTCCACCCTCAAATGCTGCCTTAAAACATCGAGCAAGATATTTTCGTAAGCTTCGCCTCCACTAAAAATGGCTCTCTCCACACGCTTGCCCCTAAATGTCACTGTATAATATCTGAAACACAGCAATATCTCTCTGGCCAGCTCTTCAGCAACTGCACTTATTGCATTAATTATCACCTGTCGCGTTGACGCATCGAGCGGCTGATGTTCGGCTGCGCCCGACCAGGGCGATGGAAGGCCTTTTTCTATTCGAAGCCTACCCCGCAGCATCTGCACCTCATTGATGCTAATACCTAATTTTGCTGCTATTTCCCGATTTAATCTTTCCTCGCCCAGCGCTACCTGCTTTACGAAGCAAATTTCGCCTCCCCGGCCGAACACTACGGTGGCGAATCGGCTTCCTATATCTACAAAAACTACCGTACGCTCTTTATCCTCTTGACGCCGAAGACTCCTCTCGAAGGTCCTAAATAACGCACATGGAATAGTATCTATGGCCACCGGCCTAAGCTGGGCCTCTTCCAGCATTGCGATGTGACTTCTTATCGTTTCATCATCGGTGGCAAACAATATCAATTCGTTCTTAATCTCATCACCCTGCCTCACACTGCCAGCAAGCATATAGGCAATGGCGTCTTTGGCGGGGTCTAATCCGAAACGCTGCGCAGCTTCCCTTCCTAAAGCCTGCTCAATTTGGTCTGTTTCTGTCTCAGGCAGCCGCAAAGAGGTCATCTTCAATCTGTCGTTGGGCAAACAGGAGACCACATTTCTTCCGTGGAATTTGCCCTCCGCCAGCATCCGCTTTATTGCTGAAATAATAGACCTTCTTCTTTCCTGACTATCACCATCTATACTGCCATCGACACATGCTTCATCCGCTGCCAGAACGACAATTTGGTCGCCGTTGATTGCCAGCTGAATCATCTTGATAGAATGATGACCTATGTCCAGCCCTATCGGCCTCAGACCCCGAGTTTTCAGTCCCAAATCAAACATTTAGGTTTTACCTTCGTCAGTC
>Ga0315312_1002418_pt1 | contig 12977 bp, 13 predicted proteins | sample TDP7_MG_FD_203629 | JGI IMG/M metagenome (GOLD analysis project Ga0315312, IMG submission 203629) | Freshwater sediment microbial communities from Lake Towuti, South Sulawesi, Indonesia - TDP7 | ecosystem: Environmental > Aquatic > Freshwater > Lake > Sediment | place: Indonesia: South Sulawesi... | reverse complement strand
CGCTGGCACTTTTATTCCAATAATATCGAATGTCCAAAGAAAAACAGGTGGAATGGTGACTAGTGACGTGAACATTCCCTTCAAAATAGCTGTGACAAATGCGAAGCTGAGGAGAATGCCTAAACATCCACCTATAGCGCCAACCGCAAGCGTTTCAAGTAGGATTATGCTTTCCACCTGAAAGGGAGTGGCGCCGAGGGCTCTCAAAGTCGCAAAATCCTTAAGTCTTCCACGAACATCCATGGCAATAACTGTTCCAACTATTGCTATTGAAGCAACCCATGAGAGGGCAAAGATTACTGCCATGATATTCACAAACGGATTTATCACGGTTGAATAGAAGCTCTTCCTAGCATCTATGATTGACCAAAGCTCGGAAATTTGCCAAAAGTTACTCTTTAACTCCTTAAAAACTGTCCACTGATTAAAACCTTCCTCAAACTGTAGAACCATGGAATTGTATGTTTCCGTCTTAAAGAACATTTGAGCAAATGATATTGGACAGTAAATGGCGTTTAAGACTAAGTCTTGAACAACACCAGCCACTCTTACTTCAGCTTCGGTGCTCAGTGTACTAAGCGTTAGGTTGTCTCCTGCGTGAGCGTTAAGACGTTCTGCTAGAAACCTAGTGAGAACAACATTGTTTCCTTCAGTGAGCCACGTTCCTTCCAGAAGCACGTATTGAGCCATGCTGGTGTTCGGGAGTATTCCCAAAAGTGAAACCCTGAAACCCTTAACATTAACAAGATCAAGATAATACGGTTCTGCGGTTTTCACTCCCTCGATTTGTGTCATTTTCTCAATTGTAGATGCATCAACGGGCAGTCGAAATATGACAATACCATCGACTTTATAGACGTTATACCAGTAATGGTCAGCGTTAGCTTTAAGCGTCTGAGAGACGGGAAGCGCGCTTGCGCTTAAAACCAGAGGTAAGGCAAGGGTTACTATTAACCCAATAACCCGCCCCCGCTTTCTTAAGAGACTGGCAATGGCATAACTTACTGGAATTATTCCAAAGCGACTGAGGTCAAGCTTAAATGCGGATGCTTTCGGTTCTTCGCGTCCAGTGGTAATTGCTTTATGTATGACCGTTCCCCCAGCTTTCAAAGAAGGAATAATGGCGCCAAGTAAAGCCAAAGCGACACCAAAACCAGCATATTTTAGAATATCCGGGCTTCTTACCAGCAGAGATGAGATCACACCCGTAAACATCTTCGTAAAAGAAGCATAGGGAGTTAGCATGGAGGAGGCTAGGCCTAATCCGAGGACGCTACCTATGATGCTGCCAACACTACCCACAATAATGCCTCTCATTAGATAGACAAAGACAACCTGCCTCCGAGTCATTCCCAGTGCTTTTAATGTGCCTATTTCTCCGTACTCTTCGCTGATGGTAATGCTCAACATGTTATAGATGAAGGCCGCTCCAATGACAACCGAAAGGTAACCGACCACAGTGAGTGCAGAAGTTAACGCGGACATGTAGAAATCAAATTCAAATATGGGCACTAATTTCCCCTCGTATGCAACAGAAATAATTCCATAGTCTTTCAGTTGAGCTTTGACTTCGTCTATCGTTGCAACCAGCCTTGAATGATCCTGTACCTGAATCAAAACTGCACTTATCTTTGCAGACATATTGAAGAGCCTTTGAACAGTTTCCAACGGAGCCAAAGCATATACCGTTTTAGAGATGGAAAACGAAGGGATCCAAATGCTTTTACATTTACCTAAGAGCAACAAAGAGTTGTTGCCGTTAGAAGTTGTTATATTAACGCTGTCTCCAATACTAGCCTCAGCAAAGGTTTCTTCCAGAACTATGACGTTTGCGTCTTCCGCCGAGAAAAATCTTCCCCCTGTGATTTTCACACGATCTAGCATCGATGAAGGAGAAGCACCATACAAAACCAGGGAATAGGGCTCATTTGAGGAAGATACGTAGATTACGGATCGTACAATTAGCCTGCCTTCAGCCGCCTTTACATTATTCAAATTAGATATGTTCTGAATGACGTCTTCCGGCGCTCCTTGAAGGTAAACGATAAAATCAGCCATGTTTGCCTCTGTGTAGGAAATTTGTTTAGAGTACTGAATGCTAGATGTGAACACCGTGGTTCCGGTGAGCAACATCACACCCACAGTGATCGCGGCAATTGAAAGTATGGTTCGAAGAGGCCTCTCGGTTAAGCCCCTTTTTATTATTAATAATAAGAATCTCGGAACCATTCGTTAGGTCCTCTTGTATTTCTCTATTTTACCATCGACCAAGTGGAGAACCCTTGCTTCTTTGCTTATCATCCTTTGATCGTGCGTTGCAATGATAAATGTCAGCCCTTTCTCCATGTTTAATTCTCTCATCACGGCAATTATTTCAAGTCCCGTCTTCGTGTCAATGTTGCCTGTCGGCTCGTCGCAAAGCACTATTTGGGGGTTATTTGCTAAAGCTCGGGCGATGGCCACTCGCTGTTGCTCTCCTCCGCTTAATTGGGACGGAAAGTGGTTTAGGCGTTTACCAAGCCCAACGGTATTAAGAAGATCGGTTGCCGTCTCCTTAGCCTCCTTCGTTGATGCACCTGCCAAACTAAGGGGAACCATCACATTTTCTATGGAGGTTAAAATTGGTATTAAGTTAAAGAACTGGAACACGTATCCGATGTTCTTTCGGCGAAAGTACGCCAGCTGAGTTTCATTAAGACCGAGGAGATTCGAACCAACGACAAACACCTTCCCTTCGGTGGGGCGATCAATTCCTCCAATCATATTAAGCAAGGTGGTCTTTCCGCTGCCGCTCGGTCCTAGGATTACTACAAAATCTCCTTTTCCAATTTCTAAGTTAACGTGATCGAGAGCCCTTACACTGGTTTCGCCAGAGTTGTAAACTTTAGTCACGCCCTCCAATCGTACCAAAGGTCCGTTTCTATCTTCAATTTCAACCATCGGCGCGATGATCCCTCTTTTATCGGCTGAAATTCGCACTATTGTCAAATATAAAGCCTAATTTTTAAGTATTTTGAAAAATCAACTCTACAAACATGTAAAATTTAATTTACAACCAAAAACATCCTATTTCCGCTTCTTAATCCGTCCGTCTGTTAAAAGTAAAACTCTCGCAGCCTTTTTTGCCACCCGAGGGTCGCTAGAAACCACAACGAAGGTGTTTCCCTCCTCTTCATTGAAACCCTTAAGTAAATCAATTATTTCCTTCCCTGTCTTTGCATCAAGATTGGCTGTTGGCTCATCGGCTAAAAGAATTGGAGGGTTGCGAATCAATGCTCTCGCTATAGCCACTCTTTGTTGTTCTCCAATACTCAGTTGAGACGGAAAGAAGCCAGATAAATCAGCGAGCCCTACTCTATCTAAAAGTCTAATAGTGTCCTCTTCAGCTCGGTTCACTGGAACGCCTGACAAGTCAAGTGAAATCATCACGTTCTCTTTAGCTGTAAGCGTTGAAACTAGGTTAAAGGTCTGAAAAACAAACCCAACGCATTTTCTCCTAAAGAGAGCTAACTCTGTTTCGTTCATCTCGCCCAAGTTTTGCCCAAGAATAATCACTTCACCAGAAGTGGCATAGTCAATACCGCCTATCATATTTAACAGAGTTGTTTTACCACTTCCACTGGGACCGAGAATGACCAAGAACTCCCCCTCTTCAACCTCTAAATCGATTCCACGCAAAGCATAAGTTAATCGGCTTCCAGTTTTGTAGACCTTCTCAACTCGACTCAAAAATATTGGAATCTCTATTTTCGCCCTTTGGAGAGAAGTAACCTCCAAAACCTTTTGAAGAACCTGTTTTCCCATATAGCTTAAAGTATATTTTCCATCAGAACCCTGAGTCACTAAGGCCTGTAGTTTTCTAATGTGAAAGCCTAAACTGCCTGATTCAAGAGAAAGGGCGTCCATCAGATCGGAATACGACATCTCTTCCTTTTCTAGTAGCTGAAGAATCTTCCTACGAATGGGATGCGCAATTATTCGAAATACGTCCTCGTCCAAAGCATTCAAAGAATCCCTACGACTCCTATTTAACATAAATTGAATCCTAATGGACATATAAATATTGAAACCGAACTTTAAATCCAAGCTAGGTAAGCCGAGAGGATGAAGGAAATTCCAAAGATTACCAAGAAAATTGCGCTCCCAAGCATTATGTATCTGATCAGATTCTTGCTCAGTAATCCCTTTCCTTTGTCGACGGAGTAGCTTACGAAACCAAACCATCCCAAATCTGCTCCTGCATGCCCAATCACAAAAGCGACAAAACCAATTGCTCCAGCAACAGTTATACTCATGTACATTAGGGGGATTCCTGGGGCCAACCACCAAAGCAGAAATTGAGGATTCGAGCAGCTACCTAAAATGCCTGCGATGACGGGGCCGTGGGACAAAAATTTAGTATTCGTTTGTATCTTTATGTCAACTTGAAAATTCTTAGATGCCTTTGCCAAATAAATGCCCATAATTATCAATGTGACACCGCCAACAATGCCCACAATCATCTGAACAGAAGCTCGAACGGAAGCTCGAACGGAAGCTGAAACCAAAAATTCATGCAAGCCCAAAAAAACGACAAAAATTAGGACAGCTTCAACCATTAGATGGCCTAAAGCGACGAAGGGTCCAGCCATTCTACCACGCTTTAAAGACTCAGAAACAGTAATCACAAAAACTGGCCCCGGAACTATGGCCCCATATAAGGCAGCCACCAGCGACAAAAACATCAACCAAAAGAATTCAAGCATCAAAAATCCTCTGGCCCGTCTTAATTTAGCGGCTAATACACCGAAACCTTCGCTACGCCCTTAATTTTTAGAAACTTAGGAATGAGTTCCCCCGGAATTTTTTCTTCGGCGATTAGTGTGAGCTTAGGTTCAGGCGAGAGTTCTGGGTCGTCCACGATAGCTTGTCGTATGCTTATGTTTTTCTCAGCTATGAGGGCAGATGATTTTGCGAGGATGCCTGGAATTTTTGCGTTCACTGGCGTGATTTCCACCACTCCTAGGTCAAGGTATTTTGCGATCTCCTTAAGAGAATGTCCAGCCGACCTTAAATACTTGAATATGACCTTTAACTCCGGGTTTCCTTCGATGGCTTTTATTGTTTCCGTTACCGTCCTTCTGTCCACCTTTGCAACGCGGCTTATTCTAAGGGCTGGAATCTCTATGTCGTTGCAGTAGATCTTCCCTGCTTCCACCCTTAGACCGTTTTCTATGAGGACCCTAGCCACTGATAGGCGTTCCGGATAACCCTTTAAACACTCTGTTACCTTCTTCCACATAATGCCTCACTTGCGCACTAATATGTACGTGATAAATATAAAAGTAAATGGGCCCGTGGTCCATGCTATTTGTACCAATCTAAACTTTCTTCTATGTAAGTAATAAAAGAGGCAAAAAATTCCTTTGTGTCATCGTTTAAACCTGTCTGGGCAATAAGGGCTTTCGCCTTTTCAGCATGCTTTCTCGACTTTTCCTTTGCAGCCTCTAAAGCTCCACATTCCCTGATAACTGCTCTCACCATTTTTAGATCCTTTAGGCTGATTTGTTCTCTGCCAACTAGATTCTTTAATGTGTCCAATCCGTCTTGATCTGCTAGCCTTAGGGTGTAGATTAGGTGTAAAGGTTTTTTGCCGAGGGCTATGTCTCCGCCTGGTGGTCTGCCGTACTGCTTCAAGGAGGTGAAGGTGTCTATGATATCGTCTTGGATGTCGAAGGAGTACCCTATATGGGTTGCAGCTTCCCCTAGGACCTCCAGATCACTTTCCGGAGCATTTGCCAGAATTGCGCCTACAAGAATTGTTACCTTAAAAAGGGACCCAGCCCTTTTAGAGGCCATAGTATACCATTCTTCGACATCTGGTTTCTTATACTCGAAGAGTAAGTCTAGTATTTGGCTTTCGTTCACATCACGGTAGCCTTCTGAAAGCAGAAATGCGACCCTATTCAATTTTTCTTCTGGGAAACCTGAATTTAACAAGGATTGCAAAGCTAATGTATACAGAATGTCGCCCACGAAAACTGCTGTTCCTTCCCCAAATCGCTTGTCATATTTTTCTGCGAACAATCTATGAAGAGTTTTTCCGCCCCTCCTAAGATTGTCTTTGTCAATAAGGTCGTCGTGAACCAGAATGCAATGTCTGTATAGCTCGATGCCAACACACGCCTTTAAAATTCGATCATCGATATCGCCGGCATAGCCTTTGTACGTGAGGAGGGTGCTGCAGGAGGCAAGCCTCTTTCCCTTTCTCAATACGAATTCTTCAAGGTTAGAATAAACCTTCTCTATGAAGGGGTGATAAGCCTTTGCGGCATTTACTGCCTCTGCGAAATACTGCCTCAGTTTTTCTTCAATGAGTGCACCGTATTTATCTATTGTCTCCTCCCAACTCATTTTGCACCACCCATCAAAGATTGGCGACAACAGGAATTATTTTTTCTAACTACAAATTCAACATTAGGAATTGAGGATATTCATGATTGTGTGAGGATTTTGCAGAAAAATGGGAAGAGTGGTGGTCAGTAAGGTAGGGTTTCAAGCCATGGATACAGTTGTCTAAGCTTTTTCATGGCCTTCTGCACTTCTTTCTCTGGGTACTCGTAGGGTTGAAGTTTGCCTTGGTGGTAGTCGTCGAAGGCTTGCATGTCGAAATGGCCGTGGCCACACAGCAGGAAAAGAATGGTTTTCTCTTCGCCTGTCTTTTTGCATCTTAACGCTTCGTCGATGACGCCCTTAATGGCGTGGGCTGGCTCGGGGGCCGGTATCGTACCTTCAGTCTTAGTGAAGAGCTTGGCGGCGTCAAAGACTTCAACTTGGTTGTAGGCTATTGTTTCCACTTTCTTCTCCATGGCCAGCAAGCATAGGGTAGGAGCCTTACCATGGTAGCGTAGGCCTCCAGCATGGATCGGTGGCGGGATGAAATCGTGACCTAAAGTATACATCTTGACTAAAGGCGTTAGTCTCGCCGTGTCGCCATGATCGTACATGTACGCTCCCTTAGTGATAGAAGGACAAGCCGTGGGTTCAATGGCTACGAACCTGACATTCTTTGGGGCTTTTCCTGAAACCTTGTCATGGTAAAAGGGCCAGAAGAGACCTGAGAAGCTGCTGCCTCCGCCTATGCATCCGAAGACTACGTCTGGGTAGTCGTCCACCATTTTAAGCTGTTTTTGGGCCTCCAACCCTACTACGGTTTGATGCAGGAGGACATGGTTGAAAACACTGCCTATGCCGTAGTTGGCTTCTTCATGGACAAGGGCGTCCTCTACGGCTTCGCTGATGGCGATCCCTAGGCTTCCAGGGTTCTCAGGGTCTTCTTTTAAAATCTTTTTACCAGCCTCTGTCTTGGTGCTTGGGCTGGGGTATACCTCGGCACCCCAAAGCTCCATTAGAACCCTCCTGTATGGCTTCTGGTGATAGCTTACCTTCACCATGTATACGGTGCAATCAATCTCGAAAGTCATGCAGCCAAAGGCTAGAGCGGAGCCCCACTGGCCAGCTCCCGTTTCAGTAGTCACACGTTCCGCGCCTTCCTTCATGTTGTAGTAGGCTTGGGCAACAGCGGTGTTAGGCTTATGGCTTCCGGGTGGGCTGGCGCCTTCATACTTGTAATAGATTTTGGCTGGGGTCTTCAAAGCCTTCTCTAGTCTAACAGCCCTGAAGAGTGGAGTAGGTCGCCAAAGCCGATAGACTTCCCTAACTTCTTCAGGGATGTCTATCCATCTGTCCTTACTGAACTCTTGAGCGAGGATTTCCTTGGGAAACAATTTGGGGACAATTCCTGGGCCAGGTGCCCTTATCGATGGATCTATTATTGGCGACAGTGGTTTAGGCAGATCGGGTAGTATGCAGTACCATTGTTTAGGTATCTCTTCCTCATTTAACATTATTTTTTCCGATGGCATATATCTTCACTTCATTGGTTCCATAAATTTTAGGTCCTATATTGATGATGAACGAAATATTTAAATCTTATGTGTACACTTTTGTACAAAGAAAATTGTGTTCCATGAAAATATTTATGCATAAGTAAATCAAATAACTACATTCGTTGGTCACCGCCATGGAAAAAAGCGAATACATATGGCTAAATGGAAAGTTTGTCTCCTGGGACGAAGCTAAAACCCACGTTTTAGACCACGCACTACACTACGGAACAGGCATCTTTGAAGGAATTAGGGCATACGAAACCCAAGACGGCAACGCCGCCATTTTTAGGTTAGAAGAACACGTGGAAAGGCTCTTCAGATCAGCTAAGGCATTGCATATGACGATCCCTTACAACAAAGAGAAAATTAAAGAAATAATTGCAGAGACCACAAGAAAAAACAAGTTGAAAGAATGCTACATAAGACCCCTAGTTTGGCGTGGGTACAAAGAATTAGGATTGCATGCAAAGGACCTTCCCGTCAATGTTTTGGTTGCTGTTTGGGAATGGGGAAAATACCTTGGAGGAAAGGAGGGAATCAGAGCAAAAATTAGCACATGGATAAGAAACAACCCGAACTCATTTCCCGACGGAGTCAAAATCACTGGAACTTACGCTAACTCTGTTTTGGCGGCGGAGGAAGCTAGCGCCGCAGGCTATGATGAAGCCATAATGCTCGATCATAGAGGATTCATTTCCGAAGGCCCAGGAGAAAACCTATTCATAGTGGAAAATGAAAAGTTACTGACCCCGCCCCCTCACGCCTCGATTTTGGCTGGCATAACAAGGGACACAGCAATGGTCCTCGCACATGATTTGGGACGCGAAGTTGAAGAAGTTGATATCACTAGAGGCAGGCTATACAACGCTGAAGAGGCATTTTTCACTGGAACTGCAGTCGAAGTAACCCCAATCTATGAGGTGGATAACTGGCAAATAGGAAACGGAAAAACAGGCCCCGTCACTAAAAAAATTCAAGACGAATACGCCGCGGTGATAAGGGGAAAGAAACAGAAGTACAAGTATTGGCTAACATACATATACAAATAACAATTCTTGAAAGGCTAATACAAGCCACCTATTTTCCAGAGGTCCTTAACTGTTTTTGAGCATTATTTTTGGATATGTCAGAGCATATGCTGCAGGGTTCTGGTAGAGAAATAAAATCCCTATGCAAATCGCATATGACATCTTGATTTCTTAGGGCTATGCATAACTTGCAAAAGCTCAGCATGGCGTCAATGGCGGAAGTTTTCCCGTTCGCTATGCCTTGGGCGACCTCGCTGGCGGTGGACTGAACCAAAGATACAGTTTCGAGCTGCCTTATTCGTTTGTCTCCTCGCTTTGAGTAAACATAGTAGCTTATGGCGGCCTGGGTCGTTCCGAGCTTTTCGGCTGCAGCCACCTGGGAAAAATCATATTTCTCAATGAGTTCCTTGGCCACTAGGGATCGAAATGCAGGCAACACATAACGCACGACAAGTTCACATGGCGGTCGCAATTCTATCTCCAATCCTATAACGACGTTATAACTTATAAATTTCTCGCCCCTCATGCATAAGCGAACTTGATCTGGCTACGATGCCAAACGTGATGTAACGAATTAAGAAGTTCAGCTAGCCAGTGTCGCTAGTCACAAATAAACATTTATAACAACGTTATGTGTTCAAATTCAACCATGCAGAAACTTGTTTACTTAGATAATGCAACTACCACAAAGCTGGACCCAGAAGTCCTAAAGGCAATGGAACCCTACTTCACTGAATATTATGGGCTTCCAACCACAGAATATGGGCATTCCTTCGGTTTAAAGGTAAAAGAGGCGCTGGAAGAGGCGCGAGAAACTGTTGCAAAAAGCATTTGCGCTGAACCTGAGGAGGTAGTCTTCACTTCTGGAAGCGATGAAAGCAATAACTTGGCGATAAAGGGCGCAGCTTGGGCCAGCAAAGAGAAAAGTCATCTAGTAACGTCGAAGATTGAACGCATGTCTGTGCTTAACGTGATGAAGTCGTTAGAGAAAACTGGACAATTTAAGGCAAGTTACTTGGATGTTGATGCGGAAGGTTTCGTGGATTTGGAGCAGTTGAAAGCCGTGATAAACGAGGAGACTTTGCTTGTTTCCGTTCAGCACGCAAATCAGGAAATAGGAACCATCCAAGATATAGCGGAGATAGGTGAAGTCTGCCATGACCGCGGGGTTCTGTTCCATGTGGACGCTGATCAAAGTTTCACCAAGCTTCCAATTGACGTTAAGAAAATGAACATAGACTTGCTCTCAATTTCAGCCCACATGATTCACGGTCCTAAAGGAATAGGCGCCTTATACGTTAGGAAAGGTGTTAAGCTCAAACCTATTCTTGAGGGCGCTTATCACGAGTTTGGATTAAGAGCTGGCGCTGAGAATATTCCTGGAGCAGCTGGTTTCGGGAAAGCAGTTAAACTTATGGAGAAAACGCAAATAGCGCACATGAGGCAGCTGAGGGATTCCTTAACCGAGGGCTTGCTCAAGATATCAGATTCAAGGCTCAATGGACCTAAAGGCAATAAGCGGCTCTGCAACAACGTTAACATAACCTTCAAATACGTAGAAGGCGAAGCGATCCTACTGCACTTGGACATGAGGGGCATCATTGTAACCACTGGTTCAGCCTGCTTCAGCCCAACCTTAGAGCCGAGCCACGTTATTTTGGCTTTAGGCTTAACGCACGAGGATGCCCATGGCTCTGTAAGATTTTCGCTCAGCAAATACAACACCAGCGAGGAAATAGATTATGCGATTGAAAACGTGAAGGCAGTAGTGGAACAGCTTAGGAAGATAAGCCCGGTTGGGAGGTGACGCCGGAAATGTCTTCGATTTATGAGAAAATGTATTCGCCTAAACTCTTAGAGTTGTTTAAGAATCCTAAGAATGTTGGAGAAATGAAGGATTCCGACGCGAAGTCAACAGAGGGCAGTCTTGCCTGCGGTGACATGATAACCATATTCCTGAAAATCAACAAGGACACGCATAGGATTACGGACATAAAGTTTCTTTCTTACGGTTGCGCGGCGAACATAGCCACAACTTCGCTTATGACGGAGATGGTGAAAGGTAAGACCCTCGAAGAAGCCAAGAAGCTTACTTTCAAGGAAATTGCGAAGGAAATTGGTGGTTTGCCCACGACAAAAATGCATTGTGCAGTGCTTTCCATTGACGGTTTACAGTCAGCCATAAGGAACTACGAAGAAAAGCATGGTTTGGTGGAGATTCCGAAAGTGGACGAAAGCTTTGTTCGAAGCAGGTTAAGGCACGTAATGAATCCGAAGTTGGGTAGGGACATAGTTTCAACCGGTATGCTCGAAGAGATAAAGATAGAAGAAGGTAAAATAGAACTGGACCTCAATGTGTCCAGAGCCGAAGAGTTCGAAAACTACATCATCGAAGAAGTTAATGAACGCCTTAAGAATTTGCCAACCATCCAAGAAGTGAAGATTAATGTCCGAAAATAGCTAGTGAAGAAACTATGGTAAAAGCCGACGTAATCCTCGACGTCAGCGGTGAAGTTTGTCCTATGCCCCTCGTTAAAACCAGAAGAGCCCTAGACAAAATGGAAAAGGGCATGATCCTCGAAATAATTGGAACCAACAAAGAGTCAAAACTAGACATAATCATGGCAGTCCAAGAACTCAAAATGGAACTCATAAAAGAAGAAACAGACAAGAACGAAAAATGGCGCCTCATCATAAGAAAAACATAATCACATTATCTCGTCCTCTAAGGCCGAATGGTTCTGGAAAGCTCTGCTAACGGATGCCCCTTAGAGGTTAGAGAAAACACCTTTTCCCATCCGAAGGGCGCCTTGTCCACCGTGAAACCGAGAGGTTTAAGATTCTCGTAAATCTCCGCGATCATTTTCAGCGCTTTATCGGCGCTGCCGATTTTGTCTGAAAGATGTACGAACGGAAAAAGAACGATGTTTTTCGCTCCCAATCTCCTTGAAATGTTCACGATCTCCTCAACTCCCTTGGTAACAACCTTTTGCTGATCTTTCTCATCGACCTTCTCCGCGGTTAAGAAAACGACCAAGGCGTCCTTGAAGCCACAACTTTTACATCCGTTAGGGATGTCCTCAGCCAACTTTGTTCGCTGGGTTGTAACATATGAAAAATAGTCGCAATGAATGAACAACAGCTTCATTATGTTCACCGTTTAATCTAAACCACAGCATGGAGTGTTATAACGCCGTTATATATTTTTCGTGTTTACTCTCTTATTTTTCGATGGAATGTTAGGGACTATCTAGAGGTCTCGCTTAGTTTTATTCAGCATATTTATATCGAATCGTCAACTCTATAGGTTTGTAGAACAACTGCCCAATCTGTATGGTTGAGAATCAACATGAAAGAGCAGCAGAAACCGCCAACTTCGCCAGTGCCCCTACTCATAAGGCTCTGCTCAGAGAAAACTGCCTTCGAGGCTCGAACGCAACAAAGGATTCGTTTCAACATGGATGAAGTTAAGCGGCTATTTGAAGCGATAAGTGGTTACGAAATAGTGGTACACACCCCATACATCATGGTTCTAAAAAGCCAAAGGGAAACAGAAGTGACGCTCTCTAGCAACGGAAGAATGCTGATTAAACGGGTTTCGGACGAAAAAGAAGCAAGAGCAGTTGCGCAAGATATACTGCAAGTAGCCTTAAAAGCCCAGCAACTGCCATAACAATGCGTTTAGGAAAGTCTATTGATTATGTCTTTGAAGCTGTCTATAACGTAGCCCAATTGTTCTTTAGTTAGTCCATACGTGGATAAGTCGAAGCTTTTGGTTTTTCCGGCTTTGATGCCCACAATTTTTCTTTTTAAGAGTTCTTCATAGAGGAAGTATCCTTTTCTCTTGTGTTTCTGAGCTATTTTGTCGAGGGCTGGCGTTTCAAACCGTATCAAATCGTGGTTGTGGGGCTTATCTCCAAGTTGTCGAATTCCGCCTAAGGACTCCATTTGGCTGCTAAACCATCTAGCCTTCTCCACCTCTTCGTCCCAATGCTTGATTCTTTCTTTAACGTATGGGAAG
>Ga0315312_1002417_pt1 | contig 12980 bp, 9 predicted proteins | sample TDP7_MG_FD_203629 | JGI IMG/M metagenome (GOLD analysis project Ga0315312, IMG submission 203629) | Freshwater sediment microbial communities from Lake Towuti, South Sulawesi, Indonesia - TDP7 | ecosystem: Environmental > Aquatic > Freshwater > Lake > Sediment | place: Indonesia: South Sulawesi... | reverse complement strand
GCACGCTCAAAGGGGCCTAGGTGATGTGGACGAGTCGCCGACGGCTTTGCGGTTGGAAGTTTCCTGACAGGTGGACTTGTCGTATGGATTGCTTCTATCCTTAAGTTCGAATGCACTCGTGTACCCAGCAATTCATTTTGGAGAGTATGAAATTGAATAGAGAATCTATCCTAGTCACCGTCGCGCTCTCGGCGATCTTAGCATTCTCGTTCCATCCAAACGTCTACGCGTGGAGCTCGTCGCCGCAAATCACACCTTCTCTTGACGGTTCCGGCAACACTATTCTCACGATCCAGTTCGACTTCTCTCAGATGTCTGACCCGCCCTCATCGGGACATTTCCCGACTGACTTTCAAGTGCGCACATCAACAGAGGGAATCACGTGGAACGAGCTGCCGGCCGTCCCGATATCACCAACACCCACGACCACGGTATTCACAGAAACATACAATCTCGGGTCAGTCAGCGGAACCGTTCAAGTCCAAGCCAAGCTACACTGCAGCATACACGGGTCGAGCAGCTGGGCGCCGGACCCCGCAGTCCCGGTTCCGGAGTTTCCTGTCGGAGCAATCGCTGTCACCCTGTTGATGCTCGTGGCCGGCAGCCTCTTCCTGCTCCGAAGAAAACAGCTAGCGGCCTCGGCCTGAACTCGGCAACTGGCAAAGCCAGAGCCCAGGGTTTCCTTCTTTTTCTCCTTTGTCTCGCGTTCTCAGCTCACGCAGACCCTCATAGAGACGACCGGTTAGTTTACCTATGGCAACTCCGACATCGCATCCTATTCCAGCACGGGCGTGTGAGCGTTGATACAGTGCAATGCATTGACGAAGAGGTTTGGAAGACTCACCGCGGTTGACCAAGTCAGCTTCGATGTGGGTAACGGTGAAGTCTTCGGTCTTCTTGGCCCCAACGGCGCCGGAAAGACAACCACTCTAAGGCTGCTCAGCACGTTGCTGAAACCGACGAGCGGAACCGCCACTGTGGCAGGTCATGACCTGAAGCGGGAGCCTCAGAAGGTTCGCGCCTCGATCGGGGTCCTTCCTGAGGATACCGGGCTCTACGACCGCCTCACGCCGAGGGAGCATCTGTTCTACTACGGAAGATTGCACGGAATGCCTGAAGATTACTTGGCGAAGCGGAGTGACGAACTTCTCCAAATCATGGAGCTAACCGATAGGGCGGACACGAAGGTCGGCGACTTCTCGAAGGGTATGAAGCAGAAAGTCGCGCTCCTCCGAGCCTTCATCCACGACCCACCTGTCCTGCTGCTTGACGAGCCTACGGCTGGATTAGATGTGATGAGCGCTCGTTCCATCCACGCGTTCGTTGAGCGATTTCGAAGGGAAGGAAAAGCGATCATGATCTCAACTCACAACATGACGGAGGCTCAGAAGCTCTGTAACAGGATCGGGATCATTGACCACGGAAGAATTGTCGGCATCGGAACGATGGGAGAACTACAGGCGCTCACGTCTCAGAAAGATCTGGAGAGTATCTTCGTACAACTTGTCACAGAGTGAGTGATCACCAGTGAATGTTGGAAGAATCAGAGCGATCGCTGGAAAGGAACTCAAGGACGCCCTCCGAGACCGCCGCACGATCCTCGCCATGATTGTAATTCCCATCATAGTGCTTCCGGTTCTCATGTTCCTGCCCGCGTTTCTCGCCAGCCCGGAAAGGAATCCTGTACGCCTGGCGGTTATCCAGAGCGACAGCACTTCTGACGATTTTCTTGCGGGTCTGAGTTCGGACCAGATCCACATAGTCAGAGTTGGTCCTGAGGAGAACATGACGAAGCTGATCCAGAACGGTGACTACGAGCTCGGGATGGTCCTACCATCGGATTTCTCCCGCATACTTGAAGGCCCAGAGCAGACGGCCACAATAACGATCTTCGTCGACGAGAGCAGCGCGCGAGGCACGATCGCACTGAGCCTTGTCCAAGACGCAGTAACCAAGTACACGAACAAGATAGTATCTGAAAGATTGGCAAAGACGGGGCTTCCCCCCGAGGTTCTGACCCCGATAGAAACGGAGCTGCGCCCGGTAACTGTGACCGGTACGGGCGCCGTATTCCTTGCAATACTACTGCCACTTTTCTTGGGAATCTATGCCGTCACAGGAGCGATGTACTTCATCATGGACACGACGGCTGGCGAGAAAGAACGCAAGACCCTAGAGGCGCTTCTGACGATGCCAGCGACGCGCACAGAGATCGTTCTAGGCAAGTTCTTGATTGCAGTTCTGATTGCGTTGCTCTCTTCGGCGCTGGCCATCCTTGGAATGACGGCGGGCGCCGTGTTTCTTCTTGGCGCCGTCGGTGGGTCCGCGTCAACGGCTCCCGGCCTCTCGATCTCAGGCACTAACCTCCTGCTCATTGGCTTGGCGACGCTGGTCCTTGCGATGACGAGCGCGTCCCTTGAGATGATGATCTCCATCTTCGCACGAAGCTTCAAAGAGGCTCAGAATTTCCTCTCCCCTCTCTCGATCGTTGTCGTAGTCCCGGCGATAGCTATGCAGTACATGGGCGAGCAGACACTTCGCGCGTTAGCGATTGCGCCGATATTCAACGCCATGCTGATCATCAGAGACGCGCTACTCAACAGAGTCACTCTTACAAATCTGGCGCTGGAATTCACATCCGCGTTCCTCTACATGGTCATCGCACTCGCAATTGCCATCAAGATCTTCAACAGCGAAAAAGCGATGGTACGCTACTAGTCAAATCGTCCGCACGATCCGCGTGCAGAATCCGGTGATCCGTAGATCGCATAGCGAGGGCTATCCATAAGTAGACCGGGGAAGTCAGGCATTCTCCGCAAGGCCGAGTGATGTAAGACTTGCATTCTTTTGTCGGATTATGGAAAGAGAAGGACTTCCTAGACACGAATGATTTCTCACAAGAAGAGGTTAGGGTTGTACTGGACGCGGCGGATACGTTGAAACGCATGTTTTCGTCACGTAAGAACCATCATTACTTGCCCGGCAAGACGCTATTCATGCTGTTCTACAACAGGTCGCTGAGAACACGTAACTCGTTCGAGGCTGGAATCTACCAGCTCGGCGGCCACGCACATTTTCTCAGCCCACAGGACGTTTACACGCCCGCGCTCCCAGAGGACATGGTCGCCTACCAGACCGAGGCCATCTCCGACGTCAGCAGAGTCCTGAGCAGGTACGGGGACGCTATCGCGATCCGAATCTATGGCGACGCGGCAAAATGGATCATAGGGAGAGGCCATAGGGTTGTGCAGGAATTCGCTAAGCACGCAACCATCCCCGTCCTCAACATGGAAGACGACCTCTACCATCCATTCCAAGCGTTGGCGGACGCCCAAGCAATGAGGCGTGCCTTTCCGAAGCTGAAGGGAAAGAAACTCGTCGTATCCTATGCATACTCGGGAGGCCTGAAGCCGCTAGCTGTTCCGCAAAGCGAAGTCCTGATTGGAACACAGCTGGGAATGGATGTCGTCCTCGCGCATCCGAAGGGCTTCGAGCTGGAAGATGTGGTCCTCGAAGCAGCCAGGGGAAATGCAGACAGATACGGAGGACAATTCAGCGTCCAGAATGATATGAGGACTGCCTTCGAAGGCGCTGATATTGTGTATCCCAAGGCGTGGTCTCCGAAGAACTTCTTCCCCCCACACAGCAGCTCACCAGACAAAGCTGGCGCCACAGCTTACCAGGACAAGTTCAAGGACTGGATCTGCACGCAGGAGCTGATGGATCTCACAGACAAGGGCAAGTACATGCACTGCGGCCCCGCAGACCGCGGCCAAGAAGTCACCGACGACGTCATCGACAATTCGAACTATTCGTTGTACTTTGAAGAGGCGGAGAACCGACTGCATGTACAGAAGGTCGTGATGGCGCTGGTCATGGGAGATCGCCCACCCCGGCGCCGAAAATGAAGCTGGATGCCGTCGTGGGCGGCCTCACCCGTGCGGAAGAGCCCTCGGGCTTACGAGCGCAACAAGACAAAGTAGGTCGCCGGGTACATGACTAAACCATTTGATTTGCGCGTGGCGGGAACGATCGACAAGATTGTCCAGAGATTCCTGAATCTTGAGAAGTGCAAGTTCTGTGGGGCTCTGATCTCGCAGAGAGATGCTTTCTGTTATAGATGTGGTAAATCACAGGTCTAGTCTACGAGTCGAGTCCGCTGAGAAGCCAGAGGAATTGAACAGAGTCATACTGGAACTCCGATTAGGAAATGCGGGGCAAAGCGTGATCATTGAAGAAAAGGTTTGGCAGCTAATCGAGTTCTATCGACAGCTCATAGAGAAGTGAATTTGCTCCTAGGTTCTCAACACGAGGAGCACTCAGGCGAATATGGTCCACTGATAGGGTAGCCTGCACAGCAAGTCCTGTCTGAAGCGTCAATCATTATATGTTATCGAGCCTTTCCTTGCCCGGCAAGGATGGCTTGAAGAAGAATGGCTAAGGCAAGAAAGGAGTCTCCCCAAGTCAAGAGGTTGAAAACCAGAGTTAGGAATCTCAAAGGCAAGCTTGCCGAGTCCGTCCCCAGAACCGAGATGGAATCTCTCAAAGCAACTCTCGAATCCAAGCTTGGCAACCTCGAAGCTAGGCTAGCTCGATCTGTACCGAAGGAAGAAGCCGATACTCTGCGGGCTGGATTGAAAGAGATCGAGTCCAAACTGGCCGAATCCATCCCTAGGCTCGAAGCTGAAGCCATGCTTGAGAGTACGAGATCGAAGATGCTAAGAGAGATCGAAGCACTCGAAAAGAAGTTATCTGCCTCCAAGTCGGAGGCGGATTCCCTACGTGCAGACATTGCGCAATTGCAGGATAAGCTACTAGGGTCGATACCGAAAGCCGAGTCCGAAGCAAGAGTGAAAGAACTCGAAAGCAGCCTATCGGGCGCGAGACGGGAGCTTGGGGTCGCTAGGAGCACGATCAAAGACTTCGAGGAGAAACTCTCCCAGTCCTCAGCCAGGATCGATGAGCTTCAAGGCAAGCTATCCAACTCGGTACCTAGGGCGGAATTCGACAGCGTCAAGAGTGAACTGCAGTCAAAGATTGCCGATCTCGAGGGCAAATTGGCCGTCTCCGTCCCGAGAAGTGAAGCAGACGAGCTGAAAGCCAGAGTCGCTGAACTTGAGGGGAAGCTCGATCAATCGATACCGAGGGCGGATTCTGAAGCTAGGAGCCGAGAACTCACTGATAGGATTCGAGAGCTCGAATCCAAACTTTCAGAATCGGTCCCAAGGACGCAGCTTGATGCTGCCAAGGCGGATGCTGAGTTACGGATACAGGAACTCCAGGGGAAGTACTTGGAGTCTAAGAACGAAGCAGACGCCTTGAGGGAAAAGGTTGCAGGATTGGAGTCTCGGGTCGCTCAAGCTGAAAGTGCGCTTGAGTCTGCGAGACGTCACATCAAGGAGCTGGAGGCGGCCGCGGGCAAGCCGCCAACAGAAGAGAAGCCCTCGGAACCTTCGGTTGCAAGCTACCAACGCGTTGATGAACTTCCAGAAGCCTAGCAGCATCTGGACATCGCCTTCCTTTCCAGTGCGAAGACTACGAGAGCGATCCTGATCAGTCAACCCAGCGATGAGAGGATCAGCAATCGAACGACATGGTAACCTCACATTGAGAATCTCCGAGGCGGGCTCCAATTCTGAATCGGCGAGAGGAATAGTCGTTCAATCGTGCTGGAGAAGCCTAGAGACAAACTGAAGCTTACACTTGAGGGTCAGAAGGCTTCTGGAAGGCGAAGAGGTAGAGACCGGCTTCTGCATGTGCCTTGCTCGGTCCGGTCTTCGCAATTTGAACCCTTGATCTTGTGTCCGCGGGCACCGCGAGCCTGGACCCTATCATACCGAGTCGCAAAAACACTCTTGTACGTCGCTGAAACAGTCTTGTACGACGATGTACTTATGTAGGAACGTCAATGTAGCACGGGCGTGGACTACGATGCAAGTCGAAGAGATCTTTCAGATCGGCGCGTATCACAAGAACCGACGTCTGGGCCTCAGAAGGCTAATGTCGATAGTCTTGTGATCCAGCGAGTCCTCAGTTGAATAACGCCCCTTGGCACACCCGTCCCGCAAGCGGGCCGACTCGTCGCCTGTGTCCTTGTTGCGCACCGTCTAGCCCCTGCAGATCTATGATCGTGGTGGATCGTCTGAGGCTTATGACCTAGTCCGAGCTGCAGAAACCACGACTGAATCGCGAATCTCGGAAAGATTAGCGGCCGGGGGCGGCTCCAGAGACTGTTCGATCCATCGGTCCTTGCGGTGGAATCCCTATTCCCTGTTCACTACGGAGGAGATCAAATCCATCTCGGACCTAGGCATCGTTAGGAGCAGTTCCACATTCACACCACGTGCCCGAATGAATCCTGACGATTCCGGGTCACTGGGTGACTCGAGCGGGGCCATTTGCACGGTTGACTTTCATTGCGCTTCATGACACGAACTAAGGATATCTTCGCAAGAGAGGCATCGACTGAGGAGAGGGGTATGAGCACCGCCATCTTTGATGACGAAAGTGCTCCACGGGCGAAGCTGCACTGACAGGCGGCTGGGTAGGAGAAGGGCCAAGGACCACGGCAAGCCAGGGTCTCAGGATTGGCATCGTAATCTGAACCTATGGTTGAGTGTACGCCCGGTACACTAGTCTAACTTCGACTTCGGAATGAACGGCGCGCCGATTCGAATCTTTTGAGACTTGAACCGACGCGAATATTCACGGAACGGTAACTGCTCCCCAACAAGACACATAAACAGGCCTCCGATCGTATGGTCCCGTCACGCGACCTAGTCGAGGTGTACTCCAAGTAGGAGACAGAATCTGATCTGTGATCGTAGAGATCAACCAGTTCTAGTGACTCTCGCATACTCTCGGAACTTTCTTCCTCTTATGCGTGCAAGCCTATCCTCTATAATGCAGAGTGAGACGTATTGCTGATCTATCGTGATCTTATTTCTTGGGGAGAGATAGCTTACATCCACGCGGCCGATACAACCAGGGAAACGTCTACCAAATTCTTGCTCCCAGTCCATATGCTCGGATATATCTGGATGAGCGGTGAAGATTACCGCGTTATACGCGCCGATGCTGACTCTCAAAGCCATTGAGACGTGCGGATCATTTTGAAGCGCATGGTGAATCCTATCCCGAGCTTTCACTATGTCAACCATGGCATAAGCCAACACGTAGTTTGGGGGACATAGGTGGTCGGGGAACCTGCATGTAGGCTCCGATATCCATCCTTCCTTCAGCAGCTGCTCGATGCGCCTCATCACAGTCTTTCTATGGATTCTCAATTGCCTACTTAGGAGATTCTCATTTATTTTGAAGACGCGGCTGGACACGAGATGTTTTAGAATGTTGAACTGCTCCGTTTCCAATTTCAATCTGTTGACTTCAATGCTTCCCTTCTTGTTCACCTCGGCCTCCATGAGGCGGATTGCAGCACTGGGGTCGTACTTGATCATGAGTTGGTTGGAAACGTAAATCGAAGTTGATGGCATCCTGATCTCCCTAGGGGGTATCCTTCGTTCCTCGACAACTGCTTCCCTCCATAGCTGATATCCGAGGACGTCCCTGTGGTAGATGAATAATAGCATGTTATACTCAGAATGCCTCGACCAGTAAGCCGCGAAGATATGAGGGTCCTCGACTACCCAATCGCGTACGGGCTTTTCGTCGGGAAGATCGGCACGGACGATAACCAGAAGTGGGTATTCTCTATAAAGTCCTAAGAAGGGGCAGATCGGCCTGTCTACCACACGGTTTTGAAGTAGCGAAAAAACTTGCTTTCTCACCGTCGTTCGATGTCTTCGCAAGATCTTCGACAAGGCTTCGATGTTTGCACTCACGCACTCACCCGACACTAGCATTTTGAGTAGACGAAGCGTTGTCTCATCTTCTAGCAACTTTGCTGAATCGCTAGTACCCGACGTCGACAGAATTGACATACTGGCCGCCTTTCCCGTCCATTTGTGTCATTTAGCGGACGCATACTTAAAAGGTAATGTCGGCCGATCTCCCTGGAGATTCTGCCATCTCATGCCCGCCTGAGACAGTGCGGATGGCCATTGTGTCCATTTTCTCTAGGGCTTTTGTACTTGGCGTTTTTCTTTCCGTTTGTCGTGTTGCCGTGCGAGGAGCAGCGTCAGACTATGATGCAGTCGTTCCTCGAACAGGTTGCAGAGCGCAGGGCGCAAGAGTTGATGGAACTGGTGGATGTCACGGCTTTGGGTGATAAGTGGGGGCCTGAGAAGGTCGTTCATACATACGACCCGAAGACCGGGGTGAGAGGCGTTCTCGTAATTGACAACACGGCGAGGGGACCAGGTAAAGGCGGCATGCGAATAGCTCCAGATGTCACAGCGTGCCTAGTATTCCGACTAGCTAGGACGATGACGTGGAAGAACGCCCTAGCCGATCTGCCGTTCGGCGGAGCTAAGGCCGGAATAAAGGCGGATCCGCTTGCAACGGACAAGATTGCACTGGTACGTGCATTTGCAAGGACCGTAGCGCCATACACTCCAAGTCAATGGATCGCTGCGCCAGACATGAATGTGGGTGAGAAGGAGATGGAAGCATTCGTCACCGAGGTGGGCGATCTCAAGGCCGCGACGGGAAAGCCAAAGCATCTGGGTGGGATCCCTCACGAGACGGGCACAACAGGATTCGGCGTGGGCGTTGCTATTGAGACGACGCTTGAACGCCTCAAGGGCGAGTACTCGCTTCCCGACTCCTTACGCGATGTTAGAGTGGTTATTCAGGGCTTCGGAAACGTAGGTTCAGAGCTTGCAAAGTTTCTACATTCGAGAGGCGCGCGCATCGTCGCGATATGTGACTACTGGTGGGGAATACGTGACGATATCGGGATAGACATTTCCAAGGTCGCTCGGTACGCCTATGCGAGGAGTCAGGCAGAGTCGATCGGTAACTTCAAAGAAGCAGCGAAAATACCTCCAGACGGAATATATGACGTAGAGTCTGACGTTTTTGTACCGGCAGCAAACGGTAACGCAATAACAGCCGAGACCGCTCCGAGGCTTAAGACAAAGTGCGTTGTCGAGGCGGCAAACAATCCCACAACCAGCGAAGCCGAGAAGTTTCTGCACAAGAAAGGCATCCTAGTACTTCCCGATATCCTCGTTAACGCTGGCGGCGCCATTGGGTCATACGCAGAATATCGAGGAAAGAGCATTGACGATGCTTTCGCGTTGATTGACTCGAAGACTAGGAAGAACACGACGCTCATTCTCGATCTCGCCCTTCAGAGCGGAGCCATGCCGAGAATCATCGCAATGGACATCGCGATGGAGCGTGTCGCTGAAGCGATGGGATATACACAAACCAGGGAGAGGTGAAGTCAGTGTCAGACATCATTGAAGAGAAAAAAGTCAAGGTGCTAGCTGCGCTCGACAGAGCTAAGAGTCCAGCCGCTCTTGGCTACATATCGGAACATTCCGGCGTGGAAGAACCCTACGAACTCCTGGAGCAGCTTGAGAAAGACGGGCTTGTCAGAAGGGCACCTCCCAGCGATTGGTCCCCTGCTGGCGAACCTAGATTTGAGCTTGCACCAAGACCCAAGAAGACGCTCCAAAAGCTCATCGCCAACAGACTCATGCAGCTGATCGAGAAACGACCCAAGCCGGCCCCTCTTCTTCCGGATCAAGCTGCATAGTACCAACGCTGGTGGACTAATGAATGAGAGCAAAGACAGTCAATACAAATCTAATCTCCGTCTTACACGACATCCAAGCGAAATATGGGTACGTTCCAGAGGCCAAAATCAGAGAGGTTGCCCAGCGTCTTAGGATTCCTCTTGTGGACGTGTATGGAGTTGTCACCTTCTACAAATCGTTCAGCTTGGCACCGAGAGGGCGTCATACGATTACAGTTTGCCTAGGTACAGCTTGTCATGTGCGGGGCGGTCCGAGAGTTATGCAGCGCATCTCTGAGATCCTGCAAATAGAGCCTGGCGAGACTACGGAAGACCAGGAGTTCTCTCTCGAGACAGTGAATTGTCTTGGGTGCTGCGCCCTAGGTCCGATGGTTGTTGTCGACAGCAAGCACCACGGGTTGATGAATTCTGCGAGGGTTGGCGCCCTTCTTCGAAATTACAAGAATACGAAGAACAAGGTCAACACAGGCAGATCGTCAAGTGAAGTTCCTAGTTCAAGGACATCGAATCAGATGCAGAAGGATTACTATGGCGAAGAAAGTGTCTTCCTCACATGAGCTAGAACAACTCCGAAGCTCACTATTGCAGAGGAAGAAGGCGCCCGAATTGAGAATATGCCTCGGCACGGGGTGTCGAGCTAGCGCTGCAGAGCGTGTTATGACCAGCTTCAAGAAAGAGATGAAAAAGCAAGGCTTAGCTTCCAAGCTGGCAATCAAGGAAACTGGATGCCATGGCTTCTGCGAAAAAGGACCCCTGGTCGTCGCGCCTGGTGATATTCTGTATCAGAAAGTAACACCGAGCGATGTCGAAGAGATCGTTCGCGAGACCCTCATCAACGGCAAGACCGTTGACCGTCTCTTATACCTGGATCCATTAACGAACCAAAGGGTTCTGCATGAAGGCAAAGTTCCGTTCTATGAGAAGCAGAAAAGACTTCTCCTCGCTAACAACGGAAAAATTGATCCCACCAGTATTGACGACTACATATCTGTGGGCGGCTACGGTGCTCTGTCTAAGGTTCTCAGTGGTCTGACCCCCGATGCCGTCATAAACGAGGTAAAGCGATCCGGCCTACGCGGGCGAGGCGGAGCAGGATTTCCTACCGGCATCAAGTGGGAGCTGCTGAGAAGAGCGAAAGGTGATACCAAATATTTGGTCTGCAACGCCGACGAGGGAGATCCAGGCGCCTACTGCAATCGAAGTCTCCTAGAAGGAAATCCGCACAGTGTAATAGAGGGCATGATCATTGGTGGTTATGCGACGGGGGCAAACGAGGGCATTATCTATGTGCGCAACGAGTATCCTCTCGCCGTAAGACATATCGCGCTGGCGATCGAAGACGCTAGAGCGTATGGATTCCTGGGCCAGAACATACTTGGTTCTGCCCTTGGCTTCGATTTGAGAATCTCATTGGGAGCAGGAGCCTTCGTTAGCGGCGAAGAAACAGCACTTATGGCGTCGGTCGAGGGCAAAAAGGGGGTTCCAAGACAAAGACCACCTTTTCCTGTTGAAAAAGGAGTGTGGGGGAAGCCCACTGTGATCAATAATGTTGAGACTTGGGCAAATATCCCCTTGATAATGTCAAAGGGAGCCGATTGGTACTCGAGAATAGGAACCGAGGAGAGTACTGGAACCAAGATTTTCTCCCTCGTCGGAAAAGCGAGAAACGCCGGTCTTGTAGAAGTTCCCATGGGGACAACTCTTGGCGAGATAGTCTACGATGTAGGCGGGGGACCTCCACACGGGAAGAAGCTCAAGGGAGTCCAAACCGGAGGTCCTTCAGGAGGCTGCATACCTGCCGAGCTGCTCAACTTACCATTAGATTATGAGACGCTCAAGAAAGCGGGCTCTATGATGGGCTCAGGCGGAATGATAGTCCTAGACGACGACACATGTGTGGTTGATCTCTCCCGGTACTTCCTTCGATTTCTCCAAGATGAGTCATGTGGCAAATGCTTTTCGTGTCGAAAAGGCATTCAAAGGATGATAGAGATCCTAACCGACATATCTGAGGGGAGAGGAAAAAGAGGCGACTTGGAGCTTCTGGAGGAACTTGCAACTGTTGTGAAAGATGTTTCGCTTTGCGGCCTCGGCCAAACGGCTCCCAATCCTCTTCTGAGTACACTGCGATATTTCGGCGATGAGTACGAAGCTCACATAATCGACAGAAGATGTCCTGCCACTGTTTGCCAAGCTCTCTTCAAATCGCCATGTCAACATGCCTGCCCTGTGGAACTTGACATCCCGGGGTATGTTGCGTTTATCAAAGAGAGGAGGTTCGAGGAAGCCTACCGCATCATCAAGCAACGCTTGCCATTCCCTTCAGTCTGTGGGAGAGTATGCCATCGTCCATGCGAAGCCAAATGTTCCCGCATGCAACTGGATGATCCCATAGCAATCAAACACCTGAAGAGATTCGTCGCGGACTACGCGTTTGAACACGGAATCTCATACGTTCCGAAGACAATGGGAATCAAGAAAGAGAAGGTGGCGATAGTCGGAGCAGGCCCAGCAGGGCTAGCAGCAGCCTATGATCTCGCGCGCGAAGGATATCGCGTCACGGTTTTCGAAGCGTTTCATGTAGCGGGAGGGATGATGTCTCTAATCCCTGAATACCGCCTTCCCAAGAACATTATGAAGGAAGAGATCGGCGCTGTCGAGAGACTTGGGGTAGATATCAAGTTGAACAGCCGCGTCGATGATGCTGCCGGGCTCCTGAAGAAAGGGTACCAAGCCGTCTTCATCGCTACGGGTGCATACAAAGGACAGAAAATGGGCATCCCGGGTGAAGACTCGATCGGAGTCTTCGACGCAATTGAATTTCTGAAGACTGAGACTGAAAAGACCAAAGTCAAAGGAAAAGTTGTCGTCGTAGGAGGCGGCAACAGCGCAATCGATTCTGCTCGAGTGGCACTCAGAAAAGGAGCTGACGAGGTGCATATACTCTACCGCCGGGAGAGAAAAGACATGCCAGCCATACCAGAAGAGGTCGAAGCTGCAGAGGATGAGGGTATTCGTATTCATTGTCTGACTCTTCCCATGAAGATTCTGGGTGAGGAAGGGAGAGTCGTAGGAGTTGAATGTGCACATATGGAGTTGAAGGAGTTCGACAGGGGTGGAAGAAGAGTGCCTCATCCTATCGAAGGATCCGAGGATACAATGCAAGCAGATATGATCATAGTAGCCATAGGACAAAGGCCAGATCCACCCATTGCTGAAGATAGCCAAATCACACTAACAGAGAGACGCTCGATAGTCGTCAACCTACGCACATTTCAGACCAGCTTGGAGGGAGTTTTCGCGGGCGGGGATGTTG
>Ga0315312_1002416_pt1 | contig 12986 bp, 15 predicted proteins | sample TDP7_MG_FD_203629 | JGI IMG/M metagenome (GOLD analysis project Ga0315312, IMG submission 203629) | Freshwater sediment microbial communities from Lake Towuti, South Sulawesi, Indonesia - TDP7 | ecosystem: Environmental > Aquatic > Freshwater > Lake > Sediment | place: Indonesia: South Sulawesi... | reverse complement strand
TCTTTCACGGCTCACACCCAGACGGCTAACAGCAGCTTCAACAGTCATCGTATGTTCCTCAAACCTGAAAAACTTGGCACGGACTCCCATTTCTTTAAGATATCCTTCTAAGTTCTTCGAGGCCACTCCTCACACACGTCGTCGCATTCTCATGCTTCCGATAGACTGCACACCGGATTTCTTATTGTTTCCGTGTGTATGATGACCTTGGTGCGGGGGGTGGGATTCGCGCACCAGTTTACCAGTAAAAACTGTAGATAGCCAGATTGGTGTGACCCACCGGGAAGCAGACCAAAGCGCGCGCACACTTGTTATCTGAGAAGAGTTGATGAGACCGGTCACGGTCTTCGTAAGCAATCGTCAGAATCTTCCCTGTATTCTATCCGGCCAATTTGTGGGTCATAAATGTGAGAAAAGTCCAGCCAACTGCTAAGTGTTCTCATCGCTGCAAATGCGTGGATTCGTGCCGACGGAAAAGACTCCAAAAGCCTGTTTGCAGCGCCTATCATCGTATGGCCTCTAGTAACGATATCATCTATTAGCACAATGTCTTCGGTCGATCCTAGGTTTCCCTGTACAGCCAATGATTCAAAATGCTCGGTTGGCGTTGGTCTTTGACTAGCCTGACTGGTAGCCGATTTGCGAACCGCCCTTGTGCGAGTGAGACATGGCATTACTCGTGCGCCGAACCCTCTCCTGACCAGAGCGCTTGCTATTCGTTCCGGGACCCAAAGACTATCTGGTTGCAAGAGCGAACTCCTTGGAAGTGGAACCAGAACCGAATTTGTTCGAAAAAAGGAACCAAAAGGTAGCTCAGATCTTCGAAGTTCCATCGTACGAGATATCCAGTTTGACATGAGGACAGGCGGGTCCTCGACAAAGGAATCATTCTTTAGGATTCTCATTATCTGTCGGGATAGTTGAATTTCCTCTGAACTACCGCCGCGCGGGCAATATGAAAGGAGTGAACCGAACTCAAGTTGGTTTAGGCGCATGGCACAACTCAGCGAATGATCTGCAAGATTCTTTCAGACGAGGGTAACACTTCAATGACTTCTTCATAGTCTGTGAGTTCGACCGCTCCGTACTCAATCATTTTTTTCGGCCATTTCAAAGAAACATTGTCCGTAATGACCTTGGAAATGAAAAGAGGTCGGCCCAGTCTCAGTGCTTCCCACCCCTGATGGAGAGAGCCACTCATTTCGCCAGCTTCAACGATTATTGAAGCGTCTGAAATGAGCGCCATGGTTCTGTTCCGAATCACAAAGTTCTTTGGTTCCGTAGGATATCCAACCGGAAATTGCGAGACCGCCCAGTGGTCGCGCATAATTATCTTCTGAAGTCCACCATTCCTTGCTGGATAGAATTCGTCCAAAGGAGTTCCAAGAACGGCGACCGTCGAGCCACCTTGCCCAATTGCCGCTTCATGAGCCGCGGTGTCGATGCCCTCTGCAAGTCCGCTCACTACTACGACACTTTTTCTCGCAAGAAACGAAGCTATTTCTTGCGCTAACACGATGCCCGGAGAGGAGGCTTTCCGAGAACCTACAATCGCTACCCTAGGCCCTGGAAGTGGGATGCTTTTCCCACTAAGAAAAAGCTTGGAAGGAGCGAATTTCTGTTCAATTTCGTTGAGAGGTCTGCCCAGCAATTCTTCCGGAGACGTAGATATGTAAAGAGGGCGAGCAGCCTTTTCCATTACAGCTCCCTATGCATAATGGTCTTGGGTCTTATATGAATTTCAGTGCTCAACGTGCCTAACAGCTTATCACGCGATAGCTGGAACGCGCTTTCTGAATTCCTAGCCAGGTCGATATGTGTTGCCAAAAAGGACGCATGAATCTATTACTTCAAGCCCCAAATCTTCGGTTTCGGCATACTCATACCAGGTTTCGTATATCTCTCATTCTCCAGTAAAATGGTGCGGGGGGTGGGATTCGAACCCACGAAGCTTTCATCGTTCATTTTATCGCACTTCCGAACCATGTCCTTCAACCCATCATGCCTCGCGCCTTCGATATCCGCTCGTGTAGAAACTGCATATTCGTCGGAAAGAAGCGCGCGAAGCGCCATGTCTCAAACGGGGGAGGTATCGAGAGTTCAGCCGCTATCTGAGCTGATCCTCCTACTTTTACCACCTCGGCCGCCATCGCCTCCAGTTCAGTGATGTACTGTCGCATCACTGCAAGATCGCCAGCGGCGCCAACGGGTCCATGACCCGGAACGAGAGTCTTCAGGCCCAGCAACTCGATCTGCTCGAGGTTTCGCAGCCACTCCCGTGGATCGCCATCCGCCAAGTATGGGTGATACCTGATAAACAATAGGTCGCCCAGAAATGTGATCTTGTCGACAGGCAGGTGCAGGATTGCGTCACTTTCGGTGTGGCCTCCGCCGAAGCTGACAACTTCAGCTGTTCTGTGAGAGCCGTGAAAGGCCATCCGCCTTTCAAATGTCTGATTGGGCAATCTGAGTTCTAAGGTCTGGAGGGATTCGATGATGCTGCGATAATACGCCACCCAGAAAGCAATGTCTCTGCGCATGTCCGCGCCTGTCTCCGTCTTAAGAAGCTCCTCAAAGACGGGAAGTCGCTTGGGCGCGTAGTCTGCGTCCCAACGAATCTCGTCAACACCTTTCGTCGCGATCAAGTCGCGCGTCAGCGTAGTGGAGATGATCTCTGTGTTGGCTGCGAAGACCTGATTTCCGCGTATGTGGTCGTTATGGTAATGGCTGTTAACGACGTAAGCTATGGGACGGTTGGTCAACTTAGCCGCTACGGTAGGCAAATCCTTGGCCGCCTTTGGAGTGAGAAACGGATCAAAGATCAACGTGCGGTCGCCGAGGTCAACGATCCCGGCGTTACAGGTCGCGGCCCCGGTTTCAGATGCAATGGCAACATAAACGCCATCAGCCAGCCGCTCAAGGAAGAAGTGTTCCGAGCTGGGAAGGCTGCTGCTTGTTTCTTTCATGGAGAATACCCTCGAATTCATGGTTGACTTCTAGAGTTAACACTTAAGGTTGATCATTTTCAGTTGCCTTGGTTTGTTTTCTCTTGGGGCTTGATGATTGGACTTCTTGGATATGTTAGACTCCGCTGTGCGATGGGTGGTGCGGGGGGTGGGATTCGCGCACCAGTTTACCAGTACATATAAGACCGTCTACGGGACCTTTGCCTTAGAGAGAAGCTATTGGAACTGGGTAATTCGGTATGATGCGATTTAGGGGCAGAGGCCTCGGCGGAATAGTATAGTGAGTTATTCAGATGAGATCGTTAACGCAGTGTACGATACGACTGGGGGCTATTGCGCCTACTGTCGCAGAAAGATTCACTTCCAGAACTACGGCGGCAGGGATGCCGTTGGCTCTTGGGAGATAGACCATTGGATACCTAAAGCGAGGGGAGGCACAGAAACCCTTTCAAACCTCGTTCCCGCCTGCATCTTATGCAATAGAAGCAAGCAGGACATGACAGGAGACGAGTTCATCAATTGGTTGAGAGATCAATCTCACTAGCCCCAAGTTGTCTTTTCAAAACTCAACCCAGCTTTTTTGTAGGTTTGTTCAAAGTGCGGAGTGATAAGATTCGCGCACAAGTCTACTAGTAAATCCCAGCAAATTCATTGGTGGACCGGGCGTACACTGAACTATAAGTACAGATCACCAACTTCGTGCTAGGCGTAGGTCGTGCTGGCTTAGGCCGTGAGTAGTTTCTTTTTCGCTATGACTTTTTCTATGTCTTTCTTGGCGCCTATCTTCTCGAAGATTTCCAAGGCGCGCGCTATGCCTTGTAGCGCGCTATTATGCGTGATCATCTCAGCTGGCCTCCTTTTTGGAGTTTCTTGCAGAAGCAAATGCTTTGTATCTCTCGGTATGAAGTTCCTTGTAGAATGGCTCATTCTCCGCTTCTTTGAGTTTCTCTGAAAGCTGTTGTCCACTGGCTTGTCCTCCCAAGAAAGAAACCACCATATCTTGTATGTCTTTTCTTAGCATAGCGAGATTCAAAAGACGAAGCAATTGCTCTTTGTTCAAACCAGCGTCTGACAGATCTGCAACATGCCGCAGACAGTCACGGGAGTATGAGTGAAGTCTACCGATTGCTTCTTCCAACTCGATTTCCACGCCTCTCACTTTTAGAGGCAATACCTTGTATGGATCTTCTCCGTGCACCAGCTTACTTCTAATGTCGTAGACTTTTCTCATGAAATCAAAGACATCCTGCCTCTCTTTTGGAGATCTGCCAACCAAAGTTGCCATTCTGGTGGCCAGCTGGAAAGACAATTCGGGTTCGTTAGCCGTCAATAGTGATTCCATAGCTGTTACATAATCCACAAAGCGATATGTACGTCTCCCAGGAATTCCCGCCATCTGGGAGGCCATCCCAAACCGCTCTAAGGCCGTCTGAAAATGAGATAGAGCATTGTTACTGTACATCCTATCTATCTTAGCCCAGAACTGCGGGAAATCCTGAGGGTGATCTAACAGATCGAACTCAAGTGGCAATTGATGGTGAGATGCAACCCAGTGAAGCCACGAAGGATCGGTCGATTGGTTCGCAAAATAGTTCAATTTCTCTGTACCATCGATACTGGCTGGTTTCCCTCTAGATTCTATCCGCCCCATCTGTTTAACTAATCTGTCTCGATACAGCAACAATGCGAAAAAGACTGTGTCAATCTTTCTAAGAGCACTTCTGTATTCTGGAGAATCTCGCAGATTCTGTTTGAGAAGGACAGATGTCTCTATCACAGACATCTGAGAGTCTATGTCACGATCAAAGCCATCCTCACCAAGATACCCTGCCTTCCGATACATCGATTTTCGCTCAGATTCAAGAACAGGTCTAACGTGAAGTCCATCTTCAAGGATCAGACAAGGTGGATCGAGAAGGATGACCCGTACGTTCTCAAGGTACCGTCGGACAACCCATCGCTCATGCTGACTTTCAGTCATGAAGACCCTTCCAACATGGCGATTCTACATCTATCTTCATCCCAACACGTATGCGTTTCTATTGTCTTTTGTTCAACATGACAAGCGTTTTTCATCATGTTCGTTACGTAGAACACGGCTCTCGTTCTACGTGAGGAAGAGCGTGTCCGCGACTGCGTGGCACTTGAGATCTACGGTACAGCAGCATTGTTGCGATCTTTGGTTGTCGAGAAGCAGCATCGAAGCGAAGGATGGGGAGCGCGCACCACCTGCTATTCACAGATCGAAGCTTGGATATCTACTTGAACCTTCCATTTCTCTATCGTCTTCGCTAGCATTGCTCTGTAGTCGGCTATTGATTTTCCCAGTTCCTGTATCTCAGGCAGTTCAGTCTCACTATATGCGATTGGTATTACGAGCCCGTATCCTGGTACGTCTCCTCGTTCAAGAACAACGTTGACGATCCTGTTCAGATATTTCATGTGAATCCAGTCATTGGACAATCTGCTCCAGAGCGAAACCGCCTTAGGTTCGACACTTTCGATTGTCCTTGTAGAACTGACCTTTTCAGCTTCGAGCTTCATCATCTTGTCTTGAAAGAATGCGAGGTCTTGGTATCTTAAGTCAGAGAGGTAGCATTTGGCTAGTTGCTCAAGTAGAGTACGCAACTGCATGAAGCACGCTGGCAAATTTCCTGTCAGGAAATCGAGATTGATTGCATATGATATCGGCATGAGCACTGAGAATAAGTAGTTTAGCATTGCGAATTTCGGAAAAAGTCGATCCCATCCAGAGAGTTTCGCTTCCCATTGAACGTGATCGATAGCATCATTCATAAGTTCCACAATTTTAGTCCAAGTTTCCCGTGCTGTCTGATTTGACTGGCAAAAGGCTTCGTTCTCTTCCATTATGGATTTGGTTAGGTCGGAAATCTGTGGAGATCCAGTCATCATTAAGCCACTGCGTAATGTTCAGAGATCACCGTCTATTATACTCGGTTGTGAGGAGTGGGATTCGCGCACCAGTTTACCAGTAAAAACCCTCTCAAAAGAGAATCTTCTGAGATATCACGCGGCGGGACGAATTAGTCGCATAGCTCCGGCCACTTGTCCTCCGCTCAGTACTCTCATTCATCTATCCGTACTACTTCACTCTAACTCGCCATAATTCAGCCTCTGGCTGCTGAAGCCTTCCTCTGCCTGGCACAGGACGCCGGGTTCAAGTGGGAGAAGGCGGTCGAAAAGTAGAGAGAGTACAAGGGGCGATATTGAAGTGAAACTCAGTTGATTTGAAGGTATCAAGCTGCGTACGGATTACACACTTATTCGAACGTTTTGCTCTTAGCATATTGGAGGACCATCGGTTAATGTCTGAGGAGCCCATGTTCAGCTTCATATGGAGCGATGATAGAGATCTCGGCAGAATCAAGAGCATACCTTGGAATGATCTCGAAGAGGGGATTAGGCTCTCCTTAAAGAATGCAGCGCGGTTGGCGAGTGACGGGGACCTACTTCGTGGCAAGGGAAGTATGGCTTCAGCATTGGTCCTGTATGCCGTAGCTTGGGAGGAGATGGGAAAAGCGGTTCTTCTACTGAAGAACTGGAAGAATCACCAAGACGTTAGCGGACGGTCTTGGAAGAAGATCTTCAGAAGTCACGGACCTAAGCAAACCGCATGTTTTGACAATCGTGACCTGCTCTGGGAAGGCAGTCGTCAGGGTTTGGCTGAGAGGGGTTTAGAGCAGATGAAGCGTTCCTTGCGGTGGGCAAGGGAAGTCTTAGGTCTTTACGTAGAATGGGTCGGAGAGAAGAAGAAATGGTATTGTCCTTCAAATGAGTCGGCAGGACTCGATGTACGCTATATGTCCTATCAAGTTCACGAGTTTCTGGATGCTGTCTCAAGGCGAGTGACAACCATCCTTACAGATGAAAAGAGGCACCAGAGGAATCACGTACAATAACTCTCTGTCTTCATGCGTTATGAAAGGCGTCTAGGCTTTGTGTCCCCCGATTCAACCCGGCATCGGGATTCGGCATGTTGAGGGACAACCCGGAACATTGGGTGCTTTCGCTCTGCACAGGAATGGGAGAGTGGTTCTAGTGGCTGCAGAGCACACAATAACCAATCACTGGAGAGCCCGCTTAGGCGATCCTCTTATTCTTGAACCTATGGATTCTGGTGTTGAAGGAGAAGTTAACCTCAGGATATCTGAGATGAATGAAGATTTTCCTGCGGTTCTGAAGCAACCCGTGGAGCCATTTGAGGAAATGAAAGTTGTGAAGTTTGGTGGAGTAACTGGGAGAACCGAAGGGAGGATACTTGCTACCTATGTTCCTGTGAACGTGGCGTATCAGGATGGAAAGAAGAGACGACTAGACAATCTGATCATGGCTGAAATCAAAGCTGATCATGGATATTCAGGATCTCTTCTGCTTTCTGCGGACACTCACAGACCTCTGGGTCTACTTGAGGCTAAGCATGAAGCCTACCCAGACATCTGTTACTTCGTCAAGGCAGGAACAATAGCTAGAAAGCTGAGGCTACTAGGCTTCTACTGCCCGATGGAAATCCCGCAGAACTCCTCAGAGGACGTTGAGACGGTAATAAAGAGTCTGATACCTGATGGCTACTTCGAACAAACAGGGCATTGTATAAGCAAAGACTGGAGAAGAGTGGCGAGGACGATCGGGATGGGTTTCCCTGATTATGAGGAAATCAAACCCTACGACGTGCAGGAGTATGAAGCGGAAAGAAGCATGTCGCCTGGCGATGACACTCGCTACGTAGGAAGATTGGTTTTGAACCATGACAACAAAGTGGTAGGTCTCATCTTCGCAGGCTCTGATGTTGTCTCGGTTGGTATGCATTTGTCCAAAATCGAAGCTGCGTTGGATCTTGGATTGATTGGAGTGTTCGGATGGTGAGGGTTGAAAGAGAATGATTAGAGCTCACGCCGCTAGCAGAGTCCCTGCTTGAAGCCTAGATCCTTACGTGATGAGGAGAGCTGGATTATGGAAGAGGAGGAACTGTTGGAAATCGAGGCCAGGGAGCTGGAGCAGGCGGTGTTCGCTTCTTCACCTCAAGACGTTTGAACTTGTATTCTTGCCAGACTACGTTTATGTCTGGACGAGGTCGTTCTTTGACTTCGATTGATGTGTTATGAGGTACACCAATGACTATCCATTTTGATCTAGCACCTATGCTCTCAAGTCGCTCTACCATGTCAGATGTCTTACTGCCTATATGACTCAGTTCATATTTGCCCTGTTTGGGAATGGAGAAATGCATCTCAACTGCCAAGTCTGGAGGACCTGTGCAATCCTCAGTCTTCCAAGCTACACAATCATAGCAATATCGCCCAATGCTCCTTCTGTTGAACACTCTCCAACCTGATTTCTCAAGCTGCTTCTTGAGATATAGGAAGGCTTGTCTTTCCATCAGGTCTCCCCATGCTTGACTGGTTGTCCCTAGAAGCTGTTCCTTCCTTCGCCTTCCAATGTAGCATTCAGAGGGAAGATCCTCATCCCAGTCCCCCTCTACAGGACGACCTAGGATCTCTGAGAGTAATTCATTCAGACCTTGCGGGTTTCGGAGAGGTCTGTCTCTTGTTGGCGGGGGTTGCTTTTCCTCAGCTTCAGGAAAAGCGCTCATGAGGTAACTCACGGTGGGCGGTCCTTTCTCTCTCTTAGCGGTCAGTTACTTAAACAGAAGTATGATCTTCCAATGAGAGCAGCTCAGAATTTGGAAGTTAGTCGTTGAACGGTTCCGTTTGCCCTGATCACAACGGCTTCAACACTGATCGTGAAATTGATCGGGGTATGAGGTTTGCGATTGAACCCTACTCCATAGCTCCCGTCTTGGAGACGTATCAGTAGCGCTTCGCCGCCACGCAGAGCATCCATGATTATTCTGCGATTGGCATCGTTCTGAGATTCCAAGATCCTTTGCATAGTTCTGTTGCTGGACTCCTGATAGGCGAAGAAGACAATTGCAATGAGGATACCCGCTAAGCTGAGCTTGTCAAGCTTCTTGATCCAATTAGTAACTTCCTTCTTCCATTTCTTCAATTTCGATCTAAAATCGAGTGATTCCTCTCGGTATTAAGTATGATGAGTATTGTAGCGCTTGCGTTCAACCTTCTTCGAGTGCAACCCGATTAACTTAGGGTTCTACAAGGCGCATAGACATCTGAAGAAATTCAAGGAGAAAGCTTGCAAGCGGATGGACTGCTGATGAAGTATTGGCACATGTGATCATGTGCTGAAAAGGAAGCACAAGCTCCGCAATCCACTCCTGTACTAGATCTAGGGCTTAGCAGATATAGCACGTTTATGTGGATGAACTCAATAGTTTCTGCGAAGACAGATGGGTGCGATCAGCGAGAGGCTTACAGTGACTTTCTCCCAAGGTAACTTCACCCCAGAGGAGACCAAGGAAATCGTTGAATGTCTTTCCGCTCTCGCTTCTGTGGAGGAGCGCACATTTTTCAGAATGTCGGCAGGAGAGCTGCCGGCTGTGCTAACCATATCTATAGGGTTCGTGAGCGGAGCAGTTGCCACAGCTTTCTTTAGCAGTATGGGTTCAGATCTGTACCGAATTGCCAAAGAGAAAATCATCTCAACATTAGGGAAAAAGAGGAGCCCAACTCTCAAATTCGAGATGACGCTTGACGGTACGAAGATTCTAGTAATGACCGAGACTTCGGACAGTGAGAAATTAGGAAGGGTCTTCGATACCATCGACAAAGCTCGTGACCTAGCAATCAATGAACTCAACAAAGAAGAGACTCCGGAAATGACTGAGATGACAATTCGCTACGACACAGATTGGACTTTTGACTCAGGGAGAAACTGGAAGCCCCCTGAGGTCATTATGCTCTACAAATACAACGGGGAAACTGGGCAATGGGAATTGACCAGTGACTGGAGTCGAGTCCTATCTTCTCTCAGAAAAGAATGACACCGTTCTTGGTATGCTTGCATCATTCATGTCTTCAGACACATACCGTGTCTTTGATCTCTTCGATATCAAACAGATGTACTTTTAGCATGTATCGATGATATGCATCCTCTTGTCTACCTTTGTGCCTCAATGCAACGCCCAGAAGTATCGAATGGCAAGAGAGACATTGTCCTCCAGCACGCATCTGCCTCTGGAGACATACCTATGCGCCGTTCTTGAACAGACTGGGTCAACAGCACCTATCAATAACGCACCTTTGATTACCTATGTGAACCGTGGGAGAGAACTGGGCACGAACGAGAGAAAGCTGAAGCGCAAAGATGTTATGCTTTATCTCGATTCTCAACTGGTCGAGGAAGCTAAGGAGAGAGGGATCAATCTCTCTAGACTGTTGGAGCATACTCTCAGAATTCTCCTCGATCGGATGAAGCAGGTGAATCTGGAAGACTCATCCATGAATACAGATGAAAGGAGTTCAACCTCAACAATAATGAAGAAAGCCGGCATCACGTCAGATCGTCCGCTGGTGCGGGGGGTGGGATTCGAACCCACGAAGGCCTGTGCCACAGGATCTCTCATCAGGTCGATCTTAAGTCTAACACCATCTCTTGCGCAGATGGCCCTGCCCCTTTGACCTGACTCCCGCCCTTGATGGTCCGGGGTCTCGGGAACCCCCGCAACACTACGAGCCGTTCATGTCAAAGATAAGCTTGTTTGCCGGAAAGCGAAGTCATAGTTGACGGCTCTGGGTGGTGATAGACATCAATGACAATTTGTCCAGATCCTTGGACACGCTTGGTGACTCAAGTTCCACATAGCGGGCGCCTTGGGATAATCCAGGTACTTGGTTACCGGAGACACCTTCTCGATTAGACGACTCGCCGAGGAGACTAATCTCTACCTCTTGACAAGTTTCGCGAAATTCGCTAGGATGACTCCTCCGGCCGGGTGAACCTCATCATGGCGTTCAGGATGAAACTGCACACCATACACGATTCCCTTCTCATGCTTCATAGCTTCTATTGGCGTATCCCGAGACTGCGCCAAGAGCAAGAACCCCTTTGGAAGATGTTCCACCATCTCTTGGTGAGATTCTCTGACCATTATGCGCCTTTCCAAACCGTCAAAGAGAGGATCATCAACTAGTATTTCCACTTCATAGTAATCCCTCAGGGCCCGTCCCATATCAATAATGTTTTCACCGTGAGCCATCGCAAGCAGCTGATGCCCACCACAGATGCCAAGGACAGGCAGAGCCAGCGAACGGGCTCCTTCAATTGCCTTCTGGAACTTCAGTCTGTCTTCGGGCCTGCTGTACAGAGCTTCAGACCCACTCAACACAACTGCATCAAACTTTCTTATTTGGTCACGAACAAACTCTGGCCTAAAATGCTCGTATGAAACCCTTCCCACAGAGTCTCTCGAAGCGTCTTGGACTCGCGCACACAAATTGTCCATTGCATTAGCATACTTCGCTTGGTCCAAGTAGTTATTGACCACAAGTACTCTCATTGTCAATCTCCACTCAAACTACAGTCCGGCTGACCTTCAGATCCGGCGGCCTATTTCATGTTACCGTACTAAACATAGTAGATAAGATCACCGCGGCGATCTCGGTTACAGCCGGTAGGATTTGTTCAAGGGCATCTAGACCATCTTTTTGGCTCGGCCATTGCCCTACTCCTTCAGCCTCCAGATACCGAACTCGCCGACCGTATCCGCTGTCTCCACCTGCCTGTACCATCGCTTTCTCGGACCTATAATGCTCCTCAACTTCCAACCGGTGGTTTTGGGTTCCGCGTCTATCCTAGCTTGCAAAGAATCGATCTTCGAGGCAATGTTTGATCTTTCTTCTCCTGAAATTCCCGTAAGAGTTGGTAGAAGCGTCTTTATGCCTTTGAGATTCGTTGTGACTGTGTACCAGAAACCCCAGTCCTGAGAAAGTAGCTTCGCGACCCGATCCACATTGATGGCCTCACTCTCGTCGCCAGATCTTGGATCGTGAGTGATCAATAAGAGGAGAGTGTCCTTCAAGTCCTTTTCGCTGAAGCTTACTATTTGCAGCTTCTCAAGGAGAAGGTCGGTTACGGGTATAGTAGGTGAGTCTAACTCAAGTCTTCCTCTGAAATCTATCGGATGATTCGCCACAATTAGTCTGTCGAAGAAGACATCGACATAGAACCACCCCTTCCTATGAAGGTAGATCTGCCTTTCCGATGCAGCCGTCGAAAGAGTCGTTCTCCGCTTCGAATATCCCAGAGACTCAAAGAAATCTTTCATCTGGTTCCTTTGCTTCTTGTAGCTCATGAAGTCCAAGTCACTAAACTCTTGTTCACCTTTTGCAATACGACCTATTCTAGATGCAAACTCGCTGTAGGCCAAGCAGTGTAGTCTAATCCCGACTCCCCCTAAAGCCCGCAGGATTAGTCCTCTTCCGTTTGCTTCATCAACAATTCTGCGAGATTCATCGACGAATGCTTGGGATGGAACTACGCCACCCCATTCGTCCGGCAGCTCAGCAAGCGCCCCCTGGCTCATTCTTCTATCGCCCATTAGGTTTCTCGTATGGAGAATGCCTCATCCGTCTCTTAAGGAAGATGACAGCCAACTTTTTCGGTTGCCTGCTTATGAGTTGAACTTCCTGTCGTTTTCATGAGTCAAGCGGGCGTTCCCGTAGAAGGACGGTCGCGCATTGAATGTCCTTCTCATTCGACTAAACTATCTTTGTGAAGGAATGTCTCGTAGGTTTTCTCCATGTCGGCTGATGTGTAGCTAGCGAGCTGGTTATCTCCACGTCTACGCTGAGGTTTCCGCTTTCATCTCAGCTATCTTCTGAATCCTGTCTCGGCCAATCGTGAAGATCGGTTTCTCCGGAAGAAGTCCTTGCGGCCTGTACATCAAGATAAGCATTAGGACGACGCCGAGAAGTATCAAGTCCAACCAGACCACATCAAACGGCAAGTATGGCCCTAACGCGCCCTTGTAGAACGTTATCAGTTTTCGAAATGTGACGAAAACCAAGGCGCCTGCGGCCACGCCGATGTTGTTTGCCGCTCCTCCAAGCACGACCATGACCCAAGGCCAAAATGTCCAGCTGA
>Ga0315312_1002415_pt1 | contig 12990 bp, 12 predicted proteins | sample TDP7_MG_FD_203629 | JGI IMG/M metagenome (GOLD analysis project Ga0315312, IMG submission 203629) | Freshwater sediment microbial communities from Lake Towuti, South Sulawesi, Indonesia - TDP7 | ecosystem: Environmental > Aquatic > Freshwater > Lake > Sediment | place: Indonesia: South Sulawesi... | reverse complement strand
GAAACATCGCAGTTGACTGTTGATACGACTTCCGATATTGGCGCAGGAGACTACACCTTCACGGTTAAGGGAGTCGGGGGAGGAAAGACTCGGACTAAGACTGCGAAGCTTGTGGTCTCTGCGGTCTCAGACTTCACCTTGGATGTCACTCCTCAATCTCAAACAGGTTCGCCAGGGCAATCTGTAATTTATGTGGTAACTGTCACTTCCCAGAACAACTTCAATTCGCTTGTGGTTCTCTCCTTGAGCGGCTATCCAGCTGGATTGACTCCGAGCTTCAATCCAACATCCGTGACGCCTCCTAAGAACGGTGCGCAAACATCCGTCTTGATGCTCACATTGGCTTCAAGCATAGTGCAGGGAAGCTACACGTTCAACGTGATAGGATCTGGAGGAGGACTTACGCATAGTAAGCAGATTGTACTCACCATCGGAGTCGGCGGTGACTTCAGTATCTCAGCGGAACCATCAACATTGTCAGTGACTGTTGGAAGCGGGGGAACCTCAACCATAAAAGTCGCTTCAATAAACAGCTTTAACTCTCAAATCAGATTGGAGCTCTCAAACGTCCCATCCGGAGTATCAGCTTCTCTGAACCCTGTACTAGTGATACCTCAAGCCAACGGCTTCGCTATCTCAATCTTGACTGTTAATGTTCCAGCTGGAGCTACAGGAGGCACATACACATTTTTGGTCACTGGAACAAGCGGCAGCCTATCGCGGGCCGCAACCGTCACATTGAACGTTAGAAGCGGATGCTTGATCGCTACAGCCACATACGGGTCAGAGCTCTCGCCCGAGGTCCAGTTCTTGAGAAGCTTCAGAGATCGAGATGTGCTAACTACATTCGCTGGAGGCCAATTCATGACTGTATTCAATCGATTCTACTACTCCTTCAGCCCATCAGTAGCCGAGTCCATAGCTGAAAATGAGATTCTTGGAGCGGTTACGAAGCTACTGCTCTATCCTCTCATCTGGATACTTCATCTGGCTGCGATGACCTATGATGCTTTTCCATTCAGCGTCGAGCTCGGCGTAGTTGCAGCTGGACTTGTGGCGAGCAGCCTTATAGGTTTGATCTACTTCTCGCCGATCGCCTTCTGCTCCTTGAGGATGTTGAAGAAATATCGAAGACCTGCTTTGAAAAAGAGCCACTTCAAGGTAATCGCTATCATTTGGCTCGGAAGCCTAGCTCTCATAGCCTTCAGCGAGATCTTCACATCTCCGACATTAATGATGGCTTCAACAGCAGCATTCGTACTGCTGACCGCCGTTTCCTCAGCGTTGACTGCAACGAGAGCACTATTTCGACTGTTAACTTAGACCCGACATCAAGTGCAGATAACTGCTTCTCCAGCAACGATTTGAAGATATGGCGATTTAAGAGATCTTGAGTTAAAGATCCTTCTCGATTAGGTTGCTCGCCAAACATCTGAATCGATGCTCTCCGCAAGATGTTATGCGGCCACTGATTGAACTTTGGAAGCTCATGTTTTGGATCTTCATTTGATTGGCTGTTGTAAGCTACGGTCTTCTTGGTTGGTTAGAATTCTTTTCTGACGTTGAAGCAGAGGGGCTTCTGGGTGCCAGTTATAGTTTGAGAACCTGGAGGGAGTTGCCGTTGAGCTCTAGTTTCAGTCGGTTGAGGATGGCCCTGCCGATAATTACATCTTCTGAAAGGTCTTCCACGTTAATTGGAGTGTAGACTTCAACCTCTTGCAGATTAAGGGTGGGTTTCAGGTCATCATCCGCTAGGTGACATTCAACCTTAAAGACCTCACATGAGATCTCGTGACCTAGAGCTTGAAGAGTTGCTGTCTTGGTAGACCTCAGTCCCTCAAGGAACTCGACTAGTTGAATATTTGCATACAGCGACCCGTCGAAGCCTGTATCCACAATGGCCTCTCCTGCAAGAGCTTTCTTTACGTCTCTCCTTACCAGTGTAAGATTCATGATAGGTATATCGGCGAGCCTCGAACCGTCGGGTAGTATCCCATCTTCTTTATACTGGTATCTTATCGAGCTCGATGATCCGCCAATCTCCAATCTTGCCCCTCCTCAGCGTAGGGGAAGGCCCTCTAGGGTAGGTGCGCCCTTTGAGTTTCCAGAAGACAGTGGGTTGCACAAGGGTTTCACTAACAGAAGAGACTGCGGCTTTCATGCCAAGATGCTCCTCCAAAGCCTTGGCCACTATCCCTGAAACCTTAAGACCGCTCTCCTTGGAAAGTTCCCTGAGCCTTCTCGTGAGTTCATCTGAGAGACTAATGGTAACCCGTTTCATGAGCAAAGGTATGATTCTTCATACTTTTAAGCATTCTCGTCGAGACTGTACTTTGGCCCTCTTTCACGCCAGCTGTATCAAGAGTGGTGCGGCCGCCGGGACTCGAACCGTGGGACTGCACTCCTTCGGACTCAGGAGATCTAGCAACCGATGGATCCTGATTCAGAGGCATCGTAAAAATGCAGCGCCTACGATTTTACGTCAAGCCAGAGGCGTATGATTCGAATATACGAGAGACTCTCGAAAGGATTTGAGTGTAAGACTTCTACGGTTCCGAAGTTTTACAGGAGCTTGCGGTAAGAAGAAAAAACCCTGCTGATGATCAAATTGAGGGCATGTATCGGGTTTCGACATACGGCTTTTTATATCGTTTACGGGTGAGGTTAGAGACAAGTCGCAGATGCGACTAAAAACCTAGAGGAGAAAATGGAAAATTGAATAATAGAGTACTAGCAGCATTCTTAGTGACGCTATTCATAGTCGCAACATTCGCAACAGTAGCAGAAGTTCAAGCACATTTCACGCTCGGCGTGCAGACGTCAACTGGACCGCAGACTGACGGACTCGCATGGCCAAACCGTTCTGTTGGTGCTGCAGGAAATCATGTTGAAGGAGCTATCGCTTACGTCACGCCTGGGTTGGGATACATTCCACCCGATCAGCAAATGGTCAACTACTATTCCCCGGACGCAGCCATAATAACCGATACTACTGGCGGTCTTAAATTCTACATAAACTTGACCGAATACTGGTCAGAGCGCGGACTCGACGCCTGGAATATCACTTGGGAAGCCGACTACTGGCTAGTCATAGCTATTCCACCTGAGTTCACGCCACAAGCCGACTGGGTGAATGGAGAGACAACTGGCGTTTCAACAAGCATAACAAATGACTACGCATTGATAAGGACAGGTCAGTTCGCTTATGACGATGATGTCGCCCCTAACTGGTGGTATATTAAGATCTCAGCTGCAACGGTACCAGATCACGATGGGAGTGTTTACGCGAGTCAAGGAGAACTCTACGCACCTGGTGAAGATCCATACCCTGATAGACAAGTAAGGACAGGGGACTTTGCAGGATGCTACTGGGTCTCGACCGGAAGCCTTAAGGCTCCAAGCTGCGCAGGCAAATACTTCTTCAAGATATTCGTCGACCAAGACGGAACATATGTAGAGAGCATCCCAGCCGAGAACTATCCGATTCTCCTTGTGAAAGGTGAACTTGATCCAGGCTACATTTCAGGCAAGATACTCTACTGCGGCAGCTACTACTACGGCTACTTCTACGGCGACCCTATCTGGAAACCAGGCCGAGTCGTCGCTGAAGGAGAAGCAATTGACCCAGTCACAAATGAGCCGACCGGCAGAAAAGTATGTGCGGTGGGCTACTTCAGCGAGGACGCCGACGGCTACTATGAGATCGAAGGCTTAGCGCCAGGAATATACAAGTTGACAGCAGAAGCAGCAGGATTCCCGCCTGCAACACTTGCAACCGAGATAACTGTGAAACGCGGACAATCGATCCACGGCGTAAACATATACGTCTGCCCAGGCGCGAAGATCCGGCTTAAAGTCAGCTCGAAATGCCCAACAGGCATACAAGTGTGGCCGGAGTACGCGGTCAACTACACAGCATGGACAGGCGATCCCCATACCATGAGCGACCAGGACTGGGCTTGGCTGTTCCCAATTGCGGATCCTTCATGGGAGCTTCTAAGTGAGGAAGGCGTCAGCGTCATACCTGAACTTGCGGCAGGTGCATGGATAACTGAGGTGACCAACGTATCCTTCACAATGTTCATCGGCGACCCAACAAGCTACGAGGGCACAGAGATCAAATGGGATGGCCATGTGCCTCAATTCGACGCTGACTATATCTCAGGTCTTGCAGCAGGCGTATACTATCCGAGGGTGAATGTATTCGGCTACGTCCAACAGCTCAACGATGTTGTGGTTGAGTATCCAGTTGTAGTACCCTCAGCGGAGTATACAGGCTGGATATTCAGAGAGATGGATCTGTACAAAGGCGGAACCGTACTTGCAACAGTACACTTCCACAACCAAGAGATGCCCTCAGCTGAAGAGCCACCCGTGGTATCGAGCACATTACTGATCGAGGCTCGCGATGCTGAAGACAACCTGTGGGCATGGAATACAACGACTGTAACCACAAGCCAATCGAGCGTCGATATACAAGTGATAGGTGACAGCGACGTGCCTTACGGCATGATAGCTGGAACCTACACATTTAAGGTCTATTACTGGGGCTACGTGCAGCAAGAGTTCCCACAACAAACAGTACAGCTCTGCACTTCCAACAAATTCAGCTTCCACCTAGTCAAAGGCGGAAACATAACGGTAACAGTGTATTCAAGAGACTGGCAGAGCCCAGCTCAATCTTTGAAATGGCTCTACGATCACGCACATCTTAGAGTATACTTCTACAACTCGAAAGACGAGCTAATAGGCCACGCCGACGACTATCAGGACATCACTAAAGACCATGTGACATTCACTTACTGGGGTGAAGAAGTAGATGTCGATGACCATATTGGATACTTGGGCTTCGGAACAGATGTCTACAAGATCAAGGCTTACACTGTGGGCTATGTGCAGAAGGCTATACCTGAGGTCTGGGTGCAGAAAGCATCCTCAACCGGAGACATACCGCTATACCTGTATGCAGGCGCGATAATCAAGTGTACAGTCAACTTCAAGATAGAGCAGCTCTTCGCACCGCTAGACCCAAGCAACTGGAGCTACTACTTCCGCATCAACGTATTCGATGAGGAAGGAAACTTAGCCGCGGCCAACATAACATCAGTACCACAAGCAACAACACCGTCGCAGCTCAACGGCGTACAGACATGGGAATTCGAGGTGGTCGGCTTCGGCGGAGCGACAACCCCTGGATGGATAGGCGATCCGCTCACAGCGGGCTACTGGCCTGTCACCACAGGATGGGCAGCAGCGGAACCGGTTGAGACAGCTTGGGTACCAGAAGACAGATTTGGATACTGGGAGCCAACAGGCATAGAGGCCACTGGAGAAGGCTACCATTTGGACACAGGCATCCCTGAAGGCACATACACAGTCCAAGTCATAGACGAGACTAATGGCTATGTCCAGACAGCGACCGTAGCTGCAACAGTCTCATGGATGGGCACAGCTATGCTCTTCTTCGATATGCATAAGCAAGCATCGATCAGCGGAACAGTCTGGCAGCGCAACTACATGGGTGACTTCCGCTTAGCCTCATGGTACACAGTTGAAGTCTCAGGAAGCCCAGAGATCACAACCTACACGCATGATGGAGACTGGGGCGTAGACGTCCCAGCAGGAACATACACGGTCGAAGTACACTTGATGGCTCCTGACCACACTGACGCAGTTGTACTGCAAGAGAGAACCGTCGTAGTGACATGGGGAGCAACCTCTTCAGGACAGAACTTCTATCTTGAGGAAGGAGGCATACCCATACCGGAGTTCCCAGCAGCAGGCGTACTAATGCTGATCTCCGCATTGGCGGCGTCACTGTATCTGCTACGTTGGAGAAAACAGGCGATCGTACCGATGCCGTAGAATTCGGGGAAAACCCGAATTAATCCCCTATTTTTTAGGACAAACTTATCGTAACGTGTGTATTCATAGGTATCTCGATTTTTCATATCTAAGAGGGTTCCAAAGCGAGAGGGTATTCTTGAAGGTTAAGATAGACCCATTATTCCGGATTATTCAAATAGTCTGGGTGATCCATTGCCAACAATCCTACTGGAAAACCTACTCAACCGTGAGGAAGTTGAAAAAGGATTGTTAAAATAGCAGATATGAAGAAAAGGGATTATGGCGTTTCGCAGACCCGAATATGTTGCCCGAATCCAATGTCACTCCGAGAGGGGGAGATGATGAATAGAAAAGAAATCTTTGAGAAGATTACTCAGTTACTTAAGAATCAAGGGGCGAAGAAGATAGCGGTCTTTGGTTCGTATACAAGAGGGGAGGAAAAAGCGAAAAGCGATATAGATATTGTCGTGGAATTTTCAGAGAGAAAAAGCCTCCTTGAGCTAGTGAAAATAGAAAGAGAGCTGTCCGATACCCTAGGGATAAAGGTGGATTTGCTGACTGAAAAATCCATAAGTCCATATTTGATCGATAGCATAAGGAAGGAGATGGATGTAATCTACGGATGAAGAAAGGCAACTCCGTATACTTGAGGCATATTCTAGACGCCATATCCAGAATAGAGGAGTATACCCGAGGCATAAGTTATAAAGACTTCATGAATAACCATCTTAGACAGGACGGAGTAATAAGGCAGATCGAGATAATAGGTGAAGCCGCAAAGAGGCTGTCCAAGGAAACGAAGGAAAGGCATCCTGAAATACCTTGGAAAGATCTGGCGGGAATGAGGGACAAACTAGTACATGACTATTTTGGTGTAGATTTGGACGCTGTCTGGGATACGATTGAAAGGGACATTCCACAGTTGAAAAACAAATTGAAAGACATTATTGAGAAAGAAGAGAATCCTACCGATGCCGTAGAATTCGGGAAAACCCGAATCAATCCCCGTCCTTTTTAAACTACTGTAATGCGAGTGCTTCATTCACATCTTGACTTCTCATCTGGAATAATGAACCCTTCCACCACAAGTGCTGAGATTTCTTCCCATTCTACAAGCTGGTCCCGATAGCTCTCCCACAGCTAGAAGGCCTGTTACTCGGTATTGTATCAAACTAGATGATCTTGCCGAATGCAACTTGGCCTTCGTTGAAGGCTCAAGGAATAGCGAGAGAGACAAGGCAGAATATTATGAAGGCTAGCCACGAAACCGGCATCTTTTAAGGGTGCGATGAAGGGCGTTGAATTTGAATTAAAAAGGAAAGAGAAATCTTGTAGGAAAACCTACGGCTTCGGCCGTGAGAGAAGTCACCTCAGGCTCAAATCAGTTTCTAGAGTAAGGATGTGGATCCCCTCTTTCTCTGCGTATGTCGATACTCGCTTGCTCAGAAGATGTCTATCCTCGGTGAGGAGATCTGTGTGACAAGCGATAGCCGTGGCGAGGTAAGTGGTATCCGAGGCGAAGAGCTTCAGCTCGATTTCCACTTCCTTTGCTTTGTCCAAGAATCCGGTCATCGGTACGACTTCTATGAGATCTAGAGAAGCTGCCTCCTTCAATGATGCGTAGGCTTCTTCAATCTTGCTCTTGGGATAACCGATCTTCACCAAGGCGCGAACAAGTTCAAGGAAGAGCCATTCAGGTGCGATTGCATGCAGCTTCGTTGTGAAGATGTCTTCTCTGACTTTCAATGCCTGTTGCTCGTGGGTCTCACCTTTCTTGAACCACTTCACCACGATCGATGCATCGACGGCTACCGTCTCGGGCAAGCTAGGTATCCTCTTCTTCATGTGCCTCTACCAATGCTCGGCTCGCACTAGGGTAAGCCTCAGTGCCCTCTCTTATCTTCTCCATCCTCTGCAGGATAGTCTTCCCCTTTTGGGCTTTCAAAAGCAGCTTCAAAGCTTCAGCGAAGGCCTCCGTCTTGCTTGCGTACAATCCGCTCTCCACCAAGCCTTCAACCTCCCTGAGCAATTTCTCTTCCAACTTCACATTCACCTGCGCCTTGGCCATTTATAGCTCCCCGTATATACTAAGCATATAGACATCACAGCTATACTTAAGGCTATCCTCAATTCATATCTCCTCTATACCAAAAACCGGACATCGAGATCAAGCTTATGCAAACTCAGCCCATGCGACTCTTGGGAGCAGTTAGGCCTTTCCAGTTTTTGGAGCGCTTGCAGTCTTAATGTCTTTAGACAAAGAAGACTTCACAGATAGAGTGAGCTCCAAGAGGCCGAACATTGAAGCATACCATGTGTCCGGTTTTCCATATTGATCACATAACAAGTGACTTGCTCTAGTGCAAGCTACTTGCCCTAACGTGTTAAGTCTTTCGAGCCTCCGCCAAGAGGAGCGCATGGAAACAGGAATCTCCGTGAAGACTCAAAAGTGGTTAAGCATGACGACGTACCGCCGATGCGGTTCAAGGAACACAGAACGAGTTGGACAGAGCCTCTTCCATTGTTGGAACTGTGACGTCGGGTATAGCGCCGATTTAAACACAGGCATAAACATCGGGTTCCGTTTCCTGGCAACGCCCTTGACCCGACAGGATGCAGTTGACTAACCCAAAGCTGGGGACGAACAGGCAAGAGAAATAGCAGCTTGCAAGCCCAGAAGCCCACACTCGTTCAAGGATTTGAGCAAGTCACGCGAAGAACTCTTTAATGAGCTTGCGGGAGTCTTAACATAATCTCTCTTTATCCAAAAGGATGCTTGTGGCTGCGCCGATATCTATATGCAGATCTACCGCCTGTTCAATTCCAAGGCTTCTTGAAATGACCACAGCTCTAACGAAAGGTGCAGGGGGCTCATAGTTATCGTCGAAGTAACCTTGGATCTTCATAATATCAAGGTCAGTTTTTCCTTTGTGACGAAGTCTATGTAAACACGGTTTAGAGGGTAGTTCCTTGAAACTTTCTCTATGATGGTGTCGAAATTCTTGTCGGACAGAACTACTCTTTGTCTATAGATGGCTACGTACTTACCCTCATATTCGCGAAGAAGTTCTTCATGATTCTCTCTAGACCATGCAGCCTCCTTCTCGTACTCCCCAAGTAGAGCTAGAGCCTCAGCCTCCGTACTCTCACCCAGTACCATGTACCAAACATTAGCTAAAAATCTTCTCTTCACAATGACGTATAGACCTGATTTTCTTGTTGACTATGCCAAAGAAGCGCCTCATGCCGATCTTCGCATTAGCAACGTCACTATTTTGGGAAACCCGAATCCAATCTCCCTTCTTTTTAAACAACCCAACGTGATGCGCGCATTCATTCACATCTCAATTTCTTCGGTAGGCATGCTAGACGACCGCTCGTACCCAGCGACCTATGAAACGACGACGATAAACTAGCTCTCCCTTGACTATCTTTTTCCGCAGATCTCGCACAACGCCCGCCGCTCCTTGTTCACTCTCCAGTGGCAATATCTATCACCGATATTTATTTTCGATCTGCAGATTTCGCATCGAGCCGGCTTTCCGATTCGCTTGCTCGTGAAATTCAATGTTCTTCCTTTCTTGGCCTTTCATAATCCTCTCTCAATACTATCAAACAGAAATTCAACGTTTGAGTTACTCGTGTCTAGCACAGTTTCTATTAGACTGTTAAGAATAAGCTCAATCAATATCTGTTCGTTCGCCTCACCAGGAGACAACTAAATGCGTCGGAAAAGATGAGCGCTGATAAGCCATTTCTCTTTTGGTAACGCAGTCTGTATAACAAGGGATCTCCTTTCGATTATATTGAGATGCGGCTGGGCAGGATAGGACCAGACGGTCCCAAGTAGCTGTGATTAACAGATGTGATCGCTAGAGGTCAATCTTTGGAGGCCCAGTTTGCAATAGGTTTATAGCGACTTCATTCTAAGCCGTACGTATGTAAATGTGTATAGACGGCTGGAGTTTTTTCGATAAAAGCTTATATGTGGATAAACGTCTAGGTATCTATACGGTGAAAAATTCTTTGCCAAAACAGAAGACAACAATAGTAGTAGACAAGAAGCTGTGGAAAGACTTCCTCTCCTTCGTAGTCAAGAAACATGGAACGACGAGGAAGACGAGCGTAGAGATCGAGTCAGCGATACGCGAATACCTGAACCACCATGGCAAGGAGGTCTAAGAAATTGAATAAGACAATTGTTATTCTAGTATCGATTCTACTCCTTGGACTGTTCATGGTCCCCACAGCGCCCGAGGCTCACGCCCAAGACTTCAGCATTACAGTAAATCCAGGAACTCAGACGCATAGATATGGCGCCAACGTAACCTACTACATTGAAGTCCAATCAATTTCAGGGTTCTCAGCCTCAGTATTCCTCTATGCATCGATCAATCCGTCAAAAGCTGGCATAAGTGTCGGTCCGCCAGACCCAGGCTTAGTGACACCGCCGAAGAACGGGGTAGCGCACTCGATTCTACAGATCAACATAGGCAACGATCCTAGCTACGGAGTTGTTTACTACCAGATAACCGTCACAGCCTCCTCCTCAGGACTAACTCGATATGGTTACGCCTCCCTAACTGTTACCACGACCGAAGATGTCTCCATGTATATCACTCCGAAATCTCAGATGATCACGCCTGGAGGAGCCCCGACGTACAGTCTGGGCATTTCCTGGGCAGGCGTTGGCACCCCTAGCCAATCTACATTCTATGTGAACCTTGCGATGTCAGGTGCCACAGCGGCGTTCTATGGAACTTACGGATATGGAACAATAACTTACGGACCCGTCACATCCTACCCCCCCGACTATGCCACTTTGACAATTACCACTCTAACCTCAGTCATCCCTGGGTCATACCCTCTCAGCATTGTCGCCTCAGGAGCGACCACGCGAGAATACTATTTCATTCTAGTCATTCGGGCACCAGGCGACTTCAGCATTTCAGCCTCACCGACCTCGCTTTCGATAAACCAAGGCGACACAGCCAACAGCACCATAACGGTGAAATCAACGAGTCCATTCGCCTCACCTACTTCATTAACTTGGTCTTGGGTTGATACAGCGCCTGCTACTGGAGTGACTCCATCTCTCAGTCCGACAACGGTGACTCCTACATCTGGAGGGTCAAAAGAATCGAAACTCACTATAGCGACAACTTCGACGGCCACGAAAGGTACGTTCACAATAATGGTCACAGGGACCTGCTATCAGCTCTCTGATAACGTGAACATAACTTTGACAATAGTCTCTGTCGCCGACTTTACGATTACAGCCTCTCCGACATCAAGAACAGTATTCCCCAGTCAGTCAGCGGACTACACTGTAACGATAACACCTTCAGGAGGATTCGATAAGACCATAGTATTAACTCTTTCACCGGCACCACCGACGGGCATAAGCTATGCCTTTCAACCGCCATCGGTCACTCCGCCGACTACGGTCACATCGACTCTAACTGTTTACACTACATTGACTGTGTCGGCAACAACGTACGTCCTCACCATTTATGGCGCAGGAGATGGCAAATCTGACACATTCCAGGTGACGCTAATAGTCTCATCAAAAACAGACAGCGCAATCTCTCTCAGCCTAGACAAGAGTTCAGTCAAGGTTGGAGAGAGCGTTATACTGAGTGGATCGATCCGTCCGAATCCAGGGTCGGGCTATGCGGTAACGATCGAGTATAGCCTCGACGGGTCAGCATGGTCCACGGTTACAGCAGTAGACACAGACTCAGATGGAAGATACACTCATACTTGGACGCCTCCGAGTAAGGGAAACTACAGGTTTAGGTCATCTTGGGAAGGGTCGATAGCTTACAATGGAGACACAAGTGGAGAAGCAACGCTCACAGTTGAGACTGCTGCACCGGCTGCGTTTCCGTTGTGTATCATAGCCACTGCCACTTACGGCTCAGAGCTTTCGCCTGAGGTCCAGTTCCTGAGGAGCTTCAGAGACCAGCAAGTCAAGTCCACATTCGCTGGAGACCAATTCATGGTAGCCTTCAATGCATGGTACTACTCCTTCAGCCCATCAGTGGCTCAATTTATAGCCAGTAACAATTTCGCAAGAGCGGTGATGAAAGCTCTGCTCTACCCGCTGATCGGAATATTGCACTTGGCAGCGATGACTTACAACGCATTCAGCTTCAGCCATGAACTAGGGGTTGTGATGGCGGGCATCATCGCGAGCGCTTTGATAGGCTTGGTCTACTTCTCGCCCACAGCGATAGCGCTTCTGGCCCTGCTGAAGAAGCATCGAAAGTTGACATTGGGAAGCCGCCATTTGCGGATATTGGTCGCAACATGGCTTGCAGTCCTCGGATCTGTCGCGTTCAGCGAGGTTCTAATGCTTTCAGTTGTGGTAATGATCTCCGCGGCAATGCTCGTCTTAGTGACCCTACTCGGAGTTGCCTTGTTCGCAGCGAACGCTGTTGTCCGAAAGCTTTCTTGAAAACTTCCTCCTCTCTTTTTCTCTGGTATGTTTATGCAGCAATACTTATAAGTGGGATAACGGTTCTACGGTATAATGGTGAAAATTTTGCAGAAGCACAAGACCACAATCCTAGTGGACGAGAAGCTATGGAAGAGCTTCCTCTCATTCATAATTAAGAAACATGGAACAACAAAGAAGACAAGTGCCGAGATTGAAGCGGCGATTAAAGAATACTTGAACCACCATCACGAGGAGATGTAAAATGAAATTCGTACCACTTCTCATAGCAAGTATGCTAGTTATCGGACCTGCACTCTTTGCGATAACTCCAACCGAAGCTCAAACCTTCTACATTACCGCGTCACCAACGACACAGCATGTGAGACAAGGACAATTTGCATATCTCGCCGTCAGAATATACTCGGTTGCAGGCTTCGAGCAACCCGTAACTCTAAGCGCGCCAACTCTTGGGTCAGGATTCACTGTATCTTTTAACCCAGCCGTAGTAACACCGCCTAAGAATGGCTATGCATACTCGAGTTTGTCGATACTTGTCTCAAGCGGCTACCCAGTAACGACCGTCGGTTTCTATGTGCAGGGCACCGGCGGAGGTACAACACAGCAGACGTCTTCGCTAGGTTTGTCAGTCGTAGCTTCTACCGAATCGGACTATTCGCTATACGTCGGAACGACTCAAATAA
>Ga0315312_1002414_pt1 | contig 12996 bp, 21 predicted proteins | sample TDP7_MG_FD_203629 | JGI IMG/M metagenome (GOLD analysis project Ga0315312, IMG submission 203629) | Freshwater sediment microbial communities from Lake Towuti, South Sulawesi, Indonesia - TDP7 | ecosystem: Environmental > Aquatic > Freshwater > Lake > Sediment | place: Indonesia: South Sulawesi... | reverse complement strand
AAGATCTACACAGGTCTGAAGAGCGTGAGTTTCCCCGCCTTGACGAGATGGGAGAGGATAGATGAACGAACCTCAAGAGCAATTTTCCCACACCCTACCAACCTTAAGATCGATGTAGATAGGGGGATTATAGGCTCAGGCTCTGATTCTGAACGATTGACCGCCGAAGAAATCGAACTTTGTGCTGACATTTCAAAGAAGCTGAGGGAAACGGGACAGATCTACATCATCGACCATGACATGCCGCTCAGCATCTCTAAAGGCTTATACAACCTGTTTGACGCCAGACGAAGACTAGAGGCTAGGAAGAGGGGTGTTCCACAAGAACAATTTGAATTTGAAGATGTTATCGCTGTTTTGCTGGGATTGGAATGACTCTAGGAGGAGTTAGTTAATGACATCTCTAGAGGAAGTGATTGAGGAGTACAGGCAGGTCGTGGAAGAGAAGATTGTTGAGGCTGAGGCTGCCAAGAAGAAACTTGACCTGCTCATAGAAATCCAGAAGATCAAGGGCAAGCGGTTGAGGGGTGAGAACCTAACAGAGGACGATGTCTACCAAGCTATGAAACTTTTGTGCTGGAGCTCCTTTGCAGGCTGCTGTTCTCCAGCTAAAGGTTGTCCTTGGAATGCTGCTGTCTCCGACGCTTTAGGAGTAGTCTATGAAGAGTTATATGAAGAAAAGAGGAAAGTAGCCGGAAAATACTTAACTCTAGCTAGGAGCTAGAGGAAATGGAGGGCTGGCTGAATGACCTTGCTTGACGATATGAGACGGGAGCTGAGCGAAAGATACGAGAGGTTGAAGAGGGGAAGAGGGCGCACTGGAAATTATGACTATCCCACGACGGTTAACACCTTCATATATCCACGAAGACTTAACAGAACCTACCTTCTCCTGAATGAGTTTAGAAGTTTTCCAGTTGCGGTTTCTCAACGTTAGCGTGTAAAGTCTGGAAGAGCTCGGCTTTCTCAGTATGTATGGGAATGACTTTCTTTGGGCTTATTGTCTCTATGATACTTCGTATCTCTTGGCCACTTGCATGTCCGGAAGCGTGGAAATGGTACTTGGTTAGCCCAAAGAAGTTGAGCCAACATTCTAGTCGTGCTTGGTCTATTATCTGCTCCTCGTTGTGGGGTTCGGATGACGAGTGAATATAAACGCTTCCAGGGCTAGGGTCGATGTCAATCAGCTCGTTTATATCGAAAAACGTGAGAGATGCTACGAGCTCGTCTTGATGGTCATGTATCCAGTTAGCATCATGGGTGTTTGATCGACTAAGGAACTCGCGTTCCCATTTGATGTAATCAGATGGGTTATACTGACCGGTATCCTTTCTGTCGAGGTAGATGATGATGTTTTCATCATCTAGTGATGGGATATCTGTAATGTTTGGAAGTTTCGACAGTTCGTTAAGCAGGTATGCATGCCTTTTTGAAATGGCAATCTTCCTATCGTTGTTCTTAGCGATATTGTAGAATGTTAGAAAGCGATCTAAGTCCTTGTACGCGAAGTCAGCGACGACTAGTTCCCCGCAACTAGCGATCACCTTGTTCGCATTCTCAGCGACATATCCTTCAGACGAACTCTCCTGCTCATCAACCCGAGTTCCTTCGCAAAGTAAGATATCGACATCAGCCTTTGCAGCTTCATCTACGAACCTCTTAGTAAGATCGCCATGAGCACCATGAAGCCTGAGATCCCCAGTATAGACTATTGTCGCGTCTGAAGTATACATTAAAAAAGACATTGCTCCAGGTACTGAGTGATCCACCGCGAAGGGTTTTACCTTAATTGAGCCTATGTCAACTGGTATCTCGTTGTCTAACATCTCAAACTGTCTGGGAATAGCTGGTGCTCTTGTGTCAATCAATGGTCGTTCTTTGAAATTATACACCTCTGTTTCCAAGCTTCTATGCCCTGCTTCAATAGCACACTTGGCGTAGCAACTAGTCACTTCGGAACAGTAAACAGTAATCGTTGGGTCCAAAAGCGAGATGTATGCTGAATGGTCCTGATGGATATGTGAAAGAACTACGCCCTTGATGGATGGTTGAGAATGTGGGGTTCTTCCCAACAGATGTAAGAGGTCGGGTCTGTAGATTCCATCAATGAAGGGCAGGAGTCTAAGTGTCAGAAGATCCTTCAATCCTGTGCAAGAATACCTCGGTTTCAAGTATTCTTCGAAAAACTGTGCGCATTTGGAAAAACTCATGCCAAAATCAAGGAAAATCCGCGTATCTTTATCTTCTACTAGGATACGGTTTCCTCCGATTTCATTCACTCCACCATAAAACCTAAGGTTTACCAATGATCCTTCCTCTTGTTTGATAAGTTATCCAGTGTTTTTTTACGTATTCGGTTCTATTCGATCTCGATATTTCCTTCGACAGAGACTCTGGCAACGTGCCAATCATATTTTTCATCGTCTATTACCGCGCTTAATGAATTGCGGATCTTGTTCAAACCGGGCTCTATTGTTTCCTTAGATAGAAAAATGATACCTTCGAGTTTCTTTTCGTTGTTCAGGCCATTGAAAACTACAAAGTCCACTGGATGCAACAATGTCTTGATGTCGTAAGGGTTGTATTGGAGCCGAACTATACCTTTATCAATGCACTTGCAGATCAGTTTAGGAACTTTCTTACGTGCTCGTTCGTGGGCAGCCTCTCTGATTTTTCTTTCTTTCTCGTCAAACTGTTCTTCCTGTGTTTGAAGCCGTTTCAGCTTTGTGTCGTAGGTGTCGAGCCATGTGCGAGGTACTTTGCCTTTGTACTTTAGACGTAGATCGCTCAAATGTGTAAGCTGGCCACAACAAGGGCAAACGCACAGGATTGCTCTAAAGGATTGAAACATTCTCACGAAGTCGCTATTCATTCAAATCATCCTGCATTCCAGCTTCTTGTCGTTAATGGCGTCTCGCACCATTCTCTCATGTTTGTTCAGTTTTGCGTCACCCGTCTTGATCTCTAGGAAGGTTACGGAGTCTACCTTCATCTTGCTCATGCCATTGAAGACTATGAAATCTATGGGCTCAAACAAAGGTCTGCAGTCGCAGAGAGGTATCTTAAACTTGACATGCGCAGGAACAATTTTCTCTATGATTTTGCCGATTCCTACTTCTATTGCCTTCTGCTCAGCACCAACATCAGCAGATATCTTCCTTTTTTTGAGCGCTTCGATCCGTAGACTCAGTTCCTCAAGCATTTCTCTGCGCCTTTCTTCTGCGATCTCTGGAAATGCACCGCGTCCATCAAACAATATTGCATCAGCAAGCTTGAACTCTTCGCCGCAATTGTTGCATTCCGCATAGAGGTTGGATGACTGGAGCTCACGGATTAGAATGGTTTGATTCAACATAATCTCCCACATTTATTGATAGAACCAAATAATCATTAAAGATCTTGGAGTAATTAACTTTTTCTGTCTTTTCTCTATTATTTCTGGGTGTGGAGTGTTGAGGGAGGAGTGCCTGTGGACCGGAATAGTGTTGATGAGAGGCTTATTAGGCGTGGGAGAGACAGCGTACTCCACCTTCAAGCGAACGTTCGGAGAGTTCTGCATGGCGAAAACCATGAAGAACATCACAAAAGAACTTGTGACAAAGGCGTTCATCTATAACATGCTCCTGAACCTATGAGGCTAGACTGGAAAAGCAAGCCAAAAAAGGAGGCAAGACTACCAAAACCGATAATTAGTCCACAAAGCAGTAGAAGATACCTTTCCAGAATCAGAGTTTTAGCTTGGAAGTTCCAGCCGGAACTTGAGGAAGACATATCATATTCTTTGCCTTTAGAGAGGCACGTAAAAGGGAGAAAAAGGAGGGTTGAAGTTGGAGTCGATCAAGGCTTGGAGGATCATGAAGGAGGGGATAAGGGTTACGATAAGGAGCCATTTCCCTGATCTCTCCGATTCCGAAGTTGAGAGGATACTTGAAGAGATAGAGAGGGAGTGTCAAGGGCTAAGTGTCGAAGACATCGCTGGCTGCGTCTACAGAAAGATCGGGGAGATGAAGAGTGGGAAGACTTGATGAGTATAGGAAGACTGAGTGTTTCCCGAGGGTAGAGAAGACCGTCAGAAGCCTAGCTACTTACGCTAAACGTGACACGGTTAGAAAGGACTGGTACGAGTATAACAGGCTGTACAGGATCATCACAGACCCAGTAAGGGAGCTCAACCGATGGGAGGAGGAAGAAGGCTATGACCCCGAGAAGTCGATGTGGCGCAGGTTCGTGTGCACAGCCAACAGATATCTTGGATGCATGATAAAGATGGAGTTGAATCCTCCTTGGCTACGGAAACCTGAAGTTATGATAGAGGTGGAGGAGCTGTACCCAGATTGCATAAAGTATTCGGATGCAGCCGTCGGTAATGTTCCAACCGTAAGCGGAAGACGCTTGGACGACATCTACGTGAACCAAGAGGATCTGCCGTTGCTTGAATGTTGGATCGAGAGGAAGGTAGGCATAGACGAGATAAAGAGGATCTACTTGGATGAGGAAGCCGATGAAGAAGTGAAGAGACGAGTGAAAGAGTTCGCTGAGAAGCATGAGATACCAGTGGAGAACAAGATTCCCTGCCCATCGGACGACGAAAAGGTTATGCGTGAATGGGAGAGACCCAGCGATTGGGGCGTGACGGATAAGGGTCTAAAGGAGCTGGTCGACTTCCTTAAAGGCAGATCGAAATCCTGTTGGAGATATGTGGGCAGACCCCCGTCAGACTCGGTGGTAGCCGCCTTAGCGGAGTCTTCAGATGAAGCCTTCCACCGCGAATGGCCTTTGGGAGCCTCTGATGCCATAAGCAAAAAGAATGAGAGGTTGAGGGAGAAGCCGCCTTGGGGACTTCCACCTCCAGAGCCTGAATGCGACGCGGTCATGTGCAAGACGCGGTTCAAGGAAAGTTTAGTTCGCCTTAAAGAGTCCCTTAAGAACTACGTTTAATCTTAACAGGGGAGGCATTCCTGCCAAGATTTCTATACTGGATGATGGAAAATAAAGGCAGGTATATCCCGCCTTCTCGTAAAACTTAAAAGGTCGAACAGTAAGTCTTAAATAAAAAATTTCGGAAGGTGGAAATGATATGTCTATGATTGCTCGTAATGTTGTGAAATGCTTCGCATATTTGAATATACTCATCGAACTCTCAAAGGGGAAGAAGTTGACGGGTTATGAAATCCTTGTTCATTTGAAAAACTTCGGATTTGAGATTAGCCCAGGTACCCTCTACCACCAGCTTAGAATGTTGTCTAGAGACGGAATCATCAGAGTGAGGCAATGTAATCCAAAGCGTGGAACTGTCTACGAAATGACCGAGAAGGGCATGGAAGTTTTCAAAGAGTTCAAGAAAATATGGGAGAAACCCCTCAAATATGCATACACCGAGATCGTGGGTATTATTTAATGAGTAGGCAATACTTAAAGAGGTTATCAGTATGGTTTGGAGGGAATGCCACCACGCAAAACCAGTGATCTTTTCTCCGAGAGACTTTCATCCTTTCTCCCTGCTTTAACCTAAGAAAAGGAATGACATACTTTCCTAGCCATAGATTAGAATTGCGATGATTGATTTATAGACGGTCTTATGTTTAATCACTACTCTTTCGTCTATGACAGTTGGTGCTGAAACCGTGTATTCGCCACGCACATCTTGAAGCCATTGTGTATCAAAATCCGCCATAAACGTTTCTGTGTCATGGGTAACCGTGAATGTTCCACCGTATGAATCTATGTTTTTAATAGTAACCTCTGATGTGTGGTAAGTGCCTCGCGTAAAATCCCAACCTTCTCTCAGGAAGGCTGAAACAACTTCATATTCAGCTAAGCGGCTGTATGGTTCTGTTTCGCTATAAGTTACGTCTACAGGTATTATTGGAATGAACAAGAAAATGGCTATTACCGCAACAGTGACACCTATCGCTAATTTTTTGCTCGTTTTATCACCTCCACATATCAATCTTTGCTCACTATGAACGCTGTTGGAATAAGTGTAACTCCTACTATTGCGATTATGAGGCCCGGTATTAGGAATGCGTAGCGAGACATAACCTTGCCCGTCCCATTACAGAAGGTGCATGTGTTCCATCCTCTTCCATTACAGAATATACAGTCCATTAATCCATCTCCACCACATATGGCACAGGTTTCTCCCCAAATATTCAAACCAGTTCCACCACACCTGTAACAGATCTGGTTTCCATCAGTGCAAAAGGCACAATCTATTTTACCAGAACCGTCGCAAATGTCACAAAAAACTTCGCCAGGAATTACTGCCACAATTAACCCTACGATTATCAAAACAACGCCTAATCCCGCGATTGTTCCAAGCCTTTTCAGTTTCAAAATTATCACCTAACCTACATTCTATGACCGAATTTTATTATCGAATAACTATAAAAAACTTCTGTTAACACCTCTTAACAGAAAAAATTTTGTGAGTTCTTATTCTCTAAGGTCCCTCAATTTTCAGGTTCTTACACAAAAACGGAAAACGAGAAAGAAATGGAAACTTCTTAAACAAGTAAACGTTTCCCCTCAGAGGGATCCATAGCCCTTCATCCCCTTTTACCTTAACTTTGAAATCCCTAAATGCCTTGGCTAAGGTTTCTGCATTAAAATGGTGAATGTGATTGGGATCTTTGAAAGAGGATTTTGAATAAATATTGGGAGTAACGATTTCTATCTTTCCATTGTCTTGTAGAACCCGTTTGATTTCAGCCTTAAACTTTGACAGGTTAGATAAATGTTCAACAAGGTGATGGGAAACTACCTTACTGAAAACATGGTTTTTAAACGGAAGATGATGCGCATCGCACCTCACAAAATTCTCAATGTAGGTCTTCGGCGCATCCACATCGCAGTTTACGTCTCCTCTTGGATGAGCTGGATATCTATCACCAGTCCCACAACCAATGTCCAGTGTTACTTTCATAGAATCATCGCTCCCATCGGTCCAATATGCCTTTCATATGGCCCAATAAGTTATACAGATAGATTCCTGGGGAGTCCCCATCTCTCAAATATTTCACGGGAATTAGAAAAAGAGCAAAGAAATCCTTCCAAAGAGGAAACAACTTGTACTTTCCGGCCATTCTCCCCACTTCAAAAGTCGTTTGAAACCTGCTTAAACCCTTGGGCGTAGATCTAGGCTTGGGGCGTTTCACGGACGCATGAACTGAACATATCTCATACACCTTCAACCATTTGAAACCTTTGCTTTCAATGTGTTTTCTTATGAATTGGTCCTCGAAAACATGGATTTCTTTCGGCATTCTAATATCTCTTACGAGATCTGTTCTGATCAATGTGCAATTCGTATAGCCTCTCCCGGAAGGCTTAACCTTCTGAGCCTTCCCCCTCCTTTTCACGTTCCCTTCTATCGCACCCACCTTCGGGTTTATGTACTTTCTAATATTATCAAACCATTTTTCAGTCAAGATGACGTCAGAATCGACAAAGGCAAACCATTCAGTATCTACCTCCTTGATTCCTATCTCCCTTGCCTCTCCCCTTTTACAATCCCGTTGAATAAGTTTTATAGCCCCTTCCCCGCGATTCTTGATCTCCTCAATCGTACCATCCACACTGAATGAATCTATCACCACCAGATGATGAAGGGGCACGTTCTTAAAAATGGAGTTGAGACTTTCCCTGAGACAAGGGTGAAGAGAATTTTTCGTGACCATCACTACATCTATCTTCGTGCTAAAATTGCTTTTGACAACTTGCTGTGTTCCAATGTTAGGGTAGTTTCTTTCAACCCACCACATAATTTCTCCGTTGGGATCGAGGGCTAAGTCCTGGGTGCACTCCGTTGAAGGTCTCGCCAATCTTGCTACTGCGGTGAACTCCGTCCCCGTCCAGAAGTAACAGTCACAGGTTTGATTACATGTTCGCCCACCGTCGTTCTTATGGTTGTTCAGGTAGACGTAATCTCCAACCCAAACTATTCCCTGATAAGATACTGAACTTTTAGGATATGGCAATGGATGTCTCTCAACGAAGTTCCAGTTGGGGTCGTATCTGTCTATGAAGTTGCAGTAATCCCCATAAATAACCCACCAGTAACCGTCATGCCACGCACATCCCTCACTATACTCGTCTCCAACCCGGTGTTCCTCTACATAACTGAGGTCGGAGCAACGGTACACTTTAATATAGCCTCTCGGGGGATCTCCAGGATCCTTAGGATAATAGTTGGAACAGCCCGCATATAAAAGTCCGTTGTGAATGAATAAGGAGTTAATGTGACCGTAACCCACGATCGTCCCTCCACCATCACGGGCGTCCGGATTACTCGCTATGAGAGTCCCCGCCTTTGTGTATTTGTAGATGCCTCTGCCAGAGGAGGTGTAAACGTAGTTTTCGTCTACAGCGATCCCCTGATGGGATTTTGCCTCCCATCTGCTGACAAACTGAAATGCGAAAGTCTTATTAAATAATGACTTCAATTTTTTCCTCGGTTGGGATGGGGAAAATGCTAGAGAACGCCTAGTCGGCTGTTTTTTAGCGTCCATTCCCCACCACATCAAAACTATTTTATTCTATGACCGCATACTATTATCGAATTTTATAATCGAATATGTATAAAAAAGTTCTGTTAATCGTTGTTAATGGAAAACCTTTTATTAAAGATTTGTGATTATGTTGTGATAAGGGCGTATCATGTATAGTGAAGTTAAAAGCCATGAAAGAATTAGATGAAAAAGAGCTGGAAACAAGTATAACTCCAAAATACATTATCGCGCGTTTCATGAGAAGTAAAAAGGCTTTTAAAATTAGACATTTCCAGCCAGTTATGTGTTTTTTCGGCATTTTAAAGAAGGATAAGCAGTTGCACATTCACTTGAGGTTCGACGGCAAAGATGAACGGAATAACGAAGAGGATACTCTTGATATTGACATATACATTCCTAAAAGAGAGCATGAGAAAATTAGAAAATTGTTATCGGGTTCTCCGTGAAAGGTATGTGATATTGTTGTGATGAGGGTGTTCCAAAAGAAATGAAGGGGTGTGGAATAAGGTGAAGCCCATGATACGGGGTGGGGAAGTTAGGAATCCCGCTAGGCTCATAAGATCCGGAAAAACCGCTTCTAAGTACTTGCCGTCCCAGAAACGGAAGTGCTCCCGACGTGGAGACTGAAGCTGGTAGGCCGGGCGTCTTTACAGTGAGTCCTAGCCCAGCCCGACCGCCGGAGAAACCTAGAGGTCGCCGGCCCCCGTAACCAAATAGGAGGATAACGAAGATGGTGAAGGTGAAGTGGGTTAGAATGGGAGAGTGCAACAGGTGTGGGGACTGTTGCAGACCCGAGCTCCTTCAGGCACGTATCAAAGCGTATGAGGAAGCGGGGATGCCCTACAAACTTGTAAATAAGAACTGTGATAAGTTCGACCCTGAAACAGGACTGTGCAATGACTATGAAAATAGGCCTGAAGCGTGCAAGATATTTCCCTTACATCCAACCGACATAGCAGCGCTACCTCGATGTGGATACTACTTCATATTGGTTGCTTCATGAGGTTAAAACTATGTCCAGCATATCAGAGTTCCTAGATTCTTTTGGAGCAGGAACTAGACGTGTTTACAAGGCTGGGTTAGAGGCTTTCCTAGAGTTTTACAGGTTGAGTGGTAAAGGTCAGACCTTGGATGATTTTTTGGATGCTGTTGAGGAGGATCTCCGCAGACCTAGACGTGAAAGGAAGAGGGTTGATAGGAACGTTCTGAAGGAGTTCGTGAGGAGCCTAGAAGAAAAGTATGCTCATAAATCGATCAGATCCTACGTGAGCGCGGTTCAGTCCTTCGCCAGCTACTACGGCATAACCATATCAACCAGGTACGTGGATATGCCCAGCTCGATGCCCATATCTGATAAGTTTCCTTGGACGTTAGATAAGGTTGTAGCCTTCATAGGGAAGATAGATGACTCAGAGATCAAGTCGATAGGCGTGACAATATTCCAATCCGGCCTCAGCATAAGCGATATCCTCAGCCAAACCTGGGGAGATATCAAGTATGAGTATGAACGTGGCATAGTTCCGCTCTGCTTCGATCTTGCCAGGATAAAGACAGATGTTCCATTCATGACATTCATAGGTAGGTGGGGCTTCGCCCTCCTAAAGAACCATCTTGAGGGGAAGAAGCTTCAACTCGAGGATCCCCTCTACACCGTGAGCCACCGCCTCATCGACCTATGCTTTGAGCGGCTGGGCAAGAAGTGGGTCGGGGAGTATAAGGGACAAAACCCCTGCAGACCACACTCGTTGAGAGCAGCGTTCAGAACGATCCTGAGAGAAGCTGGCATGGGTCACGACACCGTTGAGTTTTTTATGGGTCACGAGTTGCCGGAACAGGTGAGGGTTTACAACAGCAGGACTAGGGATGGATGGAGAGAGTTCTACAGGAAATTTGAATACGCACTTACACCAAAAGGAATAAACTTAATCTGGAAGGATAAGGTTGAAGGGTAGAGGTCCCTTCTCTTGCATATCGCTTCCAACACCGCTTATTCGGGAGGTTGAGAAGGTTGTTGAGGAGCTCGGATACTGGACTACTAAGACGGATTTTGTGCGTCAGGCGGTTCTAGAGAAGCTGGAAAGATGTAGAGGAATGAAAGATGAGGCATTTTGAGGAGGAGATTATTAGGGAGATCCGAACCCACCCTAGACTTGGTGCTGGGGGTAGGTCTATTCCGAGGAAGGGTATGTGGATCAGGGGACACCTACAGGATGTGGGTAGAGACTACGTTTATGGGATGTATAAGCGGTGGCGAGGCTTCCTCGAGAGTGCGGGGTTGAACATCAAGGCGGGGACTTATCAGCAATTCAGAACATACATTTATGTCCTGAAAAGGTTGGGGTTGGTGGAGAGAATAGGATCTCCCTCAAGAAGTAACTTTTCGAGAAACTATTATGCTCTAAACCCTGAGAAGATTACTTCTCCATTATGGAGAAACCCTTTCAAACATATGAGTGTCAGCCCGTAATTTTATGTTACATCATTATCACAAAAATTAAATACCGGGTAGTATACTTCCTCCTTGGTGAAAGATGGAACCTGTGAAAGAGGGCAACCCGAAAGCCAACGAACTTTTCAACCGCCTCTTGGACACGAGGGCTTCCGGCAAAGCTGTAAAGCTAAGGGTCTTGGATCCTAAGAGTGATCCCTTCTGGTTGTCTCCAGCCAGGGTTAGGGATGCGAAGTGGATCGCTGAACTCTGGAGTGGAAGGCTTGCTGAGATCTGGCGTGAAAGGGAGAAAAAGAAAAAGAAGACCTACGACAGAGGCCTTCATTACATCCTCGTCAGCATCGGTGTCGGATGTCCTTGGGGCCGGGAGAGACGCGTTCACATCGGGGAGGAGTACATGAATGTTGACAGTGACTTTAACAGGCTTGTTGGAGCGATCAGGGACGCGAGGAACTGGGGTCTGCTTCCTTGGGACGTGATTGAGGATAGAAAGCATGTTGGCTTGGAGAGATGGGTCTACTATGGTCGGTTTCCAAGTAACAGAGAGGTCAGACCTTTCGAGGATTTCGATGGCGATGCCTCATACTCGCTTGGAGTTTCCATACCTGAGGTTGAAGAAGTGGGAGAAGCCGAATTTGACGAGGATGACTTCGACGAGATCGTTGAGAGTGTTGTGGACAAAATATTAAGGAATAATATGACCAGTCTCACGGCAGCGAGGTATCAGCCTTACTACGTAGCCATCGTCTCGGAGAAATCTGGATTGCGCTCCATCGTAAGAGACGCCCTTGAAAGGCTTGATTACGGTTTCGACTTCTTGAATTTTGAGGGCCAAGCAAGCACCACGGTTGTCAGAGACTTCATCAGAGAAAGGCTGCTCGGAGACATGCCTGCTGAACACCCAATCTCAGAGAAGAAGATAAGGATCTTCTACATTAGTGATTACGATTATGCGGGTCGAGTGATGCCTCCAGCATTCATACAGAAACTTTTCTATCATTTATGGGAAACGGGAACAAACTTAGACATAAAGGTAAAACCTCTCGCACTCACCAAGGAGATTGTTGAGAAATACAATCTTCCGCCAGCACCCGTACCAGCGAGATCCCTCGGCGCCAAGACGCTCCAGGACAGGTGGCTCAGGGAGTTCGGGAAGATCGTGGAAGTTGAAGCGTTGGATGCGTTGCATCCCGGTGTCTTAGAAAGCATAATCGTGAAGGAAGTAGGGAAGTTTATTGACAAGGATCTCTCGAGGAAAGTGGAGGAAAAGCTTGATGAGGTGCGGAAAGAGGCGAAGAAAGTGATTACCGAGGCGATTGAGGATTGGAGAGTTGACTGGCTTGAGGCGAGGGCGAAGCTACTTAGAGCGATGAATGAGATGAATGAGGCCATAAGGAGGAGGGGGATCAACGAAACTCTCAAGAAGTTGAAGGACGAGATCGAGAAGCTGAGCGAGAAATATGAGATCAACAAGCTGATCGAAGAATATAGAGCCACGCTATTGGATATCTATGTCGATTATAAGCCGCAGAATCTTGACTTTAACAGCGACTATGAGGCTGACGAGGAAGGTGAGTGGCTCTTTGACAGTGTAAGAGACCCGATTGAACAAGCGAAGATCCTTAGGAAATACAGACCGTAGTTGTGGTTGGAGGAGTGGAATTAAGGTGATCGAGGAGGCTGAGAAGGAATGAAATGTCCTGACTGTGGTAAGTATATGCGTAAGGGACGGGAGTGGTGGATCTGCAAGTGCGGAAGGGGCTTACGCATAGAAGCTGGGAGCAGGGAGAGGGAGCAGGGAGAGAAAGGAGATTGATTCACCAAAGGAAAAAGCCCTTTATTTTTTTATTTTTTTAAAAAAATTAATTTTAGGCTTATTTTTTAATTTTAACCACAAAAGCGTATTTTTCGCCCTTCTATTAATAAGGGTTAATGGAAAACGTTATTTGACTTTATACGTATAAAGTGGCTAAATGTTCATATTTTTTTTATGGTTAAAATAACCATATTATTTAAATACTTCGGAGTCTCTTTATA
>Ga0315312_1002413_pt1 | contig 12996 bp, 4 predicted proteins | sample TDP7_MG_FD_203629 | JGI IMG/M metagenome (GOLD analysis project Ga0315312, IMG submission 203629) | Freshwater sediment microbial communities from Lake Towuti, South Sulawesi, Indonesia - TDP7 | ecosystem: Environmental > Aquatic > Freshwater > Lake > Sediment | place: Indonesia: South Sulawesi... | reverse complement strand
TATCAATACCAAGGGTCAACATAACCCAAGCAGAGATGGCTGAGACAACGAAGGTATATGGTAACATCATTGACTTTGTGACTCATCAGCCTATACCCGGAGCTCAGATTGCAGTGATCAACGATACAATACGACCATGGCAACTGATTGATATCCAAAATCTAAGGGCGCAGCAAAGATTTGTTGCTCAAACCAACGAATCAGGCTTCTTCGAGGCGTATGTTGAGAGTTTCAAATGGTATACTTTCTATGTCTATTATGATAATGTGTCAACACCGGGGGTTGATTATGTTCCGGTGTCAAGAGAAGTTGCCCTGCAAGACTCCCCGTATTATCTTTCATTCTTGCTTCTGCCGGGTGCATCTATCAACGCTATTGAAGACCCGTTCTTCTCTTTTGATGATTCTCTTTTCTCCTGTGATGTGATCGACGAAGAAGGGCTTTTGGAATTAACAGGTTCATTTAGGCAGTGGTGGGAATGGAGGTCTGGAACTGAGAATAGAACTATTGTAGTCCCAGCAAACGTAGGAGTGAAGGTCGAGATAGGAGTATACAAAATCTACGAGACAGGAACAGATGTCTTCAGGTCCCGGAATATTGAGAGGACCGCCAGCTTCTCTATCCCGTTAGAAGGCGGCTATCTAAACCTAAGCCAAGGCGAACTGGTTGCCATAAATTTGAAGAATGTTAGGCTGGATGTTGAATCCAATATGAAGATGCCTCAATACGTATATTACGCAAAAATGTTGGCAGAAGAGATCGGTATCATAAGCTCATACGAAAGGATCAGAATATCTTCTGCTGAAGAATTACTGCAGAAGGCACAATCCTCCATATCTGGTGGGGATTATATTGGAGCCCAAGCTGACCTCTATGAATCGTACTTGATCCTTGAGGATGTTGAAAAAGCGTTTTTTAGTCTTTTTCAGAACTCTGTCTTATCGATTTATTTCATAACGCCTTTTATTGCAGTTACATCGTCTGCTTTGGGCGCAATATTTTCTAAGGATAAACGTAAAAGAATAATTAGTAGCATATTCTTCTACGGCTTTCTCGTCATTTTGCTTTATTTTGCTTTTCCAGGGTATAAATTCATCCAAAACCCATACTACAATCCTTTGGCGGGGACGTTCTTAGAGTCATTCTTTGTTCCCATGCTGTTAGTTGGCTCAATTATCTTGGGGATTTTCTTGGTAAATGCACCATTCACTTATGGTGAGAAAACTAATAGACGCAGTCTTTCTCTTAGAAGTGCTATATTAGTAGCCTTTTCATTGGCAGCAGATAATTTAAAGAGGAGAAAGCTTAGAACCTTTTTGACAACGGTTTTCATGTTAATATCAGTTTTCGCATTTATAATCATAACTTCATATTCTTATGAGAGCGGATTTGTCATAGACCAAAAACCGGGAGAAGCTCCTTCTGAAGGAATATTCGTATGTCAACAAGCATCAAACCCCCGTATTTATCCATTTGGACCAGTCGACTCAATGATTATCCAGTGGCTTAATAAACAACCAGAAGTTCTCTTGACTGTTCCTCTCTTAAAGAACATTCCTCAAATAGGTACTCCGCCCCTTCCTTTAGGGGTGCTCTTTGATATTGATTCGAACTTGAACTATGATGTTTATGGCGCATTGGGGGTAACACCTTCACTTGAAACCAACTTAACAAAGATTGATCAGATTATAGCTCAAGAAGAAGGAGCAGGAAGGTTTCTCGATGACATGGATTCTAATGGCATATTAATCAGTGAAGAGGCGAAAGAGGCGTTACATGTGGATGTTAACGACACGGTGAGGTTTTACGAAAGAGATTTTGTCGTGATAGGGGTCTTCAACAGCAGAAAACTTGGTACTTTAGAAGATCTGAATGGAGATCCACTCCTTCCTCAGCAGATTCGACTTTTGCAGACGCAAGGAGGACCAGTTTACCTTCCCAGCTATGATGCACCTGAGAATGTGGTAATAATGCTGAGCGAGACTGCTTCGGCACTTCAATTAAACATCGTTGTTTCCAGAGTAAATGTTCAGACTCGTATGAAGGAAGATATTAACTCCTTAGCACGAGAACTTGTACTCATTTTCCCCCGTATTGAAACTTACACCTCGGTAAATAACGAGATCAAACACTTATACGTCGGCAATTATCAGGTCGTTCGTGGATTTACCGAAAGCACTGTGTTGCTAGCGTTGATGGTTCTGAATGTTGGGATAATGATGCTAAACGTAGTCTACGAGCGGAGGCGAGAAGTAGTTATTATGTCAACCATTGGGGTGAATCCATCTCAAGTAACGGCTATTATTGCTTGTGAGGCGTTGGTGATGGCTTTCATCGCAGGAAGTTTAGGCTACCTTCTCGGGATGACCAGCTGCATTTTCTTCTATCTTTTACCTTCGCCACCGATTATAAGGTACAAGGTCGAAGCTTTCTGGAGTATACTTGCACTTTGTTTCTCTATCTCGGCTTCTGTCTTGGGTTCTATAATACCAGCATCTAAAGCATCGATTATGGCAACTCCGTCATTGCTTAGAAGGTTCATCGTAACCCAAAGAGAGAAGGCGCGAGAAGGCGCATGGACTCTTGACATTCCAGTGAAGATAAAGGAAAGAGACATTAGGAAGTTCTTTGATTTTGTCGAGGAACGGCTAAAAGTTTACAACGACCCCATACGTTATGAAGAAAGAGTTGATAACATTGTACGGCAAAAAGAAATATACGGTCCTGCCCAAGAACGCATCTATTTCATATATAAATATTCAGGCAATAAAATAATAACCGAAAACGAATTGTACTCTATCAGGGATACTGCCTCTGATGAATTTTCAATAAAATTAGCTTCTAAGAGCCTATTGCCCTGGACTATCATAGGGAAAGAAGCGAGTGCCCGACAGACGGCATCTTTTGTTCGCCGCATAACTTTGGAGTATACGGAAAGAGAGAGAATATAAAAAAATAAGAGGGGTGCGTGGTGGTCGCGCTAACCACCAAAGGCGATGAACCTGAAGATGTTTATTGCGCTCACTAGGATTATCCCGACCATCTCGCCTGCTATTATTCCGAATGCCGCTGGTATTCCGACCTCGTCGTATGCTTTTCTGCCACCTACTTTGATGAGAGAGTACTTGATGATCCAGACGATCAGCGGAGTGAATGGGCCTATATGCCATGCCACCAAGTCACTTGTGCCTAGAAAGAGGCCGATGGGTTCGATTGGCCACCAGACGAATCTCATCCTGAGGAATAGGAGAAAGCCAGCCAATAAGAACCCGAACCATCCGTGAACGCTTAAGAGGAGAGCGGGTCTGGAATTGTAGCCGCCCGAGTCTCCGTCCCAGAAGTAATCCCATTCCTTTGCCACTGGTAGCTCCATGAATCCATATGCGTGCCAAATGACGAAGGTCAAGGGTACAACGATTATAGCCCCTATGATTCCGCCTATCAGGCAAAGATAGAAGACTGAAGATGGATGCAGCCCTGCCATACTTCCTATCTTGAAGCCGTCCATAGTGCCCATCATACTGGAGTAGTATGGGCCGAATGTGTCGCATCCTGTTCCCCATCGGTGCGTGTGCGTGCTTATAAATAACTTACCTGCAGGGAATTCTGGTGCAGCTGGCATCGGACCGCCCCAGAACATCTTGGTGAAGTAGGAGCCTCTCATGAAGGTAATGTTCGCCGCGTATGCTCTTGCACGTGTGAGAACGATCAGTTGCATCAGTATTATCAGTACGCCTAGTATAGAGTCTCCGACTTCGACACCAGTTGCCAAGAAGAGACCGATTAGGCCTATTCCGCCAACTACGATAAGTAAGTAGCCAAGTCGGTAGGAGACATCCGTGGCTGGAGTCTCGCCGCTGGCAGCTTGCTTGATCGTTGTCACAAAGTACTTCCAGTTTATCAAGATCATGAAGACTAGAATGCCGAAGCCGAGGCCAGTTGAAATTGTGTCAATCCAGAGAGGATCCCCAAAATATATCATGCCGAATTTGTCCCAGATGCCGCCAGTGTATATTCCGCTGTAGTAACCAAAGTAGGACAGTATTTGGGGAACTATAGTCGCAATTCCAAGTGTGGCTATCCACATGGATAACAAGCTGTCTAGCGGCGCTAGGAAGAAGAAGGCATATTTGAGGGGGTCGGTTTGAATGGACATTGGAGCCGCAATTCCGCTCTGAATCGCAGGATATGCGCCTGTCAGCTCATAGTTTCCGGTTGCCCATGTCGTAAAGTTCGCGCCTTTTAGCCATCCGTAGAAGTCTGGGAATCCAGGGTAGGCGGAGTAGACCATGTACGGTATGTAGAAGATTATGCCTAGAATCGTGGTGATGAGGAAGACTTTCCTCCTGGTGTCTGGCTTCTTTTCATATGCAGCTAGAGCAATTTCTGCTGTTACCCAGCCTTGTGCATGCGGGAAGGGCAGGACTTCGACATCAACCCAGAGACGTCGCATTATCACCGCCCATCCTATGAAGAAGAGCGTCGAAACAATGTACCAATAGATGTAATTTCCTATGACTGGCATCCATTCACCCGAATAAGTTACGAACAGGTTGTTCAAGCTGCCTCGGTAGTAGGCTCCCCTTATAGCCTCCGCTGAAGGCATCCAGAAGGAGGGAAGAGCGTATCCGTGAACATCTGCAGTGGCCACACGGATGTTGAATAAAGCGGCTGGTGTTGTGTAGAAGCCTTTGAAGACTGAGAACCATGTGGCAATCATCGTAGCTAGATAGAACATGGCGAACGAGCGTTTATCAACCTTGATGCCGCGATAACTAATTATTAGCAGCATTACGAAAGAGAATACGTAAGGGAGGGGCATGGCAACGAGGAATCCTCCTGAAGGACCAATGTTAATGCCTCCGGTTCCCCAAGCAGCGGGTAGGAAGTGGGTCTCCAGCGTTATGACTGCGGTAAGAATCGCCATGTATACCGTGACATAAATCCATGTCTTTGTTGGTATTGCTGGTATAACGACTTCACTTTGCGCACTTGTGGATTTTTCCTTTTCCATAATTTTTCACGACGATTATATGATTAACGCGAACTTCTTAAAAGCTTTGCTACTTGAGAGTGCGTATTCGCCTTACTTCTAAAATGGGAGGAGCCAACCTGACTTTGTGGCTAGTATGACAACTGCTCTGATAGTCTCCATTAGACCGTCTCCTATGAGGTAACCCATAGCAATCAATCCTCTATACTTAGACCAGTTTGATACTCCGAATGATGGCGCGATAAATTTTTCTGCGATAATGGAAGCTAGCAGTTGGGCGAATGTAAGCGGTATGACACCCGGCAGCCAGGGCAGCCCTAGAGAAGTACCTGTAATGAAAATCATCAGGAAATACGGAGCATTCAAGAACCATGTCACAACGGCGATAACGGCACCTAAACCAAAGCCTAAAGCAATCCAATTCGGATTGAAGAGGTAACCGAACCAAACCCAGACTTGCATTCTGGCCCACGAGAGGGCATCGACAGGCCAGCTTATCACTGTTGCAGGGTAGGCACTTGAAGGTATGCGTGCCACAAACCAGAAAAGGTTTGTGTAAAAGAAGCTGCTAACTAACGTGAGTACCAACAATACGAAAAATGCCTTGATATATTCTCTATGTCTGACATTAAGGATATCTGCTTGGAAGAGTCCTTGAGCAAAGGCTGATCCACCTAAGGGAACACTCATCGCACCAGCCGTTGGTCCAATGACTCCGATTGACCAAGAGATTGATAGAGGCATGGGCGCAAACCATATGTCCTTTTTTACATAGCCACTGTAGTAGATGGTTAGCTCTCTTAGAAAGGGCACATTAAATCCGCCGTACGTGACACCGCTCGATGCGGTAGCTACATAGTTGGCGAAGAAGGTTCCCCCAACGATGAACAAAAGGAGAAGCCAGATAGGGAAATCAAAGTTGGTCAGAAACCATATCAACAACACCAAACTCAACGATGAGGCGAAGTAGATGAGTAATAAGACTTTGGGCGAGAGGATGCCTTTTGCTGATTTCATGGTTCCACCTAGGGCGCGAAGACCTCTTGTTAAAGGCTTCGGATTTAAGACTAATGGAACAACCATTGCCGCTAGGCTCAAACCAATTATCAGGCTCACAAAGAAATAAATGAGCGTCCTATACTGTAATGTCCAATAGCCCCATCCCGTGGCCCACAAGCTTTCAGTGGGCCAGATATTAAACCTTGTCACAAGATGAGCCCCAACGAAATAGAGTGAAAAAGCTCCGATAAACTGAATGAGAGTCGTACTCATGGGAAGCAGGAATCCAGGAATGTAATACATTGGATCAAGCGGGATCACGAAAGCCGCGCCTGGAAGTATGCTGTCCAGATAAGGGGTCACATCGAACAAAGGCATACCGTAGATGTATTGTACCAAGCCTCCGGTGGCAAATGGTCCTATCATAAAGGGCAAGAACTTTGCACTTAGATGCACAATGATTCCAGCCAGAGCAGAAAGGAAGAGTGGTCTCATCAAACCTGGATTTCTTTCAATTAGGGTTTCGACCGTTGCCACCTCTGCCTTACGAGCTGGGAACTCAAGTTTTTCCTCAACTACGAAAATTTGATAGCTCAAGTAACCTACTACGAGCTCGGTGATTAGACCTATTAAGAGAGTTATCATCTGCAAGCCTATCGGGAATAGCCAAGATCTATGGAGGAAGAAAAATTGGCTGTTTTGAACCTCTGCCAAGTCTGAACCTATGGGCACGAACCAGCTAGGTATGTAGTTTACTATCCCGAAAAAGACGGAGGGTTCGCTGTAAGCGTAGTAGGTATTTCTTGTGAGTGTCAGGAAGAAAAGGGAATATGCAATCGATATTGGCTGAAAAGCTAGTAATAGAAGAAGTTCTTGTTTCATGAGTTTGGCTCTTAAGAGATTTGCAAGTTCAGACCAAAGTATTATGGGAATCCACATAGCCAAAGGCAGGGGAAGATTCGTGATCAGGTTATAGTATATGATGGCGGGCTGAACAAGGAAAGTGGCAAATAGAAATGCAAGGTAAACCCTCCAGGTTAGTGCCTTTTGGGGAAATATTACATCTTCATTAGCCCTCTCCAGATTTTGCTCCAAGCTCAATGTACCTCCTTCTCTCTTCAGGCGTTAAGGTTCTCCATATTAAAATCTGTTTTCTGATCTCATCTGCAACAGAGGGACATGAGGTTCTCCAAGTAGAAGCGTAACCAGCTGTTCTCTGGAGAGTGAGTTTAAATGTGAAGGGTGCTTCCTTGCTTGTCCTAACTCCTTCCATTATGATGTCGCTCATTATGCCCAGATCATAAGGAGCTAATCTGCAGCCAGCTATGAACCTTAGGATTTGGGTATCTCCTTCTTTCAATTCCTTCACTTCTATGCTTTCAGCGGTAAACAGGCTTTCTCTTTCCATCGAAAAGCTGAGGTATTCCTTCAGAAAACGGTAAACTCCCTTGACTTCATCATCTGTGTTGACAATTAGGGGGATGGCGACTTCCCAGAAGTCACCTTTAGGTTTTGAGATGCTTTTCTGCCATCTGCGAACTCGGGACGGAACAGCCAATCGGGCTGCTAAGATTGAGGGGTAGGTGGCAGAGAGAGCGGTGACTGCTAAGCCAAGTCCAAGAACTATTAAGACGGTGAATGATGAGAAATTGGGGTAAAGGTCTTTGGGGTAAGCACCTAAGGCAATTAACGCTGCTGTCATGATGAGGCCTGCAAGGTAGCCTGAAAAAATGGCTGGTAGTGCGTAGGAGATAGCTTCTACTATGAAACTTAGGGATATGTGGAGTGGAGACATGCCAATAGCGTTATAGACAGCAATTTCCTTCGTCCTCTCGTAAACTGAGCCGAGCATTAAATTCAAAATAGCAAATGCAGCTATCAATATTGGCGCGATCAAATATTGGTACCCAAGTATGCCAAGCCATTGTTTATAGAGTAAGTAGTAACCTAGTTCCCCCTCGTCTGCTACGTATATCCGGTATGCCAACTGGAAAGGTAGTTCTTTCAATAAGACACCTAATACTGTGCTATTAATGGGCTTTAACGCAATCGTTGCCAGGGGGGTTATGTATATAATTCTAGAGAACAATGAGAACGGAATAATGAAGACATTATTAGAATCAAAGTGAGGAGGGGTTATAGCAGTAGTAGGTGCAGTAGGATCTATTGGTGTAATCCTTTCGCCATCAGGATTATAAAAGTCATTCAATCCATCTGCATTTATGATCCCACGTACTTGAAGTGTTAAACCCCATAGACTGATATTTGAACCTGGACCAATTTCTCTGCCTAGCTCACTTGACAAGCTGCTAGCAACGGTGTCAGGCAAAATTGCAGCGTAAACATCATTCTCAAGGAACCAAGCTCCAGCGGTGAGCAGTTTATCTATATTAGAAACTTTCGGTTCCTCATATGATAGCGCTAAAATGCCGTATATTCTTGTCTGCATTTTCGGCGAGAAGACAATGTATGGAATAGGAACCCCGACTTGCGTAGTACGAGGTGGCTGAGGTGGAGGATAGAGATAACTCCTTGGAACAACCTCCGCTAAGCCGCTCAAGCTGGACTTTAATATTGTGTATGTTCCCTCATTTATGGGAACCCACGGTGTTGCCCTGATAACTATGCCTGAAAAACTTGAGGGGTTGCCGATGCCTCCTGCACCACTAATCAGTTGAGGTGTTATAGTCACGGAAGAAAGTGAAACCATACCGAATATTATCAAGACAATAGACATTAGTGTCAAAAGTGTTCTGAACTTTCTCTTTTTCATGTTTTCTATGCTCATGCTCATGGAAGCTGAAAATAATCCAGAACGGCTGATTTCGGAGAAATGAGAGGCACCTCTCACTCTACCTCTTAGAGATTGAGCGCTTGCACGCGTTTCGTTGACTATTAGACTTAAGAGTGGAGCTAGAATGACCAGTAAGCTAGCACATATCAGAACAAGTGGTGAGCTATTGGCAATAATAAATCCAGGGTGGAAGAAGTAGAAAGCTAGGTTCGAGGCTACGACCAATAGAGTAATAGTGGAAAACCTTTTTATGCCTTCGAACCCGAATAAAAGTCTCTCGAGAACCATTGAAAATGGAATCGTAATCGTGAAAAGTACAGATAAGGTCAGTATAACTTGCCAAGTTAGATCCATCACTGAACCATAAAGACCCAACAGGAAGGTCCAAGAGAAGTAGCTATAGCCGACCAGCCTTTGGAATTCTTTTGTAGCAAGGGCATCGTTCCACAAAGATAGATACTTTGAAGTGAACGTGTTGAATATCTGCATTGTGGGCGTGTAAGTGTGATAACTATATAGTTTGTCATACCTGCTGAGGATCATGGTTTTCATGTTTTTGACAATCTCATCTGGTCCTAGGATCAAAGTTTCGCCCTGTTCTAGGACGTACCCTTTCCCATTCGGATTATTAGGATCTGCATCGTTCAATACAGCTATTGGCCATCTTTCACCCATCATGAATATTAGTTCTGTCGGAACATTTGGCATCACAAATGCCATGAGATACATATCGTATCCCGTCCCACTCGCCCTAATCATTGGTCCGTGCGCCCTAGCATTATGAATGGTTCCCATTCGAACCAACCTAAAGTCGCCTGGATTGAATACAAATATAAGCGCAATACTTGCGCACGGAAATATTGAGATACGCTTCTCGTGTGGGTGCGATGTTAAAGGTGCGATGGGTCCTCCGGGAGCTTGCCACACACCTAGATCCGTAGCCCACGTAACCTTGCCGGTTTTCCTATCAATCACGTAAGCTTCAATGTATACACTCTGATAGGGTTTTAAGCCATGGATGACCGCCTTACCATATTTATCTACTTTAGTTGCTATTCTAAGACCGCCAGTAAGAGTTGTACCGGTAAAAGATGGTCTGACGTAAATTAAGACATCTTCCCAAAGATCTGGGTGACTAGTTGAATCGAAGGGGTCCCAATAACTTGTCAATAGGTTATACTCAGAAACTTGAACTGTTAGCGTCACATAACCCCAATCATCTTGGAATCTAGATTTGGTCGGGATCCTTATGGTATCCTCGTTTATAAACGCCCATAAGGTGCAATGAATAAACTTAATTTGGGGCAATACATTCACAAAGTCAATCTTCTCCCAAGTGTCAGCGGGTGTTCTCTGATACAATCTAATGTCATTTGAAGTGTGATAAGTAAATCCGTTGGCATACATAGCTAAGACGAATGGGTCAGAATCAAAAAGGTATGATAGAGGTGCGAAATACCCATTACTTTCTGAAGGAATGCTAAAATAACCGTAGATTCTAGGCTCAAAGGGTCTGACTGTTGCTATATAACCTGGGTGACTACCAAGTATTCCATCAACAAAGTTCTCACCATATGATGGACCTAATAGCATCCTCATCTCTGTAAGGTAATTTTGGAAAAATCGTCCAACCAGCCAGCTATATTTCGTTTGGTATAGTATATCTCCACGCGTATACACGTAAGCGGATCCTGTAGCGTAAACACCTATCTGATCTGAGCCGCTCGATATGTCCATCCCTGCAAAGGCAATGATCTCGCTCTGTAATTGGGAAAAATGTTTTTCAATGAATTCTCTTGCACCCCAAAGACCTTGGTAGTGGCCGGCCAAGCCAACGATAAGTACAGATCTTTCCGGTCTATGCGTAGATAGGTATCTGGCTACTTCGAGGAGGTCAGATATACCTAAAGAATCCGTTGCTCCATAAGATAGCGCTGGCACAATCGACCATGAATCATAATAGGCTGAGATGACGACAATTTGCTGGGACAAGACGCTGTCTTTACCTAGAATGTAACCTACTACATTTGGAACTCTAATATTCTCCCAGGTCATATTCGCATGTACATGTACCTTGATCCCTTGCTGTTTATTCCTACGTGCCAGGTTAACTAATTCCTCACCACCATCTTCGAACCTTATATATAATCTTGGAAATGGAACAGGTAGCATTACTTCTTTCTGTTCAGCTTCTGTGCGAATAACTAGGTTTGGATCTTCCGGCACAAAGATAACTCCTTTAGCACCACCTGCCATAGCCAAGTACAAATGCCATCTTGAAGCGAAGTCCATTAGAACAAACTTGCCAGTAATATTCAAGCCTGTGAAGTCCTCATATTCTCCCTTCCCCAAGTATACTAAGGTATCACCATCTTCAGGGCTTTCATATGGGCATGGGTTTACATAGTTTGGGGAAAACATGTAAGCCTTGATTATTCTGCCGTCGTCTAGGGTCAGGAACGTCCCATGGTCGATCGGAGTTGTTATGTTGAAGTATTCGTAATAAGTTCCATCGTCACCATAGGGTTGAAGATCATACTCTTCAAACTTGGAAGCGATGTAGTTGGCTGCATCAAAGAAACCCGGATAACCCGTAAACCGCGATTGGGCTGAGAAAAATTTTACGTGATCAACAATGTTTGTCATATTTATGTTGTCAATGACAATATTAAATCCATGTGGAGTGGTAGGTATCTCAAGGTCCTGGGACGGAAGGGGTCCAACCGCGTTGACTTGTGGGAGGAATGGGGAACACAGGATAATTAAGAGGGGACAAATCAACAAAGTCTTCGATGATTGGTGAGAAGATTTCATCCTCATCACAAGATGACCAGTATTTTCGACCTTGCTGCTTACTGCCATGTCTATGTTATTTGCCGCAGATACTCATTTAAGGCTTACGGAAACCCTTGTACATGAAGATTACTAGGAAAAGTCTCTCATATAGGCTTCTTTGCCACTATATGAAGGTGTCCACCAAGGCCTAGTAATGTTGATTCTTGGCACAGACCAAGCTCAATCTCGATAAGCTTACGAACCTTGTTTGAGTCTTCAAAAAGGTAACTTGTCTCCGGCTTTCCCTGGTATAGGACGGGTTTCCCAGCCATCTTGACAACTTCCATTCCAAACTTTACAAAGAGCTCTCTTAAGTCCCTAGGAGTGAAAGCCCACGTGTAGAAACCCAAGTCTTTTACGTAGATTCTCTTTGTTTTCAAGAGAGATTCGATTTTCTCGACATCCTCATTCTCCACGTTCAGCATAGTAAAAGCTATAGAGTAAAGGTTGTCAACGCCTGCTGAGATATAGCAATTGGGTTTCAAAACCCGGGTTAGTTCCTGAACTGCTTTCTCTGGGTTTCCACAATATGAAATCGGGTCCCCTTCTGCTAGTATGAAATCGAAGGTGTTGTCAGGATATTTTATCCTTCGTATGTCTCCTTGAATTGTGGATATCAAATGATTGAGGCCCATGTCTTCCACTTTTCTGGCAGCAATCCGCAACATTTCTTTTGATATGTCATAGACTATTACTTTCAAACCTCTCTCAGCCATAGGGACAGCCCATCGACCAGTCCCGCCGCCGGCATCCAGAACCAAGCCATTGGTGGGCAGAAAAGGCTCTGTGAGTCGCCATGTTATTTCGTCATAAAACTTCTTGTAGTTAGACGTTGAAGCCAACTCGTCATACTTAGCAGCTAATCTCCTGTAGAAACTCTTCACCTTGCTTGTCTGTCTGTCAAACATCTCTATTATTCCACTCTCTTCCTCATATCTAGACGTTTTCCTTAGCAGTTTCATTCCTAAATCTCGGGGACTCGGATCTATACGAGGTCATTAGGTTACTATAGTCTTTTGACTGTTTTTCTTGAAATAAAAAAGTATTTGAATGTATTAGGGTTTTAGACCCGGCTTACTCGTCTTCGTCTCATTATGAAGACTGCCAGTACTACTATTATAGCGACTGCCGCTCCTGCTATGTACATTGTATAGTCGACCGGCTTGCTTAGGAATCCTTCAGGAACCTCAAAGCTTACATCCACATCTGCTGGCTCTATAAGGTAGCTTCCCCAGTTATACCAGCCCGCACCAGCCCCTAGGACCTCGACAATGATATGTTTTTCTGAGTATATCGAGTGGACGCCGGACTCCAAGAGCCTGAAGTCGTCTTTCGCCATTTGGATAGGTGCTCCGCCATCTATAGTCATAGTTAG